>Ga0066790_10000037_pt1 | contig 32718 bp, 30 predicted proteins | sample OrgsoiDNA2013050_FD_70963 | JGI IMG/M metagenome (GOLD analysis project Ga0066790, IMG submission 70963) | Permafrost soil microbial communities from the Arctic, to analyse light accelerated degradation of dissolved organic matter (DOM) -... | ecosystem: Environmental > Terrestrial > Soil >...
AGCCCCGATGCCGCCACCACCACCACGCCAAACAAGCCCCCAGCTGGCTACTCCACCAGCACCAGCCCGGCTACCACACCTGGACCACACCCAGCGGACGCACCTACACCAACGGCCCCACCACCTACCCCATCTAACCGGGACCACCCCACGGCCCAGACAACCCGGCCGAGGCGGTCCCGCGCCGCCACGGCCCCAGACGGCAATGACATCCCTTAACGCGATCACCCCCGGCCTAGACGACTGGCCGCGACCACCTCCTAGACGCTCCTGGGCTGCGACGACCCCCGGGCCTAGACAGCCCACCCGGACTAGCTGCCTGGCAGGCGCTCCCGCCAGGCGCTGGTGATCGGCAGCCGCCGGTCCCGGCCGAAGTTCTTCTGCGTGATCTTGGGGCCGGGCGGGTACTGGCGCCGCTTGTACTCGGCCTGGTCCACCAGCCGGATGACGCGCTGCACGAGGTCAGGGTCATGGCCGGCCGCGATGAGCTGCTCAGCACCCAGGTCCTTCTGCACGTAATCGTCAAGCAGGGCGTCGAGCACCTCGTAATCGGGCAACGAGTCCGTGTCCATCTGACCAGGCGCGAGCTCGGCGCTCGGCGGCTTGATGATCGAGTTCTCTGGGATCGGCGGTGACTCGCCGCGCGCGACGGCCCGGTCGTTCCGCCAACGGGCCAGCTCCCACACCAGCGTCTTCAGCACATCCTTGATCGGCCCGTAGCCGCCGGCCGAATCGCCATACAGCGTCGAGTAGCCGGTGGCCAGCTCGCTCTTGTTGCCCGTGGTCAGCACCAGATGACCCGCGGCGTTGGACAGGCCCATCAGGATCACGCCGCGTACCCGGGCCTGCAGGTTCTCCGCGGGCAGCCCGGCCGAGGGGAACCCGGCTGGCGCCAGCTCGGTCTCGAAGGCGTCGACCATCGACCGGATCGGCACCGTCACCGAATGCAGTCCCTGCCGCTTGACCAGTTCCTCGGCATCGCCCACGGAATGGTCGCTGGAGTACCGGCTCGGCATGAGCACCGTGTACACATTGTCCGGGCCGACCGCGTCTGCGGCGATCGTCGCGGTCAGGGCCGAGTCGATGCCGCCGGACAATCCCAGGATCACCGAACGGAACCCGTTCTTGCGTACGTAGTCCCGCACCCCCAGCACCAGCGCGCCATAGACCTCCTCCGAATCCGGCAGCGACGGCCAGAACGGTCCCTCGGAGACCTCTGCGAAGGCGGCCCCGGGCGTGGCCGCCTTCGCAGCCCCAGCCCCAGCCCCGGCCGCAGCCGCAGCCCCGCCCCCGGGCGCGGATCCATCCACTGGCTCCAGCTCGATGTGCCGGATCGTGATGACCGTGCCGTCACCGGCGTCCACCGGCTCGCCCTCGTCGGTGATCGGGCCCTCGGCGGCGGGCAGGTCCAGGTCGTTGACGATCAGGGCCTCGTCGAACTGCGGCCCACGGGCCAGCAGGCCGCCGTCCGCGGTGACCAGCAGCGAGCCGCCATCGAAGACCAGCTCATCCTGCCCGCCGATCAGGTTCGCGTAGGCCAGGGCCGCCCCGGCCTCCCCGGCGCAGCGGACGCACAGCGCGAGCCGCACGTCATCTTTGCCGCGCTCGTAGGGAGAGGCGTTCGGCACGACCAGCAGCGACGCCCCCGCCTGCCGGGTCACCGCGATGGGGCCGCCCTCCTGCCACAGGTCCTCGCAGATCGCGATCGCGACGTCGATGCCCGGTTCCGAACCCCCATCCGCGTCATTGCCCGCGTCATTGCCCACGGGCATCCGGAAGACCGGCAGCGTGTTGCCCGGGACGAAGTACCGGTACTCGTCGAAGACGCCGTAGTTCGGCAGGTGGTGCTTGGCCGTAGTGATGACCACCCGCCCGTTGTACAGCAGCGCGGCGGCGTCCAGCGGAGCGCCGGCCGGCAGGCCGGTGCGCGGCGCGAGGCCCGGCTGCCGGTCCAGGTATCCGGTGACGACAGCGACCCCGCCGAGGCCCTCGGTGGCCAGCCGTTCCGCGACGGAACGCAGCGCGTTGATGGACGCATCCACGAACGAGGTGCGCAGGGCCAGGTCCTCTACCGGGTAGCCGGTGAGCATCATCTCGGGGAAGACGATCAGATGGGCTCCCCGCTGGGCGGCGCGCCGCGTCCATTCGACGATCTTGTCCGCGTTCCCCGCCAGGTCCCCCACGGTCGCGTTGACCTGGGCCATGGCAATCCGCAGCATAGGCACCCACCTAGCTTAGGGGGGCGCCGGCGAAGGCGCCGTGGCCGGACCGGCAGGGCAGGAAACCCAGGTGCGGTTCGGGCACGGTTCAGTCAAGCTCAGGTTATGGAGATTGGTGCGGGCACCGGGAGCACGGCGGTTCCGCCGGCGGTGCTGGATCGCGTGCTGCCGGCCATTGGGGGGATGGCCACGGTGGAGCGGCTGTCCGCGCTCAGTGGCAGCGATTTCACCAGCGTGATGCTCGAAGTGGCCCGGCGCCGGGCAGCCCGCGAAACGCCCGCCAGCGTCCGGCGCCGCTACACCCGCGACCGGTTCGCCCAGCCGGGCTCTATTCCGTGGCGCTCGATCCGCCGTGCGGAGGACGCCCTGCTGGGTGCCCTGCCCGCCGACGTGGAGATGCTGACGCTGGCCCCGGTGGTGCCGCTCGGCACGCATTCGGCGCTGGGCACGGTCAGCCAGCACAAGGTGCTTACCACCATCCGGGCGAACGAGGTCGCGGCCGATCCGACGAACGCTCTGGCCCTGGAGGCCTCGGTGCGCCGGCGGGCGCTGGACCGGGCCACGACGGTCAAGCTGGCCGGCCTGCAGCGCGTGGTGCGCGCGCAGCAGTTCCACAGCGCGGCCGCCTATGCGCATTTCACCTTGTTCGGGCTGGTCACGGCCGGGCGGGACGAGGGCAGCTACCGCTTTGAGCGGTCCGCGCTGGCCGGGCATCTGCGCTTCGCCGTGGCCGGGCTCGCGGCCACGGGGCTGCGGCACGTGCACGTCGCGCTGACGCCGCTGTCGGAGGCCGGGGAGCGGATCGCGGCGGCGGTCATCGACGAACTCGACCAGGACCGGGGCCCGGCCGCCGCGGCGGTGATCGTCCTGGACCGCACCCGGCAGGAGGGACGCGGCTACTACTGTGACCTCTGCTTCAAGGTCAACGCGCACGTCGGCGGTACGCTGGAGGAGGTCGGCGACGGCGGGTTCACCGACTGGACCAGGAAGCTGACGGCGAGCCAGAAAGAACAGCTGCTGATCAGCGGTATCGGCCTGGACCGCCTCGCGGCCTTCGCCCGTCTCTGAGGCGCCCCCGCTCAGCTTTCCGGGCCGCGTCCTCACCCGCAGGGGCAGCATGTGCCAGGCCACCGCTCCCGCCTGGAAGAATCACCGGCGTGGTACCTGAGAGCATTCACGAGTTCTTTGTGGCGAGCGGCGGCGCGGCTGGCGCCCTGATCGGGCTGCTGTTCGTCGCCCTTTCTGTGTCGGCCGAGCGGGTCGCCCGGGCGACGCCGGAGGTGCAGCAGCTGCACCGGATACGCGCGGCGGCGGCGCTGACCGGGTTCACCAACTCGCTGACGGTGTCCCTGTTCGCGCTGATCCCCGGGCACAAGATCGGGCCGACCGCGGTGGCCGTGGCGGCCGTCGGCCTCGCGTTCGTCGCGGCGGCGCTGCTTTCACTGATCCGCCTCGGCCAGGTGCACTGGCGGACCGTGCGTGACTCGGTGTTCCTGATCGGGCTGGCCATCATTTTCGTGATCCAGCTGATCGAGGGCGCAGATGTGAGCGCCGACCCGGGGGACTTCGGCGCCGTGCAGACGATCGCGATCCTGGTGGTCGTGTGCTTCCTGGGCGGGATCGGCCGGGGATGGGAGCTGATCGGCGGCCCGTCAATCGGGATCACGCGGGAAGTCACGGCCCTCGTCCGCGGCCATAATCATGCTCCAGGCGACCCCGGTGATCGGGAAACCCCGGGCGACCGGGAAATCCTAGGCGACCCGGGCGACGGCGCGCCATCGCCCTGAGGGGGATCTGCCGGGTCAGTCGTTCCGGGCGACCTCCGGGCCCGTGATCCGCTTGAGCAGGGGAAGAGTGGCTGCGATGATGCCCAGGGCCACGGCCAGCCCGGCGAGGACGAGGCCGTAGTAACCGGCGCCCGGCGGCTGGAGCGAGTAGCCCAGCTGCGATTCCAGGAACAGCTGAGCGGCCAGCAAGCCGATCCCGATCGACGCCACGGCCACGGTGATCAGCGGGACCACGCTTTCCAGCCCGACCACCCGGCGCAGCAGGCCGAGCGGGGCCCCGGCCAGCCGCAGCAGGCTGAACGGCCGCTGCCGTTCGCCCAGCCCGGCTGCCACGCTCGCGGCCAGCGCGCATCCAGCGATGGGCAGGCTGGCGAGGATCACCACGTCGGCAAGCTGCTGTTCCAGGTCGAGGGTCTGAACGCTCGGGTCGAAGGCGTCCATCTCGGCCACGGTGGCGGGGGACCCGGTCAGGGGATAGGCCTCCTCCAGGACCGTCTGGGCTGTCGCGCTGGCCACTGGCCCGTTGGCCGCGACGGCGATGGCCTGGACCGCGAGCCGCTGCAGATGCGGTGCGGTGATGGCGACGGCCGGCCAGGTGGTAGCGGGCTGCTGGGCCTGGAACCGGCCGATGCTGAGACCGCCCGGGGGTACCGCCACGGCCAGGACCCCGGCCGGGCAGCGGCCGAGGGCCGGGGTGCTCGACAGCTGGGCGCACGTGACGAGGCCGGTCGGGCCGACGTCCAGGAAATGCCCGTAGTTGAGCGGGGTGCGGAGGGGATTGGCGCGGATCTCGGTCACCCCGCTGACGCCGGGAATCGACCGCAGCCGGCCCAGGACCGCGGCCGGGACCGGGGCGACCGCGTTGGCGTAGTTCGCCTGGTCGGGGACGCTGAACTGGTCCAGGACGGTGTTGCTGGCGGCCGCGCCACTGCTCCGGCCGCTGCGGTTGTACGCCATCGTGCCGATGATCCCGACGGTCACGCTCGTCACGAACAGGGCGAGGATCAGGCCGCTCACGGCGCGGAAACCGGCCCGCGGGTTGTCCGCCAGCCGCCGGGCGGCGATCAGCGCGGCGGGGCGCCGGGCGTGCCGCGCCATGATGCGGGCGCCCACCATGGTCAGCCAGGGCCCGGCGATGATCAGCCCGGCCAGGATCAGGAAGAAGCCCGGCAGGAACGCCTGGATCTGGCCGGCGGTGCTCCCTGGGCGCCCATTGACCACGAAGAAGGCGAGCTCGGCGATGCCCAGCAGCAACGGGATCAGCCGCCAGGCCCGCGGCGCGGCCGGGGTGACGCGGCGGGTCACGCCGAGCGGCGAGATCTGCACCCGGCGCAGCGCGATGCGCGCCGCAACCATGCCGGCCACCGGAACCCCCAGGGCGACGGCCAGGATGTCGGCCGGGCTGAGCGTCAGGTCGCTGGTGAAGAACGGTGCGCCGGTGAACGCGATCCCCGCGATGACCGGCCGGAGCGCGTAGAACAGGGCAAAACCACCCACCGCACCGGCTACGGCCGCGACGGCCGACTCGATGGCGGAGATCACCGAGATCTGCCGGGGCGTCGCGCCGGCCAGCCGCATGGCGGCGAACCGCTGCTCGCGCCGTGCCGCCGACAGACGGCTCGCGGTGCCGATGAAGATCAGGACCGGGAAGAGCAGGCCTGCCGCCACGGCGGACAGGACCAGGTCGATGCCGTTGCTGTCGATGCCGACCCCGACCAGGCAGTCGGGACCGTTGCAGCCACTGGGCGGGACGCTGTTGATGCTGGTGATCCGCTGGGCATCGGGCTGGTGCGCGAGCTGGCGGGCGCTGTCGCCCACGATCACGAGCAGGGAGTCCGGGCTGGGCAGCGCGGCCGGGCCGATGGTGCCGACGTGCCGGCCGGGGAACCGGGCTCCGAGCTCGGCGGCGGGCTCGGAGCGGAGCAGCCTGGCCAGCGCCGGCGAGGCGTCGTACTGGCCGGGCCCGGGCAGCCGGGTGATGCCCGGTGGGACCGGAGACCGGGGCCCGGTCGCGGCGACGTCGATCCGCCCGATTAGCTGGCCGCGGAAATAGTCGGGGCGCAGCAGCCACCACAAGGGGGACGACGGCTGACCGGCGTGCCCGCTCCCGGTTCCCGATGCCGGGGTTCCCGATGCCGGGGCTCCCGATCCGGACGGCCCGGATCCCTGCCCCCCGGACGGCGACTGAGGTCCGCTGCTGAGCCACGCATAACGTCCGTTCTGTATATTCACGGCGTTTAGCCCGGCCAGCGAACTGAGCAGCAGGCCGACGCCGAGGGCTACGGCCGCCGCGGTGATCACCAGGCGGACGGCCGCCTCCCGGCCGCCGCCGAGGGTGAGCCGGAGGCCGAGGCGGATCATGAGCCGAACCCGGGACCAGTCGTCAGCGGGTCCGGCACCAGCGAGCTGACCTTGCCGTCGCGGACGACGACCTCGCGGTCGGCGTAGGCGGCCACCCGGGGCTCGTGCGTGACCAGGATGACGGTTGTGCCATGGTCGCGGGCCGCCGTGGTCAGCAGGTTCATCACGTGCTCGCCGGTCATCGAGTCCAGCGACCCGGTTGGCTCGTCCGCGAACAGCACCTCGGGGTGCGCGACCAGCCCGCGGGCCAGGGCCACGCGCTGGGCTTCACCGCCGGACAGCTCCCCGGACCGGTGCCGTTCCCGCCCGTCAAGCCCCAGCCGGCCGAACCACGTCCGCGCCTCGGTCAGCGCCGCAGCCCGGCGCGTCCCGTCCAGGAGCAGCGGCAGGGCCACGTTCTCCTCCGCCGTCAGCTCAGGGACGAGCTGCCCGAACTGGAACACGAACCCGAACCGTTCCCGGCGCAGGGCGCTGCGCTCAGCTTCGCCCATGGTGTCGACCCGGCGGCCGGCGAACCAGACTTCCCCTTCGTCCGGGATCAGGATGCCGGCCAGGCAGTGCAGCAGGGTGGATTTGCCCGAACCGCTGGGGCCCATGATGGCCAGGATCTCGCCTGCGGCCACCGACACGCTGGCCCCGCGCAGCGCGGGCGTCTGGCCGAACGACCGGACCAGGCCGCTCGCCTCTACCAGGCCGCTCGCCTTGACCGGGCCGCTCGCCTTGACCGGGCCGCGGTCCGCCGTCACCGTGATCCCCCCGGTCCTGATCCGCGGACCGCCTCGGCCAGCGAGCCCAGCCGCGCGGCGGTCATGTCGATCCACCGCAGATCGGCCTCCAGATGGAACAGGCCATGGTCGGCCAGCAGTGTGTCGATCAGGCTGCCGGCCCGTTTGAGCTCGGTCAGTTCCCGCATTCGCTGCAGGTGCGCGCCGCGCTGCGTGTCGAGGTACCGCTCAGCCGAACGGCCCAGCATCAGGGCCAGGACGACCTTGGCGAACAGCACCGTCTGCAGGTGCGGCTCGGGCTCGGTGGGCTGGGACAGCCACGTCTCGAACTCGGTCACCCCCGCGTCGGTGATCACGTAGCGCTTGCGGTCGGGTCCGGCCCCCGGCTCGGCTTCGCCGGCCACCACCTTGCCGTCCCGGGCCAGCCGCCCCAGGGTGGCGTAGACCTGGCCGTAGGGCAGTGGCTTGTCCCGGCCGAAGAGGGCGTCGTAGTCGCGCTTCAGGTCATAGCCGTGGCTCGGTTCCCGCTCCAGCAGGCCGAGCAGGGTCAGCGGAACGCTCATAACCTAACTATATACTGAGGGTATACCTCACGTCTATACATCAGGATAACGAACGGAGGTCAAGGCGTACGCAACGCTGAGCCGGGTGTAACTCTGAGGAAACAACCGCAGGGCACACTGGTAAGTCAGTAAGCGCGGACGGCCCGGCGGCCTGGGATGGCGGGACGAAGCGACGCGAAGCGTGCCAAGTGGAGGATGGGATTTGAACCGGGGGCGTCTAAGGTGAGAGGCGTGGACAGGCAGCAGGAGTTTGTGCTGCGCACGCTGGAGGAGCGGGACATTAGGTTTGTCCGGCTCTGGTTCACCGACGTGCTCGGCTATCTGAAATCCGTCGCGGTCGCTCCCGCCGAGCTGGAGGGCGCGTTCGCGGACGGTATTGGCTTCGACGGTTCGGCGATCGAGGGCTTCGCGCGGGTCTACGAGGCGGACATGATCGCCAAGCCGGACCCGTCGACGTTCCAGCTGCTCCCCTGGAGAGGGGAATCGCCGGGTGTGGGCCGCATGTTCTGCGACATCCTGCTGCCCGACGGCTCGCCGTCCTACGCCGATCCCCGCTGGGTGCTCAAGCGCGCGCTCGGCCGCGCGTCCGATCTGGGCTTCACGTTCTACACGCACCCCGAGATCGAGTTCTTCCTGCTCAAGGAGAAGCCGCTGCCGGGAGAGAAGCCGCAGCCGATCGACACGGGCGGCTACTTCGACCACACGCCGCACAGCATCGCGCACGACTTCCGCCGGGTCTCGATTCAGATGCTGGAGAGCATGGGGCTGTCAGTGGAATACAGCCACCACGAGGACGGTCCCGGCCAGCAGGAAATCGACCTGCGGTACGCGGACGCGCTGACCACCGCGGACAACATCATGTCGTTCCGCCTGGTGATGAAGGAAGTCGCGATCGAGCAGGGCGTCTACGCCACCTTCATGCCGAAGCCGTTCACCGACTTCCCCGGCTCGGGCATGCACAGCCACGTGTCCCTGTTCGAGGGCGACAGGAACGCCTTCTACGAGGCGGGCGCGGAGCTCCAGCTGTCCAAGATCGGCCGCGCGTTCATCGCCGGCCTGCTGCGGCACGCCGCCGAGATCACCGCCGTCTGCAACCAGTGGGTCAACTCCTACAAGCGGCTGTGGGGCGCGGCCGAGCGCACCGCCGGGGCGGGCGGCGAGGCGCCGGCCTACATCTGCTGGGGCCACAACAACCGGTCCGCGCTGGTGCGCGTGCCCATGTACAAGCCGCACAAGGGCAACGCGACACGGGTGGAGTTCCGCTCGATCGACGCCGCGTGTAACCCGTACCTGGCCTACGCGCTGATCCTCGCGGCCGGGCTCAAGGGCATCGAGGACGACTACGAGCTCCCGCCCCCGGCGGACGATGACGTGTGGGCGCTGACCTCATCCGAACGCCGCGCCATGGGCATCAAGCCGCTGCCGCACGACCTCGGTGCGGCGATCAACGTCATGCAGGACAGCGAACTGGTCGCGGACACCCTCGGCGAGCACGTCTTCGACTTCTTCTTGCGCAACAAGCGCGAGGAATGGAACGAGTACCGTCGCCAGGTCACCGAGTACGAGCTGGACCGCTACCTGCCCATCCTGTGACCGGCCCGCTCACTGGACGCTGACCCCCGCCGATTATGGCGCCGACGCCGGTCAGGACTGCGGCCCGATCAGGAAGCCAGCCGGGAACGGGTCGTCCGGGTCGAGCAGGTAGTGCCCGATGGCGGTCAGCCACGCACGCCCCCGGACGGTCGGCACGACCGCGGGAAAGTCCCCGACCACGGTCGTGTCCACCAGCCGCCCGGTGAACGTCGTGCCGATCAGCGATCCGTGCACGAAGTCCTCGCCGATGGCCAGCTCACCCCGCGCCGCGAGCTGCGCCATCCGCGCCGAGGTCCCGGTGCCACAGGGGGAGCGGTCCACCCAGCCCGGGTGGATGGCCACGGCGGCGCGGGCGGGGAGTTCTCCTTCCGCGGGGGCGGTGAAGACGACGTGGCGGCACTCGCTGATCTCCGGGTTGTCCGGGTGCGCGAAGCTCAGTTGCTCGTTGACCGCGTCCATGATCGCCAGGCCGCTGGCCACGATGCGGTCGTGCAGGCCGGGGCGCACCGCGAGCCCGGCCGAGGCCGCCGGCAGGATCGCGTAGAAGTTCCCGCCGAACGCCACGTCCAGGGTCAGCTCACCGAGCCCCGGGACGAAGACCTCCGCGTCGCGGAGATGCAGATACGAAGGTACGTTACGGATTGTTACCGATGTGGCGCGGCCGTCGCTGACCGCGACCGACGCCTCCACCAGCCCGGCCGGCGTGTCCAGCCGGATCAGCGTGACCGGTTCCTTGATCTCGACCATGCCGGTCTCGACCAGGACGGTGGCGGTGCCGATGGTGCCGTGCCCGCACATCGGCAGGCACCCGGACACCTCGATGAACACCACGCCCACGTCGGCGTCCGGGCGGGCCGGCGGCTGCAGGATCGCCCCGGACATCGCGGCGTGCCCGCGCGGTTCGTACATCAGCAGCGTGCGCAGGTCGTCCCGCTCGCTGACCAGATAGCGCATCCGCTCGAACATGGTGGCCCCGGGCAGCACGCCGGGACCGCTGGTGATCACCCTGGTCGGCATGCCCTCGGTGTGGCTGTCGACCGCGGAGAAGACTTTCTGGGCCCGCATCAGGCGTATCCGCCAGTAGCAGCACCGGTAGCGGCACTAGAGGCACCAGAGGAACCAGAGGCACCAGAGGCACCAGTGCAGGCGCGGGCCACGGCGCGCGCTTCGGCCTCCTCAGCGGCCGGCAGCGGCAGCCGGGGCAGCCGCACCGGCCCGCCGTAGCGCCCCGCCTCTTCCTGGGCGAGCTTGATGGCCTGAACGAAGCGGGGATCGGCGTCCCACCGCAGCGCCGGGAGCAGTACGCGGTACAGGTCCATGGCGCCCGCGTAGTCGCCGGCCCGGCACAGCTCGTACAGCCGCACCGATGCGGCCGGGAACGCGTTGACGTACCCGGCGATCCAGCCGGTCGCGCCGAGCAGCATCGCCTCTACGAACGTGTCGTCGCAGCCGCAGATGATCTCCAGCCGCGGCGCCTGCTCCCGGATCTGCGCGACCCGCCGCGAGTCCTGGGAGAATTCCTTGACCGCCTGGACCTGTTCGATCCCGGCCAGCCGGGCCAGCAGCGGCGGCGTGAGGTCCACCCGGGTGGAGAACGGGTTGTTGTAGGCGATGATCGGCAGCCCGGCCCGCGCCACCTCGGCGAAATGCGCGACAACCTCGTCCGCGGTCGGCTTGTGCGACGTCGGCGGCAGCGACATCACCGCCGCCGCGCCCGCCCCGGCGGCCTGTTCGGCCCACCGGCGTGCCTCGGGGCCGGACTTGGCCGAGACGCCCGGCACGACCGGGACCCGGCCGTCCGCGGCGTCGATCGCGGTGGTCACGATCTCGGCGCGCTCGCCTTCGGACAGGGCCTCGTACTCGCCGAGCGACCCGTTCGGGATCAGGCCCGCGACCCCCTCGTCGACGAGCCAGGCGCAGTGCTTGCCGAACTGCCCGAAGTCCACCGACCCGTCGTCACGAAAGGGCGTGGTAGTCGCCGCGTAGACGCCGGCGAAACGGGCTGCGGTCACGTCGTCATTCACGAACGCCGTCCTTCCGTTGCTGCCCATGGGACCTCTCCCGACCATAAGGGAGCGGATCTCAGCGCGGAATGGCCCCGTGCCATCCGCGAATTCGGCGACCTCGTGCTGAGTGAGCCGGCCCGGCCGGTGACCCGTAGCGGAATGCGGGTAGAAAGGGCGGCATGACAGATGCCGAGGGGGGCACCCCCCTCCTGGTGCTCGGCCCACTGCTGCGCTACGTCGGCGAGACCGACGCGACGATCTGGGTGGAGACCGACCGCCGCTGCCAGGTCGATGTCCTCGGTCAGCAGGCGCGGACCTTTGAGGTGGCCGGGCACCACTACGCGCTGGTCGTACTCAGTGGCCTCCAGCCCGGTTCCGAGTACGAGTACCAGGTCGCCCTGGACGGCGCCGTCTGCTGGCCGCACCCGGATTCCCCGTTCCCGCCGAGCGTGCTGCGGACGCTGGATCCGGGCCGGGCGCTGCGGCTCGCCTTCGGTTCGTGCCGGATCGCTGAGCTGCCCGTCACGCGACGCCGCCAGGAGAAGGCCCGGCCCGGGCAGGAGCACGGCGCGGACGCGCTGCGAGCCTGCGCCCTCGACCTGCGCGGGACACCCCACGAGCGCTGGCCCGACGTCATGTTCTTCATCGGCGACCAGGTCTATGGGGATGACACCGGCCCGGCGACGCGGCAGTTCATCAGCCAGCGCCGCGACCCGGCGAGGCCGCCCGGCTACGAGGTCGCCGACTTCACCGAGTACTGCTTCCTCTACCGCGAGGCCTGGAGCGAGCCCGCGGTGCGATGGCTGCTCTCCGTCATCCCGACCGCGATGATCTTCGACGATCACGATGTCCACGACGACTGGAACACCTCGGCCTCCTGGCGCCGCGACTTTCAGGCCAAGCCGTGGTGGCGGGACAGGATTACCGGCGCCTACATGAGCTACTGGCTCTACCAGCACCTCGGCAACCTCTCGCCCGGGGAACTCGGAAAGAGTGAGCTGTGGCGCCAGGTGCGGGAGCCGGGCGACGCGACGGCTGTCCTCCGCGACTTCGCGTTGCGGGCCGACCGGGCCGACCAGAGCGCCGAGGGCATTCGGTGGAGCTTCCGGCGCACCTTCGGCGGGGTGCGGGTCGTCGTCATCGATTCACGCGGTGCCCGGGTCCTGGAGGAGGGCCACCGGCTGATGATCAACGAGGCGGAATGGCAGTGGGTCACCGAGTCGGTCAACGGCGACTGGGATCACGTGGTGCTCGCCGCCTCATTGCCGTTGCTGCTCCCGGGCGGCATCCACACCCTGGAGGCGTGGAACGAGGCCGTCTGCGGCGGGGCATGGGGGAAGCGGCTCGCCGGGGCCGGTGAGCGCGTACGCCAGGCCCTGGACCTGGAGCACTGGGCGGCGTTCGGTAAGTCGTTCGCGGCGTTCGAACGGCTGCTCACCGGGCTCGCGACCGGGGCATACGGCAAACCCCCAGCCTCGGTGACCGTGATCTCCGGCGACATCCACCACAGTTACCTGGCCGCCGTGGACTTCCCGGGCGTGACCGGCGTGCGCAGTGCCGTCTACCAGGCGGTCTGCTCGCCCATCCACAACGTGCTGCCGGACTCGTTCCGGCACGGGCAGCAGCTGGCCACCTCACGCGCGGGTGCGGTGATCGGCACGGCCGTCGCCAGGCTGGCCGGGGTGCACAAGCCGCGGATCGGATGGCGGATCACGCGCGGGACCTGGTTCGACAACATGCTCTCCGCACTGGAATTCCGCGGGCGCTCGGCGCGCATCAGCTTCGAGCGCACCGTCCCGGGCGCGGGCGGGGACCCGCACCTGGAGCGGGTGTGCGAAACGGACCTCAGCTGAGCGATTCCGGTCCATCGCCAGCCGCGGAAGCCACCGGTACGGAAGGCCGCCCACGAGGCCGGGATACCGCTTATCGCCGATCCGGCCCCGGGGACCCTTCAGGTGGTCGCGGCCTAGCCCGTCAGTCCGTCCACAGCAGGTCCAGCGCGGCGTCCACCCTGGCGGCCAGCTGCCCGGTGCGGGGCAGCAGCGGCTGCGGCGGGGCGGCGTCGACCGATTCGCACGCGGCCAGCGCCCGGTCGTCGAGGAACCGGCTCACCTGGCCGTAGCTGTGCCGGTCGTCACTGGCCATCCGGTGGTGGTGCAGGCGCATCGGCGCGTACAGGAACAGCTGATCGCGGGCCCTGGTGACCGCGACGTAGAACAGCCGCTGTTCTTCGGCCAGCCCCTCGCGGGTGGTCAGCGCCATGTCGCTGGGCACGGCCCCGTCGACCAGATGGGGCAGGTGCACCACGGGCCATTCGAGGCCCTTGGCCGAGTGCATGGTGGAGATGATCAAGAAGTCCTCGTCCAGGCGGGGCGGCCCGGCGAAGTCGGAGGCGGACACGGGCGGGTCGAGGGCCAGCTCCACCAGCGCGTCGTGCAGCGACGGCCTGCTCGCCGCCGCATCGGCGAGCCGCTCCAGATCAGCGATCCGGATGTCCGCGTCGGGGTATCGGGCCTCCAGCGGGCTGCGCAGAGCGGCCAGGATCGCGACGGCGCGGTCCCCGCCCGTGGCCCCGGCTGCGTCGGTGGCCACGACGCCGGCCAGGCCGCCGACGGTGGCGGACAGGGCCTCCCGGGCCCGCCGCGGCGCGACGGCGACGGCGTCCTTCCAGCGGTCGAACGGGGCCGGATCCGCGGGGCGCAGGATCTCGATGAACCGCCGGGCGCTCCCCGGCCCGATGCCCTCGTGCAGCCGGAGCACCCGGAACCACGCGACGTCATCGGCCGGATTGGCCACGATCCGCGCCGCGGCCAGGAAGTCCTTGACGTGGGCGGCCTCGGTGAACCGCAGGCCGCCATATTTCACGAACGGGATGCCCCGGGCCGCCAGCTCCACCTCGAGCACGTCGCTGTGGTGCGCCGCCCGCACCAGGACCGCCTGATCGCGCAGGTCCGTTCCGGCCTCATGGGCGTCGAGGATCCGGGCGCAGATCTCGCGCGCCTGCGTCGCTTCGTCGTGGCAGCGCACCATGACCGGCCGGCTGCCGCTCTCGCGGGCCGCGGTAAGGACCAGTTCCAGCCCTCCGGACTGCGGGCGCACCGCATTGGCCAGCCGCAGCACCGCCTCCTTGGAGCGGTAGTTCCTGACCAGGCGCACGACGTGCAGGCCGGGGAAGGTCACCGAGAGCTGGCGCAGGTGTTCCGGATCGGCGCCACGGAAGGCGTAGATGGCCTGGGCGTCGTCGCCCACGCAGGTCAGGCAGCCATTTTCCGGGCTGAGCAGCCGCACGATATCGGCCTGCAGCGCGTTGACGTCCTGGTACTCGTCGACCAGGACCGCATCGAACATGCCGCGCAGGACCGGTCCGGCGTCGGGATCGGCCAGCGCGGCCCGCCACAGCAGCAGCAGGTCGTCGAAATCGACCAGGCCATGGCTGCGCTTGTGCGCGACGTAACTGCGGAACAGCCCGGCCAGCTGGCCGGTGTAATCCTCGCACCAGGGAAAGCTGGCGCGGACCACCTCGGCCACGGTCGTCTGCGTGTTCACGCACCGGGTGTAGATGTCCGCGCAGACGGCGGCGCGCGGCGCGCGGCGCTGCGTGCCCACCAGACCGTGCTCCTCCCGGCGGGCGTCGAGCAGATCCGCCACATCCGCCGGGTCGATGACCGTGAACTCCGGGGGCAGCGAGAACGATTCCGCGTGCTGCCGGATGATCCGGTGGGCGATCGCGTGAAAGGTGCCGCCGGTGATCCGCCCGCCAGCTGACCGGGCGCCGGGAACGGCCCGCGACAGCATGTCCTCGGCGGCCCGGCGGGTAAAGGTCAGCAGCAGGATCCGGTTGGGCGGCGTCCCCCGCTCGCACAGCCAGGCCGCGCGGGCGACCAGCGTGCGTGTCTTCCCGGTGCCCGCCCCGGCCAGGATCAGCAACGGGCCGCCGTCGTACGTGGCCGCTCGGCGCTGTTCTTCGTTCAGCCCGTCCAGGGGACTCACCATCTCGAACATGAAGACGAATGTAACCAGTTTGCCCCGCCTGGCCCGACCGCCACGCGGAACGTCTCCCAGCACTTCGGGATCAGATCGCTCCGGGATCAGGGCCGGCGGTCCAGGTCGCCCAGGGCCGCGCACATATGGACCTGGTTCCGGATCGCGAACCGCCGCCCGCATTGCGGGCACGCCCATATATCAGTCGTCATCCCGCCGATCCACATTTCCAGATTCCGGGAAAATGGACTGCTGCCCGTCTGGACCAGGCCTTTTACCGTAGGGCCCGGGTACGATCTGGGCAGGTGCCGGAATAGGGCAGAACCCGGTAACCGGGGTGACGTTTTTTCATGTTCTGAAAATGTCCTGGCGGAGGTCGACATGCATTTCGGATCGCTGCTTCTCGTCGCGTGGCTCATTCTCGGCGCCGTCGCCGCTGGGCAGCGCGGCTATTACAACGGGCCTGTGAGCAGCTGTACCAAGGCCACCACGATCGGGGCGACGGTTCTCGCCGGCCCGCTCAACTACGTCGGCGTGAATCCGCGAATCAACTGCACCGCCCCGCAGCCGACCAGCTGATTACCCGCTTGCCCGCGCAACTGGCGCGCTGAATATTCGGCAGGCGGCCAGCTGAATGCTTTTTCTGCATATCGTCTGGGAAATAACCCGGTCCGGGCGGCCCCAATTCAGGCTGGCTCGCGGCCTCTTAGTTTCCTGATGAGCTTCATAATCAGGTACACCATCGACGTCACCCCCTCCCCCCGTGGACCGAAATCATCCGCTCGCCACCACCGGTTGGCAATGTCTGAAAGGCCGGTGTGGCGAGATCGTTAGGGAGGAGGTTCCGCGGGACCTTCGCGCAGGACCTCGATCAGGGCTGAGTCGTCCAGGCGCCCCAGCCCCAGGTCGTGGCCGCGGTCGTAAAGCTCGCGCGCGGCCGCGGCCAGCGGGATCAGGGCCCCGGCTTCCCCGGCGGCCGCGCCGACCAGGCCCATGTCCTTGACGAAGATGTCCATGGCGCTGCGCACCTCGCCGAACTCGCCCGCGACCATGCGCGCCCCGCGGTCATCGAACATGAAGGACGCCGCGGCGCCGTCGCGCAGCACCCGCCAGCACTGCTCAGCCTCCAGGCCGAGCGACTCGGCGAACGCCAGGGCTTCGGCGGCCGCCGCGATGTGCACGCCGCACAGCAACTGGTTGACCAGCTTCATCCGCTGGCCGTCGCCGGGGGAGGGGCCGACCACCGGCGCGCTGCGCGCCAGCACGTCCAGCAGTGGCCGCACCCGGGCGACCGCGCGATCCTCACCGGACACCATGATCAGCAGGTCTCCGTCCGCGGCGCGCGTGACGCCGCCGGACACCGGGGCGTCCACCACCGCGACGCCGCGCTCACCGAGCCGGGCGGCCGCGGAGACCACGGCGTCCGGCCCGACCGTGGCCATGATCATCACTGTGGTCCCCGGCAGATCCTCCGCCCCGATGGTCCCACCCTCCGCAAACCCGCCCTCCGCAAAAAGGACCTGCTCCAGCTGCCCGGGCGTCGCCACCATGATCGCCGCGACGTCTGCGGTCTGCACCGCGACGGCGATGCTCTCCGCCGCCCGGCCTCCGGCGGCGGCCAGTGCACCCACCCGCTCCGGGGCTACGTCGTAACCAATGACCTCGTGGCCGGCGCGGGCCAGGCATGCCGCCATCGGCGCGCCCATCGCACCCAGCCCCAGCCAGCCGACCCGCATCAGCCGTCCTCCTGTTCACCGTTGAGGATCGCCACCACCTGGCCCAGGGTCTCCTCGTCACCCACGTTTCCGGCGAAGACCACGTAGGGCCGGCCGATCGCCTCCGGGGCCGCGTCCAGCGGGTGGAACACCGAGATCACCCCGGGAAACAGCTGACCGGTGACCTCGGCCCGCCGGATACCCAGGCCGTGGACCGCCACGTCGTGGGAGGTGATGCCGCCCTTGGCCACGATCCAGGCGGGGGAGGCGGCCAGCGTTTCGCGGACGATCCGGGACAGGGCCGCCGACACCGTGCGGGCGATGGCCAGGCCGCCGGCCGCATCAGCGCCCGGCACGACCGTGCGGCTGGTGTAAAGCAGCACGTCGGAGCCCCCCAGCGCCGTAGCGACCTGGCGGACGGCCGGGGTTGTCACGTCATCGCCGCGGATCAGGGCCGGAACGTCCAGTTCCACCGCGGTCACCCCGCCACGTGCGCGCAGTGCGGCGACCTGACGGCTCGTCTGGCCCACGTGCGACCCGACCACGACCAGCCCGTGCGCCGGCGAGCCCGGGGAGCCCGGGGGTCCCGGTGGCCGCCCGGCGGGCCAGAGACGGTCACCGCGCAGCGGGGCCTTCTGGCCCATGCCGAGCAGGGCCCGCACGAACGACGGACCGGTGCGGAACAGGAACGATCGTCCCGCGCGCTCGGCCGCCAGCACCCCGTGCGCCACCGCGTCCAGGTCGGAGTATTCGGTTGCGTTGACCACCACCCATGCCCCGTCCCGCACACCGGACAGCAGCTCGCCCACCCGGGAGGGGCCGCCGGCCCGGATGTCGGTCAGGCTGATGCTGCGTACATCGGCGGGCCTGATCGCGCCCTGGCTCTTCTCGGCCACGAAATCCCGCAGGTCGGAGGCCTGGTAGCCGAACGCGGCGTCCCGGGCGAACTCGGTCTCTCCGACCGGGACCAGTTCCCCGCCCAGCCGGGCCCAGTGGATGTCACCCGCGGTCACCCGCCCGGCCTCCAGGAACGCCGGCACCAGGAGCACCCCGTCGAAGCCGTGGCCGTCAAGGTCCCGGCGGACGGACTGGAGCGCGGCCACCTCGGCCATCACGTGACCCCGCAGTGTGGAGTCACTCCGGCTGATCAGCTGGACCCGCGCTGATGTACGTGTTGCGGCAGAAATCAGCCCCCGTGCGGCCCGGTCGTTCAGCTCGACGGCACCCGGTTCGTCGAGGCTGCGGGTGTTGGTCAGCACGAAGCAGGTACCGGTCGGCCCGCGGAACGCCGCCGCGTAGGCGTCCTCCTCCAGTACGGTCACGACCTGGACGTCGTGCACCGCCTGGGAACCGGTCGGGTCGTCGTCGAGTACGCCCAGCAGCAGGCCGTCCTCGGCCCGCATCGCGCGGATGGCCGCCCGGAGGGTTTCGTCGTCCGGGAGTGCGTCCGGTACGCCGGCCAGCACCTCGGATGCGGCCGGCAGGCTGTCCCGCAGGATCCTGGCCCCTCCGTTAATTTGCGACACGTAGGATCACCCTATTCCACGCCCACCGCCGGCCCAGGGGACCGAGACACCATGGCGAACGTGCTGATCACCGGGGGGGCCGGCTTCCTCGGCTCACGCCTGGCCCGTGACCTGCTGGCCTCCGGCGCGCTGGAGGTGACGGGGGGTAAGGCCCGCCCACTGGACCGGCTGACGCTGGTGGACCGCGTGCCGGTCCCGCCCGATCTGGCCGCCGACGAACGGGTCACCGCGATCGAAGGCGACCTGGCCGACTTGGGCGGCTCCCGGGCCCCTGACGACAGCATGCTCGGCAGTGTTCTCGCGGGCGCCGACGTGATCTTCCACCTCGCCGCGGCCGTCAGTGCGGAATGCGAAGCCGACTTCGACCTCGGCATCCGGGCCAACCTGCGCGCCACCGAAGCGCTCCTCGCCGCCTGCCGCTCGCTCGGGACCAGGCCGGTGGTGGTGTTCGCGAGTTCGCTGGCCGCGTTCGGTGAGTCGCGGGACCATCCGCTCCCGGCGGTCGTGGACGATCAGACGCTGCCGAACCCGCAGACCAGCTACGGCGTGCAAAAGGTCATCGGCGAGCAACTGGTGGCTGACTACACCCGCAAGGGGTTCCTGCGCGGCCGCGCCGTGCGCCTGATGACCGTGTGCGTGCGCCCCGGCCGGCCGAACGCCGCCGCTTCCGGCTTCCTCTCCAGCATCATCCGGGAACCGCTGGCGGGCCAGCGCGCGGTCTGCCCGGTCGGCCCGCAGACCGCGGTGGCGCTCGCCTCACCCTCCCGGACCATCCAGGGCCTGCGCCGCGCCGCCGCCTCCGACGACGACACCTGGGGCGGCCGCAGCGCGGTCAACCTGCCTGCGCTCACCGTAACCGTCGCGGACATGGTCGAAGCGCTCGAGCAGGTCGCCGGCTCCAAGGCGGCGGAGCTGATCGACTGGGTTCCGGATCCCGCCGTGGGGCGCATCGTCAGCGGCTGGCCCGCCCGGCTCCGCACCGACCGGGCGGCGCGGCTTGGCCTCACCCCCGACCCCGACTTCCGCTCCGTCGTCGAGATGCACGTCGCGGAATCGCGCGCCTAGCCATGCACGCTGGCCGCCACGGAGCCGGCGAACCCGGCAGCTGTCCGTCGACGTTGTGACCGTTTTTTTCTTAACGGACCTACTGGGGCTCGTCCGGGCCCGGGCGCCCATCCCACGGGGCCGTCCCATGGGTGCCGGTTGGCCGCGGGCACGGCGGGTAACGAGACCCAATGGCCATCTGGGTGGGAACGTCCGGCTGGAGCTACGCCCACTGGGAACCCGAGCTTTACCCTCCTGGGCTGCCGGCCCGGGACCGGCTGGCCCGTTACACGGGAACGTTCCGTACTGCGGAGCTGAACAGCAGCTTTTACCGCTGGCCCCGGCCGTCCGCGTTCGGCAGCTGGCGGCGCCGGCTACCGGAGGGCTTCCTGCTGTCGGTCAAAGCGCCCCGCGGTCTGACCCACGCGCGGAAGCTGTACGCGCCGGAGGCGTGGATCCAGCGGATGGGGGAGGGCTGGCACGAGCTAGCGGACAAGCGCGCGGTGCTGCTGGTCCAGCTCCCGCCGTCCCTGGCGCGCGATGACGCCCGGCTGGCATATTTCCTGCGTCTCGTCCCGGCCTGGATCCGGGTCGCCGTCGAGTTCCGGCATCCGAGCTGGCATTGCGAGGAGGTCTTCGCGCTGCTGGAGCAGCAGGGGGCCGCGTACTGCGTGATGAGCGGCGCTGACCTGCCGTGCGTGCTGCGCGTCACCACGGAGTTCGCCTACGTCCGGATGCACGGCCCGGACCACCATCACCTCTACGCGGGCTCCTACAGCGACGCCGGCCTGGAGTGGTGGGCGGGCCGGATCCGGGAGTGGGACGCGGTGGCCAGAGACGTGTTCGTGTACTTCAACAATGACGGTGACGCCAACGCGGTGCGGAACGCCCGCGTGCTCAACGCCATGCTGGGTCAGTAGGCCGGCCGTCCGGGCGGACCGGAGCCGGTTCTCCTGCGCCGGACGGTGCGGCGGCCGGGGTCTGCCGTGCGGCGCCCCGGGGTTTGCCGTGCGGCGGCCCGGGTCGGCGTCGTCCGCTCGATAGTCTGCCAGCCGGTGTCACATCGCTGCCTGGCCCGTTCGGCCTTGCCTCCGATGGCCGTCGATGCCGGTGTCGGCCGTCCAGAACGCGATCTGTCCGGTCTGCGGGTTGATCAGCCACCGGTGCTCGTAGTCGGTCCGGTCGGCCAGCGCGTTGCCGATCTCCTCCAGGTCGAGGCTGCTCAGATTCAGCATCAGGCCAGAATAGATCGCTCTTCCAGCTGCAGCACTGGAGGAGCGAACGCGCGGTTTGCGGCAGATGCGGACGTCGGCCAGGTCGCTGCCAAGTGCGGACTCAACCTAAGCGGCTCGAGCCGCGTGCGGCACACTGTGGGAATGATCCGGCTTGGAACCGCTGCCGACCTCCCCGCCGCGACCAGCGTCTACCGCCGCGCTTCGCTGTCCAACGCAGGCGACCGCGGCAACCTGCTTGCTCATCCGGAATACCTGATCCTGGAGCCAGAGGGGCTAGCCGAAGGCCGCACTCATGTCGCAGTAGAGGACGGCTCGCTTGTCGGCTTCGCCACCTGGATCGAGACCGCCGGCACCATAGAACTGGAAGACCTATTCGTGGACCCGGCATATATGAGGCGCGGGATTGCCGCTGCACTCATCAACTGCATCGTGGAAGTCCTGCAAGCACGGGGCGTAGAGCGGCTGGAGGTGACCGCCAATCCTCACGCGCTGGGATTTTACCGCGCCGCCGGTTTCATCGACTGTGGCGTCGCAGAAACGGAGTACAGCGCCGCACCTCGCATGGAGCTCGCGATCTCCTGACTGCGCCGACACCATCAGCTCTCGATGCCGCAACGCAGGCGAGCTGGCAGCTCGCCCGATCAGCGGCATAAGCGGACGCTCTTTGCCGGTCGCTACGGCCTCACGTAGTAGCGCAGCGTCGGCGTGAGTCCAGACGGCATCGACCACGTCGCGCTCTCGCGACCTACGAGCCGCCACCCGGATTGCTCGTACAGAGCGATGGCGGCTCGCGCGCCGTCGACGACGTCGAGCACGGCCACCAGGTTGCCGGAGGCGGCGTGCGCCGCGGCGGTCTTGAGTAGTTCGCGTGCATGACCCGTTCGGCGTGCTGCCGGGTCAACGAACAAGCGCACGACACCTGCGAGCTCGCCGGCATCCCGCCCAGTTGCCCTGAGCAAGCAACCGGCCTGCACTCCGCAGGCCAGTCCGACGTGGCCTGCAACCACGCCGTCCTGCTCGGCAACCCATGCCGTCATCAGCCCCGGCGGGCACAGCCAGCCCGCGGGGTCATCCGGCCAGCGTGCCGGATAGCCGCTCAGATCGTGAACACGCCGCAACGTCGCGGCGCATACAGCGAGGTCATCCGCTCGGCGAGTGCGAATCGGCACGATGGGCAGTCTGACGCACTCGCTGAACACGCACAACCAGGCCCCACTCGCTCGCCGGGAGAGGCCGCTACGCGGGGAAGTCGGCGTCTCCGGCGGTGCCGTCGCTAGGTATATGCCGGTCCTGCGTCAGGCTGTCTTTTGATCGTCTTGGGCCTGCCCGCTGGTGACGGCCCGTTCAATTCGCTCGAGCCGCTTGGTGATCTCAGCCATGTCCGGCGGCAGACCGCCCTGGGCGGCATGTTCCAGGATTGACCGGACGTAGCTGGTGTAGCGGATGTTCCTGGCCCGCGCCTGCCGTTTGAGTTCGTCGATGACCCCGGCCGGCAGGCGCAGCGAGGTCGTCGCCATGGGCCGCGGCTCGGTCCACTCACCGTGCTCCATCTCCGTGCTGGTGTCATGAGTTTCGTAGTAGCCCGCCAGCCGTTCCAGGTCGACTGCTGGTCACTACCGAGCCGGCGCTGGCACCTCCCGCAGTGCCATCGTTCCTCCGCGGCCGTCATGGGCCACGGCAGCCACCGTGTCCTCCGGGCCGCCCGCCCGCCACCGCGCCCAGCCCATAGGTTATTTTCGCAGTTCAAGGCCTACATCTGCGGATGCAGCCATACTGCACCGTGCAAGGGATAATGACACAGGTTGGACACGCTGCCGCAGGCGTCAACATGCCCGTCCACATCGAGGAGACTGCGAAGGCGAACTTGTACAAGTTTTAGTACACTATTAGATGTGACTGATCCGGCGATGATCCATGTGCACCCGCTGTCCGAGGTGAGGCAGCGGCTTTCCGGGATCGTCGCACGGTTCCGGCGTGAGGGCCTGGCCGCCGAGCCCGTCGCGTTCGGGTCGCATCGCAAGCCCGAGGCCATCCTCCTGCCGTACGAGGTCTACGAGCGGTACGAGGCGCTCGCGCAACAGCACGCCCGGCTGGACTACGCGCTTGCTGCGGCGCAGTCCGTGCAGGCCGAGCTGCCCGGCCCGTTCAGTACAGATCACGACCGGGAGGTTGCGGCGTACGTGGACGGGCAGATCAGCGCGGCTGAGCTGTACCGCCGGACGGTCGCCCGCTACCGGCGGCCGTAATTGGCGGACGATCCGTATGAGGACCCGATTACCGGAGTCCTGTACAACAAGCTCGGGCTGGGAACCGCCGCTGAGCTTGAGGCGGCGGAGCGGGAGATCACCCACGCGGCGCTGATCCTTCTCGACGAGACGCCCGTTCCTGCCAGCTACGACTTGCCCCACCTGCGAGCGATCCACCAGAGGATCCTCGGCGACATCTACGAGTGGGCCGGGCAGCTCCGGACGGTGACCATCGCCAAGGGCGCCACGTTCTGCCTGCCGCAGTACATCGATTCCTCCTCGGCGGTCATCTTCCGCGAGCTGCGCGGCGAGGAGTTCCTGCGTGGCCTGGGCCGGGACGCATTCACCGGGAGACTGGCCTACTTCCTCGGAGAGGTCAACGCGCTGCACCCGTTCCGCGAGGGCAATGGCCGTACACAGCGGGCCTTCTTCGGGCAGCTCGCCCGCGACGCTGGATACACGCTCGCCTGGCAGCACCTTGACGCCGCCCGCAACGTCGCGGCCTCGGCCGCGATCATGCGCGGCGACCCGGAGCCGATGCGGGAAATGCTGGACACGCTCCTGAGGGAACGCGCCTGACCATCGCATGACGCGCCAGACCCGCCGATCTGTATCGAATCGGCAGTACACCACCGGACCCACGAGCTACCCCATCTAAGGGGTCTTCCGGCGCCTTCCCGCATGACCGGGCCCGCATGACCGGGCCCGCGTGACCAGGGCTCACTTCACTCAGCCGATCTCACCATGGCCAGCCCGGAAGGCAGCAACGGCTGGGGGCCCGCTGGCTGGCCGCGCTACCTCACCGGAGGCGGGTTGCCCTCCGCGCTGGCGGCGAGGCTCATGTCCCATTCGCACACCGAACAGGCGTGACGGAACGCGGACCGCGCGAACTCCAGGCCTGCGGCGTGCGGGTCCGGAGCGGACCGAACGTCGTCCCATTCCAGGACGTACTCGCCCAGGGCGCCGTCCCAGTGCGCGCCGTCGGGGGCCAGGGCGGCCCGGTCGAAACCGTCCACTGCGGGATGCGCGTAGGCGTAGAACGCGGCCTGGCCGTGCCGCGCGTCGCCGGGCCACCAGCCGACGGCCACCTCCTGGGCGTCCATGGCGTTGCGCATGATGAAGTCATCCGAGGGAGGCTGGGCCGGACGTCCGGAAAAGAGGTTCACCGCCAGGTCGAATGAACCCCACCACGCGTTGACCGGCGTTGACCGGCCGCGGAACGGCGCACGGAAGGCGGCCAGGATCAGCGCGGCCTGCGTCGCCGCCGCGAAGTATTCCGCTACCTGGATCGGGTCATAGTGGTCGTGCTCGTCATCCTCGTCCAGTGGAATGCTCCATGTGACCTCCTGCGGCGTGGGGTCGATCTCCACGAAACCGCCCATGCGGTGGACGGCACCCAGAACGTCGCGGGTGACCTCGCCTACCGCGCGGTGCGGTCCCAGAGACGTCCGTTCGGCCTGGCCGTTACTGTGCTCGGTCACTGCCTCGTGCGCCCGCAGGTCCAGCGCGACCACGAGCGACCCGGAGCCGTCGGGCGCAGGCAGCGGCAGCGTCTCCCACCCGCGTGCGGTCAGGCGCAGCGCCGCGTGCTGCAATTGCGGCTCCGGCGGGGCGAGCTTCACCGCCAGCTTGCCGAGAAGCTGAGTGTGCGCGTGCAGCGTGTCGCACGTCGCTTGCCACTCCTGGTAGGGACGCAACGGCCATGGCAACTGGGACATGAGCCGCAGGCTAACACCAGCTGGCCGCCTGCCCCCGTCAGGCTCCGGTGAGATGGGATCTACGGCATCCCCAGATCCGCGAGACGAGTCGGAGGCGGAGCGGGACGAGTCGGAGGCGGAGCGGGATGACCGTAATCTCGCTGAACTGCTCCAGGAACTGCGGGTGGCCGACCTGGGCGTGCAGGTGCTCTTCTGCTCATTCGCCGGGCTTGTGGTTCGCGTTCCCCCTCGCGCGGCGCCGCTGAGGCGCAGGATCATTCCGTTAACGGAGCTCTGCGGGACTCATCACCACGCCGGGAGGTCGAATGGCCGCAGGTACGGGGTAGGCCGGTACCGCAGGAAGGCGGGCTCGGTGGGGGAGACCGCGCTGCCGGTGGAGAAGATGTTGTACGCCGGTCCGAGCGCGGCGGCCTTGGCGTTGAGGTCGGCGGGAGTAAGCGCCTCGTCGTTCCAGTGCCCGGTGCTGAGCCGGTTCAGCAGGGTCTGGGCGGCGGTGATCGTCTCGGCGGGGGTAAACGCGCAGTGCCCGGCCCGGTGCACGAAGATCTGCCGCAGCAGGCGGCCGTCCCCGGCCCGGTCGACGACCTGCTGGTAGGCCTGCTCGTTCTGCGGCACCACCAGGCCGTCGCCGGTGGTGTGCATGGTGAGCACCGGCATCGAGAGCTCGCCGTCGAAGGCAATGTTCTGGGCCAGGTAGCCCACCGCGGACGGCTTGGCGCTGATCCGCGAGGCGTGGTTGAGGGTCTGCAGGTCGTGGGTCAGGCTCAGCCCGGCGGCGTGATAGAGCGCGACTACCTCGCTCAGGTCGGACGACTTGGCCAGCTGCGTGAAGTAGTTCACGCCGGTGTTCCAGGACGGATTCCCGCCGGCCCTGGCCTCTAGCTCGGCGCGGAACGCGAAGATGAATGGGAAATCAACCTGGGTGTCCCACTGGTACTGATTGGCTTCCTGGCCGGTGACGTCGCTGCGGGCGGGCTCGGCGGAAAGCGGGGTGAACCAGCCCGGTGTGTCACTGAGCGCGGCGGCCAGGGCCAGCCGGGCCCGGCCCTGCGGGGTCTGCTGCGCCGCGCTCGCGGCTGCCTCGGCGCCGGCCAGGTTCGTGCCCGGGTTGGTGATGTTGACGACCTGCACCGACGGATCTACCAGTTGCTGGAATCCGAACGCCCCGTCCAGTGCGGTGTTCCAGGTGGCTACGCCGCCCGAGAGGACGCCGCACATGGGCAGCGCGGCACTGAACCGGCTCGGGTACCGCTGGATCAGGCCCGCGGTGATGATGCCACCCAGCGAATGGCCCCAGGCGATGGTGCGGCTGGGCGTTCGGTACGTCTGGTCGAACACGTCGAGCGTGCTGATCTGGTCCGGGAGGGCCTGCTGGATCGCCCACCCGGTCGTGGCGTACGAAGATCCGGCCAGCGCGTATCCGTGGCTGAGCAGCCAGCCGCCGGTGACCGGATCCCCGGCGTCCTGCGCCGGGTTCGCCGAGCCGGGCACCACATAGCCGTGGCTGTAGAGGAAGAGCGTCCCGTTCCAGCGGCCGGACGGGCACTGGATCCGGTAGGTCGCACCGTCCGGCAGCGAGCCGTTCAGCGTGGTCACCGCGCCGGACGTGCCGCACGACGGGCTGGCCAGCGCGGGCCCCGCCGTGCTCAGCCCGGTTGTCAGCAGGGCGACGGACACCGCAATTGCACCAAGCCGGCTCGGCCTCATCACGACCACGCTCCATTGCGTAAGAACGCCACTCTGGCGACTAGCTTGGACAATAACCCGATATGCACGAATTGCGACAGCGCCCGACAGCTAGGGACGCCCGCGCCAGGGCGGCGCCGGGTACCGGGGCCGCCCGCCCCGCAACGGCGCCCGATTGTCATACCCCCCTGTTACGCTCACTCTGCGTATACCTCGATCGGGTGCGGGCCGAGTCACCCGGACAGGCTAACGGGAGAAGACGATGGCATCTCAGCTGAATCCGTATCTCAACTTCAACGGCACCACGCGCCAGGCGATGGAGTTCTACCAGAGTGTGTTCGGGGGCAATCTGAACCTCAGCACGTTCAGCGATTTCGGGGCCAAGGACTCGCCGGACGCCGACCGGATCATGCACGGGGTGCTCGAGACGGACGCCGGCTACACGATCATGGCCGCTGACGTCACCAGCGATATGCGATACCAGCCTATGGCCGGATTCGCGGTGAGCCTGAGCGGTGACGACGAGATCCTGCGCGGCTACTGGGACGAGCTGTCCGACGGCGGGACCGTGACTATGCCCCTGCAGAAGCAGGTCTGGGGCGACGAGTTTGGCATGGTCACGGACAAGTTCGGCGTCTCCTGGCTGGTCAACATCTCCCGGCCGCGGGCGTAGCCGGTTTTCCGGCCGCGGGCGTAGCCGGTTTTCCGGCCGCGGGCGTAGCCGGTTTTCCGGCCGCGGGCGTAGCCGTCCACGCGGCCGCCCGGGGCGGCCGTGATCCGCCGCGGGCGGCGGTGATGAGGCCGCCCGCATCGTCGTGGTGCGCGCAACCGACCACCCGCCCTGATCAACTCTTTCCCAGGTTCGCGGCTACCCTCGACGGGATCTCGAAAGATCCAGTCACGCCAGCAACTGAGAGAGAGCCAGTATGAGCATCGGCAAGCCCGAGGTCGACTTTCCCGGCGGCGAGCCGCCGGCTGAGCTGCAGATCACTGATATCTGGGAAGGCGACGGGGGTCCGGCCCAGGCGGGGGACACGGTCCGGGTCCACTACGTCGGGGTCTCCTACTCCACCGGGGAAGAGTTCGACGCCAGCTGGGACCGCGGCGACCCGCTGGAGTTCCAGCTCGGCGCCGGGCGTGTCATTGCCGGCTGGGACCAGGGCGTGCAGGGGATGAAGGTCGGCGGTCGCCGTCAGCTGATCATTCCGCCGGACCTGGCCTACGGGAACCGGGGCGCCGGCAACCTTATCGCTCCGGGCGAGACCCTCATCTTCGTCTGCGACCTCGTCTCCATCTGACCGCTGTCCTGGTGCCGGGCACAGGTATGAGCCCGGCGCCAGGGCGGTAACCCCACCCCACCCCACCCCGGCCGCACGCGGGCAAAAACCCGGCCGCACGCGGTAAACGCCCTTAGCTAACTACCTGCCTCACCCCTACCACGCAGGTCCAGGCCGGAAATTCGTGACCTTGATCACCATATGAACGGCCAACGACGACCCAACCCAAACGTCCCCGTGCGGCACCATCTGCCCCCATTCCCGGCCTGCTGATCCGTCCGGAAATGGTCTTCTCTGAGCGGACCAATGTCCAGGTGAGTCCGGGGTTTACGGTTATGTCCGCCCGCGGTGGCCCATCTGGCGGCCGCCCAGTGGGCCACCGCCAGTCCGGCTTCTGGCCACGGACCGGCATCGGGTCCCCACCGCGGCGCCGTGGAGAGCGTTTGGCGGACTATCTTTACCCACTTTTGACTTATTTGTATCCATCCGTTTATGCTCACCGGCTGTCAGGCACTCCAAAGGCTGGCCGCACCCCGGTGACACCAAAAGTGCACCGCGGCCAGCCTTCACCGTGAGCGCGTCCTACGCGGGAAGGAGCCCTTTGGGCCGCCCAGGAAAACCCGTACACATCCGACGTCCGCACCGGCTGCCGATTGCCGCCGCACCTACGCTGTTCGGCTTGGCCGCAGCGTTCTGCTTGGTGGCACAGAGCCCTGCTGGTGCAGCAACCGCCCCGGCTACCGCGCATCACGTCGCGGCCGCCGGCCACACGGACTCATTGTCCGCAAGCCTGATGTCCACGGCCCGGCAGACCGCGGCGCAGAAGGCGCACACGGCGCATGTCGCGCACGGGGCGCACAAGGCGAAGTCCAGCCTGCCGACCCACTACACCGTCCGGTCGGGTGACTCGCTGGCGGCAATCGCCCAGCGCCTCTACCACAACCCGGACGCGTGGCCGGTGCTCTACTGGGCCAACCATCGCCAGATTCACTGGGCGAACGAAATCAAGGTCGGCCAGGTCCTGAAGGTCCCGGCCAAACCCGCGCGGCTACCCAGTCCGCCTTCACAGCTCGGGCCCCAGGCGGCCCCGGCTCCGGCTCCGGCGCCGGCGCAGATAAGCGCGGCGCCCGTCCAGACTGCACCGGTGCAGTACTCCGCGCCGGCTGCGCAGGCCGCGCCGGCTGCCACGTACTCCGGCAGTGGCTCGTTCCAGTCGTGCGTGATCGCCCGCGAGTCGGGCGGCAACAGCCAGGTCATGAACGGCAGTGGCCACTACGGCCTGTACCAGTTCAGCGCCGGGACCTGGGCTGCGTACGGGGGGTCCTCCTCGTCGTTCGGCAGCGCCAGCGTGGCGCAGCAGAACCAGGTGTTCAACAACGCGATTGCCGCGGGCGGCCAGTCCAACTGGTCGGCCTACGATGGCTGCTGATCGTTAACCGAACACCAACGGGCGGCTAGTGGAGCCGTCTAGGAGATCAACAAAGGCAGGCGGGTCAGTGGCGCATGTCCACTGGCCCGCCTGCCCCGTCCGCTTTTCCCAGGGAGCCGCGATGCGCCGCATCGTCTGCCGTGAGTTCGGCCCGCCGGACCGGTTGAGGCTGGAGGAGGCCCCGGACCCGGAACCGGGCCCCGGCGAGGTCCTCATCAAGGTCCGCGCCGCGGGCGTGAGCTTCGTAGACGGCCTCATCGCCGGCGGAATGTATCAGCTGAAGCCACCCCTCCCGTTCACCCCCGGCCTGGCCGCCGCCGGCGAAGTGCTCACCTCCGGCGCGGGCGTGCCGGGCCTGGACGCCGGTCGTCGCGTGCTGGGCAGCACGTTCGGCATGGGCGGGTACGCGAGTCACTGGATCGTGCCCGCGGAGGCGATCGTTCCGCTGCCGGACGCCGTCAGCTACGAGGTCGCCGCGACCGCACTGGAGAGCTACGCGACGATGCTGTTCGCGCTGAGCACCCGGACCACCGTCCGGAGCGGTGAGTGGGTCCTGGTGCTGGGCGCCGGCGGCGGGATCGGGCTCGCCGCCGTCGACGTCGCCAGCACGCTGGGCGCGAACGTCATCGCGGCCGCGTCCAGCCCGTCCAAGCGGACCGCCGCGCTCAGCGCCGGGGCGCGGGCCGCAATCGACTACGAGACCGAAGATCTGAAGACCCGGGTCCGCAAGATCACCGGGAGCGGAGCCGATCTGGTGATCGATCCGGTGGGCGACCCGTTCGCCGAGCCGGCGCTGCGCAGCCTGCGGGCGTTCGGCCGCTATCTCGTCGTCGGGTTCGCCGGCGGGTCCATCCCCCGGCTGCCGCTCAACCGCGTCCTGCTGGAGAACCGCACGATCGTCGGGGTCGACTGGGGGGCCTGGTCACGCGAGAATCCGGCCGAAAACCAAAGGCTCATGGCCGATGTGCTGGGCCGGATCGCGTCCGGGACCCTGCACCCCGTCGTGCCGCAGACCTATCCGCTCGAGCGCACCGCCGAGGCGCTGAACGCGCTGGCCAAACGGCAGATCACCGGCAAGCTGGCGCTCCTGCCCTGAGCCCGCCGCGGCGGCCCGTCAGATGCTCAGCGCGAGCGTAGCCTCGTGTGCAGTAGTTCCAGGTCCCCGGCGGAGAACCCATGATCGTTCAGCCACGGAACCACCCCGCCGTAACGCGCGTTCGCCTGTTCCAGGAACGCGGTCATCGTCTCCGGCCGCGGCATATGCGAGTCCGTCGGCCTGCGGGTGACGTCACTCGCGTACGTTGGTGACCTCCGCAGCCGTTCGATGATCGCCTCGGTCCGTTCGGCGGTGGCGGCGTAGTCCGCGATCACAGCCTCGGCGCGGACGCCGACGGCACTGAGCGCGAGCGCGACGACCACTCCGGTCCGGTCCTTGCCCGCCGCGCAGTGCACCAGCGCCGCGCCCTCGGATCGGGCGATGGTCCGCACCGCGTCCACCACCTGGCCGGGGCGGTCCTCCAGGTAGCCCAGATAGTGCCCGGCCCGGGGATTGCCGGGGAATCGGGACCGGTCCCGGTCGTCACGGGTCAGCAGCACGTCCGCAACCACGTCGGTGGCGTGCCCTCGCTCGGGCAGCACCGGAAGATGGACGTGCCGGACGCTGGCCACGGCGTCGAGCGGCGCCGGGCCCTCGGAGGCCAGTTCCGCCGTGCTGCGCAGGTCTATGACGGTGGTCAGCCCGATGTCCCGTACCAGCCTGGCCACGTCAGCGGGTGACAGTTCCTGCAGGTTGTCGGCGCGCAGCAACCGCCCGCCGACGGTCTTGCCCCCGTCTGAGGTGGGCATCCCGCCCAGGTCACGGACGTTGACGGCACCTTCGAGTTCGATCCACGGCATACCTCATCCTGACATCGCGGGCCGGGTGAGCGGCAAACCGTTACCGCGGAACGCGCGGTGAACACTCGACGGTGTGCCCGAGAGTCCCGCCCATGAGGCGCCTGGAGGGCTCCCGGTTCCGCTCGGCTCCCCGAGAGTCCCGCCCATGAGGCCCTCCGAGGGTCCCGCCGGTTAAGCTCAGCGCTGATGCCGACTCTGCTGATCGTCCATCACACGCCGAGCCCCGCCCTGCAGGAGATGTTCGAGGCCGTGGTCAGCGGCGCGCGGACCGACGAGATCGAGGGTGTCGAGGTGGTCATCCGCCCGGCCCTGACGGCGGCCCCGGCCGATGTGCTGCAGGCCGACGGGTATGTCCTGGGAACCCCGGCCAACATCGGCTACATGTCCGGGGCGCTCAAGCACTTCTTCGACGGGATCTACTACCCGTGCCTGGAGGCGACCCGCCGCCGCCCCTATGGCCTGTACGTGCACGGCGGCCTGGACACCGGCGGCGCGGTGCGCGCCGTGGAATCGATCGCCACCGGGCTGCAGTGGCGCGCGGTCCGGCCCCCCGTCTGCGTCACCGGGCCGCCCGGCAAGGCCGACCTTGAGGCCTGCTGGGAGCTTGGCGCGCTGGTGGCGGCTGAGGTCGCTGATTTAACTGAGCGGACATAGGGCGCGCCCTTCGCGCCCTTCGCCCTGCGGGCAGGCAACGGATCTAGCGCGCACCCTTCGCCCTGGCGGACAGTTATTCGAACAAAATATTGAACATTAGACTGCTGGAATGCTAACCTTCGACCTAGGTGACGATCGACGAAGGGGAGCAGATGACAGGCAAAGGCGATGGCGGGGGCGCGTCGACCCTCAGTCCGGCAAACCTCCGCCCAGTCAGCCCCGACCGTGCCGGCTCCGACTGTGCCGGCTCCGATCATGTGCTGAGCGCGCGCCAGGAGAAGGTGATCCAGTTCGTCCGTGAGGCCGTGCGCAAACATGGCTATCCGCCGTCGATACGCGAGATCGGCGCAGCGGTCGGCCTGCGGAGCACGTCCAGCGTCTCCTATCAGCTGGGTGCGCTGGAGAAGAAGGGCTACCTGCAGCGGCATTCGGGACAGCCGCGGACGACAGAGCTGCTGTCCGGGCCGCCCGCCGAGAAGCCAGGGCCCGAACCAGCTGCCACGGAAAGCCCCGAGGTTCGTCCGCCCGTCTTCGACATCCCGTCCCAGGAGGCGGCGTACGTGCCCTGGGTCGGCCAGATCGCGGCCGGTGGGCCGATCATCGCCGACCAGCAGATCGAGGACACGTTCCCCCTGCCGAAGCAGTTGGTCGGCGAGGGGGAGCACTTCCTGCTCCAGGTCCGCGGCGATTCGATGATCAACGCTGCCATCACCGACCGCGACTGGGTGGTGGTCCGCTTGCAGGAGGACGCGGAGAACGGCGACATCGTCGCGGCCATGCTCGAGGGCCGGGGTGACGAGGGCGAGGTGACGGTCAAGACCTTCAAACGGAGCGACGGCCACGTATGGCTGATGCCGCACAATCCCATCTACGACCCCATCCTCGGTGACGAGGCAAAAATCCTGGGGCGAGTGGTGTCCGTGCTCCGCCGCATCTGAGTTCCCATTGTTACGGCGAGGCGATCGTTACCGGCCCAGCGAGTCCGGGCCTTCAGGCCCGGCGAGTGGCCGGTGTGTCGGCGAAGTACCACCGCGCGGGCGCGGAGCGCATGCGGGGG
>Ga0066790_10000039_pt1 | contig 31906 bp, 35 predicted proteins | sample OrgsoiDNA2013050_FD_70963 | JGI IMG/M metagenome (GOLD analysis project Ga0066790, IMG submission 70963) | Permafrost soil microbial communities from the Arctic, to analyse light accelerated degradation of dissolved organic matter (DOM) -... | ecosystem: Environmental > Terrestrial > Soil >...
GGTGGTCGGGTAGGTGGTCTGCGCGGGCGCCGACCAGGTACCGGGATACACGTCCACCCCGACCCAGCCGACGGCCGCGATGAATGCGCTGCCTCCGGCCTGCCGGAGCGCAGACCACATCGGCTCGGTGGTGCACGGCGAGCTGCCGGCAGCCCAGTTGAGCCCGACCCTCACGTCAGCTCGGCCGGCGGCGACGAGAGCCTGGCGGGCGACGGGGATCGCGTGGGCGATCGCGTCGACTGCGCCGGGGTAGGCGCCGTCGCCGGCGGCCGCAGACGCGGTGTTGTTGGCCTCGTTTCCGATCTGCAGCGCCAGGAGCCCGGGGAGGGCCGCCAGTCGCGTGGCGACCGTCGCCACCCAGGGTACGTAGCCGGCGGCGAGCTCTGGCCGAGCCGGGCGGTACCGCAGCACCATCTCGACGCGCAGCCCGTTGTCGGACCACCACTTTGCGTCGCTGACGAGCGCGTCCGCTTCAGCGCTGTCCGCGCCTGTGTACTGGCCGTAGATATGCACGGTGAAGGAGCGGCTGCCCTGCAGCGCCCTGACCGCGGACATCGCCTGGGCGGGATCGTCGGGCTTGGGCGCCTGAGCGGCGTTCACGGTGCCCGCTCCGGCCCAGGGATAGATCCCGAAGCGAAGCCGCGGAACGGAAACCGTCGCCTTCGTCGCGGTCTGCGTCGGCTGGGCGATCGAGGACCGCCGCAGCGCCGGCTTGTCCTTGGCCCGCTTCCGGACGACGTATCGCTTCGGGTGCTTGGCCTTGGCGCCCGAGCTGCGGTGGAGCCTTGCCTTCACGGTCGACCGGTGCACCGAGCTCGCAAGAGCCGGTGATCCAACCGTGCCGCCGGCCAGGGCGGCGGCGATGGTGAAGAAGATGATCGCGGACAGTAGGCGGCGCACGGTATGACATCGATCGGCGTCCGCCTCCCTCCCGGCCACCCTGGATACCGGTATTAGACGCACGAACCAAGCCCGGCGCGCCGGTTCGCCGGCACAACATGCGTCGAGCCGGCGGGTGCAGGCTCAAAGGGCGGGCGTGGCGGCCGATCTCGCGGGTTGTGGATTCCGTGATCTGCGACTCCGAGGACACGTTCACCGGCACTCCGCCGGCGCTGACGGCTACCGGCACGGTCGAGGCGCCGGAGGCCGACGGCCTCGAGCTCGACGGCCTCGAGCTCGACGGCCTGGAGGTCGACGGCCTGGAAGCAGCCGTCCTCGCGCCGAGCGGCGTCGACCAGCGGGCGCGGGAACGGCGACGCGGCCGGCGGCGCCAGCGCCACGACCGGCACCTCGTCGATGCCCTGACCCGCAGGCAGCGCCTGAGCCTGGCCTGCTTGATGCTGGCGTGGGCCGGTTTGACCGTATCGGCGTGGACATGGTTCCTGCAGCCCTCGCATTGGACCTCGCCGGTGACCCTGGCCATCAACATCGCCCTGCTGTCGGTCGAGATGCTGTTCCTGCCGCTGTGGTTCTTCTTCTGGATCTGGCGCATGAAGCGGCCCAATCCCGCCCTGGGGGTGCCGGAGCTGCGCACGGCGATGGTCGTCACCAAGGCGCCGAGCGAGCCGTGGCCCATGATCCGCGAGACGCTCGAGGCGATGCTCGCGCAGGACTTTCCGTTTCCCTACGACACCTGGCTGGCTGACGAGAGCCCACCACCGGAGACCCGTCGCTGGTGCGCCGAGCGCGGAATCCAGATCTCCACGCGCGAAGGCGTGGCTGCCTATCACCGGCCGACGTGGCCGCGGCGCACGCGCTGCAAAGAGGGCAACCTGGCCTACTTCTACGACATGTGGGGCTACGACCTCTACGACGTGGTCGCCCAACTCGACGCCGATCACGTGCCGACGCCCGACTACCTGCGCCATATGCTGGTGCCGTTCCGCGACCCGCTCGTGGGGTACGTGGCTGCCCCCAGCATCTGCGACCGCAACGCCAGCCGGTCGTGGTCGGCCCGCGGACGGCTGTACACAGAAGCGGTCCTGCATGGACCCACTCAGGCCGGCCACAGCGGCGGATACGCACCGAGCTGCATCGGCTCCCACTACGCGGTGCGCACGTCGGCGCTGCAGGAGATCGGCGGCCTCGGGCCCGAGCTGGCCGAGGACTTCACCACCACCCTGATGATGAGCTCGCACGGATGGCAGGGCGTGTTCGCCGTCGACGCCGAGGCCCACGGCGACGGACCAGAGACGGTGAGCGATTGCGTCACGCAGGAGTTCCAGTGGTCGCGCAGCATGATGAACGTGCTGCTGGGCGTGAGCAGCCAGTACCGCAGCGACCTGAGCCGGAGGGCCAGGATCCGGCTCGAGTTCTGCCAGTGGTGGTACCCGCTGTTCGGGACGCTGATGCTGGCCTCGGTGGCGATCCCAATCGTGGCGATCGCCACGCGGACGCCGTTTGTGCGCGTGTCCCTCGGCGGCTTCTATCTCCACTTCGGCCCGCCCACGCTCGTGATGCTGCTGACCGTGGTATGGCTGCGCGAACTGAAGTGGCTGCGGCCGCGAGCCGCGAAGGCATTCTCGTGGGAGATCGCGCTGTTCCAGGTCGTACGCTGGCCGTGGGCCCTGTTCGGATGCGCGCAGGCGGTGGCGGGTCGGATCGCCAGACGGGACTTCAACTTCAAGGTCACCCCCAAGGGCCGCACCGGGCCCGCGCCGTTGCCGCTGCGAGTGGTGGCTCCCTATCTGCTGCTGGCCCTGGCCTCGGCCACACCGGCACTGCTGGGCCTGAATGCGGGGCCCGCCAACGGCTACTACACCCTGGCTCTGATCAATATCGCGCTGTACATGACGGCGGCGGTGTCGATCCTCGCGCTCCACATCCACGAGCACCCCCGCGATCTGCGCGGCGCCGTGCTGCGAAGCGCCGCCGGCAAGATCGTCGCCACCGCCGCCACGGGAGGAATCGTGCTCGCCGGGGTGGCGGCACCCGGTTACCTGCTCCTGAATCTGGGCCGCACTCCGCGAGCTCCGCCGGCGCCGGTCGCCACCGCCGCCGGACCGCTCGCCATCGGGGTGACGACCGCGCCCCTGGCGACGAACTCGACCACACCCTGGAGCGCCAAGGATCTGCAGACCGTGACCGCCTTCGAGCGCGCGGTTCATGCGCACGCGGACATCATCATGTGGTACGCGGACTGGCAGCACGCCCGCTTCGACCCGGCGCAGCTTCGGGCCGTGGCCCGCCGGGGCAGCATCCCCGAGATCTGCTGGGAGCCCTGGAACTACGCCGTCGGCCTGCGACGCCCCCAGCCCCGGTTCACGCTGGCCTCGATCATCAAGGGCCGCCACGACGCCTACATCCGGACGTGGGCCCGCGAGCTCCGGGTCTACCGCGGCCCGGTGCTGCTGCGCTTCGCCCAGGAGATGAATGGCTCCTGGTATCCGTGGTCGGAGGGTGTGAACGGAAACCAGCGCGGCCAGTTCGTACTCGCGTGGCGCCACGTCCACGACATCTTCGCCGCCGAGCACGTCACCAACGTGAAGTGGGTGTGGAGCCCGGTCTCGCGGATCGCGATCCCGATCAACCTCGGTGAGTATCCTGGCAACGCCTACGTCGACATGCTCGGCCTGTCGGGATTCAACGGCGGATCCGCCCTGCCGTGGACGGGCTGGCGCAGCTTCGCGAGCCTGTTCAACGCCTCGCTTCAGACCCTGCACCAGCTCGCGCCGGCTACACCGGTTCAGATCAGCGAGGTCAGCAGCGCGGATGCCGGCGGCGACAAGGCCGCTTGGATCACCGCCATGTTCGGAGACCTCCGCCGGCAGCCACAGGTGAAGTCGCTGACCTGGTTCGATCTGCGCAAGCAGACCGATTGGCGCATCAGCAGCTCGACTCGCGCTGCCCGCGCCTTCGCCGCCGGGGTCAGGGCGTCGCGCTGAGCGACCGCGGCCGGCGGGCGAGCGCGTCGGCGCCGCGGAGGTGGGCGGCCGTGAGCTGAGCGGCCGCCGCCGGATCGCCCCGCTCGATCGCGGCGACGAGCTCCTCGTGCTCGGCGATGAAGCGCACGATGCGCGCCGGGTCCCGAGCCACGGCGGTGGCCGCGATCCGCTGCTGACGGTCGCGCAGCGTGTCGTACTGGCGGGTCAGCAGCGCATTGCCGTTGGCCGCGACGATCGCACGGTGAAACCGCCGATCCGCGACGATGAAGCCGGTCCCACCGTCGGCCAGTGCTCGCTGCTGCTCGGCGATCGCGTCGTGGAGGCCGGGGATCCCCCTGGCGCCTCGGCTGCCACGCTGCGCGCGCAGTGCTGCTCGATCAGCAGACGCGCCTCGAGGACATCCTCGGCCTCCGATGGCGAGATCGGGACCACGAGCGCCCCGCGTCGCGGATACAGCTCGAGCAGACCCTCGGCCTCGAGCTGCAGAAACGCCTGACGGACCGGTGTGCGACTCATGCTCAGCCGCTTGGCCAGATCGTTCTCGCTGAGCAGTGTGCCGCCGGCGAAGCGCCCGTCGAGCAGCCGCTTCTTGATGTGGGCATATGCCCGATCGGCCGCCGAGGGCGACCGGCCCTCAGCGGCCGGGACAGAGTTCGCGGGCATGATTCGTTACACTAGAGCACAGCTTGTATGCAAGGTGCATACAAGCTGCCGGTGAGACTGCCATGTCTTCCCGACAGATCCATCCAGGCACCACCCAGGCAAAGGACAGATCCGATGACCCGGCGAATCGCCAATACCATCGCGCGCGCCATTCGCGGCGACTCGACTCAGGACCACGTCCACTTTCACGCCGGCTCCGACGGCCGGCCCTATGTCTGCGACTACCAGCGCTGTGACTCCCCCGGCCTCACGCGTGGCGAGGTCGGTCTCCCGCGGGCCTGAGCGTCTCGGGCCTGAGCGCGTCCGGGGCATGCGCGCCGTGGGCGTGAGTGGGCGGGGGACTGAGCGTCTCGGGCGTGAGCGCAATGGCGGCACAGGTCTAGCGGTCGAGGCGAACGCCCATGAACAGGTCCAGGCTCGAGCCCTTGCTCGAGGTCGAGAAGCCGAAGCTCTCGTACAAGCCGACGGCGCCCGCGTTGTCCTCGCTCGTGTCGAGCTCGACACGGCGGCAGCCGCGCTCCCGCGCGCGGTCGAGCGCCCGCCCGACGAGCGCTCGCGCGACCCCGCGGCGCCGCGCCTCGCCGCGCACGAACAGATCCTCCAGCCAGCAGTCCTCCGCCGCCGTCCACACGCAGTGGCGGAAGCGCAGCTGACAGACCCCCACCGGCGGAGCGCCGTGGTCGGTCGCGGCGAGCCAGAACTCAGTGTCCTCCCGTCCGATCAGCCGCTGCACCGACTCGAGGAACGAGTCATCGAACGGCCACGAATGCCCCAGGTGGTCCCGGAAGTCGACCAGCAATCCGGCGACGGCCTCGGCCTCATGCGGCGCGGCGAGCCAGACCGCGGTCGCTAGGTCGGCTCGCCCCACTGACCGTCACCGTGATCGCGCGAACGCCGATCCGGCGTGGCCGGGATCCCGGATGGGTCAAGGCCCGCCTGCGTGAGCATCCGCCGCAGGTCGACGATCACGCGGACGTCGACGTCCTTCCCGTGCGCCGCCGGGAACATTTCGGTCTCGGGGCCGATGGTGACCTTGTGCTTGCCGTTGTGCTCCTCGGTCACGGTCCCGACCGCGTCGAGCAGCGACAGCACCTGGCGCCACTCGATGTTGCCACTCGCGGGATGGTTGAAGATCTTCGCGAGCGTGTCGCGGTGGTGGCTTGAGAGGTGCGCTTCCATCGGGCCCAGGACCCCGAGGCTAGCTCACTTCCGGCTCCGATGGCTGTGACTCCTCGGTTTCGTCGACCGGCGGCCCGGCGACCGGAGCCGGCGCGGTGATCTTCTCCGCGACGGGAGTCGGCGCGGTGATCTTCTCGGGTTCCGCCGGAAAGCGCTCGGCGGCAGCATCGGCGAGCGAGACCAATGCCGCGGACACATCGCGCACGTCCTGGATCAGCCGGTCGCGTTCGCGCCACACGACATCGGTGTCGCCATCGAGCGTGCGCAAGCGACGGTTGGCCTCTTCGGTGAGCTTCACCGCGGCTGACTCGGCGTCGGCGACACAGCGCTCGGCTGACACCTGCGCCCGGCACATGGTCTTCTGCGCCTCTTCGTGTGCGACCCGGAGGACGGCTGTCGCCTGCTCACCGATCCGCTCGATCTCGACGTTGATCGGACTCGCCAGTGAACGCTGCGTCCGCAGTTCCGCGAGCTCGCGCTCGAGATCGGCGATGTGGTCGTCCACGTACGCGCGGTCGTAGCCCTGGCGCGAGAGCGGAAAGCGCGGTTCCCCGGGCCCCCAGACGGGCTCCGTCTCGGTGACGGCCTGATCCTGGGCGTCCGGCGGGGATCCCCAGCCAAGACGTTCGGTGTCGGTCCGGTCGAGGCTGCCGAACGTCCGTGCCAGACGATCGCCGAGATCGGCAAATCGCGAACTGGCGGTCGGCCGCTTCACCGGTTCATCAACCGCCGTGCCGGGTGTATCGAAATCGCTCATGCATGTGCTCCTTCGCGCGTCTTGGGACCACTGGGCCTTTCGCTATCTCGTGCGCCAGTCCTCCGCGCCGGCGAGCGCTGGTAGCGATCGTGCAGGAGCCCGGGAGCGCCGACCGTCGCGACTACTGAAGCAGGGCCTCGCGCAGGGCCCGTTCCTCCCCGAGCAGCGGGACCCAGGTGATCTGGGCCTCGAGCAGCAGCGGCGCTTGATCTCTCGCACCGCCGCACCCGGTCCCTTCCGGAGATAGTCCCGTAGCAGATAGTCTGAGGACGGATCGACCGCTGCTAGGATCTTAGATGCAATGACAACCCTCGCCAAAGACGATCCGGTCGCAGTCGATGAGTGTCCCGACTGCCTGGCCGGAAACCTGAACTGGCTCCTGGCCCAGGCGCATTACGCCCTGGCCAGCGAGCTCGCCGGGGCCTTCGAACCTCTCGGCATCACCCCTCGCGGGCACTCGGTTCTGGCCACGGCGCAGACCGGCTCCTACACGCAGAAGCAGCTCGCCGAGCTGGTCGGGCTGGACAAGACGACGATGGTCGTCACGCTGGACGAGCTCGAGGCCGCCGGGCTGGCCCAGCGCGTGATGTCGCCCAGCGATCGCCGGGCGCGCGTGATCGAAGCGACCAGGGCCGGCCGGCGCAAGGTTACGCAGGCCAACGAGATCGCCGTCCGCGTTCAGACCGAGGTCCTCTCCTCGCTCGGGCGTGACGGGGGCCGAGCCCTGCTCCAGAACCTGGTCGACCTGGTTCAGCACCGGCTGGCCGATCCGGCCGCCTGCAAGTCGGTCCGCCGCCGCGAGCCGCGCGCCTCCTGAGGTAGTCGCGAGGCCGGCCCTGGCGGGGGCACGGACTCCGGCTTTCTGCATGGCCCGGCCCGGCCCCAACCACCGGCCGGCCCCCACCCGGCCCCGCACCCCACCCTCCCGGATCCCGTCCGTACTAAATGGTCCCGAAGCAGACGATCTGCTACGGTTGCTTCTTGCATGGAATCAGTCTGAACCGACCTAAGCGACCAGGAAGCGAGCGATCGATGACGGAGTCCGCCCCGCTGACGCTGAAAGCCCCGAGCAAGGACGACCGAGCACGGTGGATCGCCCTGGTCGTACTGTGCGTCGGAATGCTGATGATCATTCTCGATTCCACGGTCGTGAACGTTGCTCTCCCCTCGATCCAGCACGACCTCGGCTTCTCCCAGGCGAGCCTTGCCTGGGTCGTCAACGCGTACCTGATCAGCTTCGGGGGACTGCTGCTCCTCGCCGGCCGGCTCGGCGATCTCGTCGGGCGCAAGGCCGTGTTCATGACCGGTCTGGCCCTGTTCACCGTGGCCTCGCTGGTCTGCGGCCTGGCCCAGAGTCAGGGGGAGCTGATCGCGGCTCGCTTCGTTCAGGGCGTGGGCGGAGCGCTCACGTCGGCCGTGATCCTCGGCATGGTCGTGACCATGTTCCCCGAGCCGCGCAGGCAGGCCAAGGCGATCGGCGTCTACAGCTTCGTGGCGTCGGCCGGCGCGTCTCTCGGGTTGCTGCTCGGCGGCGTGGTCACGCAGTCGATCAATTGGCATTGGATCTTCTTCATCAACATTCCGATCGGCCTGGTCACCGCGTTGCTCGCCGTGCGGCTCGTGGCCCGCGACGAGAATGCACCCGGTCTGGGCCGGGGGGTCGATGCCGCCGGCGCCGTGCTCGTCACCGGCGCGCTGATGCTCGCCGTCTACACGATCGTCCATGCCAGCGACCAGGGCTGGGGCTCCGCCCATACACTCGGCTTCGGCGCCGGCGCCCTGATCCTTCTGGTCGCATTCGTGGCCCGGGAGTCGATGGCCGCGAATCCCCTGATCCCACTGCGGATGTTTCGCTCGCGCAACGTCTCAGGGGCGAACCTGGTCCAGTTCATGATGGTCGCCGGCCTGTTCGGGATGTTCTTCCTCGGGGTCCTCTTCCTGCAACGGGTCCTCGGCTACAGCGCCATCGAGACGGGGCTGGCGTTCCTGCCGGTCAGCCTCGGGATCGGTGTCCTGTCGCTCGGGTTCTCGGCCCGCCTGAACAACCGCTTCGGGCCCAAGGCGACACTGCTGCCGGGTCTCGCGTTGCTCGTCGTGGGTCTCGCCTGGCTCGCCCGGGCGCCGGTGCACGCGGTCTACGTGACCGACGTGCTGCTGTCGATGATCCTGCTCGGGATCGGGGCCGGGCTCTCCTTCCCGTCGCTGATGACGCTCTCGATGTCCGGCGCCACGGCCAGCGACTCGGGTCTCGCGTCCGGTCTGGTCAACACGACCGTGCAGGTGGGCGGCGCACTCGGACTGGCCGTGCTGGCCACGCTCTCGGCCACCCGCACCAAGGACCTGCTGGCTGCCGGAGACCCGCACGTTTCCGCGCTCGTCGGCGGCTTCCACCTGGCCTGGGTCGTCTCCGCCGGCATCGCGGGAGTCGCACTGCTGGTGGGAGCGGTGACGCTGCAGACGGTGACGCACGGCGCCGCCGCCCAGCCGGAGACGACAACCGAAATCCTGGAACCCGAAGCCGCCTACTCGGAGGCCGCATGAGCTACAGCCGCATCATCGACAGCTGGATCGCCGAACTCGCACAGCAGCCGCGCGCTCAGCGCGCGATCACGCGGCCGCAACCGGCGAGTCGAGCCCTGACGCAATCCGCTGCGCCCACGAGCGAATCTCGTCCCAGTCTCGCCGGTCGCGGTATTCAGCCGGAGTGTGCTCGACCATGGACCGCTCGATCCGCCCCTGCGGCTCGGCCGGAACCCGCCCACCGAAGACGACGTGATCGCGAACACCGAGCTGCTGCGCTCGATCGATGATCCGCGGCGGCTCGAGCCAGGCGGGATCGGGCGTCGTGCTCGGGTCGCCGACAGGACCGGAGCTGAACACCCAGAACGGAAGCTCGGACAGCTCGTGACCATGCTTGCGCAGGAAATGCTTGGCGTCTCCGCGCCAGCGGTTCATGTACACGGCGCTCCCGAGCACGACCGCGTCGCAGGCGGCGAGATCCCCCACGTCCTCGGCCGGCTTGCAATCGACCTCGTGCCCGGCTTGACGCAGGACCTCGGCGATGGCCTCGGCGATCTCGGCCGTCGAGCCGCGTTTGGAGGCATGGGCAATGAGAACGTGCGCGATGAGACCAAGTCTCCGCCTCCGGCCGGCCCTGTGCAACCCTATCCGTGATGCAGCTCGGCAAGATCGGGATCTGGACCTCGTACCGCGCGATCGGTGAACACAACGCCGGCGTCGCGGCCAAGCTGGTCGAGGACCTCGGCTTTGGGACGTTCTGGCTGGGTGGCTCGCCCCAGCTGCCTGCCCTACGGCCGCTGCTCGACGCGACCGAGCGGATCACCGTCGCCACCGGGATCCTCAACGTGTGGCAGAACGAGGCATCTGCGCTGTCGCTCGCCAACGCAAACAGCTAGCGTTGGCGCGTCCGCGGAGGAGCACCAGGGGGATGGCCACGCTGCGGCTGCTGCTCCGAGACGGCGCCGGCCCCCTATACAGCCGGCCGCTGGCCGACGACCTCGAAGAGGAGGGAGCACGAGATCACGGACAAGCGCTTCGGAGATCAACGGCGTTCGGTTCGGGTGGTGATCTCGATGCTCTCGGCTCCGCGCTCGTGAAAGGATCGGATTCGTGTTCCGGAATCTGCTTGTCGCCATCGACGGATCGTCCACCGCCCGGCTCGCTCTGCAGCAGGCGATCGATCTCGCTCAGGCGCTGAATGCGCGCGTGACGATTGTCGCGGTTGCTCCCGAGGTGCCGGCGTTCGCCGTCAGCGCCGGGATGGATCGGGCGGCGCTGAGGCGGGCGGCCGAGGACGAGGCCACCCGCCGCCTGCGCGCCGCCGTCGAGACCATCCCCGGCTCCGTCTCGGTGACCACGGTCATGCGCCACGGCTCCGCGGCCAAGGAGATCCTGGCGGTCGCGCGGGAAGGGCAGCACGACCTGCTGGTGATGGGCTCGCGGGGAAGGGGGCGGCTGGCATCGAACGTGCTCGGCAGCGTTGCGGCGGACGTGCACTTCGGCACGACCCTGCCGATGCTGGTGATTCACCCCGAACACAAGGACTGACAGCTAACGGGCGGCGGCGACCGCCCCGCGAAAGCGCCGCGCCTCAGCCTGGAGCCTCGAGGTCCTCCCGGGCGCGGCGATGCGCGTCGGCGGCGGCGTCGCTCTCGGCGCGCGCGGATGTCAGCTGCGAGTCGGCCTCACGCAGGGCCGCTGCGGCACGCTCGCGTCGCTCCTCGGCGCTCGTCAGCGCGCGCGCGGCGCGATCGGCCCGGCGCTTCGCGTCTGAGACGGCGATCCGAGCGGCCTCGCGGGTGTGCTCGCGCTCCCGCTCGAGTTCCCGCTCGAGCTTGGGCGGCCGCTCGCGCTTGGGCGGCGGTGTCTCGCGCCGGCGCCGCGGCGCCGGCGCTCGCACCCCCGCAGGGATGGCGCCGAGCCCGACGTGGCGCAGCTCGTGCTCGAGACATCCCGGCTCCACGCTCGCACGGGCCTCGTCGTCGAGCGCCGCCGCGTGCAGGGTCTCAGCCACCCGCTCGATGATCGTGGCGCTGAGCTGGTGGCCATCGGAGGAGAGCAGATCGCGGGCCGCGTCCAGCAGCCCCTCCACAGCCGCTCGCTCGCGCTCCGACGCGGCCCGCATCGCGTGGGCGTTCCCGCCGCCGGCGAGCAGCTCGGCCTGGGCGGTGCGCAGCCCATCGCCGGCCGCGAACAGCTCCGTCACAGCTCCGCGCTGGGTGCGGACGAGCTGGTTGACCGCCCATGCGGCCACGGACGGCTTACGCCGCTTCGCGACCTCGGCAGCCTCCTCGCCCCGGCCCTCGCCGCGCAGCGCCTTCGCCAGCGCGCCGCGCTCCGCGACGAATCGATCGAGCGGCAGGTCGTACAGCTCGTCGGCGTGCATGCCGCCATGGTGTCAGCCCTCGCGGCACGCTCGCCGAGAATCGTATTTCGCGATCGATGCTGAGACTACGATCGGCAGATGAGCTCAATCACGCAGGTTCACGGTCGGCAGATCTTCGACTCCCGAGGCAATCCCACGGTTGAGGTCGATGTACGGTTGGACTCCGGAGCGTTCGGCCGCGCGGCCGTGCCTTCGGGCGCGTCGACCGGCGAGCACGAGGCGGTCGAGCTGCGCGACGCGGGTCATGCCTTCGGCGGGAAAGGGGTCACGCGCGCGGTTGGCCACGTCAACGGTGAGATCGCCGCCGCGGTGACGGGCCGCGAGGCCGACGACCAGGCCGGCCTCGACCAGGCGCTGATCGAGCTCGATGGCACCGACACCAAGTCACGCCTGGGCGCCAACGCCATCCTCGGCGCGTCGCTGGCCACCGCCCGGGCCCGGGCCGCCGAGCTCGGGCAGCCGCTGTGGCGCTACCTGGGGGGTGACCAGGCCGAGCTGCTGCCCACGCCGATGCTGAACGTGCTCAACGGCGGCGTCCACGCCGACAACCCGGTGGACTTCCAGGAGTTCATGATCGTCCCCGTGGGGGCCGATTCGTTCGCCCACGCCATGCGCATGGCCACCGAGACCTACCACGAGCTCAAGCGCACGCTGCACTCTCGCGGCCTCGCCACCGGCGTCGGCGACGAAGGCGGGTTCGCCCCGGCGCTGACGTCCAATGAGGCGCCGCTGGAACTGCTGGTCTCGGCGATCGAGTCGGCCGGATACCGGCCCGGGGACGAGATCGCCATCGCGATGGACCCGGCGAGCAGCGAGTTCTTCTCCGACGGCGCCTACCGCCTCAAGGGCGAGGGCCGCACCCTCTCCTCCTCGGAGATGGTCGACTACTGGGAGCAGCTCGCCGGTCGCTATCCGATCGTCGCACTCGAGGACGGGATGGCCGAGGACGACTGGGAGGGCTGGGGAATGCTCACGGAGCGGCTGGGCGACCGGGTTCAGCTGGTCGGCGATGACGTGTTCGTGACCAATCCGGCGATCCTCCGCCGCGGGATCGAGGCCGGGATCGCCAACTCGATCCTGATCAAGCTCAACCAGATCGGCACGCTGACCGAGACGCTGGCGACCATCGCCCTTGCGCATGAGGCCGATTACCGCGCGGTCGTGTCGCACCGTTCCGGCGAGACCGAGGATGCGCTGATCGCCGACCTGGTCGTCGCCACAGGCGTCGGGCAGATCAAGACCGGCGCTCCGGCCCGGTCAGAGCGCGTGGCCAAGTACAACCAGCTGCTGCGGATCGAGGAGGAGCTCGGCGATCGCGCCCGCTTCGCCGGCCGCGCGGCCGTCGTCGAGGGCTGACCCCGTCACGTGTTACCGCCCTCGCGCGTGAGCCGCGCGAGGGCGAGGCCACCACACTCGATCCCCGGACCGGTGGCCCGGAAGACCGGAACCATCTCACTGGTGACCACGCCGGTCTCGTCGGTGAGCTCGTCGACGATGGTGAACACGTTCGGGATGCGCTCCGGCGTATCGACGACGACGGTGAGGATGGGCACGTGGCGGCGCAGCTGCCAGGGCGTGTCGCCATGTGGTGGGTGGCCGGCCCGCTGCGGTACGGAAAGGCCTAGTCGAGAAGATCCCGCGCCGTGGCCGTGTATGCGGACGCGAGCCTTCGCGTCACGTCGACCTCGAGTGCCACCGCGGCCCGGACCGCCTCGTTCCGCGACTGATCGGCCAGCTTCTGCTGCAGGCTGGTCACGTTTCCGACCAGCTTGTCGTAGCTGTCGAGATAGAGCGTGCCGGCGCGCCTGCCGGCCTTGACCAGACGGCCGTTCAGCTGGCGCACCTGCTCAGCGGCCAGATGGAGGTCCTTGTTGGTGGTCCTGCGGGCAGTCGCCATTCCAGCTCCCTCGTGAGACTTCAGGTGCTAACAGATTAGCCGTTTGTTGGCTAATTGGCAAACAATTGCTTGCAGGTGCATCAGAATTCCGGGGGATGGATGTGCGCCCAGGGGCGGATGTGCGCCCGCCGACCCCGTCATAATCACCCCGGTGTCCGAGTTCGCATCCGCGCTGCACAAGCAGGAGGTCGATCCCGATCCGGTGCGCCAGTTTGCCGCCTGGTTTGGGGACGCAACGGCGGCCAGGGTACCGGCGCCCGAGGCGATGGCCGTGGCCACGGCGTCGATCGACGCGCAACCGTCGGTGCGGATGGTGCTGATGAAGCACTTCGACGAGCGGGGATTCGTCTTCTATACGAACTACGAGAGCCGCAAGGCTCGGGAGCTCGAGGCGAACCCGCGCGCGGCGCTCCTGTTCTACTGGGAGCTGCTGGGGCGCCAGGTCAGAATCGAGGGGGCGGCCGAGCGCACCACCCTCGAGGAGACCGCCGAGTACGTGCGCACCCGCCCGCGCGAGAGTCAGCTCAGCGCCCTGGCCTCCCCCCAGAGCCAGGTCATCGGGAGTCGGGAGGTGCTCGAGCGGCGGATGGTCGAGATCGCGGCGCGGTACGAAGGCTCCGAGCTTCCGCTGCCGGAGGCCTGGGGCGGTTTCCGGGTGCGGCCTGACAGCTTCGAGTTCTGGCAGCGGCGCCCGGGGCGCTTTCACGACCGCCTGCGCTACCGGCGCGATGACGACGCTCGCTGGGTCGTGCAGCGCCTCGCGCCGTGAGCGACCCGATCGCTCACGAGCCGGCTCCCTGGTAGGTGACCTCGGTGCGTGCTCGTTCCCGTCGCGCCGCCCGGCCGATCATGCCCGGCGTCAGGGCGGCCAGGGCCACCAGCAGGACGCCGGCAAAACCGAGCAGGTTTCACCGCGAGCTCGCGTACTAGGACGCGACTCGGCAGTGGCGTAGGGTGTGGAAGTGCTCTCGAACACCGCTTTGCTGCGGGCCTCGATCGCCGAGGCGATCCCCGACCGCCCGTTTCAGGTCTCGTTCTGGGACGGGACCACGGTGCCTTCGAGCACCGGAACCGGACCTACCTTCCTGGTCCGCTCGCCACGGGCAATCGCCCACCTGCTGCGAGCACCGGGTGAGCTCGGACTCGGCCGCGCGTATGTGACCGGCCTGCTCGACGTCGACGACCTCGACGCGGTGATGCAACTGGTGGACGAATGGCCAGAACCCGAGATCGGCCTCGGCATGCGCCTGCGACTGATCGCCGCCGGGGTGCGCGCGGCCGGTCTGGTTCGGCCGCCGCGACGGCCCAGCACCGAGCTGATCCTGCGCGGTCGGCCGCACACGCCGGGGCGGGATGCCCGCGCCGTGCGCCATCACTACGACGTGGCGAACGAGTTCTTCGCGCTGTTCCTCGACCGCTCCATGACCTACTCGTGCGCGTTCTTCTCGACCGGCGCCGAGACGCTCGACGAGGCTCAGGAGGCGAAGCTCGATCTCGTCTGCGCGAAGCTGGCGCTGACGCCTGGTGATCGCGTCCTCGACGTCGGCTGCGGCTGGGGCTCGTTCGCGATTCACGCGGCCACCCGGCACGGGGTGAACGTGCTCGGGATCACCCTGTCGGAGCCGCAGGCCAGGCTGGCCCGCGAGCGCGCCGAGGCGGCCGGGGTGGGGGAACGAGTCGAGTTTCGCGTCATGGACTACCGCGAGCTCCCCGACCAGCAGTTCGACGCAATCGCCTCGATCGGGATGGTCGAGCACGTCGGCGAGAACCAGATCGACGCCTATGCGCGGACCCTGGCTCGGCTGCTCACCCCCGGTGGGCGGCTGCTCAACCATGGGATCGCCTACCTCTCCCACACCGACACCGAGGCCGGCGACTTCTCCGAGCGGTACGTATGGCCGGACGCCGCGCCGCTTCAGCCCTCCGTGGTGCTGGGGGCGCTCGAGCGAGCCGGCTTCGTCACCCGGCACGTGGAGGATTTCCAGCTCGACTACGCCCGCACGCTGACCCATTGGGCCCAGCGTCTGGATGCGCACCTCGACGAGGCGCGAGCTCTGGTCGGCCCACAGCGGCTGCGCGTGTGGCGCCTCTACCTCAGAGCGGCCCGGATCGGATTCGAGACCGGCTTCACGTCGGTCTACCAGGTGCGGGCGGAGCGCAATGGCTAGACACGAATCAGCCCACCCATCGATCGAATGAACGCATCTCTCGGCGCCAACCACACCGCGGGCACCAGTCCGGACTGGAGTGGTTCGCGATCATCGACCTGACGGAGCGCTAGACGGCGGTCAGCTTCTGCTGCGCCTCGTTGAGCGCGCGGAGCTCTTGCTCGAGCTGGTCCACCAGCGCATGCAGGGCGTAGGGGTCGGCCTCGATCCGATCCTCGGCCTCCCGCGCCTCCAGCGCCAGGCTCTCGGCCTGTGCGGAAAGCTGATGGGCGGTGCTCTCCATCCCCTCTCGGGCCTGTCGGAGAGCGATCTGGAGGGCCTCTCGGTCGCTCGGCGTGGTCATCGCTCTCTCTCCATTTCGTTGCTTTGCACCAGCCCCAGCGCCGGCGCACGATCAACGCCGACCCTACCACCCACAGTAGGGCCCGATGAGCGCCCGGAGTCGCGCATTTGTCGCTCGCCATCGCCGACGCAATACTGGCGCCATGGCCTTCGTTCCGCCGGCTCGCCACCTGCTGCGCGCAAGAGACCTGGTGGACGCGCGCTATGCGGATCCGCTGAACGTGGATGACCTGGCCCGCGCCGCCGGGCTCTCGCGCGCCCATTTCAGCCGCGAGTTCCGCCGCGCATTCGGCGAGCCTCCCCATGTCTATCTGCTCACTCGGCGTCTGGAGCGCGCCGCCGCGCTGCTGCGCACCACCGACCGCTCGGTCACCGACGTCTGCCTGTCTGTCGGGCTGCAGAGCCTGGGCTCGTTCACGACCAGCTTTACAAACACCTATGGCATGTCGCCCACGGCCTACCGTGACCGCTTTCCGCCCGCTACCAGCCATGCCCTGGTCCCCGCCTGCGTCGTACGCGCGTACGGCCGCCCCAACGCAGCACGTTTCGAGAAGCCAGAGATCGGAAGCGGGACTAGTGTGGCCGCCGAGAAGTCCAGTCCACCGAGGAGGCAACGATGATCAGGATGGCCAGCACCCAGCTGTGGGTGCACGACCAGGACGAGGCGCTGGCGTTCTACACCCAGAAGCTAGGGATGGAGGTGCGCGCCGACGTGACCCTGGCCGAGATGGGCGACTTCCGCTGGCTCACCGTGGGGCCCGCCGGCCAGCCGGACATCGCCATCGTGCTGATGCCGATCCCGGGGCCGCCGGTGATGGATGCCGACACCGCCGAGCAGGTGCGGGGCCTGATGGCGAAGGGCTTCGCCGGCACGGTCTTTCTCACCACCGAGGACTGCCGGGCCGCGTACGAGGAGCTCCGGGCGCGGGGCGTCGAGTTCGTCGAGCCGCCCGAGGAGCGCCCGTACGGCATCGACTCCGGCTTCCGCGACCCGTCGGGAAACCACCTGCGCCTGACCCAGGTCAGGGAGCTGGCGAGCCTCCAGTAGCCGCTGTGCCTCTCGCGAGCTGCGCGTAGCGCTCGCGCAGCTCGCGCTTGAGGATCTTGCCGCTGGGGTTCTTGGGCAGGCCGTCGATGATGACCACGTGCTTGGGAGCCTTGAAGGGTGCGAGCCTGGATCGGCAGTGGGCGATCACCTGATCAGGGCTGATGGCCGCCGATTCCTTGGCCACCACGGCAGCCGTCACGGCCTCGACCCACTTCGGGTCGGCGATCGCGAACACCGCCACCTCTAAGACCTCGGGCATGAGGTAGATGGCCTGCTCGACCTCGAGACTGGCGACGTTCTCGCCACCGGTCTTGATCATGTCCTTCTTGCGGTCGACCACGAACAGATAGCCGTCATCGTCGAGCAGGCCGAGATCGCCGGAGTGAAACCAGCCGTCCCGGAACGCGTCGGCCGTCTTCGCTTCGTCGTTCCAATAGCCCAGCGCCGCCTGCGGGCTGCGATGCACGATCTCACCGATCGTCCCCGCCGGGACCTCGCTGCCGAGGTCATCGACCAGCTTCGTCTCGACGTTGATCGCCGGGCGCCCAGCCGAGCCGGCTCGGCTGATCTGCTCCTCGGGCCGGAGGATCGTCGCCAGCGGAGCCATTTCCGTCTGCCCGTAGAAGTTCCACAACCGCACCTCGGGCAGCCGCTGCTGCAGCTCGCGCAGCACCTCGACCGGCATCGCCGAGGCACCGTAGTAGCCCTTGCGCAACGACGACAGATCGGTCGTGTCGATCGAGGGAGAGCGCAGCAGCGAGATCCACACCGTCGGCGGCGCGAACAGCTTCGTCACCCGCTCGGACTCGATCGCTCGCAGCAGCGCGGCCGGATCAGGACCGGGCAGCACGATGCTCGTCGCGCCCAGATACACGTCGGGACCGAGGAAGCAGTCCAGCGCGGCGCAGTGATAGAAGGGCAGCGAATGCAGGTCGACGTCGCCCGGTTCCATGCCACCGTCGACGATGCAGCTCACGTACTGCGCGATCAGCGACCGACTCGAAAGCACCACCCCCTTGGGGCGCGACTCGGTCCCGCTGGTGTACATCAGCCGCAGCGGGTCTTCATCCTCCACCAGCACCTCGGGCGGCTGCTCGTCACCGTCCTGCGCCCAGCCCGCGGCGTCCTCCCAGCCGCCCGCGGCGGGCTGGCCTCTGAGCGCGATCCAGCCGCGCACGCCGTCGACCGTCCCGGCCTGCGCGAGCGCCCGCTCGCCCACCGGGTGCAGCGCATCCTCAACGATCAGCCCCGACGCTCCCGAGTGCCCGAGGATGAACGCGACCTCCTCCGCGCCGAGCATGAAGTTGATCGGCACCAGGATCGCCGCGAGCCGGGCCAGGGCAAAGCTGATCACCGCGAACTGCCACGAATTGTGCGACAGCAGCGCGATCCGGTCCCCCTTCACGACGCCGCGCGCGGCCAGCGAAGCCGCCGTCCGATTCACCGCTCGGTCGAACTCTGCGTACGTCCATCGCACCTCCCCGGCCACCAGCGCGAGCTTGTCCGGATACCGCAAGGCCGACCGGCGCAGCAGATCACCCAAGCCGTGAGCCCGCGCGTGCCCCACGGCGGCGGCGATGCTCGACTCGTTCTCGATCGGGGTCACCGGACGTAGGTTAGGCCGCGAGTGCCAATAGCTCGTCCCTGGAGCGGCGCAGACCATCGGTCAGCAGCTCCAGGTCCCTGACCGCATCGCGATCCGAGCACAGGCCGAAGGACAGCCTGCCGGCGGCCGAGATGACGGCCACGCGAAGCGCATGGCGCTGAGCGATCTCAGCCAGTGAATAGAACTCACTCACCCGGGCTCCGCACACATAGACGTCGTCCGCGGGGCCGCGCACGTTGGACACGTTGAAGGTGAAGACTCGCGGGCTCATCGCCCAATGAGCGAGGACCGGATGGCGACCCAAGTGGTAGAGCGTCTCCGCGTCGTGGCCGAGTTTGCGCTCCCTGGTCTCTCGGCTGATCGCCAGCACCCGTTTGGCGGGGTCTGGCTCGGCGACCGGGAGATCGACGAAGAAGTACGAGTCCCGATTGGCCGCGACAGCCTCCTCCTCGCCGCTGCCGTGCAGGCTGACCGGCACCTTCACCCGGATGCCCGCCGTCGGCCCGGACCCGTGCTCGAGCCACGTCCGCAGACCACCGGCGACGATCGCCAGCACCACGTCGTTCAGCGTCACGGACTCGGCGATCGCCTTGCCGGCCAGCTTGCTCTCGGCCAACGGCGCCTGCGCGAAGGCCACGTCGCGCCGGCGTCCGATCGGCACGGCGAGCGGCGTCAGCTCCGCATCCCGGGCGAGCTCGCGCTTGATCACCGCGCGGGTGGCGCGGAGCCGGTCCTGGGGCGCCCGGGGTCCGTGTGGGTGCCCGCGAGCGTGGCGGGCACGATCGGCCACCCCGAGCGCGAACAGGCGCATCGCGCCCGGACCGGCGACCGGAGTCCAGGCAGAAGCGGGCGATGTCCCCGCCACCGCGTCCTCTGACCCGGGGTCCTCGCCCCACAGAACGGCGGAGCCGAGCCGGACGCAGGTGGTGCCGTCGGCCATGCAGTGGTGGACACGCCAGACGAGCGCCATCGACTCGTCGTCCAGCTCCACGACATCGATGCGCCAGAGTGAACGAGCGCGGTCCAGCCGCTGGGCCATCAGCCGGCCCACGATCTCCTCCAGGCCGTTTCGGCTCACCGGCCCGTCGGTCTGGACCTGGGTCACGTGACGAGCGACGTCGAAGGCCGGATCGTCCAGCCACACAGGGGTTGCCACTCTGAGCGGCGTCGCCACCAGGCGCTGACGCAACCGCGGCGCCGCGTCGAGCCGAGCGTCGATGTGCCGGCGCAGCGTCTCGAGCTCCGGCAGCGATCTGCCGCCGGCGCTCCGCAGAATCAGCACCTTGCAGGTGTGGCCGCAGACCGCGCCCGCCTCGCGACCCAGGACCAGGGCATCCTCGGCAGTGAGACGATCGAGCATCATCAGAATGCTCAATCTATCTCGCCCGGTCGTGTTCGACAGCCGGTGGCAGGACCCCTCGACCGGTTCGTTTCGAGGATTGGACCCGAGGGGTCTAAGCTCGGTGTTCGCTCGCACGAGCGCCGGCGGGCGAATCGTCCATCAGAAAGGACCTATGCATGCCCCTCTTCTTTTTCACCGTCGAGCAGCAGGAGCGCGCGATCGTCGAGCGCTTCGGCAAATTCGTCCGCGTCGCCAGCCCTGGGCTGCAACGCAAGTCACCGTTCGTCGAGTCCGTGGCCGGCCGGATGAGCCTGCAGGTCGAGCAGCTCAACGCCGACATCGAGACGAAGACCCAGGACAACGTGTTCGTCGTCGTCAAGCTGGCCATCCAGTACATGGTCGGAGCCAGCGAGGAGAAGGTGAAGGACGCGTTCTACAAGCTCGATGACCCCGAGGTGCAGATGAAGTCCTACGCCTTCGACGTGGTCCGGTCCCACATCCCGACCATGGACCTCGACGAGGCCTACGCGGACGCGGACACGATCGCCAAGCACATCCAGGACACGCTGCAGACGCAGATGGCGGACTACGGCTACGAGATCATCAAGGCGCTGATCACGAACATCGAGCCCGATCAGCGGGTCAAGGATGCGATGAACAACATCAACGCCGCCCGCCGCAACCAGGAGGCCGCCACCGCTCAGGGCGAGGGCGACAAGACGCTGCGGATCAAGAAGGCCGAGGCGGAGTCCGAGTCGATGCGGCTGCACGGCGAGGGCGTGGCCGCCGAGCGGCGGGCGATCGCCCAGGGCCTCAAGGACTCGCTGTCCCTGATCTCCGCGGAGGGCGGCATCGATCCCAAGGAGGCGATGGGATTGGTCGCGCTGACCCAGTACATGGACACGCTCCGGTCGGTGGGCGAGAACGGCAACATGACCACGCTGCTGCTTCCGCACTCGCCGGCCGCGGTCGGGTCGCTGATGGAGCAGGTCCAGGAGGGCATGCTCACCAGCAATCTCGCCGCCGACGCCGCGACGCGCCCCGGCAACGGGATCACCCGCCCCGCGCCCCGGCCTTAGGGGGCGTCGAGCGGTCTCCGCGCAGCAGGGCGAGAACTCAGAGGATGGCTGACGGCGGCCAGAGCATGGTGGCCTTCCTCGGGCTGGCGGCGGACCCGCGGCTGCTCGACGAGGACTTGGCCAACCTGCCTGCCGCGGAGCAGCGCCACGAGGCCCCCGCGGTGACCCACCGGCACGACCGGCTCGTCGCGGCGGGCTCGACGCTCACCGGGGTGACCCTGCTCGGGGGCGCGGCGATGACCCTGTACGGCGGGTGGCAGGTCCTGTTCGGCAGCGGCGGCGCGGTGGCGGTGATTCTGGCCGTGATCGGGCTTCTGCTCGTGGCCACCCACTGGGGCTGGGTGCACGTCGCCGAGTACGTGGGCGTGACCATCGACGAGCGCCAGCAGCACACGGCCGACGCTCGCCGCCGGGAATGGCTCGCCTCGGTGCAGCCATATCCCCGCTTCAGCGTCACCACCGGCGTGCTCGACGATGCCTCGACTCGAGTGCAGCGCGTCCTGCACAAGCCCGTCCTAACCGGGCACGGGACGTTTACCTTCGCCCGGGAGACGGTCGCTGAGGAGACCTACGACGGCGGCACCTCGGCGGAGGTGATCGCCGCCGCGGTGGAGGGCTTGCGGCGGGAGGCGCGTCTGGAGACCGATCGCCTGCGCGAGCTGTGGGACGCAGCGTCGAGCGCGTACGCCGCCACGCTGCTGAGCGCTCAGGACGACGAGCAGCGCCTGCTGGCCGAGCGGGCCGCCGCCACCGCGCTGTCTGAGCACATCAACAAGTCGCTGCGCGAGCCTCCGCTGGTCGAATAGCCATCATTGCCGGCGTGAAGAAGATCTACGGGGGAGTCGAGACCGGCGGGACATGGTGCGTCTGCGCCCTCGGCAGCGGACCCGACCACCTCCTGGCGTACGAGCAGTTCCCGACCACCTCGCCCCCGGAGACGCTCGAGCGGATCGCCAGCTTCTTCGCCGCTCATCCCGCTCCCACGGCGATCGGCATCGGCTCATTCGGCCCCGTCGACGCCGAACCGAGCTCTCCGACCTGGGGTCACGTGACCACGACACCCAAGCCGGGCTGGCGGCGAACGGCGGTGGCCACGGTGCTGCGCGACCGGATCGGGGTGCCCGTGGCGTTCGACACCGACGTCAACGCAGCCGCGCTCGGAGAGCATCGCTGGGGCGCGGGCCGCGGCGTCGAGAGCCTGTGCTACCTGACCGTCGGCACCGGGATCGGGGCGGGCCTGGTGATCGGGGGGCGTCCGCTGCGAGGACTCGTGCATCCCGAGGTCGGTCACCTGCGCATTCCCCACGACCCGCGCCAGGATCCGTTCCGGGGCTCGTGCCCGGTGCACGGCGACTGCTGGGAAGGGCTCGCATCGGGGACGGCATTGGGCGAGCGCTGGGAGATGTCCCCGGCCGAGCTCCCCGGCGAGCACCGGGCCTGGAGGCTCGAGGCCGAATACCTTGCGCTCGGCATCCTCAGCATCGTGTGCGTGGCCTCGCCCCATCGAGTCATCGTCGGGGGCGGAGTGATGGAGCGGCCCGCGTTGCTGCCCATGGTCCGTCGCGGCCTGCGGGAGCTGGTGGCGGGCTACCTGGACACGCCGCTGCTCGGGGACCGCATCGACAGCTACCTCGTCGCGCCGGGTCTGGGCGACAGAGCCGGGGTGCTGGGCGCGATCGCGCTCGCCGAGCTGGAAGCGCCCGCGGCCTGATCCGCGGCGTGCACCTCCGGCGTCGAGTCGCCCGGCCGCGGCGCACGCTACGTGCGGGGGGACCGGCTGGAGCAGTGCCTCGAGCTGGCCGAGCTGACGACGGACACCGCCGCAGACCTGTTCGCAGAGCTCGAACACACCTTCGTCGGCGATCGCGTAGCGGACGCGGGCACGACTTCAAGGCTATCACAAGCACACAGTTGTATAGATTGTGTCTCATCCGCTCCGGGTGAGGCCTACGGAGATTCTCGCGGGTACCATGATCCGATGGGGATCAGTGCCGACCTCGAAGCGGGCCCGGTGCTGACGCTGCCCGGGGCGCCGCTCGCGTTTCACCTGATGGCCAAGCCTACGGGCGCGGTCTGCAACCTCGACTGCGAGTACTGCTTCTTCCTCTCCAAGGAGATGCTCTATCCGGGCAGCCGCTTCCGGATGGCGCAGGAGCTGCAGGAGAACTACATCCGCCAGCTGCTCGAGGCCCATCAGCGGGCCCCTGAGGTCATCGTCGCCTGGCAGGGCGGCGAGCCCACGATCATGGGCCTGGACTTCTTCCGGCGCTCGATCGAGCTGCAGCGGCAGCACGCCCGTCCGGGTCAGCGCATCCTGAACACGCTGCAGACGAACGGGACCCTGCTCGACGACGAATGGGGGGCGTTCTTGAAGCAGAACGACTTCCTGGTCGGCATCTCGATCGACGGACCGCGGGAGATCCATGACACCTACCGGGTCAGCAAGGGCGGCAAGCCCACCTTCGATCGCGTGATCCGCGGTCTGAATTACCTCAAGGACCACGACGTCGAGTGGAACGTGCTGAGCACCCTGCACGCCGCCAACGGCGATCATGGCACCCGGGTCTACCGCTTTCTGCGTGACGAGCTCGGCGCCACCTTCATCCAGTTCATCCCCATCATCGAGCGGACGACGGCGGAGGCGATCGAGATCGCGGACGCCGGCTGGGGCGGGCACGTCGAGGGGCGCCCGCTGTACACGCAGCACGGAAACCTCGTGACCAAGCGCTCGATCGGCGCCGAGCAGTACGGCCGCTTCCTGATCGACGTGTTCGAGGACTGGGTGCGCCGTGACATCGGCACGGTCTACGTGCAGATGTTCGACACTGCTCTGGCGAACTGGGTGGGCGAGCCCGGAGGTATGTGCGTGCACGCCGAGACGTGCGGCCTGCAGCTGGCGCTCGAGCACAACGGCGACCTGTACTGCTGCGATCACTTCGTCGAGCCGGACTACCTGCTCGGCAACATCACCCAGACCCCGATGCAGGAGCTGATCGCATCCTCGAAGCAGGTGGCGTTCGGAACCGACAAGCGCGACACGCTCACCCAGTACTGCCTGGACTGCGATGTGCGCTTCGCCTGCCACGGGGGCTGCCCCAAGGACCGCTTCGCCAGCTCGCCCTACGGCGAGCCGGGGCAGCATTACCTCTGCCCCGGATACAAGCTCTTCTTCCATCACGTCGAGGCACCGATGCGCGCGATGGCGGCCCTGCTGGCGGCCGATCGGGCCCCGGCCGAGCTGATGCGCGCGTACGCCTCAGACGACGCCGCCCGCGGGCGCAACGATCCCTGCCCGTGCGGGAGCGGGCGAAAGTGGAAGCGCTGCCACGGGGCCGGCTGACCCGGCACCCGGCAACGCTCAGTCGGCCTGATCGGCGCGGCGCTGGCGCTGGCGGCGGAGCTCTTGGCGGGCGACGGACAGGCGATGCACCTCGTCGGGTCCATCGGCGATTCTCAGGGTGCGCAGGCCCGCGTACATGTAAGCCAGCGGGAAGTCGTCACTGACGCCGGCCCCGCCGTGAACCTGGATCGCGCGGTCGACCACCTTGAGCGCGATGCTCGGAACCGCCGCCTTGATCGCCGCGATCTCAATGCGGGCATGCCGGTTGCCGACGGTGTCCATCAGCCACGCGGTCTTCATCACCAGCAGCCGCGCCATATCGAGCTCGATGCGGCTGTCGGCGATCCAGTCGCGGATGTTGGCGTTGTGCGAGACCGGGTGGCCAAAGGTCTCCCGCTCGTCGGCGCGGTCGCAGAGCATCTCCAGCGCCCGCTCGGCGGCGCCGAGCGCGCGCATGCAGTGATGGATCCGGCCCGGCCCGAGCCGCGCCTGGGCGATGAGGAAACCCATCCCCTCCCCGGCGATGATGTTCGACGCCGGGACCCGGGCGTCCTCGAACGACAGCTCGCCGTGCCCCTCCGGATCGTGGTACCCGAACACCGGCACGCTGCGCAGGACGGTCACTCCCGGCGTGTCGAGGGGCACCAGAACCATCGACTGCTGCTGGTACACCGAGGCCTCCGGGTCGGTCTTGCCCATCACGATCAGGATGCGCGCGTTCGGGTGCAGCGCCCCGGTGGTCCACCACTTACGGCCGTTGAGCACGTACTCATCGCCCCGGCGCTCGACCCGCATGCCGATATTGGTCGCATCCGAGCTGGCCACATCGGGCTCGGTCATCGCGAATCCCGACCGGATCTCGCCGGCGAGCAGCGGCTCGAGCCAGCGCGCCTGCTGCTCCTCGGAGCCGAACTGGTGCAGCACCTCCATGTTGCCGGTGTCCGGCGCCGAGCAGTTGCAGGCCTCGGACGCGATCCGGCTGCGGCCCATGATCTCGGCCAGCGGCGCATACTCGACGTTGGTCAGCCCAGCACCATGCTGATCGTCGGGCAGGAACAGATTCCACAGACCCCTGCCCCGGGCCTCCCGCTTGAGCTCCTCGACCACCCGCGGATGGCAATGCGGGCTGCCCGCGGCGGACGCCTGGCGCACCTGCTCGAGCCACACGGTCTCGGCCGGAGCCACGTGCTCCTCCATGAAGCTCAGCAGGCGCTCGCGGAGCTCCTCGGCTCGCGGGGAAGGCTGGATGTTCATTCTCTCTCCTTGCCTCGAGGCGCGCATGCCGGCGGCACCAGCATCCTGACTCCAGTCAAGCACCAGTGCCCCAGGAACGACCGTGAGCGCCGCGAGCACAACGGGGAGCGCCGCCTCACCGCGATATCAACGTGAAGAAGTCACGGCTGTACGGGACCAGGAAGAAGCCCGACACCCCAACCTGCCCGGGCGCCACCGGCACCGGCGCCAGCGGCCCGTGGCCGCCGCGGTGCCCATACAGGTAGCCCGCCACCCACGCCGGGTTGATGTCGAGCTGGACGGCGCGCTGAACCTTCGCGGCCAGCAGCGCGTTGGCCAGCTGCGCCACCGTCAGGTGCTCGCCCCCGGCCCAGATCAGGCGCCCGTGGGCCGTGATGCCGAGCGCTGAGCGGGCGGGGTCGACCACGCCGCCGAGAGTCGCGCCCCAGCAGCTGAGGCAGTCGAGGTTGGAGGCCGGCGCGCCGTGGTCGATCAGCAAACCCAGGTTCTGGCGCACGGACACGACGGGCGTGCCCGGGGCCGGCAGGCCACGGTGCCAGGCGCCGATGTCGGTGTGACCGTCCTGGTAGATGACGATCGAGCCGAGGCCGTCCGTGGGCGCGACTGCGACGCGGCGGCCGGACACGAAGCCGCCGGCTCCGGTGGAGAACTTGAAGCCCCCGTTGAACCCGGCCACCAGGCGCCGGCGCTCGGACCCGATCACGGCCGGTCCCCACCGCCAGCCGGAGCCGCCCGGATCGACGGAACCCGCGTGCAGCACCAACTTCACGAGGTCCTGGTCGAACGACAGCAGCCCGACCCCGGAGGCCGAGCTGGCGATCCAGACCGCGGTCTGGCCGCGCACCAGAACCGCCGGGACGAAGTGCGCCGGCGGCAAGCCCAGCGCGGCCGGGAGCAGCTTCGGGTACGGCGGCGGCACCGGCTTCGGGGGCGGCGCGGGCACCGGCACAGTGGCCGAACCGGTTGCGCTCGTCGAAGCGCCGCCAGCGGGTCCCGAGGCCGAGGCCGGCGTTGCCTGGCCACCCCCTCCGCAGCCCGCCAGCGTCAGCGCCGCCGCCATCGCCACGGCCGGCCCTGCCAGTCGCCTCACTTGCCGTCTGGTTCGAGCAACAGCGCCAATGTAGGGCACGCATCGGCGGCACGCCGGGCGATCCCGACCAGCTCCCGCGGCACCGGCTCGCCGTCCAGGATCGGGTAACCCCAATCGTCGAGGCGGATGCGCTCGGGGAGCAGCTCGGCGCACAGCCCGTGAGCCACGCATTGGATCGGGTCGACGGCGACGCGCATCGCTTACCGGGCGACCGGAAAGGCCGGGATCGGGGTGGCCGGGAGAGCAGGAGGGTGCGAGCAGCGCGGGCACGGGCCGTGCCGGGCGTGATCGTCGAAATCCTCGGCGAAGACCCTGAGGGCGCTCGAGACGAAGCGCACGGCGCCATCGGGATGCTGGCAGGCACCGCGACCCTTAATGTCCTTGCCCCAGCGGGCGAGCTCCGCGCGAGCCCCGGCCGAAGCCGTGCCGGTGGCGAGCTGCTGGACGGTGTCGGCGACCGCACCGAGTCCGTTCGTGCACGGCCCGCATTGACCGGCGCTCTGCGCGGCGAAGTAGTCGGCGATCCGCGCCGTCTCCGCCACCGGGCAGGCCGACTGCCCGAGCGCGACGATCACCCCGGCGCCGAGGCTCGCACCGTGCTCGGCGAGGTGCTCGGCGGCAAGCCGCACTCCGCGGATGTGGGCGCCCGGAAGCCAGGTCCCGAAGTACCCACCGAGCAGCACGGCGGACAGCGGCTCGCGTCCGTCCGCGGTCTGCAGCAGCTCCTCGAGCGGCATGCCATGCTCGATCTCGTACACCCCTGGGGCGGATACGGCTCCGGCGACGGTGACGAGCGCCGATCCGGGGTCGCGGTCGGTGCCGAGCAGCCGAAACCAATCAGCGCCGTGACGGGCGATCAGCGCCAGATGCGCGAGCGTCTCCACGTTCTGCACCAGCGTCGGCCGCTGTCGCACGCCGCGTTCGAAGGGCCGCGGCCCGAAGGTGGGTTTACCGGGGCCGCCATTGAGCACGTTGACGAGCGCCGATTCCTGACCCGTGAGCCAGCGTTCGGGAGCTCCGAAGAGCTGAAACTGAGGGTCACCCCGCAGCCCCGCGTGCTGCCGCTCGTCCACGGCCAGCTCCAGGCTGCGTGCGCTGCGCTCGTCGACGTCGGAGATGGCGATGACCGCCTCTCCTGCGCCGACGGCGCGGGCCGCGATCGCGGCTCCATCCAGCACGAGATGCGGCAGCTCGCGCAGGAGGACGCGATCCTTCTTGCTCGCCGGCTCGCCCTCGGTGCCGTTGGCGACCAGGATCTTGGGCTTGCGCCGGGAAGCCACGGCGCGCAGCTTGGTCGCCATCGGGAATGAGGCTCCTCCGTGCCCGCGCAGCCCCGACCGCTCGACCACGGAGATGATCTGCTCAGGGGACCACCTGCGGAGATCCGGAAGCGGCCCGTGCACGTCGAGATGCGACTCGAGCTCGGCCATCGGCTCCTCGCCGATTCCGGTCAAGATCCGCGGCAGCGCCTGCTCGGTGGCGATCGCCATCACCCACCCCCTGCGGGTGACGCCGTGACCGTGCCGCTGACGGTTCCATTCCCGGTGTCGATCTGCAGCCGCGCCAGCAGCGCGATCGCGGCGCCGCTCGCCCCTCGCACCGACGCGGCGATGTTCGTCCCCTGGAGCGAAGTTACTCGGCCCCGGTAGAGGGTCGGATCGGGGCCCGTGCCGAGGTCCACCCGGCTCGTCGTCATCGCCACGCCGCCGCCGTCGACCGGTTGACCGATGATGCGGATCCCGAGTGAGCTGAGATGCCGCCCGGCGATCGCGAGCGAGAGATGGACCTGATACTGGTTGCCCTCGATCTGGCCCTGGCTCACGGTTCCGCTGACCGGCGCCGTGAACGAGACCCGGGACGCATTCGCACCTGGCGATGCCGAGCCACTCGCCGCTGCCGATCCGCCGGCGACCGCCGCGGTGGCGCTCGGGAGCAACGTGCTCGGGGTGCCGGCCCGCTTGGCCCAGCCGGCGGCCAGCGGGCCGCTCGGGAGCCACACCAGCAGCCCCAGCGGGACCATCGCCGAGGCGACGAGAGCGGTTGCGCGGGCACCGGCGTGGTTCGGCCATCCATCGGTGGCGCGGGCGACCACGGCGACGATCACCACGATCACGCAGACGCCCGTGATCGCCAGCATCCAGGTCGTCTTGGCGTCACTGCCCGTTCCGAGTCCGTGCAACAGAGCCACGGGCCAGCACGCGTAGGCTGCCCAGTGCGTCGCTCGCCACGCCCGATAGCCGAACCGCCGTCGCAGGAGGCTGGTGATCGTGACCGCCAGCAGCAGATCGAAGGCCAGCGTTCCGAAGCCGAGCCACAACGGCCGGTAGGCCGAGCGGAACGGCACGATCACGTCGAGCAGCCGGATTGGCGCGAAGCCGTCCAGCAGCGAGGTCCCGATGTGGACCGCCAGGAACACGATCGCCAGCAGCGACGCGTTGCGGTGAATTGCGCCGAACACGAACCTCGGCATGTCGGCCGTCTGCACGCGCCGCACGTTGGCGACCCCGAGGGCCACCGAAAGCGTGAGCAGCACGAGTGCGACCACGCCCGTCCCGCGGGTGAGGTACCACATCGCGCTGGGTGAGGCGGCAGCGGCGGTGATCATGAGTCACCCCCGTCGCTCGGCATCGTCACGAGCCCCCCGAGACCACCGGGCTCGGCGCGGATTGCGCTGGCGCCGGAGCCTGCGCGGGCTGCTGCAGGCTGCCGCCGTCCTGACCTGAGGAGGACGGCGACGGCGCGGGGGCGCTGCTCGCGGCCGCAGTTGCTCCGCCGGCGCCCGAGGACGCTGCGGTTCCGTTCACGGGGTGCCCGCGAAAGGCGTGGGCGGCAGTCAGCGAGATCAACCCGGACGCGGCCACCGCGCCGGCGATCAGCCAGCGATTGAAGCGCGAGATCAGAGCGAGCCCGCGGTCGCGGGTGGTGGTGCGAGGCGTCATCGCACCCGGAAGTCTGGGACGCCGGCTTGAGTATCCGCTAAGAGACCGGTGAGACTCCGCTTACCCAGGGACTGACGCGGTTCCCGCCCCCCCAGGACGCCGGGCCTTGGATCCGGATTCCGTGGTTCTCCCGCTTCGATCGTACGGAGGGTGACGGTCCCGTCGGGTGCCGCGGTTGCCGATACGAGTCATATGGAGATGTCGACCGGAGCCTGTCTCGGTGCAAGCGACGAGGCTCGCGCGCGGGTGATCGGTGGCTCGAGCCGGGGTCGCGGGTGCGCGCGAGCTCTCGAGAGTCGCGATCTTCGTCAGGGCCGGCCGCCTCTAGATGCGGTCGAAGCAGGGCCGGTGATAGAGATCGCCGGCCCCCACCTCCAGGCCGGGCTGGGCGGCCAACGAGGTCTCGTGCGCTCGTCCCTCGAGGTGGCGGATGACCGGTTCGAAGACGCCGATCACCTCACCGCACAGCGCGCACAAGGGGCGACCGTCAGCAGTCTTTGCTCTCGAGAGCACCCGCTGAGCGTGCCAGGCGAGTCCCAGGCTCGCGAGCGGCCAGAGCACGGACTCAGATCGGGGTGAACTACGTACATCCCGTGGTCTACAGTCAACCGCGATGATTCTGCTCTGCTACGACGGGTCCGCGAGCGCCAAGCACGCGATCGATGTCGCCGGGGCGGCGCTGGGGCACCAGCCCGTGACGCTGCTGCACGTCTGGAATCCGCCCGTCGCCGCCTCCGACTCGTTCGGCCTCGTCGAGGCCCCCGATACGCCCTCGCTGGCCGAGCTCGAGCGGTTCTCCGCAGAGCGCGCGGAGGCGGTCGCCCAGCAGGGCTACGAACTCGCGCGTGGGTTGGGCCTGGAGGTGGAGAAGCGCGTGCAGCGTAGCGGACCGAGCCTGTGGCGGACGATCCTCGACGTGGCCGCTGAGCTGGACGTGGCGTTCATCGTCGTCGGGACGCGCGGGGCCACCGCGGTGCAGTCAGCGTTGCTCGGCAGCCTCTCGAACGCCGTCGTGCACCACTCCGAGCGGCCGGTGCTGGTCGTACCCGGCGCAGCAGCCCGGTAGGCGCGGCCGCGCGGTCGGCGCGGCACCGAATGTGCGGGGAGGACGGGCGGCGCTCACGAGCCGTCGGCCGGGGCCGGTGGAGCCTTGACCCGGGCGCGAAAGACGTGGAACGACCAGCCCTGATAGACCAGCACGACCGGCAGGAAGATCACGGTGACGATCGTCATCACCTTCAGCGCGTAGGAGCCTGAGGACGCGTTGTTGACGGTCAGGTTGTAGGCCGCCTTCGTGCTCGACACCATCACGTTGGGATACAGGTCGATGAAGATCGAGCCGACGGTGGCGGCGATCGCGACCGCCGAGGCCGTGAACGCCCACCCCTCGTGTCGCTCGCTGCCGGCCAAGCGCGCCGCGAACACGACCGCGATCACCGCCAGGACCTCCACCGGTCCCGGCACCTGCGTGTGCCCGGTGACCGCGCGCGTCCAGATCACGAAGCCGACGACCAGGACGATCGCCGCCCAGCCCAGCGGCCGCGCCACGGCATGGGCCCGGGCCCGCACTTCGTCGGTCGTCTTCAGGGCCAGGAAGGTCGCGCCGTGCAGCAGGCACAGTCCGAGCAGGGTCAGACCCGTCCACAGGCCGTAGGGCGTGAGCAGATCGAAGAAGTTCCCTGTGTACTCGTGGCTCTGGTTGATCGGCAGGCCGTTCAGGAGATCGCCCAGGCCGACGCCGATCAGCAGCGGGACCAGCAGGCTTCCCAGCGTCATGGCCCAGGTCCAGGCGTGACGCCAACGCGGGTCGTCGCTCTTGCCCCGGAACTCGAACGTCACCCCGCGGGCCATCAGCGCCACCAGCACGAGCAGCAGGGCCAGGTAGAGCGCGGAGAACATGGTCGCGTACCAGTTGGGGAAGGCCGCGAACATGCCCGCGCCGGCCACGATCAGCCACACCTCGTTGCCGTCCCAGAACGGGCCGATCGCATTCAGCGCGACGCGCTGCTCGGTGTCGGTCCGGCCCACGATCGTGTGCAGCGCGCCGACCCCGAAGTCGAATCCCTCCAGGACGAAGAACCCCACCCAGAGGATCGCGATGATGATGAACCAGAGCGTGTGCAGCTGCATCAGAGTGAGGTCCTTGCGAGAGCGGCCATCAATAGGTCAGCACCGGGACGGCCGCGGCTCCCGGTTCGGAGGGTTCTCCGGCGTGTTCGTCCTCCTGGCCGAGCTCCTTACGTGAGTAGCGCAGCATCAGCCACAAGTCGGCGGCGCCGAGCGCGAGATAGATCAGCACGAACACGATCAGGCTGATCCAGATGTCGGTCGAGGTGACCGAAGGGGAGTTCGCGGTGGCGGTCTTCATCAGGCCCTGGACGATCCACGGCTGGCGGCCGTTCTCGGTCAGCA
>Ga0066790_10000041_pt1 | contig 31771 bp, 35 predicted proteins | sample OrgsoiDNA2013050_FD_70963 | JGI IMG/M metagenome (GOLD analysis project Ga0066790, IMG submission 70963) | Permafrost soil microbial communities from the Arctic, to analyse light accelerated degradation of dissolved organic matter (DOM) -... | ecosystem: Environmental > Terrestrial > Soil >...
CAGGCCGCACCGTCTTCAGGCCGCACCGTCTTCAGGCCGCACCGTCTTCAGGCTCGATGCCATGCTGGCGTAGCAGGCCCTCCAGGCGCCTGACCTCCTCGCCCAGCCTGCGGAGCTCCTCGGCCACGGACGGGAGGTCCAGGTGCGCGCTCGCCCACTCGTGCTGACGGGCGGCCTTCTCCGCGAGCAGCTCCCTTTCCCGGTCGCGCAGGATGGCCGCGTTCTCGAAGTCCTCGGCGCCGATGGCGGCTTCTTTATCGCGGCGGGCCTGCTCGATCTGCTGGTCGATCTCGCTGTCGTCCGGACCGGTTCCGACGCGCTGCTCGACGGCCGACAGCCGCGAATCCATCGAGGTGACGTGGCCGGACAGCTGAGCCAGCATCCTGCGCTCGCGGCGCCCGGCCCGGCCCGAACGGCGTCCCGCGCCCACGATTCCCGGCGCGTCCTCGCCCTGGTAGCCGCGCAGTAGCTCGATCACCTCCTGGCGGACCCGGTCCAGGTCGGCACCCAGCCGTACCAGCACCTGCGCGGCTACCCCGTTGCCCTCGCGGATAAGTCCCAGCAGGATGTGCTCGGTGCCGATGTAGTTGTGGCCGAGCTGCAGGGCCTCGCGCAGCGAGAGCTCGAGCACCTTCTTGGCTCGTGGCGTGAACGGGATATGGCCCGACGGCATCTTATGGCCGCGGCCGATGATCTCCTCGACCTGCTGGCGCACCGATTCGAGGCTGATGCCCATGGCCTGCAGCGCCTTGGCCGCCACCCCGTCTCCCTCATGGATGAGGCCGAGCAGGATGTGCTCGGTCCCGATGTAGTCATGGCTGAGGGTCCGGGCTTCATCCTGCGCCAGGACCACCACCCGCCGTGCCCGGTCGGTGAACCTCTCGAACATGCTCCGCGCCGCCCTTCTCCGTCGTTCGGGTCGCTCGTCGAACTCAAGATACATCGCGTTTGCTCAAATGGCACCGCCAAAAGAGGCCGACGTTGCAGAAGGGCGTGACGACGGAAGGCAGCGACCAGTCAGCCAGGCCTCAGCCGGCGGGGCGGCGGAGCGTCAGTCGGCCGGCAGGACGCTGGGCACGTCTCCGGCACCGAAAGCCAGCTCGGGATCGATCCCGCCTTCCCGGTGCCGCTCTTGCAGGCGCAGCAGCTCCTGGGTCAGGGCTGCCTCGCCCGCTTGCTCCGGTTCCGCCGGCTTCCCGCTCTGCTGGTCGTCGTGACTGCCTGGCGTTGGTGCTCGGTCGTCCATGGTCAGATCCTGCACTAGCCGGACGTCGTTACTGGCCAGTTCGGTACATTTACGCAGGAAACGGCCAACCCTTAACCCGCTATCCGGACAAGCCGCCGGGCGGCCGCAGATCCCGCGGCCAGGCCCCTTGCCAGACTGCCTGCCGGGCAGGAAAGATCCTCACGTGGAAATCAGCACGAGTGATGCAGCATCCGCCAGCCAGACCATCGAGTCGCTGTTCGGCGTGGCGGGCAAGATCGCGGTCGTGACCGGCGGATCGCGCGGCATCGGGGCAATGATCGCTTCCGGCCTGGTGCGGGCCGGCTGCCGCGTCTACATCACCGCCCGGAAGCAGGAAGCGTGCGATGCCAAGGCCGCCGAGCTGTCCGCGTTCGGCGAGTGCATCTCGGTGCCGGCCAACCTGGCTACGCCCGAGGGCGTGCGCGCGCTCACCGAACTGCTGGCCGAGCGCGAGGACCGCCTGCACATCCTGGTGAACAACGCCGGGGCGACGTGGGGCGCGCCGCTCGAGCAGTATCCGCTCGACGCGTTCGACAAGGTCTGGAACATCAACGTGAAGGCCCCGTTCGACGTCACGGTGCGGTGCCTGCCGCTGCTGCGCGCCGCGGCGAGTGCGCAGGATCCGGCCCGGGTGATCAACATCGGCTCCATCGACGGACTCACGACCTCGGCCGTGCCGCACTACGCCTACAGCAGCAGCAAGGCCGGCGTGCACATGCTCACCAAGCACCTGGCGCGGGAGCTGGCCGGGGAGTCAATCACGGTCAACGCACTGGCTCCGGGGCCCTTCGAGAGCAAGATGATGGCCTGGGTGCTCGACGACCCGCAGGCCCGGGCCGACGTCGAGGCGCATGTCCCGCTCGGGCGCATCGGCGACCCCGATGACGTGGCCGGAGCCGCGATCTACCTGTCCTCGCGGGCGGGCAGGTATCTCACCGGCGTGGTGCTGCCGATCGACGGCGGCATCACCATCGGCGGCCGCTGACCCGCCGCCGGCCGCCGGCTCACCAGTCGCCGGACAACTCGCCGCGGAGCAGGTCCATCAGCAGGCCGTCGTGGAATCGGCCGTCGCTGCCGCGCTCATACTGGCGCAGCACGCCCACGGGACGAAAGCCCGTCTTGGCGTAGCAGCGGATCGCCCGGTGATTCGCCGCCGCCGGGTCGATCGTGATCCGGTGGTGGCCGCGCCGCTCGAACAGGAACCGGGCCAGGAGGCTGACCGCCTCGGGACCTGCGCCGCGGCCCTGAAAGCGGTCGCCCAGGTAGATGTCGATCCCGGCGTGCCGGTACATCGGGTCATCCTCCTCGTGGTACTGGATGCCCCCGGCGACCTGGCCGCCGATCTCGATCACCAGCAGCGCCGACGACTCGGTGCCGCGCAGTTCGGCGGCGATGACCTTGACCGGGCCCGGCTCGCCCCACCAGTACGCGACCGCCGGCTCGGCCTGGATGGCGTGCAGCGCCTCGGCGTCCGTCCGGTCGCCGGGCCGCAGCAGGACCCGCTGCCCCGCGAGCGTCGGCCGCGGGACAGCGCCGGTCACCTCGGCGGGCTCGGGCACCGGGCCCGGCTCAGTCCTCGAGCGCACCGGGATGAGCGGGGACGTCGACGGCATGCTCGCGCAGCACCGCCAGGGGCACGATCTGCAGGGCCCGCTCATGGGTGGAGGCCAGCACGACGTGCGCCGCGGCGCCATCATGGTGGGCCCGCAGCCAGTTAGCCGCCGTCACGCACCAGCGGTCGCCCGGCACGAGCCCGGGAAACTCAAACTGCGGAGCCGGGGTGCTGAGGTCGTTGCCGATGCCGCGCTGATGCTCCAGGAACCCGGCGGTCACGACCGCGCAGATCGTGTGGTTGCCGATGTCCTCCGGCCCGGAGTTGCAGCATCCGTCGCGATAGAAGCCGGTGACAGGGTCGGTGCCGCACGGTTCCAGCTCACCACCCAGCACGTTTCGGTCGTTCATGGCTGAAGTATCCCCCACCGCGCCCGCCCCGCGCCCGCCCGCCGACGCGGGATGGCGGCCTCGTGAGCCCGGGCCGGTGTTCATGACGGGATGAGCGCTACCATGCCGGAGCGCACCGCCGATGGCGGCCCGGCCCGCCATCCGGCCTGAGACAGCCGGCCTGAGACAGGGAGCTGCGGCATGAGTGACCGGTTCACCGACGAGCTGTGGCGAGACATCGGCGACATCTACGGCGCCATCCTGGCCCACCCGTTCCTCGCCGGGCTCACCGACGGCAGCCTGCCGGCGGACGCCTTCGCGTTCTACGTGGTACAGGATGCGCTGTACCTGCAGCAGTACGCCCGCGCGCTCGCGGCCGTCGCCGGCCGCGCACCCGACAGCGCGGTAACGGAGACGTTCGCCCGCCATGCCGCGGGCATCGTCAATGTCGAGCGGCAGCTGCACGACACGCTCCTGGCCAGCCTCGGCATCGATCCCGCGTCGGTCGCCGCGGCGCAGGCGGCGCCCACCACGCTCGCCTACACCAGCTATCTGCTCGCGACCACTCAGGGCGGTTCCTACGCCGAGGGGGTCGGCGCCGTGCTGCCCTGTTACTGGATCTATTGGGAGGTCGGCAAGGAACTGCTGCACCGCGGCTCCCCCGACCCGCGTTACCAGAAATGGATCGATACCTACAGCGGCGAGGAATTCGCCGGCGAGGTCCGCGAGGTCCTGGCCATCGCCGACGACCTCGGCCCCGGCCTCGCGCCGACCGAGCGGGCGCTCGTCGGGCGGCACTTCCGGGCGACTAGCCGCTACGAGTGGATGTTCTGGGACATGGGCTACCGCCAGGAGACCTGGCCGGTCTGAGGCGGCGGGCGGCGGCTAGCGGCGTCATCGACTCGGTGCTCGGGCCGGCCACCGGCGGCTAGCGGCGCGGTGATCCGGGTGCGATGCCGTTCAGGACCGTCGTCGCGAGCCGTCCGGCGAAGCCCGGCGGGGTCGTGATGGGGCTGCCGGGCGGGTTGAGCAGGACCCGCGGCAGGATCTGGCCGTGGATCGCGCCGACGATGAGCGCGGTGGCGGCGCCGATGTCCGCGGCGGCGCCGATACGGCCGAGTTGCTGCTCGGCGTGCAGGTATGCCGTGAGGATCTCCGGGAGGCTGCGCGGCCCCGGCCCCGGCCCCGGCCCCGGACCCGGACCGCCCTGGCCCGGTCCGGCGCCGCCACCCGGCTCCTCGCCCGGCTGACCCGTGTTCTTCCCGGCCGCGCCGAACGCCGCGTCTCCGCCGACCATCGCATGGAAGCGGACGAGGACCTTGGGCTGCGACTGGAGTCCGGCGAAGGCGGGCGTTACCCGGGCGAGCACCGCGAGGCCGCCGTCGATGAAGAACCCCAGGTTCTCCGCCACGGTCGCGGTGCCCGGCGCGGGCATCCGCGGGGCGCTGGACATGACGCTGCCGACGTGGGCGAGCAGGGCCTGGGCGAGCAGGTCTTCCTTGTCCTCGAAGTAGTTGTAGAGCGCGCCATCGGCGACCTGCGCCTCGCGGGCGATATCGCGGACGGCCAGCCCGGCGGTGCCGCGCTCGCCGATGAGCCGGGCGGCGGTGGCGATCAGGTACTCGCGGAGGTTCTCGCCGCCGCCGCGCAGGACAGCAGGTTTCCTAGGTGACATCGCGCCTGAGTGTACTGACCAGGGCTGCGGCGGCGAAGGCACCGGCGTACCCGAGCAGGACCAGCCCGCCGCCCCACTGCGGCAGCAGCCGGGTCGTCGCCGTCAGGCTCGCCCGGTCGAGGGACTCGCTGGCGTAGAAGGGCAGCCAGCGCGCGAGCCCGGCTCCGACCAGCTGCCCGGCGATGCCCTCGACCAGCGCGATCCAGGCCAGGGCGGCGGCGATGGCGGCAACGGGGTTGCGGATGAGCGCCCCGATGCCGACGCCGATCGCCGCGAAGGCGAGGTTGGCCGCCACGCCGCCGCCCAGGGTGGCCCAGGCACCGGTCGCCGACAGGTGGAAGACGCCCCCCTTGGCGCTCCACCAGGCGGCCGTGACCGCGATGGCCACGGCGGAGGAGACGAGCCCGGCCGCCGCGCCGGTGAGCCCGTAGACGGCCAGCTTGGCGGTGACGACCCGGTGGCGCCGCGGAGAGCTGAGATAGGTGTCGGTGATGGTGGCGTGCCGGTACTCCCCCGCGACGGCGAGGATGCCGAAGATGAGGGTGCAGATCGCGGCCAGGCCGACGTGCGCGAAGGCCTTGCCCTGCAGCGCCGGATCATGGACGTTCCCGCCGGACTCGATCAGCCCGGTGATGCCGGCCACGACGATCAGCGGCCCGGCGGCCAGCAGCAGCCACGGGCTGCGGACGGTGGCGATCTTGCGGAACTCGCTGCGGATCATGGGCAACATGTGGTTCTCCGGGGCGGTCATCGGGACGTGGCGGTCAGGTTCAGGAAGGCCGATTCCAGCGCTGCGTTCGTGTCGCCGATCTCGCTCAGCGGTCCCGCGAAGCGCAGTTGCCCGGCGCTGACGATCACCACGTGATCGACCGTCTGGGCGATCTCGCTGAGCACGTGGCTGGCGACCAGGACGGTGCGGCCCTCGCTCGCCTTGGTGCGCAGCAGGGCGCGGAGCCACGCGGCGCCGGCCGGGTCGAGGCCGTTAGCCGGCTCGTCGAGGAGGAGCACCTGCGGGTCGCCGAGGAGCGCTGCGGCGATGCCGAGGCGCTGGCGCATCCCCAGGGAGAACTCGCGGACCCGCCGGCCCGCATCCCGGGTCAGCTGGACCTGGCTCAGGACCTCCGCCACGCGGCCGTCGGGAATGCCGCCCGCGGCGGCCAGCACGCGCAGGTGGTCACGGGCGCGGCGCCCCGGATGGAAGCCGGTCGCCTCCAGCAGCGCGCCGACGCAGCGGCGCGGCCTGGCGAGGCGGTCGTACGGCACGCCGCCGATCAGCGCCTGCCCCGCGGTCGGCCGCACCAGGCCGAGCACCATGCGCAAGGTGGTCGTCTTTCCTGACCCGTTCGGCCCGAGGAACCCGGTGACCTTCCCTTCCGGCACGGTGAAGGACACATCTCTGACCGCGGTCACCTGGCCGAAGGCCTTCGTCAGGCCGCGCACTTCAATCTCCATGACGCTCTCCCAGTAAGTCGGCTCTTCGTGAACAATAGTTCATGAACAGAGATTCATAGCTAGGAATCGCCGAACCAGTCCGGAAGGGGCCTGGGGGGCGGCACTCTGCTCGGGCGGGGGGCGTCAGTTCGGGAGCGGCGTCAGTTTCGCCGCGGCGTCAGTTCCGGCCCGTGCCGGGCGCGTCAGCCCCGGGCGGCGGTCTCGTCAAGGGCCCTCTCGTAGAGGGCCCTGACGTTCTGGCCGAACACGGCGGAGTAGGAGATGTCCGCCGAGTCGCCGCCCTGCTGGTATCCGCCGATCACGCCGATCACCGTGGCCGCACCGATGGCCACGCCCGCGTCGATCAGAAAGGGGCCGCCACTGGTGCCGTTGGTGAAGTTGTCGCAGTCGAATTCCAGCTGGGTGGAGCTGAAGGCGATGGTGCGGCTCTGGCAGCTGATCGCCTGACCTCCAGTATCCGGGTAACCGGTCACGCGCACGATGCTGGCCGCAGGCTGGCCGATGCCCAGCCGCTCGCCGCCGGTGACTTCCTCGATCGCCCGGCCGCTGCCGCGCCGCGCCACGGCCAGGAACGCCACGTCATCGTCGGGATCAGCCCCGGATGTCCACGCCGAGTCGACGAAGATGCGGGTGACCTTCCAGATCCCGTAGGGCGCGCTGCCGTTGTCATAGGCCGGCCCGAACGCCAGCCCGCTCGGGGCCGCGTCCGAGTAACCCGCCACGCAGTGGGCGGCCGTGACGAGAAGGTCCCCGGCCGGGCTGTCCACGACGCTCGCCGTGCAGAAGTGCGAGCCGAGCCGGCCGCCGCTCGTGGAGAACAGCGCGCCGACGGCCGGCGCCCGGGCAGCCGGAATAACCGTCACAAGCGCCGACGGCATGACGGCAGCCGGCGCGGCGGACGCCATCGGCCACATCACCGCGACGAGCGTCATGAGGAGGGTGACAGTGGCCACCATCCACCCCGTGCTCATGGCCGGTCGCCGCACGCGGTGCCCGGTCGCCCGCCGTCCGCGCCACTGCATCGCTCACCTGACCACGTGTCCCGCGCGGCGATGGTGATCTGCTCGCGCCTCACAACTGATTGTGCCGGTCAGGTCCGAGATTTTGCTCTGCATAAGCTCCGGGTCTGCTAGGTATTGCCAGGCAGAATCCCGAGCGCCGTTATCCGCCCCGCTAATCCCCCCGCTTACCACCCTCTTCGCGCAGCCTGAGGTAGGCGTCCAGCACTCGCTGGTTGGCGACCCGGATCGGCATGATCGCGGGAAGGGCGTCAACCGGGTACGCCCGTGCCGGGCCCTCCGGGCCGTCGCCGGTCAGCGCGCCGCCGGTGACCCGGGCCACGTAGCCGTGCGCGCACATCGTGCCGGTCGGGGTTCCTTCCTGGATGAACGTCACGAATTCGCGGATCACGATGGCTTCGAGCCCAGTCATCTCGCGGACCATGCGCACCGCCGCATCCTGCGGGGCTTCTCCCGGCTCACAGGGGTTGCTCGGCAGCGATGCCGGGGCGTGCGCCGGGCCTCCGGGCGGGTGGATGAAGACGATCTCCCCGGCGTTGGTCTCGACCACCACCAGTGCGCCGTGGTAGTCGAATGGCGGCGGCTCGGGCGGCATCACGTGCGCTTAGGCGGCAGCTCCGGCCGGGCCCAGGTCCTGACGGCCTTCGCGCGGCCAATGCCGGTCATAGGGATGGCCGCCGGCTCGATCTTCCAGTCCATGACCGGCAGCCTACTGAGCCGGCCTGACAGCCGGACAGCCCGCGGCCACCTCCGATCGGCTGGTCCCCCTACCGGTCCACGGCCCCAGCCAAAGCACCGCACGGCCCAGCCGCCGACGCCGGAGGTGCGGCCTGACGTCATGGTTGGGCATCTGCCGTCGTTGCAACGACAGGAGATGCCCAACCACGACGTTGGCGGCTGCTGCGTGGCGGGGTACCTTGGCCGGGCGCGCTCGCGCGACCGGAGCTAAGGAATCAGGGCGATCTTCCCGCTGGTATGACCGCTCATGATCGCCCGGTGGGCCTGCGCCACCTCGGTGAGCGGGAATGTCTGCGACACCAAGACGCGCAGCGTCTTGGCTTGGGCCAGCCGGACCAGTTCCAGGCGCGCGGCGCTGCGGATCTCCGTGCCCGGATCGGCTCCCGGCGCACCGCCGAGCACCTTGATGCCAAGGTCAAGCCCTCGTGCGAACGCGACAAGGGTGACGATCCTCGCCCTATCGGCGACGAGCTCCAGGGAGACATCAATGGCCTCGTCGGTGCCGACCAGGTCGAGGGCCGCGTCGACGCCGCCGGGGGCCGCGACGCGGACCCGATCGGCGAGGCCCTCACCGTAGGCCACGGGGACGGCTCCCAGCTCGCGCAGCAGCTCGTGCCGGGCCGGGCTGGCGGTACCGATCACCGTGGCGCCGCGGGCGGCCGCCAGTTGCACCGCGATGAGTCCGACCCCTCCGGACGCGCCGTGGATCAGCACCGTGTCGCCCTCGCGCACTGCAGTGACGGCTAGCGCGTGCCAGGCCGTCGCGCCGGTCAGCAGCAGCCCTGCCGCCTGCGCCCAGTCGAGCGACTCCGGCTTGGGCACCAGCGCCTCGGCCGGGACCACCAGCTCGGCGGCGTACGCGCCCGGCGCCCGGTACGCGATCACCTCGTCGCCCACGGCAATCGGCCCGGCGGGGCCAGCGGCGCCGGGCCCGACGGCCGTCACCACGCCGGCCGCCTCGGATCCGAGCCGGATCGGCAGCCGGACCGGATCGGTCCCGAACATGCCGCTGTAGGACTTGTGGTCGACGGGATTGACCCCGATAGCCCGGACCTCAATCCGCGCCTCGCCCGGTCCCGGCTCAGGGGTGGGCTGATCGGTGACGGAAAGAACCTCGGGACCGCCATACGCGGTGGCCATCGCGACTAGTGACATGGCTATCGGCAACCGCGCCAGCGCCCCTGGGCATTCCCGCACGAGCATTTCCGCACGGCATTTCCGGATGGGCGCAAGCCGCCGCCGCACCATGACCTCGGTGCGGCGGCGGCAGTGGCGGGATCAGGGTCCGTTAGGCGGCCGGCCCGGTGCCCAGCACCACCTTCGCGGAGTGCGACTGGCCGGACTGGTCCAGCCAGGTCACCGACACGCTGTCGCCGGGATGCCGGGTCGTCAGCGCGTTCCGCACGTCGGTCGGCGAGTTGATGGTGGCGCCGCCGAGCGACACGATCGTGTCCCCGGCGCTGATTCCGGCGTTCGCGGCCGCTCCGCCCTGCACCGTGCCGATGACGGGCGCGCCGTTGCCCGTCGCACTGCCCGGCAGGCCTTCCTGCCCGCTGGCCTGGCTGGAGACCTCGACGCCGAGGAACGCGGTGGGACCGACGTGCACCGTGGCCGAGGCCGTGCCCGCCGTGATCTGGCTGGCGATGGACAGTGCCCGGCTGATCGGGATGGCGAACGCCTGCTCGGTCCCGCTCCCGGCCTGGGTCTGCGAGGTCGAGGCCGCGGTGTCCATCCCGACCACCTGACCGGCGGTGTTGAGCAGCGGGCCGCCAGAGTCACCGGGCTGGATGTTGGCGTTCGTCCGGATCATGCCGGTCAGCCGCTCGGAGCTGCCGCTGCCCTCGTCTTGCGCGGTGATGGCCTGGCCAAGGCCCGTGACCTGGCCCGCGGCGACCGAGGGGAGACCGCCGCGGCCGCCCGCGTTACCCAGCGCCACGACCTTCTGGCCGGTCTTGACGGAGGAGGAGTCGCCGATGGTCGCGGTCTTGAGGCCCGAGGCGCCGCTGAGCTTGAGCACCGCGACGTCGCCCGTGGGGTCATAGCCCGTGACCGTCGCGGTGTAGGTCCGGCCGTTCCCGACATCGGTGACCCTGATCGCGGTGGCACCGTCGACCACGTGGTTGTTGGTCAGCACCTCACCCGAAGAGGTGAGCACGATCCCGGTCCCGGCCGACTGCGCGCCCTGGGTACCCAGATTGGAGACGATGTCGACGACCGCAGGGTCGGTCATCTGGACGATGGAGGAGGTGCTCAGCACCCTGTTGCCGGTGAGCGCGCCGCCCAGCGTGGAGCCGGGCACGCCCACCGCCCAGGCGGTGACGCCCGCACCGACGGCAAACGCCACCCCGGCCGCGACAACGCCCGCCAGCACGCGGCGCGGGCGGCGGCCAGCCGGCGGCGGGGCGGGGTACCAGCCATCGGCGCCAGAAGGGAGGCCAGGCCCAGCCGGGAATCCCGCGCCGGGCTGTGGCGACTGTGATTCCGGGTACGCAGGCCCCTGCGCCTCCGGCTGACCATGGATGGTGTTCATGACATTCATCCCTCCGATGCATGCGCTTCCTTGGCGCACATCTCGATAATCGGAGATGAACCTGGACGTTAACTCAGGGCGTTCGCTGATAGTTTCCTGAATGCTGGCTGAAGCTGAAGATCAGCTGAGCGTTGCCGCTGCCCCGGCTGGCCGCTCAGCCGCCTAGGCCCTCAGCCGGTCGCGTTGAGCCAGCGAACCGGGGCGCCGGCGCCGGCGTACCGGAATGGCTCAAGCTCGTCATCCCACGGCTGGCCCAGTAGCAGCGCTAGCTCCGCTTCCAGCGAGCCGCCGAGCGCCGGATGACGAGGCCCATGCAGGTCCCGCAGGCTGCCCAGCTCGTCGGAATGGCCGTGATCTGGATGTCCCGATCCGGCCCGGGAAGACGCCGCGAGCGCCATGGCCGCACGCAGGCGGCCCTCAGGAACGAGGATGTCGCCGTTGGCCGCCACGGCAGCGGAGAAGGTGCCCAGCGCCGGGGTGCAGCTGTAGCGAACTGCGTCGCAGCCGGGACTGGCGTCCTCCGTCACCTCGAAGCGCAGCCGGTTCCAGCCAGCCAGGGCCGAGGTCATCGCGCCCGAGGAGCCGGGCCGGCCCTGCCAGTCGAGTTCCGCGCGCAGCGCTCCAGGCGATGCGGGCTGATCGACCCAGGGCAGGCTTACGGGCAGACCAAGAACCCGGGCCATGGCCCACTCAATATGTGGGCACAACGCCGGGGGCGCAGAGTGAACCTGCAGCACGCCACGTGCGGACACTAGACCTCCCTGCAGCCGACCAGGTGCGTCTTCCCCAACGACCTCGTCGCCCGCAGGCGCCGTGCACAGCGCTGCCGCGCTCAGGTCACATTGTGCCCTACTGCCATCACCGGCACCAGTACCGGGCTCGGCGGCGAGTCGCTTTCTGGCCAAAGCCCGGCGAGATCTGGCCCGCAGCGTGATGTGATAGGGGGGTGAACCGGGCAGAAAGGGCATCGACTCCGCGGTTAGCGGGCCGGCCGGGCCAGGCTGCGGCCCGATCCGCCCCCCCGGCCCCCGGCCAGCGCAGCACCCGCATCAGCATCAGCACTACCGGCACCAACGGTGCCTCCAGCGACTCCGGTGCGCCGGCGGCGACGATGGCGACCGGCACGAACGGCGCTCGCGACACCGCGGCCCTGCTGTTTGTCGCCGAGATGTACGGAGCGCAGCTCGATCAGCTCGCGGCCATCCTTGGTGTCACTAACCGGCGGGCCGGCGACATCGCCGCCCGGTGGGTCGCCCGGGGCCAGGCGCAGGCCGGCCGGCTCGGCCCGGGTTCGCGGTGGGTCTGGCTGACGAAAACGGGACTGGTCGGCTGCGGACTGCCATACGTGGCGAACCCGCCCGCGCTGTCCCGCCTGGCGCACATGCGCGCGGTCATCGCGGTCCGGCTGGCGCTGGAATCGGTTCCGGCCTACACCGCCGCGAGCGCGCACTGGCGCAGCGAGCGGCGGCTGCGGGCGCGGCTGGGCGGCCGGCTCGGGCTGCGGGATCATCTGCCCGACGCGGAGGTCCACTGGCCCGACCTCTCGGCCGGCGGCATCCCCGACCTCCCGGCCGGCGACATCCCGGGCCACAGCGTCCTGGGCAGCGACGGGGCCGGCCCGGCGGGCACCGGGGACAGCGGCGTCCCGTGGGCCGGGGAGTGCTGGGCGATCGAGGCCGAGCTGACGCCCAAGACGGTCAGCCGGACCACCGCCATCATGCGGGAGTTACTGACGCGCACGGGCGACTACGGCTGCCCGGCCGCCGAAGTCCGGGTGCCGGGCCGACCGCCTCGTCATGCGCGGGTGATCTACCTGTGCGCGCCCGCCGCGGCGGGCACCGTGAGCCGGGCGCGGGACGCCCTCGGCGGCGACGGGGCCAGGATCGAGATCCGCGGCCTGCCGCCCGGCGGGTACCTGCCGGCTGCCGCTGGACGGCGGACCCGGCAGTGATCCGCTGGTTGGCCGGCCGCGCCGCCCGGCTTGCCGCGCGGGTCGCGGGGGTCCTGGCCCTGGCCGGCATCCTGGTCGCGGCGGCACCGGTCACGGTGGTCGCCGGCGTCAGCGCCTGGGTCGCCTGGCTGCGCGGCCTGCCGCCGGCCCGGCTCTACCAGGAGGCGGCCTGGCTGGTGCCCATGGTCGCCGCCTGGCTGGCCGCGATCGCGATCGTCACGGGTTCGTGGCAGCGGGCGGCCGCCGCTCCGTACCAGGTCTGGGCAGCTATGTGGCACCTAGCCGCGGCGGGCTCGTACCCCAGCGCCGCGGTGATGATCGCACCCATCGCGTTGCCACTTGGCATTGCCGCGGGCGGTATGGCGTGGTCCTACCGACTGCGGTCCATGGCGTCGGCGGCCGGCGGCGCGTCCGCTGGCTCGGCCGTGTCGTTTGACCTGCGCCAGTGGCGCCATCAGGTCCGCTCCGCCGCCGCGCGGATAGCCGCACCCGGCGCCGTGCCGCTGACGACGGCCGCCGGAGATGTCGTGGTCGGGGCCGTCATCCGCGCCGTCGGTCACCCGGCCACCGGCCTGGCCCGGCTGCGCTATGAGCGGCTGCGCTCACACCAGGTGGTGATCGGGGGAACCGGCACCGGGAAGACGACGCTGCTCCTGCGGCTATGGGCCGCCTTCATGGCCACGGCCATGCGGCGATACGCGGCCGGGCAGGGCCGCGCGCCGCTGCTGGTCGTGCTCGACTGCAAGGGCGGCGGCGACGCCCGGAAGATCGCCGACCGGGCGCGCCGGGTACTGCGCGCCGCCGGGGCCAGGACGACGGCCATCTGGCCGGACGAGGCGAGCCTGTCGATCTGGGTCCTGCCGCCGCGTCAGCTGATCACCACGCTGGTGGATTTGGTCGAGCACGGCACCGGCGGCGCCGCCTATTACGCCGACATCCTGGACGCCGTGGTGGCCTTGGCGGTGAGCGCGCCGTGCGGGCCGCCGACCGGCCGCCTGGACTTCCTGGCGCGCCTGGACGCGGGCTGGCTGACCATGGCCTACCAGTCCGGCGGGGACGGGGCCGAGCTTGAGCTGATCCGCTCGGCCGCGCGCCAGATCGCCGACGTGGCCCTGCGCTACCGCACCCTGCTGCGCCGGCTGGGCACTGGCCTGGACGGGAGCGGCCAGCTCGCGGACGCTGACGCCTGGTACTGCATCCTGGAAGGAACCGCCGAGGTTTCTGTCGCCGAGGCTCAGGCGCGGGCGCTGATCGACCTGCTGGCCAGCCAGGTCGCCAGCGGGCGCGGGGCGCGGGAGGTGCTCCTGGCGGTCGACGAGTTCAGCGCCGTTTCCCGCCGCTTGCCGATCTGGAATCTCTACGAGCGGGCGAGGTCACTGGGCCTCGCGGTTCAGGTGTCGGCTCAGTCCTGGCATGGCCTGGCTCCCGACGACACCGACCGCTACCGGATCGTGTCCGCGGCGGAGGGCGGTATCTGGCTGCTGCGGACGCCGCATCCCGAGCCGGTTACCGAACTGGTCGGGCAGCGCCGGGCCGTGGACACCACCAGGCGGCTCATCGGCTACCCACGCTGGAGCCGGACGGGCAGTGCCAAGGTGCGGGAGATACCCGTGGCCGACCCGGCGCTCGTCCGCAGGCTGGACGTCGGCCAGGCGGCCTACCTCTACCGCGGCGGCGTGACCTTCGTCCAGGTCAGTCGGCTCGTTGGTACCCCGGCCGCCCTCGGCCCGGCCCTGGCGCCGGGCCCCGTCGGGGCCGAGCGCCGCCCGCCCGCCACCGCCCTGGCCGGCACGACGCTGCCGGCCGGCCCAGCGGAATGGCGGGGCCTGGCGGAACGGCCCGCCATGGCAAGGCGGCCTGCCACGGCAGGACAGCGCGCCGTGGCCGGGGAGACCGCCGTGGCGGAGCAGCCCGGCAGGGCCGAGCAGGCCGGCAGGGCCGAGCAGGCCGGCAGGGCAGAACGGCCACGGATGGGCGGCCTGCCGAGCATGGCCGAACTCGCCGACATCACGCTGCTGCTAGACGCGGCATTCGGGCCGGAGCCGACCGCCCGGCGGAATTCCCGGCGGACCACGCCGGGAGTCGCCGGGCTAGGACCGGGCGTCCTCGGTCAGGAGGCCGGCGTTCTGGGTCAGGAAGCTGGAAGCCCGGCTGAGCGGGCGGCCGCGACTGGGCAGGCGGCCCCGGCCGGCGATCCGTTTCGAGCGCTTGGCCTGCCCGCCGACCCGGAGCTGACCGACGACGATATCCGTGTCGCCTGGCGCCGCATTGCCGCAGCCACTCATCCGGACCGCGCCGATGGCGGCGATCCCGCCACCTTCGCCGCCGCCGCTGCCGCCTACAGCGACCTGCGGACCCCGTTCGGCCGCGGCGAGGCGCTCGCCGATCTCGCCACCGCCACGCCGCGAGGCGGCAGCGCAGCCGGGCGAGTCAGCCTGGCCCGGAGGCACGGCCCAGGCGGGCGGGGCAGGGCGACGGAGGCGGCGGGCCAGCGCGCGGGCGCGGGCGCGGGCTGGGCCGGGCGGATTCGGCAGGGGCGCCCGGCGCGGCTGGCGCTGCGGGTGCTCACCGCCACCGCGGTGTGCCTTCTGGCCGTGGCCGCCGCCGGCTGGCAGCCCGCGAGCTCGGCGCTGATCGTCGGAACGCTCACGTGGGTAGCCCGCAGCGGCCGCCGCGACCTGGCCGCCCGGCCGGCATCGGCAGGCTGGCCGGCGCCCGCACGGGACTGAGGTATCGCCAGCCCACCGCGGCGGGGTGCCGGGTGCGGGGTGCGGCGCGGCGCTGGGCTACCTGGGCTCCGGACCCGTCGCCACCGGGCGCGCCGGGTCCGCGATCCAGCCCGACCAGGAGCCCACATACAGGGCAGCCGGGATCCCGGCCAGGGCCAGCGCCAGCACCTCATGGGCGGCGGTGACACCGGAACCGCAATAGGCGCCCACGGGTGCTGCGCCGGTCACGCCGAGCGCCGCGAACCGCGCACGCAGCGCTGCGGCCTCCCGGAACCTGCCGTCGGACGACACGTTCCCCGCGGTGGGAGCGCTGACCGAGCCTGGGATGTGCCCGGCGACCCGGTCGACTGGTTCGGTCTCCCCGCGATACCGCTCCCCCGCCCGCGCGTCGAGCAGGACGCCGGACCTGGCCAGGTCGGCCGCGGCCGGTGCGTCGAGCACGGGCAGGCCGCCCGGGCTGGCGACGAAGCTGCCAGGCCGCGGCGCCGGATCCCGCGTGCTCACCGGCTGGCCGGCCGCGATCCAGGCCCGGTACCCGCCGTCCAGCACCCGGACGCGGTCATGACCGAAGTAGCGCAGGGTCCACCACGCCCGCGCGGCAACGCTCGCGTCCGCGTCGTCGTAGACGACCACCGGGCTGGCCTGGCTGAGCCCCGCCCGCCGCATCGCGGCCTGGAAGTCACCGGCGGCCGGCAGCGGGTGGCGGCCGCCACTGCCGGGCGGGGCGGCCAGATCCCTGTCGAGGTCCACGAAGACCGCCCCCGGCAGGTGCCCGGCGCGATAACTGTCGATGCCCGGCGGGCCGCCCAGCCGCCAGCGGACGTCGAGGACCACGGGAGGTCGGTCGCCGGCTAGCGCCGCGGCCAGCGCCGGCACATCGATGAGTGGACTAGCCGCATCGCCCATATCGGTGGACAACTCCCCATTTTCTGTGGATAACCCGATCGGCTTCCCCGCCCCGACTGTGGACAAACAGCCAGTTCAGCGAGCGCCGACGCCCGCAGCCGACTGCCGACGCCGTGGCTGGGCACCTGCTGTCATCGGAACGGCAGTAGCGGCCCAGCCATGACGTCAGGCCGCACCTCCGGCACGCCGCGGCGCTCGGGCCGGGCCGGGCCGGGCGATGGTTTAGCCGAGCCCGTAGACCAGCAGGGGGACCAGCTGGTCGGAGGCGGTCAGCGACCCGTGCATGCCCAGCAGCGCCGTCTCCCGGGGCTCCGCCCTCGTCGCCACGATGGCCGTGGATCCGGCGCAGGCGGCCACCACGTCGCCGATCCGGTCCGCCAGGCCAGGGTCCACGGGTCCGAACCAGCCCTCGGCGACAGCCTCGTCCCGGCTGGCCACCCAGGCCGACGAGCCCAGCGTCTCCCGCCAGCTGTCCAGCACGTCCGCCGCCGCTCCCGCCTTGGCGTATACATGCCGTGCCCGCGGCTCTCCGCCGAGGATCGCAACGCCGTCCCGCAACTCCGCGACGGCGTCGGCATCGATCCGATCCGCCGCGCCCACGTCGACCATTCCGTGGTCCGCCGTGATGTACAGGGCCGTGCCCTGCGGCAGCGCTCCGGCCAGCTGCTCGGCGAGCCGGTCGACGTGCCCGAGCTGAAAACGCCAGGCATCGGACATGCAGCCGCATACGTGCCCGGTGGAGTCGAGCCCGGCCTCGTACACCAGCGCGAGCGCTCGCGGCTCCTGCTCCAGGGCGGCGGCGGTGGTGCCCGCGAGCGCACCCAGAGTGTCGGCCGACCGGTAGAGCGCCCCGCGCATCACCGCCGTCGAAAGGCCAGAGTCACGGTAGGAGCCCTGCGCGATGCGGAACGCGGCGATGCCCGCGGCCGCGGCACGCTCGAAGATCGTCGAGGCCGGCTGCCAGGAACGCGGGTCCACTCGCTTGTCCCAGCGCAGCGCGTTGAGCAGCCGCCCCGTGCCCGGGACCGCGATCTGGTAGCCCAGCATGCCGTGCTGGCCCGGCGGCAGGCCGGTGCCCAGCGAGCTCAGGCTGGTCACCGTGGTCGCGGGGAAGCCCGCCGTCAGCGGCCCGCCCGACATGGCGAGCTCGGACAGGAATGGCGCCGCGGCCTGATGCTCGCGCAGCAGTCCCCAGCCCAGGCCGTCGATCACGAGCAGGCAGGCGCGGCTGGCGTCCGCCAGGCCCAGCGGATTCGCCTCGCCGGGCACGCCGAGCGAGGCGAGCACCGATGTCGCGAGGTCCGCCAACGTGCTCTCGCCGTACCGGGGAACCAGCGGCCCGGCAGGCGGCCGCAGCGTTATGGCAGCGGGTAGCCCGCTACCCTGGCCGCCGGTGCCGATTGCCTCGGCGCTCGTCATGGGCTGCCGGTAGCCGCGGCCAGGGCCTGGGCGAAGATCAGGACCTGGCGCACGGCGCCCTCGCCGTCCGCGGCCTCGCTGACCCGCAGGGTGAGATCGTCGGCCGTCACGGTGCCGGTATACCCGTGATCGGCCTCGCAATTCTCGTCACCGCAGTGCGCGGGCTCCAGCTCGATGTGCGACAGCGCGTTCCAGCCGATGGTGAGGACCACCTCGCTGGGCATCGTTACGCCCGGCACGTACGACGCCGGATCGGGGATCGCCCTGGTGAGCGCCACCGACGAGATGCGCGAGAAGCGAACCGCCTCGGTGCTGGTCTCGGCCTGCGGCCGGGCATCAGGATCGGTCTCGTCCGCCGGGTACTCGTCCGTATGGGAGTAGACGAGCCGCGTCGGGGTGAGGGCCAGCACGGTCATGTGCCGTCGCACTTCCATGCCGGGATCGAAATGGGCGTCATGGTGCACGGCGAAGGAGACAATCGGCTCGGAGCCGACCGCGGACGACACCGCATCCGCGACCAGCCCCGGGTAATAGCCGCTCCGCTCGATCGCGGAGAGCATTCCGCCTTCGGCCGCTCGGGTATCTGTCATCTCCCCATCCTGCACTGTCTCGGGTCCCTCGCTCATGCGGTGGGGCTCAGTTGCGCAGGGGCGCCGGGCCGTGACGCATGGGCCGGCGCGATGCCGGTCAGGTCCAGGACCGCCTCCTCGTGCGGCTCGGGCAGGTCAACTGCCCCAGCCCCGGCCGTCGGCCGCGGCCGACGCGGAGCTGGCGAGCCTGCGCCGCCGCCGCGTCCCCGGTAGACCAGCAGGCCGTTCACCGGGTCGGGGACCGCGTCGAGCGCGGCCCGGACCGCGGGCAGCACCGAGAACGCCTGCCATTGCGCGTCGTCAGCAAAGCAGACCTCGAAAACCACTCCGTACGGATGCTCCGACCATGACCAGTCCACCGCGCCGTGCGAGATCGCCGACTCGATCAGCAACGCACTATAGGACTGCTGCCAGCGCGCCGCGCGGAACTCGCCGTGGAAGACCTCCACTGTCCACCATTCGGCCATGCCAACCACGATAAGCCCGTGAGGGCCCGCCGACTCCGTCCCGGACGTGACCAATATGCCTTGTGGCGACCGAAACTAGCCAGCGGTCCCCTTTGTCAGCTGATAGCGCAAAACCGCCATCCGCACGCGCAGGCGCGGATCGTCCCGCCGGATCGTGCGGCCGTCGACCAAGATCGCGTCCGGTTCGGGCACTGGCTCGGCCGTCGCCGACGGGCCGTACGCTGCTGTGCCATGCCCTGGGCTGGACTGCGGCTGGCCGTGACGCTGCTGACCGTTGTTCCGCTGCCCGCTGCCCGGCCGCGGCGGCGCCACCCGGCAGGCCCGGCCGCACCGCCAGGCGCAGCGCCGTTGCCCGCTGCGGTCCCGTCCGTTATGGCCCCGACCAGGCAGCAGGCCGGTGCCGCCATGTGCTGGGCACCGGCCGTCGGCCTGCTGCTTGGCGGCGTAGCGGCCGGCGTGCTCTGGGTCACCGGCCATCCGGGCCGGGCCGGGCCGCTGCTGGCCGCCGTCCTGGCGATCGCCGCCCTGGCGGCGCTGACCGGCGGCCTGCATCTTGATGGCCTGGCCGATCTCGCCGATGGCCTGGGCAGCCGCCGGCCAGCCGAGGGCGCGCTGGAGATCATGAAGAAATCCGACATCGGCCCGTTCGGCGTGGCGGCCCTGGTCCTAACTCTGCTGATCCAGGTCGCCGCTCTCGCCCGGGCGGAGTCGGCGGGGCGCGGTGTTATCGCGGTCCTGACCGCCGCCGTGGCGGCCCGGCTGGCCATGACGGCGGCGTGCCGGCGCGGCGTGCCGGCGGCCCGCGACTCCGGGCTCGGCGCGCTGGTCGCGGGCTCGGTGCATCCCGCCATGGTGGCCGTCCTGGTGGTGGCGGCGGTGGCGGCGGCGGCCGCGTTCGGCTGGATATTCGCCGCCGCGATGGCGGCCGGCCTGGCGGCCTCGGCGCTGCTGACGGCGGTGGCCGTGCGCCGTCTCGGCGGCGTCACCGGCGACGTGCTGGGCGCCCTCGCCGAGGTCACGGCAGCCGTCTGCCTGCTGGTGACCGCCCTGCGCTAGCCATCGGCCCGGCTAGCTCAGCGCCTCTCGCAGTCGCGTCGCGTACTCGGCGGCCTCGGCATCGGAGGCATACTTCTGCCGCGGCCAGAAAAATCCGCGCAGTCCGTCACCTTTTGTCCGTGGAACGACGTGAACGTGCAGGTGCGGGACGCTCTGGCTGACTTTGTTATTCACTGCCACGAAGCTACCCTGGCTACCCAGGGCGGTCGGCATCACGGCGCTGACCCGCTGTACCCTGACGAACAACGGCCCGATGTCGGCGGCCGGCAGGTCCGCCAGCGTCTCGGCGTGGGCACGGGGAACCACGAGGACGTGCCCCTTGAAGACCGGCCTGTTGTCCAGGAAGGCCACCACAACATCATCCGCTAGGACAACGTGCGCGGAGGCCGGTCCTGTACTGACGTCACAGAATGCACAGCTGTTCACTCCCGGCACGCTAGCGCGTCCCAGTCGCCATAACTAGCCGGAGACGAACGCGTCTCAACTGCGCGTTCGCACCACGCAGGTTGATCTACGGCAATACTCTCATGGGGCGATTTCGGGAGGGAAGACTTAGTGCTCGCGGCGAACAATTTCACCTATGGCTTGCTAACGCCCGTTCTGGGATACCTGATGTCGTGCTTGGGGGCCTTTATCGGGCTCCGCTGCACGACCCGTGCCTACGCTTACACGGGCGGGGCGCGAGTCCGGTGGCTAATCCTGGCGGCTATCTCAATCGGCACGACCGGCGTATGGGTCATGCACTTCATAGCGATGCTCGGCTACACGATCCCCGGCATGACAATTCGCTATAACGTTGCCATCACGGTCGGCAGCATGCTCATCGCGGTGGTCGTGGTTTTCGTAGGCCTGCTGATCATCGGCTTCGGCCAGCCGACCGTGCGGAACCTGCTGGTGGCGGGAGTGATCACCGGCGTCGGGGTCGCGAGCATGCACTACACCGGCATGGCCGCCATGGAGATGCCGGCCACGATGAGTTACTCGCCGGCGCTGTTCGCGATCTCCGTGCTGATCGGGATCGTGGCCGCGACAGCGGCCCTGTGGGCGGCGCTGCGACTGCGTGGCATCGGGGCAACCCTGGGGGCGGCGCTGATCATGGGTGTCGCGGTCAGCGGCATGCACTACACCGGCATGGCGGCGATGCAGATGCACAGCGCAGCGGCCACGTCGGCCGGCGGCGCTACGGCCGAGGGCTTCCTGCTCCCGCTCATCATCGGGATCGGCGTGATATCGATCATCATGACCGCGATCATCGTGTTCTCCCCCACCGAGAATGAGATCCGCGAGGACAACGAACTGATGGAGCGGATCAACGCAGCAACGGCCCGCCTGGCCGCGGAGCCGCAGCAGCCCCCCGCCCAAGCCCGGCCGACCGCGCGCTGGCCGGGCGTAACGTCTGGCTGGCCTGAATCTCCCGGCCAGAACGCCGCGCCAGGCACGCCGGGACCGCCGGCCGGGCAGAATGGTCAGCGAGAGCCGAATGGCCCGGCCGGCCACTTGGGTCAGTTCGGCCAATCTGGCCCGCCCGCTCAGTACGGCCCGGCCGGACACAATGGCGAGGGCGAACGCAGCGACCGTAGCCGACTGCGCCGCCGGATCGGCCGGTCGGACGCTACGTCGGACCCCGACTGACGGTTATCGTGGGCCAGACAGCGGTTGTCCCCGGCGGCCCGTAGCCGACCCTGACCTGAAGAATTCTGCCACGATCGTGCCGTGCCCGGCGGTCACGGCGGCAGCCTGCTCCCGCTGCCTGGCCCGCGACGTCACCGGGTCCTGCCAGTCCTCCGTCGACACCCGCCCGTAAAACGCGAACCGCTGCAGTATGCGGGCCGGACAGCCCAGCTATTCCAGGAACCTCAGCAATCACCCGACCACTGAGGCTGGGCGCCGGCCCGGCACAGGACGGTCGCGCGCCCTGGTCAGTCCCGGATAGCGCGGACCAGGGTGTCCACCGCCTCGCGGGGGCCGTCAGCGGTGACGACAGGACGCCGGACCCGCTCGGCCCGCAGCACGGTGAGTCCCCCGAGGGAGCGCGTGATGGACTCCGGCGTGTACAGCACGGCCGGGTCCGGCGGGCCGCCAGTGCCTTCGGTCAGGTTCGTCACGTCGTGGCCCACCACCAGCAGCACACCCCCGGGTGCGAGGCCGGTCGCGGTCCGGCGCAGCACGCCGTCCAGCTCCGATTCAGCAAGCTGCAGGTAGGCGACGAGCACGAGCTGGAAGAAGCCTGCCTCGGGCTGATAGTCGCGGACGTCCGCGTGCACCCAGTCGATGGTGACGCCGCGTGCCTCGGCCAGCCGTCGGCCCTTGCCCAGCCCAGCGGCAGAAAAATCCACCGCGGTCACCTGCCAGCCCCGGGAAGCCAGCCACACCGAGTTGCGTCCCTCACCGGCCGCGATATCCAGCGCCCGCCCCGGCGCCAGGTCCTGGACTTCAGCTACAACGAACCGGTTCGGCTCAGCCGTCCACACCAGCTCGCTGCCGGCGTAACGCCGGTCCCATTCCCGGCTGTCCACCTTGGCCGCCTATCCGCTGATCACTCAGCCGTCAGTTCTCCTGCCACGTAGCCAGCACGACGCCGCTGACCTGGTCCGACGACAAGGGTATACCCGCCCGGGTATTATCCGGCCAGCCGCGTCCTGGGTGGATGGTGATCCGCCGGTGCGCCGGGCGCCGCCGGCCAGCACGTCGACCGCCGGGCCGAAGGCGTGCAGCGCCATTGCCGCGCACTCGGCATGCCAGCCGGGCCGACCCGGTCCCCACGGGCTCTCCCAGGCGGGCTCGTCCCCGGCAGACGCCTGCCACACCGCCACATCGAACGGGTCATCCTTGCGGGCGTCATCCGGGTGGCCACCGTATTCCCCGGCCAGCCGGAGCGCCGCCGCGCGATCCAGGCCCGCCCGTTGCGGGGCGTCACCCCCGCTCACCGTCGGGGCCTGCGGCAGGCCCGCGGCAACCAGTTGTCCCATCGCCAGCTCCCGCCTCTGCACCTCGGATGCTGCATCCGCCTGGCCGGAGAGTATCCAGGCAGTACCCGGCCATCCCTGGCCGAGGGTATCCAGGCAGGTCGTGACGGCTAGCGGATGTTCGTCACCCAGTCACGGGACCAATGGCTCTCCCCCAGGCCAGCCACCGACCAGCAAAATGATCTTGTGAAGAGAATCGTGATCCTCGGTGGCGGTACCGGCGGGACGCTGGCCGCCAACCGGCTGCGGCGGGTATATGACCCGGAGGAAGCCGAGATCGTCGTGGTGGACCGCGACGCCGACCACGTGTACCAGCCCGGGCTGTTGTTCGTCCCGTTCGGCCGTGCCGACATGACACACATCGTCCGGCCGCGACAGCGGCAGCTACGGTCCGGCGTCGTCTTCCGCCAGGCCGGGGTGGACCACGTCGACGTGACAGCTGACCGCGTGCATCTTGATGACGGGACAGCGCTCGGCTATGACGCCCTCGTGGTCGCCACGGGCGCGCGGCTGCTGCCCGAGGAGACCGACGGGCTGACCGGTCCCGGGTGGATGCGCGACGTCTTCACCTTCTACGCACCCGACGGCGCGGTCGCCCTGCATCAGGCGCTTGGGCGGTTCAGCGGCGGGCGCCTGGTCGTCAACGTCATCGACATGCCGATCAAGTGCCCGGTCGCGCCCCTGGAATTCTGCTTCCTCGCCGACTACTACTTCCGCCAGCGGGGAATCCGCGACCGTGTGCAGCTCACCTACGTCACGCCGCTGGACGGCGCGTTCACCAAGCCGGTCTGCAACCAGGAGCTGAGCGGCCTGCTGACCGACAAGGGCATCGAGCTGGTGACCGAGTTCAACACCGGCACAGTCGCGGCGGGCACAATCAAGGCCGGCACAGGCGAGGCAGTTGGCGGCCGGCTGATCTCCTACGACGAGCGTGAAGTGCCGTTCGACCTGGCCGTGGTCATCCCGCTGCACGGCGGTGCCGCCTTCGTCGAGCGCTCCCCTGGCCTGGGTGACGAGCTCGGCTTCATCCCGGTCGACCCCGGCACGCTGCAGGCCAAGGTCAAGCCCAACGTGTTCGCGCTCGGCGACGCTACCGACGTGCCGACGTCCAAGGCGGGTTCCGTCGCCCACTTCGAGGGCGACGTCCTGGTCGCCAATGTCCGCCGTTTCCTCGCCGGCCAGCCGCTCACCGGCGCCTTCGACGGTCACACCAACTGCTTCATCGAGACCGGCTTCGGCAAGGCCCTGCTGATCGACTTCAACTACGACACCGAGCCGCTGGCCGGCCACTATCCCGGCCGGCTGGGCCTGCCCATGCTCCGCCAGTCCCGCCTCAACCACCTGGGCAAGCTGGCGTTCCAGCAGTTCTACTGGCACAGCCTGCTCCCCGGCCGCGATGTCCCCGGCATCAGCTCCTCGATGCCCGCCCGCGGCAAGATCCGCCCGCCCGTCCCCGCCGGCGCCGACGACCGCCGATGATCCCCTCCCGGAGGTGCTGACCATGCCCACCGCTACCTACGCCGACCAGAGCGTCACCGTCAACGACGAGGGATTCCTCACCGACCCCGGTCAGTGGACCGAGGACATGGCCCCGCAGATCGCCAGGACCGCGGGCATCGAGGACCTGACGCCACGGCACTGGCAGGTCATCAGGTTCATGCGCGCCGAGTACCAGGCCAAGGGCACCGGGCCCACGGTCCGCGTCCTGGGCAAGACCTCCGGCGTCACCATCAAGGAGCTCTACCAGCTGTTCCCCAAGGGCCCGGCCAAGACCGCTGCCAGGATCGCCGGCATTCCCAAGCCGCGCGGCTGCATCTGACCACCGAGAGGACGGTCCTGTCATGGACGCCAGCATCGAGAAAGTCTCGATCATCGTCTCCAAGGGTTCCCTGGAGGGCATCTACCCGGCGCTGATCATGGCCAACGGCGCCCGCGCCGAGGGCATCGAGGCGAACCTGTTCTTTACCTTCTTCGGCCTCGACGCCGTCAGCAAGAAGCGCCATGAGCACATCAAGATGGCCACCGTCGGCAACCCTGGCCTGCACCTCGCGACCCTGGCCGGGGCCCTCCCCGGGATGCCCGGCCTGATGACCGGCTACCTGGAACGCAAGATGGGGAAACTGGACATCCCGCCGATCCCGGAGTTCATCGAGATGATCGCGGATACCGGGGCCGGCCTCTACGGCTGCCAGGCCTCCTGCGACCTGTTCGGGATCATCCGGGCCGATCTCGTCGAGCAGGTCAAGGACATCATCACCGTCGGCGAGTTCTACGCCCTCGCGGCCGGCGGACAGATCATCTTCACCTGACCGGCGGCGGTCCGCACGGGAGGGTGGGCAGTGTCACAGCCATGGAGTGCATAGCAAAATACCCATGGGGGTATTCTGGACACGATCCCCTGTCACGTAAGGAGCGCCCCATGTGCAGCCCTGCGGTCTGCGAACGCTGCAAGAAGACCACCTGGACCGGCTGCGGCCAGCATGCGGACCAGGTCCTCGCCGGTGTCCCGCCCGAGAACCGCTGCACCTGCCCTGAAACCCGGCCTCAAGGTCAGCCAGGCCATCGGCAGGCGACACCAAGAAGATGGCGGCGCAGATGAAGGCTGTCGTGGTCGGCGGGGTCGCCGGCGGCATGAGCTTCGCGGCACGGGCCCGCCGCCTCGCCGAGGATGCGCAGATCGTGGTGCTGGAGCGGGACCCGTACGTGTCCTACGCGAACTGCGGCCTGCCCTATTACCTCGGCGGCGAGATCGGTGACCGGGATGCCCTCCTCCTGCATACCCCGCAGTCCCTGGCGGAGAGCCTGGCGCTGGACGTGCGCACCGGGCACGAGGTGCTGGCCATCGACCCGGCCGCACGGACCCTGCTGGTCCGGGAGCACGCGACCGGCCGGGACTACCACGAGACCTATGACGCGCTCGTCCTGTCCACCGGCGCCGCGCCGGTCATCCCGCCGATCCCGGGGGCAGACCTGCCCCCGGTCCGCGTGCTGCGCACGGTTCCCGATGCGGACGTCTTGCGTGACCTGGTGGACGGCGGCGCCCGCCGGGCGGTGGTCGTTGGCGCCGGGTTCATCGGCCTGGAGTCGGCCGAGGCGCTGCGGCACCGCGGCCTGGCGGTCACGCTCGTCGAGCTAGCCGGGCAGGTCCTGCCGGCCCTGGACCCGGAGATGGCGCGCGGCATCGAACTGGAGCTCCTCCGCGCCGGCGTCGAGGTGCGGCTGGGCACGTCGGTCACCGCGCTACAGGAGGCCGGCAGCGGCGCCGTGGCCGCCAGCCTCTCGGACGGATCGCAGGTCGTCGCCGACCTGGTCCTGCTCGCCGCCGGGGTCCGCCCGGAGACCTCGCTCGCCGCGGCCGCCGGGCTCGCGCTGGGCGCCCGCGGCGCCCTGCTGGTCGACGAGCACCTGCGGACCTCCGTGCCGTCCATCTACGGCGTGGGTGACGCGATCGAGGTCGCGGACGCCGTCACCGGCGGCCCGGCCCTCGTGCCGCTGGCCGGCCCGGCCAGCCGGCAGGGGCGCGCGGCCGCTGACCACCTGTTCGGCCGCGGCGGACGGCGCTCACCTGTCCTTGGCACGGCTATCGTGCGCGTCTTCGGCACCGTGGCCGCCACCACCGGCCCGGGCGAGAAGGCGCTGCGCGCGGCCGGGATCCCGCACCACGCCGTGCACCTGCACCCGAACAACCACGCCGGGTACTACCCCGGCGCACGCCCGCTGCACCTGAAGCTGCTCTTCGCTCCCGATGGGCGGGTGCTCGGTGCCCAGGCGACCGGCGGCGACGGTGTTGACAAGCGGATCGACGTCATCGCCACCGCCATCCGGGCCGGCCTGACCGTCGATGACCTGGCTGACCTCGACCTCGCCTACTCACCACCGTTCGGGTCAGCCAAGGACCCGGTCAACCTGGCCGGCATGGCCGCCAGCAACCTGCTCGCCGGCGGCCTGGCCCTGTGGCGGGCCGACGACCTGCTCCACCCCGACCCCCGGGCAGTGCTGCTGGACGTCCGGTCAGCTGCCGAGTTCCGCCCCGGCCACCTGCCCGGCGCGCTGAACATCCCGCACACCGAACTGCGCCAGCGGCTCGGCGAGATCCCCCAGGACCGCCCCCTGCTGGTGTACTGCGCTTCGGGCTTCCGGTCCTACCTCGCGCTCCGGCTGCTGCGGCAGAGCGGCTGGCCCGACGTCCGCTCCCTGTCCGGCGGGCTGTCCACGCTGCAGCTGGAACTCCCCGGCCTGGCACTGGGCCAGGGCGAGCCGGTCACCGGACTGACGCCGGCCGGCCGGTAACGGCCACCGTCACTGCACCGCCCGGACGGCGCTACAGCGAAAAGACACTAGAAAGCACACTGGCCCCTTGCCCTGCTGGCACGGGACTCTCGACCCTGGTGCCAGCCTGATCGCAGCTGCCACGCTGGTGGTGCCGGTGACCCATCACCGGCGGCACCGGAGGGGGCATGGGCAAGGTCACCGTGAGCGCGAGGCGGTCCGCTCAGCGAGTGCCGCTGCGGAGCCGACGGCCTGCTGATGGCTGCCTGCCGCGTGGCGGGCGGCGGGCACAGCACTCCGATGCGGCCCTGGCGGCGGTCAAGGCTTTCCACACCCTGGCATGGTTGTCCATCGAGTCGTGCGTGCTGTACGTGCTGTACGCGGGATTCGCGAGGCGCTCTGACCGCCGGGCCGCCATCGCGGCGGGCGTAGTGGCGGGTGAGAGCCTGGTCTACGCGGCGAATGGCTTCCGCTGTCCCCTCACCGCGCTCGCCGAGCATCTCGGCGCCCAGCGAGGCTCGGTCACCGACATCTACCTGCCTCAGTGGCTGGCCCGCAACTTGCCGGCGATCCACGCGCCCCTCATCGTCCTCGCTGCGTTCCTCCATGGCAGGAACCTTCGCCGGGCAGGGTCACGCCAGGTCGATGGTGACACCGGATTCCTGGGCGCAGGGTGTTGTGCACGGTGCAGTGCGACGCCACGGCCAGCGTAGATGGCAACGCAAGAGGCGAGCGCGGCGACGAGAAGCTCGGCCGGGGGCGGGTGCGGCGTCCGCTCCCCTGCGCTGGCAGGCTGGTCGGTCAGCATGGCGTGGCTTCGGGTGGTGATCGCATCCGACTCGCCGCCCGCGTGCACGACCTCGACCCGGTCCGCCGGGCCCTCGCTGATCATCCCGGTCCCGGCTCAGTGCTCGCCGGCTGAAACGCCGTCGTCCGCGTCCAGTTACCGCCCGACGTCCAGGCTGACCCGCCTGGCGGAACGTTCCGCGCCGCCAGGCGCGAGCAGCCCAACCCGCACCTTCCCCCGTCCATGGTCCGCAAGCCCGCGTATTCGCGCGCGACCGTCGCGCTGGAAGTCTCACTCAACATCAGGTCGTGCTCCTTCCGTTCGCTTCGCGGTGGCAGCCGATTCCCGGGAGCCCAGCCGACTGAGTTACCGTGCCGGGACTGGCCCCGGCGCCAGGTGAGCGGCCGCGTCAGCCGGGTGGTCTGCTGGCTGTTGCCCGAGGCAGGCTGGCGGGAGCGGGAACCAGCGCAGCGCCTCGAATTCCGGGCCGAGCCCGGTCGGCCCGTCATCAAGAGCGGCGGGACGTGCCGCCAGCAGCGCCCGGCCTTCGCGGAGGTAGCCAGGAAACGCGTCCTCGCCCGCATGCCCGCGGTGCCGCGGGTATGTCATCTCCCCGTCCCCGCCATAGCACACCTCGGACAGCCGCAACGGCGCCCGCGGCGTGCCGTCAGCGTGCCGCCACAGGCCGGTGCGCGGGTCGAAACGATAGTCCGGCAGCAGCCGGTAGCCCTCCGCCGCCAGCAGATCGACCGCGTCCGCGATGTAGTCAGCGGCAGCCGGGGAAATGAAGTAGTTGAGATTGACCCGGGTCCAGCCAGGCTTGACCCCCTCGCAGCCATGGCCGATTTCCTCGCGCAGCGCATGCGACCGGGCAGCGCCGATCGCCAGCAGCCGGTGGCCGTACGGTCCCGCGCACGAGCAGCCACCGCGGGCCTGGATGCCGAACAGGTCGTTCAGCAGCGCGACGACGAAATTGTGGTGCAGGTACAGCCCTTTCCCGTGACGGATGCGGAACGAGACGACCGCCAGCCGGCGGGCCTGGTGGTTACCCAGGATCTCGATCTGCGCGTTGCCCTCCCAGCGGGCCAGGACGCGCTGCCAGAGCCGCTCCTCGCGCGCGGCGATCAGGTCCGTGCCGATGGCCTGCTTGAGGCCGAACACCAGGCCGGCCCGGATCGACTCGACGATGGCCGGGGTGCCGCCCTCCTCGCGCGCCACCGGGTCATCCAGGTAGCGGTGGCCGACCGGGTCCACGAACGCCACCGTGCCGCCGCCCGGCACGGTGGGCACGGCGTTCCGGACCAGCTCACGGCGCACGACCAGGACACCCGGAGTCTGCGGGCCGCCGGGGAACTTGTGCGGTGAGAGGAACACGGCATCCTTGTGGTCGCGTATGCCCGGCGCGGACGCGGCCACGCGGACCGGCACGTAGGGCCCCGCGGCGGCGTAGTCCCAGAACGACAGCGCGCCGTGGGCGTGCAGCAGACCGGCGACGGCGCTGGTGTCGGTGAGGATGCCGGTGACATTGGAGGCGGCAGAGAAGCTGCCGATGCGCATCGGCCGGGCGGCGAACCGGATGAGCTGCCGCTCCAGGTCGGCGAGATCGACATGACCGTCGGAGTCCTCGGCGATGACCACGACGGCGGCGATCGACTCGCGCCAGGGCAGCTCGTTGGAGTGATGCTCATAAGGGCCGACGAACACCACCGGCCGCTCAGACTCCGGGATGCGCGCCGAGAGCTGGTACCGCTCATCCAGCCCGGCCGGGATGCGCAGCTCCAGGATGCCGATCAGCTTGCTGACCGCCGCGGTCGCCCCCGAGCCGCAGAAGATGACCAGGTCATCCTCGGTCCCGCCGACCGCGTCGCGGATCATGCGCCGGGAGTCCTCGCGCAGCCGGCTCGTCTGCAGCCCGGTCCCTGAGCTCTCGGTGTGCGTGTTCGCGTACCGCGGCAGCACCGCGTCGCGGATGAAGTCCTCGATGAAGTCCAGCGACCGCCCCGACGCCGTGTAGTCGGCATAGGTCACCCGCCGCGGGCCGAACGGCCCGTCCATCAGCTCGCCCTCGCCGACGATACCCCGCCTGACCCGCTCCAGCAGCGGCGACGTCGGCAGCTCCCCCGCCGCCACAGCGGGACCACCCCGTCCCGCACTGGCTGCGCCCATGCCAGCCCCCTTATCCCGGCAGGCTCATGCGCCCGCGGACGGGGCGGACCCGCTGCGTTCCGCGATGCCCGCCCGGACCTCGTCCATGTCGAGCTCGCGGGCCCGGTCGATCAGCTGCTCCAGCGCTGGCTCCGGCAGCGCGCCGGGCTGCGCGTAGAGGATGATCCCGTCGCGGATCACCATCAGCGTCGGGATCGAGGAGATCCCGAATCCGCCGGCCAGCCCCGGCTGGGCCTCGGTGTCGACCTTGCCGAACACCGCGTCCGCGTGCCGGCCTGACACCCGCTCGAAGACCGGGCCGAAAACACGGCACGGCCCGCACCACGACGCCCAGAAGTCAACCAGCGCCAGCCCTTCCCCACCGGTCACCGCCTCGAAATTCTTCGCTGTCAGCTCGACCGTCGCCATGCTGCGCCTCCTCATCTCACCAGGCATTCTATGATACCCCTAGGGGTATTAGCGAGAGCCGCGGCGCCGGCATTCCCCTGCCGCCCGCGCCGTCCGCCGGGCGCTAGCGCGGCGAGTCACGTGCGGGCAGCAGTGCGCGTGCGCGAGGCCGCGGCGGCCTGAGGAACCTGCGCTGAGCCGCGCCCTCGTGCCGCAGGAGATGGCGATGACCCGGGACTGGCCAGCCGCGATACGCCTGGGACGGCGCCCGATCACGGCCCTGGCGTGGTCCCGGGCGGCTTGCGGATTGCCGGGCTACCTGAGCCGGGGACACGTTCCCAGGGGATGTCACGGGAGCGGGAGTGCCGGGCGATCCAAGGGCCGCAGCAGCCAGCGCAGGTGCTCGCAGTCGCCTTGTAGCTGCAGTCGCCGCCACAAGATGGCAGTCGGCGAGATCTGGCTGGCGTGCAGGAGGGCGGCCCGGCGCTGCGCGGTCCGGTCCACCCGGATGCACAGGTCGATCCGGCCGGGCGGCTGCCCCGAGAACGCCTCGCCGGTCTCCTCCCGCAGCCGGTCAGCGACGGTGTCTTGCAGCACCCAGGCCAGCACGGGCAGGCCGGCCGCTGTCGCCGCGCGGACGGCGGCGCGTGTCGCGGCCTGGTGGTCGCGATGGCCGGTGATGCCGGTGTCGTCGAAGACCAGCAGGCCCTCCGCGCCGCGGCGCGCAGCCAGGCGGGTCACCTGGCCGGACAGCTCGCCCGGCGCAACCTCAGCGAGTTGGCCGTCGGGGAAATCGAGCAGGGTGACGGTGGCGACCCCGAGCTCGGCAGCGGCCTGGCGGAGTTCCCGGTCCCGCGCCTGGCGCAGCTCGGCGTGGTTCTCGTTCAGCGTTGACGCCTCGCCATGGGTGAAGCACAGCACATGCACCGCGGTCCCGGCCGCGGTGAAGCGGTCGGCTATCGCGCCGAGGCCGAAGGTCTCGTCGTCGGGGTGGGCGACGACCACCAGCACCTGCCGCCAGTCCGGCAGCAGCCGCTCGGGCCGGAACATGGCACCCTCGGTCGTGGCCGCCCGCGGCCCGTCCCGGCCGGTATCCCGCGTGATCATCTGCGGCCGCCGGTCAGCGGGCCCGCAGCGGGGCCCGCAGCAGCGGCGCGGCCAGGCATGCCCCGGCCGCTCCGGCGGCCAGCGGGACGATTCCGATCACCGCGAGGACCAGGCCGCCGGTGCCGCCGGCGGTGATGCCCGTGATGATCAGCGCCAGCCCGGCCAGCGCCCGGGCGGATCGTCCTGCTGCTGAGTTCATGAGCCTGACAACTCTCATCACAAGCCTCCTAAAATACCCCGGCGGGTATATCCGTTCATAATAGCCGCCGGGATCGGCGATTCATTCCCCCTGGGAGCGCAAGCGGCCGGGCCCGCCGCGTCCATGACGCCCACAGGCGGGCACGCGGGAAGCGGGCGGCCCCATCGGCCT
>Ga0066790_10000043_pt1 | contig 31352 bp, 35 predicted proteins | sample OrgsoiDNA2013050_FD_70963 | JGI IMG/M metagenome (GOLD analysis project Ga0066790, IMG submission 70963) | Permafrost soil microbial communities from the Arctic, to analyse light accelerated degradation of dissolved organic matter (DOM) -... | ecosystem: Environmental > Terrestrial > Soil >...
GTCGGTGACCGGCGACGGCGCAGCTCAACCGCGGCCAGCAGTGCGACGAACACGAGTTCCAGGCCGATACCCAGCGGGACGCCGCGCGAATGCCAGGGGCCGCCGTCCCAGGTGGTCGGCGCAACCGCGGCCCGGGTTCCGACGAAGACCACGGCCAGCGCCGCGGCCGCGAGCCCGAGCCGGGCCGGCCAGCCCGCATCGGCCACCCGCGGCTGCCCGTTCGCCATCCGCTAGGTCCTCCGTGAAATAGGCACCTCCCGGCGTGCACGTCCCGGTCTGCGCATCTTACGGCGCACCCCTTACCGCAGGCTTACCCTGGATCATCCTGCCGGCTGATGACAGCGTGCGGTCGATCAGGAAAGGTAAGGGGCGGTCTAGCCCGGCCACCCGGCCGGGCAGACCCCAGCAGAGGAGACTCAGACAAGGTGACCGCACAGCACGCGGTTCGCGCGAACGGGCCCGGTGGCGGGCCGCGGGGGCCGGCGCGCGGAGTCGTGATCGAGGCGAACGCGCTGACCAAGCGCTATCAGGGCTCGGTCAATGCGCTCGACCAGCTGACTGTCGTTGTCGAGCCGGGTGTCACGGGCCTGGTCGGGGCGAACGGGGCAGGCAAGTCCACGCTGATCAAGATTCTCCTGGGGCTGCTCGAGCCCACCAGCGGGACGGCGGCCGTGCTCGGGCACGACAGCGCGACCGACGGTGCGCAGATCAGGACGCTGACCGGCTACATGCCCGAGCATGACTGCCTGCCGCCCGATGTCACCGCCACGGAGTTCGTCACGCACATGGGCCGGATGTCGGGCCTGCCGCCGACCGCCGCGAAGGAACGGGCCGCCGACTCGCTGCGGCACGTCGGGCTCTACGAGGAGCGCTACCGGCAGATCGGCACCTACTCCACCGGCATGAAGCAGCGGGTGAAACTGGCCCAGGCGCTGGTCGGCGACCCCCGGCTGCTGCTCCTGGACGAGCCCACCAACGGCCTGGACCCGGCCGGCCGGAACCAGATGCTGGACCTCGTCGCCCGGATCGGCGCCGAGTTCGGCATCTCGATCGTGGTCGCCTCGCACCTGCTGGGCGAGATCGAGCAGATCTGCGATCATCTGGTCGCCATCGACAGCGGCCGCCTGCTGCGCGCCGACACCATCAGCTCGGTCACTCAGGTCAGCGAGGTCCTGCTGGTCGAGGTGGAGGAGGGCACCGAGCTGCTGGCCGCGGAGCTGGCCAGGCGCGGCCTGGCGACCGTGGCGCAGCAGCGCGGCCTGCTGATCCAGCTGGCCGGCGAGCAGACCTACGACGCCGTGCGCGACGCGATCGCCGACCTGGGCATGCCGCTCAACCGCATGGAGCAGCGCCGGCACCGGCTGGAAGAGCTTTTCCGCGACGAGGCGGTACCCGGCGCGCTGGAGCCCGCCGCGACGCGAACAGGAGCAGCCGATGTCGGCTAGCGCAGCCGCCGAGGGCGCAGCGATGAGCCCGACCGCCAACGGTAACGGGAATGGCACCGGGGTCATCCATGACATCGGCTATCGGTCCTACGAGGGGCAGCGCCTGGGCCGGGGAGCGATCGGCCGCGCCCTGACCTGGCACAGCCTGAGGTCGGCCTTCGGCCTGCGCCGCGGGGTCAAGGCGAAGATCATCCCGGTGATCACGTTTGTCATCTTGTGCGCCCCCGCGGTGGTCAACGCCGCGGCCGTCGCCCTGTCCGGGAACCACGTCCGGCAGATCAGCTACGACACCTACGTCCCGAGCCTGCGGATCGTCGTCATGCTGGTGTTCCTCGCCGCGCAGGCGCCCGAGCTGGTGTCCCGCGACCTGCGCAGCCATACGCTGCCGCTGTACTTCGCCCGGCCGATCCGCAGGATCGACTATCCCGTCGCGAAGCTGACCGCATTCTTCCTGGCCTGCCTGATCATGCTGGAGATCCCGCTGCTGCTGCTCTACCTGGGCACGGTCGCGCAGGTGCACGGCGGCAGCGCGGTCTGGACGGAGACGCGTGCGCTGATTCCCGGCCTGCTGCTCGGCGCCGCCTGGGCCCTGGTGCTCGCGAGCCTGGGCCTGCTGGTGGCCTCCTTTAGCGGCAAGCGCGCCTTCGCGACCGGCGGCGTCGCGGTCTTCTTCTTCCTGACCTTTACGCTGGCCAGCCTGCTGACGCACATCGGGCTCAACTCCTTCGGCCACGCCGCCCTCGGCGCTCCGTCGGCGCTGGCCCGGCTGGCGGGCCTGATCAGCCCGTTCACGGTCCTGGACGGCCTCCGGCAGTGGCTCGGCGGAACGACGGTCGGCCAGATCCCGAACCCCGGCAGCCTGGGTCCCGCCTACGGCCTGGCGTTCCTGGTATTTCTTCTGATCGGTATCGGCGGCCTGATCCTTCGCTACCGGAAGGTGGGCGTGGCATGACATCGATCGAGCTGCGGGCCGTGACACGCTGGTACGGCAATGTGGTCGCCGTCAACGACATCACGATGAGCATCGGCCCCGGCGTGACCGGCCTTCTCGGCCCGAACGGGGCCGGCAAATCGACCGTCCTGCACATGATCGCCGGCTTCCTGTCGCCCTCGCGCGGTGAGCTCACCGTCGCCGGGGAGCAGGCCTGGCGTAACCCCGGGCTGTTCCGGAAAGTCGGGCTGGTGCCCGAGCGCGACTCCGTGTACTCATTCCTCACGGGCGCGGAGTTCGTCGGAGCCACGGCCCGGCTGCACCAGCTGCCCGACCCGGATCGCGCGACCCAGCGTGCCATCGAGACCCTGGAGATGACCGACGCGCAGGACCGGCGGATCTCCACCTACTCCAAGGGCATGCGGCAGCGGATCAAGGTCGCGGCCGCGCTCGTGCACGACCCCGAGGTCGTCCTGCTCGACGAGCCGTTCAACGGGATGGACCCGCGGCAGCGCCTGCACATGATGGACCTGCTGCATGCCCAGGGCGAGCAGGGTCGCGTGATCCTGCTCAGCTCGCACATCCTGGAGGAGGTCGAGCGGCTGTCGGGGACCATCCAGGTGATCGTCGGCGGGCGGCTGGCGGCCTCCGGAGACTTCCGGGCGATCCGGCGGCTGATGACCAGCCGGCCACACGTCTTCCTGGTCCGTTCCTCCGATGACCGGCTGCTCGGTTCCGCGCTGATCGGCAGCCCGGCGGTGAGCGGAGTCGAGCTGACCCCGCGCGGACTGCAGGTGCGCGCCTCGGACTACGGCACCTTCACCCGGCAGATCGCGGCGCTCACCAGGGAGCGGGGCATCCGGCTGCGGGAACTGCTCCCGGCTGACGAGTCGCTGGAGAGCGTCTTCGCCTACCTGCTCGCCTCCTGACCAGTGCAAGCTTTCGGACCAAAGGAACAGTGACTCGCATGCCCGGTCTGCTCAACGGCGTCATCATCCGACTGACGTTCCGCGCCACGATGGGCCGCCGGCGCGCTCTGCTGTTCGCGATCCCGCCGGTGATCCTCGTCGCGATCGCCGCGCTGCTCACCGCGACGGCCCGCAGCGGTTCTTGGCAGCCGGAGTTCCTCGGCGACTTCGGCTTCTCGGTGGTCCTCCCGCTGACCTCGCTGATCATCGGCACCAGCGTGCTCGGCGCGGAGATCGACGACGGCAGCATCGTGCACCTGCTGGCCACGCCGGTCCCGAGATCGCAGGTGGTGCTGAGCAAGTTCCTGGTGGCGGCGCTGCTCACCATCGTGTTCGGCGCGATACCCGAGTACCTGGCGGCGCTGATCGCCAAGGGCCCGGCCAGCAGCCTCGCCATCGGCCTGCTGGCCGGGGCGCTGGTCGCGTCGGTGATCTACAACGCGGTCTTCGTGATGCTGTCGGTGCTCACCAGCCGCGCCATCGCCGCTGGCCTGCTGTACCTGCTGGTCTGGGAGGGCCTGCTGGCCAACCTGGTGCCGGGGGTCGGGCTGCTGTCGATCAGCCAGTACTCGCTGTCGGTCGCCAACTCCATCGCGCACAATCAGGCGCTGCACGCCCACCTTGGCCTCGGTACGGCGGTGGTCATGGGCGTGATCGTCACCGCGGCGGCGCTGGCGATCTGCACGCGGCGGCTGTCGGCGTTCTCGATCCGCGGCGACACGGTCTGAGCCGGCGCGGGCGGCGCGGGTGGATCCAGGCCCTACTTGCCGGTCCCGGCCTTGGCCGCCGCCTTCATTTGCTTCTTGTGCGCCCGGACCCTGGCCAGCGAGTCGTCATCGACGATGTCGGCGACCGACACGTGCGAGCCCTCGTGGCCGTATGGCCCCGACAGCTCGCGCCAGCCCGCCGGCCGCACGCCGAGCTGCTTGCCCAGCAACGCCATGGTGATCTGTGCCTTGTAGGCGCCGAAACCGGGCAGCTCGGCGAGGTTGTCGCGCAACTGCTGGCCGCTGGCGGCGCTGGCCCACACCCGCTCGGCGTCGCCGTCGTAGCGGTCCACCAGCAGCCGGGCGAGTTCCTGGACCCGGCCGGCCATCGCTCGCGGGAACCGGTGCAGCGCGGGCCGCTCCGCGAAGATGTCCGCCAGCGCCTCCGGGTCGTAGTCGGCTAGCTCGTCGGCGGTGGGCTCGTGCCCGAGCCGCAGTACCAGCTGATAGGGCGAGCTGAAGGCCTTCTCCAGCGGGACCTGCTGGTCCAGCAGCATCGCGATCAGCAGAGCCAGCGGGCTGCGGGACAGCAGCTCGTTGGCCTCGGCATCGACAGGCAGCGACAGCGTCATGGGAGCCTCCGTGGTCAGCGCACCCATCATCCAACACCACGCCCCCGAACGCGGGGCCAGCGCCCGGACCGGCCGCGGAGCGGTTCCGGAGGCGCGGCGGAACCCTGCGGTCGGCCCGACCGTTCGATTCAGTAGCGGACGTGTGATTGAGTGGGCACGTCACCAGCAGGAGAGCCGCACAGGACTCTCCGCGGAGGGAGCCCGGAAATGTCGCCTCACATGAAGTACGGCATCGCCGGTGTCATCATCGGGCTCATCTTGTTCATCGTGAGCCCCTGGCTAGCCCTCGGCGTCATCGCCCTGGCGATCGGCATCCCGGTGGCCGCTTACGCCATGCTGGACCCGTCTCAGCGGCGCCGACTGCGGGAGAACCGCCGCCGTAAGTCACTCGGTAGCTAACACTCGGTAGCTAATTCAGAGCAGCGGGTTGACCGCCCGCAGCTCAGGAAACCGGCTGAAGTCGCGGTCAGCTGACCATAGGTCGCGTACCCCGTTCGCCAGGCACAGCGCCGCTATCCGGGCATCGTGCACGGCCGGGCCGGTGATCTTGCCCGCGGATAGCAGGCTGGCGAGACTGGGCCAGTAGGCCGGGCCCTCGCTGATCGGCACGACGGAGGGTGACTCCAGCCAGGCGGCGATCTGGCTGATGGCCTCCGTGCAGGTGCTCGGCGGGCCGTAGAGGCGAGGATGAGTGACGACCGAGTAGAACTCGTGGACGCACGGCCAGGGCAGCGCCCACGGTGCACGGCCTTCCGCCAGGTCCCTGATCCGTCCCATCGCGGCGGCGTGGAAGGGGGAGTCCCGGCGGTGGGCGTACACGAGGATGTTGGTGTCGATGGCGATCACCGCCGGTCTCCGTAGCTGGCCTCGCGAATCTGCGCCCAGTCCGCGTCGGCGAACTCCCTGGTCAGGCCGGTGCCGGTCACGCTCGCATCGCGCAGGGCGAACCGCCCGGCCTCGCGGTGCCGGGCGATGACCGCTCGCAGGCCCTCCTCCAGCAAGGACTTCATGGTCGTGCCCTCGGCCCTGGCCAGCTGCTGAACCTCCTGGAGCATTCGTCCAGGTCAGCTGAGCAGGCCGGGATAGAGCAGCGACAGTTCGCGCGGGTAGCCGGCGATGAGCCGCAGCTCGTCGTCGGTCAGCGGCTTGCCCGTGGCCGAGGCGCAGACCTGGACGAGCTGGAACACCAGATCGGCATCCGCCCCGACGTCGATGCCGAGGCCATCCATGACATGCCGGAACCCGGCCATGCCGCCGTACTCGCCGGTGAGCACGACGCGGCCCTGCCGGGCGAACCAGTCGGCCGGGAACGGGCCGAGCGCGTCGTCGTCGTACAGCTCATAGTTCTGCCGGTCCTTGAGCGCGCCGTCGGCGTGAATGCCGGACTCGTGGGCGAACGCGTTCCGGCCGGTGCCGGGCTGATTCTGCGGCAGCGGCTGGCCGAAGGCGTAGCTGGCCCACAGCCCGAACCTGCGCGCCCAGGACAGGTCGAGGTCGTCGCCGATCGTGGCGTGCTCGGCTACCCCGAAGGCGTGGGAGAACGCCAGGATGCACGACAGCAGGTCGGCGTTGCCGGATCGCTCGCCGATGCCGTTGACGCAGGTATTGACCCACGCGTCCTGCCCGGCGTCGAGGTCGCCGAGCGCGCCGGAGACCGAGTTGGCCACGGCCATGCCCAGGTCGTTGTGGCAGTGCGTCTCGACCGGGATCCCGACGGCGGCGGCCAGCTTGGCGAACCGCTCCCTGATCCGCGCCGGCGAGTCACCGCCGATGGTGTCGCAGTACCGGACCCGGTCCGCTCCGGCCTCCCTGACGGCGACCGCGAAATCCAGGAGGAAGCCATCGTCGGTGCGCGACCCGTCTTCGGCGTTGACGCCGATGGTCTGCGCGCCGGCCGCCCGGGCCGCGGCGACCGCCGCCGTCATCTCCCTGATGATCGCGGCCCGGTCCAGCTTGCCGCGGAACTTGTGCGCGATCATCTGATCCGAGGTGGAGATGGACAGGTTGTAGTGCGACAGGCCGAGCGGCGCCGCGCGCTCGACGTCTTGCGCCATCGCCCGGCACCAGCCAGACAGCCGCAGGCTGCCCAGCGCACCGGCGTCGGCGAGCGCGACGTTGGCCCGGACATAAGGCACCTCGTGGAAGAGGAACGGGAAGCCGATCTCCGACTGTGCCACGCCCAGTTTCGCTAGGTAAAAGTTGACCATCGTCTTGCCGAACTTGGACAGTCCGGTTCGCGCGGTCTGCACGCCGTCGCGGTTGGTGACGTCGAGGAAATGAACGGTGGGCATGCCGCGGACCTCCGCTGGCTCGGCATCGAGTATTGATGAGCAGTTTACCGAGATAGTCAATATTGATTAGGGTCAACTATGCTGTCCCCGGCGAGAGCACGGCCGGCCCTCCGCCCGCTGTACGACCCATTAGCACGGGGATTTTTCAGCTGTACGCACCGAAAAATCCCCGCGCTAATGCTGCAGCCTCTGGTTGCGGCCAGCGGGCGAGGCGGGCGGGGCGGGCGAGGCGGGCGAGGCGGGAGCGACGCGGATGACGGAGTGGATCGGGGCGGCTGAGGCCGCGCAGCGGCTCGGTATCAAGCAGGCCAGCCTGTACGCGTACGTGAGCCGCGGCGTGCTGGCCCGCAGGCGGGACGCCGGCGGCCGGGGGAGCCTGTTCGACGCCGACGAGATCGCTCGGCTGGCCCTCAAGGGACGGCCGCGCCGCGCGCCCAGCGGTGCCGAGTTGATCATCGAATCGTCACTCACGCAGATCACCGGCAGCCACTTCCGGTATCGCGGCCATGACGCCGTCGAGCTGGCCACGCGGCGGAGCTTCGAGCAGGTCGCCGAGCTGCTCTGGACCGGTGCTCTGGAGTCGGGCACTCCCGCGGCCGCCGCTGGCGCGGCCAGTGACGGTGCTTTCCCTGATGACGCGGCTGGCCTGGGCGGGGCTGGCGGTGGCGCTGCGGTCGGTGGTGGTGCTGGCCTGGGCGGGGCCGCTGGCCTGGGCGGGGGCGCTGACCCGGATGGGGTGGGTGCGGGCGGCTGGTGGGCCACGCCCCCGGCCCTGGCGGCCGGAACTGCCGCGCAGGCGGCGCTCCCGGCAGGGACGCTTCCGCTGGAGCGCCTGCAGGTCATCGTGCCGGCCCTGGCCGCTACCGACCCGCTCCGCCTGCAGTTGGAGCGGCCCGCCGTGATCGCAGCCGGGCGCTCGATGATCGCGGGAATGATCGGCTGCCTGCCGTGCGCGGGGGAGCGGCCGGCGCTGGCGGGCGACCCGGGGTCGGTCGCCGGGCGGCTCGCGCAGGCGCTGTGTCCTGGCCGGCTGACTGCGGGACTGGTCAGCGCGGTGCAAACGGCGCTCGTGCTGGTCGCCGATCACGAGCTAGCCGCCTCGACGCTGGCCGCACGGGTCGCCGCCTCGGTGCGCGCCGACCCCTACGCGGTGGTGGCGACCGGCCTCGGCGCGCTCGGCGGCGCGTTGCACGGCGGGGCGGCGCTGGGCGCCGAGGTCATGCTCGGCTCGGCGGCGGGCCCTCCGGACGCGCCCCGTGTCATCGGCGACCTGCTCCGGCGCGGTGAGCGCATTCCCGGGTTCGGCCACTTCGTCTATAAAGCCGGCGACCCGCGGGCGGTTCTGATGCTGCGGGTGATCGCCGAGCACGCACCGGACTCGCCGCGGCTCGCGGTGTCGCGGGCCGTGCTAGCCGAGGCGCACCGCCGGGCGCTGCCCGAGCCCAACATAGACTTCGCCCTGGCCACGCTCGCGGCCGTGGCCGGCATGGTTCCGGGTGCCGGGGAGGCGATCTTTGCCGTGGCGCGCACCGCCGGGTGGATCGCGCATGCCATGGAGGAATACGACCGGAACGCTCCGATCCGGCCGCGCAGTGTCTACACCGGCCCGGCGCCACTGCCCGAGTCGGCGGCGCTCCCCGGGCTGGCTGACCACGGGGCTGGCTGACCAGGAGGGGAATCAGAACGGGCGGATACGCCTTTTCCCTGCTGTAAGTCCGTTAGCGAGGAGATGACATGGCCGTACGCCGCCTGAACCACGCGGTCCTCTACGTCGCGGACCTAGCCGCGGCGGTTGGCTTTTACACCGATGCCCTCGGCTTGGAGGTGCGCACCGAGATTCCGGGCGTGGCCGCGTTCCTGCGCGCCCCGGGATCGGCGAACGATCACGACCTTGGGCTCTTCGAGGTAGCCGACGGGGTGGCCCCGCCAGGGCGCTATCTCGGCCTCTATCACCTGGCGTGGGAGGTCGGCACGCTGGCCGAGCTCGCCGAGATCCGGCAGCGGCTGACGGCGCGCGGCGCCCTAGTCGGGGCCAGTGACCACCGGGTGTCCAAGTCGCTGTACGCGAAGGACCCGAGCGGCATCGAGTTCGAGGTGATGTGGCGCGTGCCTGCCCAGGACTGGGAAGAGGAACTGCGCGGCGGAGCGATGATCGGCCCGCTGGACCTCGAGGGCGAGATCGCCCGCTGGGGAGACCGCGTCACCGGCGCGGCGGCCGGATCGGTCACCTGACCGGCCCGATCGCGCCGGCCGGGTTACCGGAGGCGGCCGGGCTCGTCCGGGCCCGGCGGCCTCGTGCTGACCTCGATGCTGCCCTTGTAGGCGACACCGCGGACGTGCACGACCGGCGCGTCGCGCGGCGTGCGGCTCTCCAGTTCCTCCTGCTCCGACCAGCTCTTGCTGACGCCGAAGCCGTCCAGTTCGACGCGCACGCCCGGCGGCACCAGCACGTCGATGCGGGACTTGTAGGCCACCGCGAGCACAGTAACCTCCGGCGCGGTCAGCTCAGCGGCCCGCAGATCCAGCCAGCCGCTGCCCTTGTAGACCACCGAGGTGAAGTGCTCAGGCACCCGCCAGCGGCCGCCGCGCCTGATCGAGTTCTTGTACGCGATCGCGAACCGGCCGGGCTTGCGCCCCGCCGCGGCCACCGCGCTGCCCGGCCGGGCCGCCATCGCGGGCAGATCGGCTGACAGCGCCTCCAGGTCGGCGCTGGTGCGCGCCGTGAGCGCGGCGCGCATCCGCTCGTCGAACTCGTCATCGTCGAGCCTGCCCTCGGCGAATGCCGCCTGCAAGATCTGAGCGACGTGATCCCTGTCCTGGTCAGATACCCGGATCGCGGGGGACAAGCGCGGCGCGGATTCGGCCCGTGCTGGTTCGGCCCGTGCTGGTTCGGCCCGTGCTGGTTCGGCCCGTGCTGGTTCGGCCCGTGCCGGTTCGGCCCGTGCCGGTTCGGCCCGTGCTGAGTCATGCTGACTGGACGGCTGCATGTCGGCCTCCTAGAGCCTCCTCAGGATAATCAAGATGTATCTTAACCGGGTTGCCTGTCATATGCCTGCCAGCAGGCACACCATGGCAAGGAGAAGCAGCAGCGCACTCACGACCGCCGTCATGAACGGGTCGTTGGCTGGAATCCGGCTCTCTGCGTGTCGGCCCATAGGGAACATTTACACCATTCATCGCGCCCTTGTCCCCGCCGCTGGGGATCTCTATGCGGTCTCCCCAGCGCATATCAGGCCAACGCGCGCCATGCTCGCCCATCCGGTCGGGGCAGCTATCCGCCGCCGCGGTCGTCGTCCGCCGCGCTCCGCGGGACGAGGCTGGCGTACAGCCGCGCCGTCTGAGCGGCGATGGTCGTCCAGCTGAACTCGGTGACGGCCCGCTCGCGTCCGGCTCCGCCCATGGCGGCTGCTCTGGCCGGGTCAGCGATCAGGGCGTTCAGCGCGCTGGCAAGGGCCTCCGGGTCGCCCGGCGGAGTCAGCAGGCCGGTCTGCCCGTCGGCGACCACCTCCGGGATGCCGCCCACATCAGAGGCCACCACGGCCGTCCCGCAGGCCATCGCCTCGAGATTGACGATGCCCAGCGGCTCGTACAGCGATGGGCAGGCAAATGCGGTGCCGTGGCTGAGGATCTGGATCACCTCGGGCTTGGCCAGCATCCCCGGGATCCAGATGACGCCGGGCCGCGTGGCCCGCAGGTGCTCGACCAGGCCGGATACCTCCGCCTCGAGTTCCGGGGTGTCGGCCTGCCCCGCGCACAGCACGAGCTGCGCGGCCGGGTCGAGTCGCTGCGCGGCGTGTAGCAGGACCGGCACGCCCTTCTGCCGGGTGACCCTGCCGACGAATACGACCGACGGCCTGGCCGGGTCGATTCCGTAGCGGGCGAGCACGTCGGTACCGGGATCGGGGACGTACTGCGCCGTGTCGATGCCGTTGCGGATCACGTGTACCCGGGCCGGCGAGACCGCCGGGTAGGCGCTGAGGATGTCGCGGCACATGCCGGCCGATACGGCGATGACGGCCGCCGCCGACTCGATGGCCGTCCGCTCGCACCAGGAAGACAGCGCGTAACCGCCGCCCAGCTGCTCGGCTTTCCACGGCCGCAGCGGCTCCAGCGAGTGCGCCGTCATGACATGCGGGATGCCGTAGAGCAGCCCCGCGAGATAGCCCGCCAGGTTGGCGTACCAGGTGTGGGAGTGCACCAGGTCGGCGCCGCCCGCGGCCGCCACCATCGACAGGTCGGTCGAGAGGGTCTGCAGCGCGCTGTTGGCTGTCGCGAGCTCTGCCCACGGCCGGTGGGCGATCGCCTCGCGCCGGTCCGCCCCCTGGCAGTGCACGGTCAGCCGCACCAGGCGGCCGACCTCGCGGGCGAGGTACTCCACGTGCACGCCCGCACCGCCGTAGACCTCGGGCGGGTACTCCCTCGTCAGCATGGCCACGCTCGGCCCCCCGCTCGGCCCCCCGGTCGGCCCCGTCGTAGCCGTGCTGGGCTCGGTCATAGCTCGACGGTCTGGCCCTTGCCGACCACCGTTACCCCGCCCTCCGACACCACGAACCCGCGGGCCCGGTCATGGTCCTTGTCGACGCCGACCACGGCGCCCTCCGGGATCACGACGTTCTTGTCCAGGATCGCGTTCTCGACCACCGCGTGCCGCCCGATCCGGGTGTTGTCCAGCACGACGGCCCGCTCGACCCGGGACCAGCTGTCGACCCGGACGCCCGGCGACAGGACGGAGTTGCGGACGAGGCCGCCCGACACGATCACGCCGTTGCTCACCACGCTGTTGATGGCCCGGCCAATCCGGTCGCCGGCGTCGTGCACGAACTTGGCGGGCGGCTGCGAGGGCACATGGGTCAGGATCGGCCACCGGTCGTTGTAGAGGTTGAACACCGGGTGCACGGCGCACAGGTCCAGATGGGCGTCGAAGTAGGAATCCAGGGTCCCGACGTCCCGCCAGTACCCGGCGTCGCGCGGCTCGGCGCCGGGCACCTTGTTGTCCAGGAAGTCGTAGACCTGGGCCGTGCCCTCCTTGACCAGCATGGGGACGATATCGCCGCCCATGTCGTGCCTGCTGGCGTCGTCGGCCGAGTCCTGCCGGAGCGCGTCGACCAGCACGCTGGTGGTGAAGACGTAGATGCCCATCGAGGCGTACGCCAGGTCGTCGTGGCCGGGCATCGCGGGCGGGTCGGCCGGCTTCTCCAGGAACGCCTCGATCGTGCGGCCGTCACCGCCGGTCTTGATCACGCCGAAGGCCGTGGCCTCGTGCCGGGGCACCGGGATGGCCGCGACGGTGACGCCGGCGCCGTTGGACCGGTGCTGGTCGATCATCTGCATCGGGTCCATCCGGAAGACATGGTCGGCGCCGAAGACCGCCACGATGTCCGGCTGATCGTCGAAGACGAGGTTCAGCGACTGGTAGATGGCATCGGCCGAGCCGGTATACCAGTGCGGGCCGAGCCGCTGCTGGGCCGGCACCGGGGTGACGTAGTTACCGAGCAGGCTGCTCAGCCGCCAGGTCGTGGTGATATGCCGGTCCAGGCTGTGACTCTTGTACTGCGTGAGAACGCAAATTCGCCGGAACCCGGAGTTGACCAGGTTGGAGAGGGCGAAGTCGACGAGCCGGTAAAGGCCGCCGAACGGGACCGCGGGCTTGGCGCGGTCGGCGGTGAGCGGCGCGAGGCGCTTGCCGGCCCCGCCGGCCAGCACCATGCCCAGGATCCGCGGATCTTCAGTCATCGGCCACCTCCGGAGGCGCTTCACCACTAGTGTCGACCGCCACCGCGCGGAAAAGTGTGCCTGACGGTTATATCGGCCGAGTTACCCTGATCTTGGACTGGTCATGCGGCGCAAGCTCCCAGTCATCCATGAAGCAGGCCTCCAGGCCATGCCGTCTGGCCAGGTCAGTGAGCGTCTGCGTCCGGTAGTAGAAGTCCTCCCGCAGTACCTGGTGCTCGGCGCCCTCGGTCCGGTCGAAGGTGAAGTCGAAGAACCCGCCCGGCACCATGATCCGGCCCACGTGCGCCAGGCACTCGTCGATCACTTCGAGCGGCGAGTGCGAGAACACGCTGTGCGCGTGCACGGCATCGAACTGGCCGTCCGGCAGGAACTCTAGCTTCAGGTCCCGGACCAGCGCCAGGTGCGGCAGCTTGGCCTGCAGGCCGTAGTCGACGATCACCTGCTGGGCACCGAGCAGGATGTCCGGCGAGATGTCGATGCCGTAGTAGTTGCCGGAGTCCAGGTAGTCGATGAACAGCCGGCCCGCGCGCAGGTTGCCGCAGCCGATCTCGAGCATCCGCATCTGCGGCTTCAGGCCGTGCCCGATCAGGTAGTCGAACTGCAGCTGGCCGATCTGCAGCCACGACTCGTGCGTCTTGCTGCCGACCGCGCCTTCCCGGCTGCGCGCGGCGTCGGAGCGCATGACCGCCCGGTAGTAGGCGACGTGATCGCGCGAGCGCAGGGTGAGCCAGGCGTCACGGGCCCGGCGGCGCGCGTAGCCCGCGACCTTGTCCGGATGCCCTAAGGCGTAAGTGATCTTGTAGGTCAGGCGAGATCTATCTTTGGCGTGCACCTGGCCAGATTAGGCCGTTACCGTCCGCCGATGTGGTGCGTTCGCCGCGCCGCGCCGGGCCGTCACGCGGTCAGCCAGATCAGTCGGCGGTCTCTTCGGCCTTGGCCTGGGCGCGCTGGGTAACGGCCCTGGTCACCAGCATCCGGGCGGTGCCCACGCCGGCGCCCATCAAGATGCCCCAGACGACGGCTTCGCCGAGCGCTACCTGCGGATCCTCCGGGGACTCGGGCGGCTCCTTGCCCGTCACCTTCGTCCAGGCGAAGGAGAGCAGCTTGCGCGCCACGAACCCCGCGGCCATCGCGGCCAGCGCATTGACCGCTCGCGACCCCACGTCAGCCCGCTTGGCAGACATATGAATGTTCCCTCCTCGCGTCGTCAGCCGATCAAGGCCGCAGTTAGCCGATCATGCCACGGAGGGGTCACCGGCGCGGGCCTGCGGGCGCGATCTGTCGATAGCCGAGGCCAGGGCGTCGGGATGCCTCGTCCCGATCAGCCAGTACGGCCGAGCCGGATTGTCTCCCGTTACCTGCACATAGACCGCATGCCGCAGGTACGGCCGGACCATCATGTGGGCGGCCGGGTCCGCCAGCGGACCGCGCAGCTGCCTGGTCTGCGGCTCGTCGAGCGCCTGCACGTGCCCGGCCTGAGCCAGCGGCATCGTGGCCCGGCCGGCCCTGAGCTCCCCGTCGGTGACCATGACCGTGGCGTTGCCCCAGATCACCAGCGCCACGGCGGGCCCCCCGAGCAGCACGACGTACGCGACGATCGCGGTCAGCAGGTTGAATCCGGCCCACACGAACGAGGCGAACGTCGCCATGGTGATGAATCCGAGCACCCACCACGACGCCGGCACGCGGAGGTGTTCGCGGTAGTTGCCCATGGCACCAAGGTAGTTGGTTACATGGTTCCATGACGGACCGGCCGGCAGCCCTGGGTGACAGCGATCCCGACGCTGGACAGGCCCGGTCCGAAAGCGGGGTAACGGGCCCGGAAGGCGGGGCAGCCGGCTCGGAAGCGAGCGTGTCCGGGCGGCTGCGGTCGCTCGCGCGCCGGACGTGGGAGCGCGGCGCGGGGGCACCGGGCCAGTCAGCACCGGGGGAGTCAGCACCGGGCGAGGCGCGGCCGGGCCAGCTACCCGTGCGAGCCGCGGCCGTCGCGTCGGTCGACGACCAGGTCCCGCGGCTACTCCGGCAGACCGCCGCCTGGGCCTGGCGGCTGATCCTGGTGGCCATCCTCATCTATGGCGCCTTCCGGGTAGCCGTGACGCTTCGCCTGGTGGTGCTGCCGCTCATCGCCGCCCTGCTGTTCACGGCGCTGCTGCAGCCGCTGGCGGCGCGGCTGCGGCGGGTCGGGCTGCCCGCGTTGCTGGCGACCTGGTGCACGCTGCTGATCGCCATCGTGGTCATCGCCGGCGCGGTGACGCTGGCCGCTAACCGGGTCAGCGCCGACTACCCGCGGCTCGCCGCCGAGGTGCAGCGCACGGCCACCGAGCTGCAGAGATCCCTGGCCGGCCCGCCATTTCACCTCAAGGGCGCCCGGCTGCAGCAGCTGACCAAGCAGCTGACCCAGTTCCTGTCGCAGCACAAGGCGGTCATCGCCGGGACGGTCGTCACCGGCGGGAGGATCTTCCTCGAGAGCCTGACCGGCCTGGTGCTGACCCTGTTCATCTCGTTTTTCCTGCTCAAGGACGGTGCCAGGATCTGGTCGTGGGTCATCAGCGGCCTTCCCCCCGAGGCGAACCGGCGGATGTCCCGGGCCGGGACCGCCGCCTGGCACGCGCTCACGGGCTACATCCGTGGCACCACGGCGGTGGCCGCGATCCATGCGGTCTTCATCGGCCTGGCGCTGTGGATTCTGGGCGTCCCCCTGCTGGTTCCGCTGATCGTCCTGGTCTTCCTCGCGGCGTTCATCCCGCTGATCGGCATCCTGGTCGTCGGTGCCCTGGCCATCCTGGTCACGCTGGCGACCAAGGGCTGGTTCGCCGCCGTCATCCTGGTGGCCGTCTTCCTGGTCGAGAATCAGATCGAGAGCCATCTGCTGCAGCCCCTGGTCGTCGGGCGGGCTGTCCGCCTGCACCCGCTCGCGATCATCCTGGCGCTGGCGGTCGGCGGGGTGATCGCCGGCATCCCCGGCGCCATCGTGGCCGTGCCCGCTGCGGCGGTGATCACCTACGCCTGGCCGCAGCTGCGCGGCAGCGCCCCGGTATCACCGCCGGACGACTAGCCCGTGGCGGTAGGGTCGCCTGCGTGACTGGCCCCGAAGGTACTCACCACGACAGTGCCCACCACGACAGTGTCGAGGTCCTTATCAAGCGGCTCGATCCCGGCCTGCCGCTGCCCGGTCGCGCGCATCCGGGGGATGCCGGCACCGACCTGTTCGCGGCGCAGGACGTGGAACTTGCCCCCGGCCAGCGCGCCCTGGTCCCGACCGGGGTCGCGATCGCGCTGCCGGACGGCTACGCGGCCTTCGTGCACCCCCGTTCCGGACTGGCCGCCAAGCACGGGGTCACGATCGTCAATGCTCCCGGAACCGTCGATGCCGGGTACCGTGGCGAGATCAGGGTGACGCTGCTCAATACCGACGCCGAGCACCCTGTCCGGCTCCAGCGCGGAGACCGGATCGCCCAGCTGGTGGTCCAGCGCGTGGCGTACCCGGTCTTCTACGAGGTAGAGACGCTGCCAGGATCGGCCAGGGGCGACGGCGGGTTCGGCTCGACGGGCGGCCACGCGATGAGTGCGGGGTCGGCGCGCGGCAGCGAGGCTCCGGACAGGGCATAGCGCCGGTTTTCGGTCAGAAACTAAGGAGCGTGCGGGGTGTTCCGACGGCACCGCCGTGAGGACGCGGATCGGTCCAGGCATGACAGCGGCGCCGACCAGAGCCAGCAGGACTTTGACGATGAGCTGGCCGAGGGCGACGAGCTAGACGACGAGCTGGCGGATGACGAGCTGGCAGCGGATGACGAGCTGGCGGAGCCGGACGACGGCCCGGAGCAGGCGGAGCCGGGCGGCCCCGGCCGGCCCGCCGCCGCGCGGCGCGGCGTGGACCTGGGCGATCCTGCCACCTGGACCAGGCTGCGTGATTCTGCGGCGACGGCCGGATCGGGACGCGACCGGGCGGCCGGGCCGTGGGACGCGGCGGCCGGCTACCCCGACGGCGAGCGGATGGACTTCGGCAGCCTGCTGGTCCCCCTGCGGGACGGCTTCGATATCCAGGTGAGCCTGGAACAGGAGCCCGGCATCTGGATCGCCGTCGTCTACGGCAACAGCGCGATTCAGCTCCAGGCCTTCGCGGCGCCCAAGACCACCGGGCTCTGGGAAGAGGTCCGGCAGGAGATCGCCGCCGAGGCGGCTAAATCCGGCGGCCAGAGCGAGGAGGGCGACGGGCCTTTCGGCCCGGAAATCCTGGTGCGCCTGAGCCAGGGCCCTGCGAGCCAGAGCACGGGGGGCCAAAGCACGGGGGGCCGGCCGGCGGTGGAATCACTGAGGTTCATGGGCGCCGACGGTCCCCGCTGGTTCCTGCGCGGCCTGATTTCCGGGCCCGCGGCCCAGCAGCCCGAGCTGGCCCAGCCGTTCGAGGAGATCTTCGCGGACGTGGTAGTCGTCCGCGGCGACCACGCGCAGCCGCCGCGTCAGCCGCTGGACATCCAGCTTCCCGAGGAAGCCCGGCAGGCCATCGAGCAGCAGATGGAGGCGGAGGGCGACGGTATGCCCAACCCGTTCGAGCGCGGGCCGGAGATCACCGAGACGAGGTAACCGCCTCATTCACCCGCGTGCAGCAGCCTGGCTAGCTCGGCCTCCACGTCCTGGCTGGTGACGAACAGCAGTTCGTCGCCGCCCTCCAGCGGGTCATCGCCGCTCGGCACGATCACCCGCCCGTCCCGGAGGATGGCGACGAGCGCCGTATCCGCGGGCCAGCCGATGCTGCCGACCCGCTGGCCGGCCAGCGGGGCATCGGCCGGGATGGTCATCTCGACCAGGCTGGCGTCGCTCTGCCGGAAGGTCATCAGCCGGACCAGGTCGCCGACGCTGACCGCCTCCTCGACGAGCGCCGAAAGCAGCCGGGGCGTCGACACCGCCACATCTACGCCCCACGACTCGTTGAAGAGCCACTCGTTGGCGGGGAGGTTGATCCGGGCGACCACCCGGGGTACGCCATACTCAGTCTTGGCCAGCAGGGACGTGACCAGGTTGGCCTTGTCATCCCCGGTCGCGGCGATGACCACGTTGCACCGCTCCAGCGAGGCATCGTCCAGCGCGGTGATCTCGCACGCGTCCGCGAGCAGCCATTCGGCGCCGGGTACGCCGTAGACCCGGATGGCCTTGGGGTCCTTGTCGATGAGCAGGACCTCGTGGCCGTTCTCGATCAGTTCCTTGGCGATGGACATGCCGACGGCGCCGGCGCCCGCGATCGCGACGCGCATCAGTGCATTCCCTTTCCGGGGATCGGACGGCAGAACAAGGCGGCGATTCGCGGCAGATCGCCCTCTTCCGCCACGACGTGCAGCACGTCGCCCTCCTGCAGGACGGTTCCGTTGGTGGGGATCATCGCCTGGCCGAGCCGGGAGATGAACGCGATCCTGGTGTGGGCCATCTCCTCCAGCGCCGAGACCTTCTCGCCCAGCCAGTCATCGACGCACGCCACCTCGGCGAGCACGATCGCGCCGGTCGGATCGCGCCAGAGCGGCTCGGCTCCCTCCGGCAGCAGCCTGCGCAGCATCTGGTCAGCCGTCCAGCGCACGGTCGCCACCGTCGGGATGCCCAGCCGCTGGTACACGTCGGCCCTGCGGGGATCGTAGATGCGCGCCACGACTCGCTCGACGCCGAAGGACTCCCGGGCCACCCGGGCGGCGATAACATTGGAGTTGTCACCGCTGCTGACCGCGGCGAAGGCGTCTGCGTGCTCGATGCCGGCCTCGGCCAGGACATCGCGGTCGAACCCGATGCCGGTGATCCTGTTTCCCTTGAAACCGGACGGAAGCTTGCGGAACGAGTCGGGATCGCGGTCGATGACCGCGACCGAGTGGCCCTGGTCCTCAAGGATGTGGGCGACGGTCGAGCCGACTCGCCCGCACCCCATAATGACGATGTGCACGCTCTTCCTTTCCCGCCCGATCAGTGCTTGATCACGGTATGCCCACATGCGGGCGCTACTAGCCGGCTGGCACCCCTCCTGCCGGACCGGCGAACCGGCACGGCAACATGGTGCCAGTGACCGCTTCCGCCACGACCGGGCCCCTGTCCGGTGACGTGCTCGAACTGACCGTCGGAGAGGCGGTGCACGGCGGCTGGTGCGTCGCCCGCCCCGATGATAGGGGCGGTCGAGTCGTGTTCGTCCGCCATGCGCTGCCGGGCGAGCGAGTTCGCGTCGTCCTCACGCAGATCACCGCGAAACTCGCCCGCGCGGATGCCATCGAGATCCTGGCCCCGTCCGCCGACCGGGTGCGGCCGCCCTGCCCCCATGCCCGGCCGGGCGGCTGCGGCGGCTGCGACTGGCAGCACGCCAGCCTGCCCGCCCAGCGGCGGCTGAAGGCGGCGGTCATCCGCCAGCAGCTGGCGCGGATCGCCGGCCTCGACCGCGAGGTCACGGTAGAGCCGCTGCCGGGCGACGCCAGCGAGCCCGAGGCCGGCGGCGTGCCGGGGCTCGGCTGGCGTACCAGGGTCTCTTTCGCTGTCGGCCCGGACGGAACTCCTGGCCTGCGCAAGCATCGCTCGCACGAGATCGTCGAGGTGGGGGAGTGCCCGATCGCCTACCCGGCGGTCAATGCCACCGGCGTAACCGCCAGCCGCTGGCCGGGCGCCACGTCGCTGCAGGTCGCCGTCGTCCCGGCGTCCGGCGAGCGCGCCGTCCTGGTGACCGGGCCGCTGCGGGGCGCAGTCCCGGCGATCGCCGCCGACAGTCTTCGGTCGGTCGGCCGGCGCGGGGCGCGAACAGCGGTGGCCGGCCGCGGCTACCTGACCCAGCACGCCGCGGGGCGGGACTGGCGGGTTGATCTCGCCGGCTTCTGGCAGGTGCACCCGGCCGCCGCCGACGTACTGGCCGAGGCGGTGCTCCAGGCGCTGGCCCCGCGTCCCGGTGACGTGGCGCTGGACCTGTACTGCGGGGCCGGGCTGTTCGCCGGGGTGCTGGCCCGGGCGGTCGGGCCGGACGGCACCGTGATCGGCGTCGAGTCCGATACCACGGCGGTCCGCGACGCGCGGCATAACCTGCGCGAGTGGCCGTGGGCCCGGGTGCACCGCGGCGACGCGGGCCAGGTGCTGAGCCGGATCGGCCTGGCGGGGGCGTCGATCGCGGTGCTGGACCCGCCGCGAGCCGGAGCGGACCGGGTGGTCATCGACGCGCTGGCGGGCGCGCCCGCCAGCCTGCGCGCCGTCGCCTACGTCTCCTGCGACCCGGCGACCCTGGCCCGCGACCTGGGGCTGCTGATCGCCGGCGGCTGGGCGCTCGACGGGCTCCGCGCGTTCGACGCGTTCCCGATGACCCACCACGTCGAGTGCCTGGCCACGCTGTCCCGGCAGTAGCCACCGCGAACCCCGTTACCTGACGTCGCGACTGGGCCGGAGCTGTCGTTACCACGGCAGTAGAGGCCCAGCCATGCCGTCGGACCTTGCCCGCTGCGAGAGTATGAGGGCCATGAAACTGCGGATCTTCACCGAGCCGCAGCAGGGCGCCGACTACGAGACCCTGCTGCGAGTGGCCCGCGCGACCGAGGACCTGGGCTTCGACGCGTTCTTCCGGTCCGATCACTACCTCAAGATGGGCGACGTCAGCGGACTGCCTGGTCCCACCGACGCCTGGGTGACGCTGGCCGGCCTGGCCCGGGAGACGTCCACGATCCGGCTGGGCACGCTGATGACGGCCGCTACCTTCCGGCATCCGGGGCCGCTGGCGATCTCGGTGGCGCAGGTTGACCAGATGAGCGGCGGCCGGGTGGAGCTCGGCTTCGGCGCTGGCTGGTATGAGGCCGAGCACGCCGCCTATGCGATCCCGTTCCCCGGCCTCGGGGAGCGGTTCGACCGGTTCGCGGAGCAGCTGGCGATCATCACCGGGCTCTGGACGGCCGCGGCGGACGAGAAGTTCTCCTTCAGCGGCACGTATTACACGGTCACCGACTCGCCGGGCCTGCCAAAGCCGGCCCAGCGGCCGAGGCCGCCGGTGCTGATCGGCGGCGGCGGCAAGCGGCGGACACCGGAGCTCGCCGCCCGGTACGCGGACGAGTTCAACCGGGGGTTCGCCAGCCTGGACGACACGGCCGCCGCGTTCGGCCGGGTCCGGGAGGCGTGCGCGGCCGCCGGCCGGGCGCAGTCGTCGATGGTCTACTCCATCGCCCAGCCGGTGTGCTGCGGCCGGACCGATGCCGAGCTACGGCAGCGCGCGGCGGCGATCGGGCGGGACGCCGGCGAGTTGCGGGCCAGCGGGCTGGCCGGATCGCCCGCCGAGATCGCCGACCGGCTCGCGGCCTTCGGTGAGCTCGGCACGCAGACCGCCTACCTTCAGGTGCTGGACCTGCACGACCTTGATCACCTGGAGCTGCTGGCCAGCCTGCTCGACCAGGTCGCCTGACGGGGCGGGCGCGGCCCGGGTGGTCGGTCGGCGAGCTGACAGAGCGGGCCTAGAGGTAACGTCCAGCAGGCACCGGGTCGCCGCTGGCAAGCTCTGGTTGCACATTCAGCAGAGTCGGCTGACGCAGGTCGGCCAGAAAGGTGGTCGGCCATGGCACTGTCCCGTGCACGGCGGTGGGCGATATGGCTGGCCGGAGGCGTCATCGTCATCGCGGCGCTCGCGGTCGGCGGCACGTACTTCTACATCCACGTCGTCTCGGGCCCGGCGCCGGCCGCGCTGAGCCTCAAGCCGGGCTCCCCGGCGGCCAGCACCTCGTCCGCGGGCACTTCCTCGTCGCCGTCAACCGCGGCGGGCGGTACCGCTGGCACGCTGGCGGGCAGCTGGAAGGCCGGGACCGGCACGGTGGTCGGCTACCGGGTCAAGGAGGTACTGCTGGGCCAGAACAACATCGCCGTGGGGCGGACCAGCAGCGTGGTCGGCACGCTGACCATCAGCGGCACGAAGGTCACGGCCGCGACCTTCACGGCCCAGATGGCCACGATCAAGAGCGACCAGAGCCAGCGGGACGCCCAGTTCAACGGCCGGATCATGGACACGGCGCGGTATCCGACGGGCACGCTCCGGCTGACCTCGCCGATAGAGCTGGCGCCGCTGCCGGCGACCGGGGCGGTCAAGGTGTACCACGCGTCCGGCGAGTTCACCCTGCACGGCCACACCAGGCCGGTCAGCTTCGCGCTCAGCGCTGAGCGGACGGCGGCCGGCATCGAGGTGTCGGGAACGATTCCCGTCGTGTTCGCCCAGTACAGCATCCCCAACCCGAGCTTCGGCAGCTTCGTGACCACCGCCAGCAGCGGGGAGCTTGAGTTCCTGATCAAGTTCACGCACGCCTGACTCCGCTGTCCTACCGTGGGCCGGCCCCTGATGCGGCCAGCCCGCGGGCGTCGCGCGGCGCCCGCTGTCCTACGGTGGGCCACATGGCGAAGATGACACCAGAGCAGTGGCACGAGTTCGTGATGACCGGGACCAGGACCGGCAAGCTGGCCGTGCACCGGCCGGACGGGCGACCGCACGTGACGCCGATCTGGTTCGTGCTGGACGGCGAGGACATCGTGCTGACGACGCACGAGACCAGCATCAAGGGACGCGCCCTGCGTCGCGACCCGAGAGTCTCGCTGTGCGTCGACGACCAGCAGCCGCCGTTTAGTTTTGTCGTTGTCCAGGGGGATGCGACGCTGTCGGATGATCCGGCGGAACTCGGGCGCTGGGCTGCGATCATCGGCGGCCGCTACATGGGTGCCGACCGCGCGGCGGAGTTCGGCGCCCGTAACGGCGTCCCCGGCGAGCTGCTGGTCCGGATCCGGCCCGGCCACGTCATCGCCGAGCGCGACGTCGCGGCCTGACCGAGGCGGTTTCTAGCTCCGCGGCGGTGGCTCGAACCCGGCAAACGGGTCGTAGTCCACCTCCAGCGCCTCCTGGCCGGGCCGCTCCGCCTCCGGTACATGCCGCAGGTTCAGCCGGATCCGGGTCCAGGTGGAGGACCTGCCGCGCATCGAGTCGACCATGATGTCGGCCGGCTCCAGCAGCGCCGCAGCCGCCGGGTGTCGCTCCTTCCAGCGCTCCAGCCCGGCCAGGGCCTCGGCCTGCGTGGCCGCCCTGGCCACCTCGATCATCGGCATCGACGTCCGCCGCCGGCCGCTCGCCCCGCTGGCCTTGCCGGGCGCGGGCGGCAGGACGGCCGGATCCTTGGGGGCTGTGTCCTTGGGGGCTGTGTCCTTGGGGGCCGCGTCCTTGGGGGCCGCGGCCGGACGTCGCTTGGACGGCTGAACGCGGGGCGCTTCGCCCGACTGCTTCTCGTAGTGCGGGGGCCACGGCGCGTCGGGCACGCCGGCGGCCTCGTCCCTGGCCGCCAGTTCCAGCAGTCCCGCCAGCGAGCCGACCGCCTCGTCGATGCCGGCCCCGACGTCACCCAGGCGCGCGAACCGGTCCGGCATCGTGTCGATGGTGAACGCCGCGGGGTCGCAGTCGGGCACCTCGTCCCAGGTCAGCGGCGCCGACACCCGAGCGTCGGGGGTCGGGCGGACGGAGTAGGCCGAAGCCACCGTGCGGTCCTTGGCGTTCTGGTTGTAGTCGACGAAGACGCCGTGCCGCTCCTCCTTCCACCAGCGCGCGGTCGCGTCGCCGGGGGCGCGCCGCTCGATCTCGCGGGCGAGCGCGACGGCGGCGCCGCGCACCTGCGTGAAGGTCCAGCGCGGCTCGATCCGGCTGTAGACGTGGATGCCGCGCGAGCCCGAGGTCTTCGGCCACCCGGTCAGCCCGAAGTCGGCGAGCACGTCCCGGGCGACTAGCGCCACCCGGATGATCTGCGCCCACTCCACGCCCGGCACCGGGTCCAGATCCACCCGCAGCTCGTCGGGATGATCGAGGTCATCGGCGCGGACCGGGTGCGGGTTGAGGTCAATGCAGCCCAGGTTGGCCATCCAGGCCAGGCCGGCGGCGTCCCTGATCACGATCTCGTCGGCGGTCCGCCCGGACGGGAACTTCAGCTCGACCGTCTCCAGCCAGTCCGGCCGCGACGAGGGGGCCCGCTTCTGGAAGAACGCCTCGCCCGCCGCGCCGTTGACAAAGCGCTTGAGCACGATCGGGCGCCCGGCCGCGCCCCGCAGGGCACCGTCGGCCACGGTCAGGTAGTAGCGGACGAGGTCGAGCTTGGTGTGCCCGGTCCGCGGGAAGTACACCTTGTCCGGGTTGGAGATGGCCACAGTGCGGCCGCCGACATCCATGGTCTCCTTGCGATCCGGCATGCGGACACCATAACTCGCGGCTGCGTCACCTGATCAGGCGAACCGCGCCGGTCACCAATCGCGATGTCCCGCGTCGTCGCGCGGCCCGCTGGGGGGAGCGCCGCCCCGGGAAGCGCCGCCCCGGCGCTGCCACCAGCCCGGGCCGCGCTGCGACCTGAGGACGATCAGCCCTACGACCACGAGGGCCAGGACGATGTCGATCGCCGGGCCGAAGACCGGCACCCGCCAGATGGCGAGGCCCCCGCGCCAGATGAGGCGCCAGATGAACAGGTGAACGAGGCCGCGGCCGAGTCCGCCGCCGCCCAGTCCGCCGATGCCCAGTCCGCCGATGCCGAGGGTGATAGCGCCCAGGGCGATGGCGGGTCGCCCCGGGTCACGCGGGATGCGATAACTCACCCACCCACGATGCCACTGACCGGGGAATGCTCTGGTCGGCCGGGTCCAGCAGGCCGGGCGCAACGGCCGTGGCCTCGTCGGCTCCTTCCGTTATCGTGCAGGATTTTAGGGGTGCCGACCCCCGAAACCCTTCACGATAACGACGGCTGCGGGCTGGCGGTCCCGTGCTGGCCGGTCCCGTGCTGGCCGGTCCCCGTGCTGGCCGGTCCCGTGCTGGCCGGTCCCGTGCTCCGCTGCGCCGCGGTGTCCACCCGGGCGTTGCGGCCCACGGCCGTCGCGGCGATCACGGCAGTCGCGGCCAGGCCCGTCAGCCAACTGACCCGCTCGCCGAGCAGCCACGCTGACCAGCACAGGGTCAGTGCGGGCTGAGCCAGCTGAAGTCGGCCGACCCTGGCGACGCCGCCGCGCGCCAAGCCCTGGTACCAGGCGAAGAAGCCCAGGCACATCGAGACGAGGCTGACATAGGCCAGGCCGGCGACGGCACTGGCGGAGATGCGGCCGACCGGCTCGGTGGCGGCCGCGTAGGCGGTGACCGGGAGGCTGACCGGCAGGGCCAGGATCAGCGCCCAGCAGATGATCCGCCAGCCGCCGTACTCGCGGGCCAGTACGCCGCCCTCGGTGTAGCCGAGGCCGGCGACGGCGATGGCCACCAGCAGGATCACGTCGGCCGACCGTAGCGCGCCGCCGCCCTGGACGACGGCAAATCCGACGACCACGGCGAGGCCGAGCCCCAGCGCCGCCCAGTAAGAGGCGCGGGGCCGCTCACCGGCCCGCAGCACGGCTATCCCCGCCGTCGCGGCCGGGATGAGGCCCGTCAGCACCGCTCCGTGCACGCTGCTGACGTGCCGCAAGGCGATGGCGGACAGCAGCCCGAAGCCGACGCCCACGGTGAGCGCCACGATCATCATGCGGCCCAGCAGGGCACGCGGCGGCAGCAGGGACTCGCGCCGGAGGAGGAGAACGGCGATCGCGAGCGCCGCCGCGGGCAAGGCGCGGCCCGCCCCGACGAGGACGGGCCCGAAGGCCCGCTCGGCGGCGGTGGTCGCCGGGAAGGTCATGCTGAAGCACGCGACCCCGAGGGCGCCGAGTAGCAGCGGTGACGCTTTCCCCAGCTCGACAGAAGTGCTTCTATTGGCTCTCATGAACAACGATAGCAGTTTGCTGGGCGCCAGTCAGGGCGCCAGTCCGGGCGGCAGTCCGGGCGGGGGCCAGGCCCAGGCGGCGATCGAGGCCCTGGTCGGCTCCCTCGCGGCGGGCAGCAAGCTGCCGTCCTACCGGGACTTGCAGCAGCGCTACCGCCTCAGCCCTACGACGGTCCAGCGGCTGCTGGCCGACCTCGCGCGACGCGGCCTGGTGGTGACCCGGCCGGGCAGCGGCACCTTCACCGCCGCGCGGCGGCCGAGGCAGCACGCGGCAGACGTGTCCTGGCAGACGCTCGCGCTCGGCAGCAGGCCAGGGCTCGGATCCGACCTGGAGCAGCTGGTCGAGCCGCCGCCGCCCGGCTCGATCGCGCTGTCCAGCGGATTCCTCGACGAGCGGCTGCAGCCGCTCGGGCTGCTGGCCGCCGCGGCGTCCCGGGCCGGCCGACGGCCGCAGGGCTGGAGCCGGCCGCCCGCCGGCGGCCTGCCCGAGCTGCGCAGTCTCTTCGCCGCCGAGTCTGGCGCCGCGCTGACCGCGCAGCACGTGCTGATCACGCCGGGCGGGCAGGCCGCCCTCACGGCGGTGTTCCGGCATCTGAGCGGGCCCGGTGAGCCCGTCATCGTGGAGTCGCCTACCTATGTCGGGGCGCTCGTCGCGGCCCGCGCGGCCGGGCTGAGCCTGGTCCCGGTGCCCGGCGACGCCGACGGAGTGCTGCCGGACGCGCTGGCCGACGCGCTGGCGCGCACCGGTTCCCGGCTGGCCTACCTGCAGCCCCGGTACGCCAACCCCGCAGGCTCCGTGCTGTCGCCGGACCGCCGCGGCGCGGTACTGGCGGCGGTGGCCCGGGCGGGCGCGTTCCTCCTCGAAGACGACTGGATGCGGGACTTCGATCTCGGGGCCGCCTCACCGCCGCCGCTGGCCAGCATGGACGACGACGGTCACGTTATCTACCTGCGCTCGGTGTCCAAGCCGGTCGCCGCCGGGCTGCGGGTGGCCGGGCTGGCCGCGCGGGGCCCGGCGCTGACCCGGCTGCGCCGTGGTCGGCTCAGCGACGACATGTTCGTGGCCCCGATCCTGCAGCAGGTGGCACTGGAGGTGCTGACCGCACCGGGCTGGCACCGGCACCTGGCCGGGGTGCGGCGGGTCCTGCGGGAGCGCCGGGATGCCCTGATCCTGGCGTTGCGCCAGCAGCTCCCCGGATGCCAGCTGGAGCTCGTCCCGGCGGGCGGGCTGAGCCTGTGGCTGCGGCTGCCGGACCGGTGCTCCGACGCCGACGTGGCGCAGGCGGCCGCGGCGCGTGGCGTCATGGTGAACGCCGGCCGGGCCAGTTTCCCCGGCGAGCCGCCCGGCCCGTACCTGCGGCTCAGCTACGCGGCCGAGGAGCCGCCGGCGCTGCGGCGCGCCGTCGAGCTCCTCGCCGGGATCGTCGGAACCGGGTAGCGCCCGGCTCAGGTTCCGGGCACGTCCAGGCCGGCGCACTGCGCCGAGATCTTGACCGCCGCGTCGAAGTAGGCGGCGTAGTCGGTCACCGTGTTATGCAGATGGCCGAACAACTCGAAGCTGATCGTCCCGATGAGGCAGATCCACAGCACGAGCGCCCGCTCGATCAGGTCCTCGTAGGGTGGCGGCGGCGCGTCGTAGCTCGCCAGCACCTCGGCGGTGACCAGGCGGGGGCCCGGCAGCACGCTGGCCGGGGGCTGCAGCTCGCCGGACGCCGCGGCGGCCGCGAGGAGCGCCGCGAGCACTCCGGTAATCCGGGTCGCCGGCCCGATGGTGTCGCTGGGCGCGGCGTACCCCGACACCGGCGACCCGTAGATGAGCGCAAACTCGCGGCGATGCTCGAGCGCCCAGCCGCGGACGGCGCGGCACGCCGCCAGCCACCGGGCGCCGCTGCCGGCGCCGGCCCGCCGGGCGTCCGCGTCCGCGTCCTCCGCCGCGCCGCCGAGCTGGTTGAAGGCGTCAATGATCAGCGCGGTCAGCAGCTCATCACGATTGCGGAAGTAGCGGTACAGCGTCGAGGCGCCCATGCCCATCTCGCGGGAGACCTCCCGGAGCGAGAGCGCGGCCGCGCCGTCGCGCTCGATGAGACGGCGCGCGACGTCCTTGATCTCGCGGACGAGTTCAGCCCGGGCCCTGTCTCTCGCGGTGCGTGGCGCGTTCACGGACCGATGCTATGCATGTGCGAACACTGATCGCAAGTGCGACTGGTGCCCTTGACTCCCGCATCCCAATGCGGAACACTGTTCGCAGACGCGAACATGTGTATCGCGCAGACGATGGGAGGGGTTCCCGTGGCAGTGCACGTCATCGTCGGCTACGGCCCGGTCGGCCGCGCAACCGCCGACCTGCTCGTCGAGCAGGGTCACGAGGTCCGGATCATCACGCGGTCGGGCGGCCCGGCGGACAGCCCGGCTCGCCACATCCGCCTGGACGCCGCGGACGCCGCGGCGCTGACTCAGGCCGTGGGAGGTGCCGCGGCCCTGTACAACTGCGCCAGCCCGGCGTATCACCGCTGGCCCGCGGACTGGCCGCCGCTGGCCGCCGCGCTGCTCACGGCGGCCGAGCACACCGGAGCGGTGCTGGCCACAGTCAGCAATCTCTACGGCTATGGCCAGGTGACCGCGCCAATGACCGAGACGATGCCGCTCAACGCCCGCGGACCCAAGGGCCGCGTGCGGGCCAGGATGTGGCTCGACGCCCTTGCTGCGCACGAATCCGGCCGGGTCCGGGTCACCGAGATCCGCGCGGCCGACTACATCGGGCCGGACGCGCAGAGCCCGCTCGGCGAACGAGTCATCCCGCGGCTGCTAGCCGGCCGGCGGGTTCAGGTCCTCAAGAGCGCCGACACGCCGCACTCCTGGAGCTACATCGGCGACGTGGCCCGGCTGCTGGCCACCGTCGGCACCGACCCGCGGGCCTGGGGCCGGCCGTGGCACGTCCCGACCAACCCGCCGCGTACCCAGCGCGCGGCGATTGCCGATCTGGCCAGGATCGCCGGCGTGCCGCCCGTCCGGGTGACGCAGACGCCCCGGGCGATGCTGAGGCTTGGGGGAATGTTCAGCCCGCTCCTGCGCGAGCTGCCGGAGGTGGCCTACCAGCTAGAGCAGCCGTTCATCATTGATTCCGCCGCGGCGCAGGCCACGTTCGGCCTCGTGCCAACCCCCTGGGAGCAGATCCTGGCGGAGACCATCGAGTTCTACCGGAGTCCCTGATCTGGCCGGGAGATCGCCGTGGTGATCGATGTCGTGGCGTACCGGCACACCTCTGCGGCCAGGTCGTCGGGTTCAAGGACTACCTGCGCTCGGGCCCCGACTTCGACGAGCGCCTCCGGCGCAAGGACGCGGCCGCGGCCGACGCCCTGGAGTGATGGTTCCGCGGCCTGCGCACCAGTTACGCCGATCACGTCGTCGGCATTGACATCGAAACGGCGCAAGAATGGGGCCGGCTGACCGTTCCCGACCCGCTGCCCGTCATCGACGGTCTGCTCGCCGCGTCGGCCAAGGTCCGGGGCTGGACGCTCGTCACGCGCAGCACGCCGATCTGGCCCGCTGCGGCGTTGCCCTGCTCAATCCCTTCGACCGGTCGGCCTGATCCGGGTCAGCCGACCAGGTCTTCCACGGCCGCGGCGAACACGGCCGCGTGGGAGTCCGCGTCGGCCTCCGTCGTGGCCGGGCACATCAGCGCCATGTTGTGAAACGGCGTCATCAGCACCCCCCGGTTGATCGTGTACAGGTGCATGTACTCGTCCAGGCGGGCGTCGGCGGCGGCCGCGGACTGCCCGCCGGTGTGCGGCGGCTCGGGGCTGAACCGGTACTCGACGCGCGCGCCTAGCTGCACGACGCTCCACGGCACGCGGTGCAGGTCCAGGACGCCCTGGACCCCGGCGGCGAATCGCGTGGCTACCTCGATCATGCCCTCGAACGCCTCGTCGGTCAGCACCTCTTCGAGCGTCGCCCGCATCGCCGCGACCGACAGCGCGTTTCCGGCCAGCGTGCCCCCGACGCCGCCGGTGTCCTCGATGTCCGCATCGGAATCATTGAGGATGGACTCCGTCAGCTCGGGCGTCAGCCCGAACGCGCCGGCCGGAATGCCGCCGGCGATCGACTTGCCGATCGTGACGATGTCGGGCTGCAGGCCCCACGCGGCGGTACAGCCGCCGGGCCCGGCGCTGAAGGTGTGCGTCTCGTCGTTGATCAGCAGGCTGCCGTACTGGCGGGTCAGCGCCCGGACCGCGTCGAGATAGCCGGGCTCGGGCAGCACGATGCCGATGTTGGTCAGCGCGGGCTCCATCAGCACGGCGGCGACATCGCCGTGGGACAGCTCGCGCTCCAGCCCCCCGAGGTCATTGAACTCCGCCACTCGCGTGGTCTGGCTCGGGTCGACCGGTGCTCCCACATTGCCGGGCCGGGTGCGCGGGCCGTCGGGCGTCATCACGATGAAGGACTCGTCCACGCTGCCGTGGTAGCAGTAGCTGAACACCAGGATCTTGGGTCGCCTGGTGATCTGCCGGGCCAGCCGGATCGCCCAGCGGTTGGCGTCGGTAGCGGTCAGCGTGAAGCTCCAGACCTGCATGCCGAAGCGCCGGGCGAGCTCGGCGCCCACCCAGGCGGCGTCCTGCGTCGGCAGCATCGTGGTGGCCCCCCCGGCCTCGCCGTACCGGCGGGAGATCGCCTCCTGCACCGCCACCGGCGAGTGGCCGGCCATCGCGCCGGTATCACCGAGGCAGAAGTCGATGAACTCATTGCCGTCGATGTCGATGAGCCGCGCGCCGGATGCCGCGGCGAAATACAGCGGGTACCCGCCGGACCACATCCGCATCCACGTCATGGGCACGCCGCCGAGCAGGTGCTGCCCGGCGGCGGAGAACGCCTCCCAGGAGGCGGGAAAGTTCGCCCGGTAAAGCGAGCGCTCACGCTTGATCAGCTCGATGAGGTGGTGCCGGTCGACCGTGCTCGGGCCGGTGGCGGCCAATTCGGACATCCGCGAATACCTCCCGATCGGGGCATGACTTGCTGATCCTAGGGGCGTGCGGGGGCGTGCGGGTGGTGAGCGGGGTGCGCAGCCTCGGACAACCATCCGCTGCGGGTGACGCGTCGCGCCCGCTGACCGGCGACGGTGGGCGAGGAAGACCACCGGCGGCAGCGCCGTCCAGGCCACGAAGAGAGGACCAGACATGGCAGTGCCCGTTCAGGCGGATGTCGATATGGAAACCAGGGACGCCCTTTCCGGCCTATCCACCGGAGACGTGGACATCATCGAGGAAGGTCTCCAGCTTCGCGAGCACTGGCGCGAGGACTGCGGGCTTGACCCCCGCAGCTTCGCGCTCGTCAAGATCGCCTCGCTCATCGCGCTCGACGCGCCCCCGGCCTCCTACCTGTGGCAGGTGTCGAACGCCCTGGAGGCTGGCGCGACGGCGGGCGAGATCCTCGGCGTGCTGCGCGCTATCTCCCCGCAGGTCGGCGGGCCCAAGGTCGTGGCGGCCGCGCCGGAGATCATGATTTCCCTCGGGCTGTCCCTGCCCGAGCAGCAGTAACCAGACCTAGCACGGGGCCGGCCCGGCGGCGCACCGGGCCGGCCCGGGCGACCGGAGATGGCACCGGAAGGAGAGCGGATATGTTCGTGCGACGACGCCCGCTGATGCGGGCGGCCGTGATCGGCGGCGGCGCCTACATGATCGGCAAGAACAAGGCGCAGCATCAGGCAGAGTCCGACAACGCGCAGGGCGGCTCGCCTCCATCCACCGCGCAGGGCTCCGCCCCGGCCAGCCCGGCCGGATCGTCGGTGACCGATCAGCTGAACCGGCTGACCGGCCTGCACCAGCAGGGCGCGCTCAACGACAGCGAGTTCGCCGCCGCAAAGACCAAGCTCCTGGGCACCTGAGCGCCGGGCACCTCAGAACTCGGAGCCGGGTACCGG
>Ga0066790_10000044_pt1 | contig 31263 bp, 21 predicted proteins | sample OrgsoiDNA2013050_FD_70963 | JGI IMG/M metagenome (GOLD analysis project Ga0066790, IMG submission 70963) | Permafrost soil microbial communities from the Arctic, to analyse light accelerated degradation of dissolved organic matter (DOM) -... | ecosystem: Environmental > Terrestrial > Soil >...
ATCGTGCACGTGCATGCCAGTGCCCTGCTCGCCGGCCGCGGTAATACCAGCATCGTCCTGGCGGACCTGCGCGACCCTGCGGCCATCCTCGGCGATCCTGCGATCCGGGAACTGATCGACTTCGGCGAGCCGGTGGCGCTGCTTTTAGTGGCGATCTTGCATTTCATTACCGACGGCGATGAGCCGGCCCGGATTATCGCCGCCTTCCGCGACGCCCTGCCGCCCGGCAGTTACCTGGCGCTGTCTCACGGGACAGGTGATTTTCATGCGGGTACTGCCGTCGGCCAGGCCACCGAGGTCTACGACCGGGCCACCGCGCCGCTCGTGCTGCGCAGCCATGCGCAGATCACCGGGTTCTTTGACGGATTCGAACTAGCAGAGCCTGGCCTGGTCCAGGTCCCGCTGTGGCGGCCAGATCGTAAGCCGCCCGGTGCCCGCGACCTGAAGAAGATCGCGATCTACGGTGGCGCCGGCCGCAAGGTCGACGAATAGGGCACAATACCTGGCTCTGCGCATCGTTCTGGCCGAGAACGGCGGAGCGGCAATATGCCGTGATCGTGGGCTGAGCCTGAGTTACAGAGCCCGCCATGGAGCGGTGTTTGTGCCGACCTGCAAGCTGCTGATGCGCCTGGTGAGCTCGGCTTTGAACGCGGGATCGGCGGCGTTGCGGACATAGGCGGCGAGGGCCCGCAGCTCCCGCAGTTGCTGGAGCAGCGGCAGGCCCGGCAGGTCGTGTGGGCTGACATGGTAGGCGGCGCAGAACTCGTCCCACTCGGAGCGGGCACGTCCATAGCGCCGCCACATGCTGGTGGGAACCAGATCCAGTTCGCGCGGGCCGCAGCTGACCGAGTCCCAGTCACAGAGCATCACTTCTTCGGGGGAATGCAGCAGGTTACCGGCATGTGCATCTCCGTGGACCAGTCCGATGCCGAGGACCCACTGGGTGGCGGAAAACTGTTGGTCCAGTTCGCTGGCCCTTGCCAGCAGCCAGTCCCGGTTTCCCGGGGATAGGGCGTGGCAGTGTCGTAAATCGGTGCGTAGCGACCCCAGCGGATTGGCAGCGGGAATCTTCACGGCTGGCGTCGGAAGGCCGTGCAGGCGCCGCAGCAGGTGGCCAAGGGCACTGACATCGCGTTTGGCTTCGCTGGTTACTGTGACGTACCTCCAGAACGTGGCCAGGTAGCCATCCACCGCCATTGGCTGGTCCACGTCGATCGGCTCTGTCGCGGGGAAGCCCTGGGCATGAAGCCAGCGGGTCACCTGGATGGCGGCGGTCAGACGCTCCATCACTTCGCCGGTCGGCCCTGGTGCAGACCGCAACCGTACGACCACGCCCTCGCGCGGCAGGTGAAACACGGCGTTCGCGCGAATATGCAAGGTTCTTGCGTGGTGGCCGTCCAGGCCAGACTGCGCGCATACCGCGGCGAGCGCCGTCAGATAGCGGGCCGGATCGGCCATCCTGCGACGCTCAGCTGCGCAGGTCGTTGACGATCGAGTCCCGGCAGTAAACCTCGATTTCCTCTAGCAGTTCCCGGGCAAGCGCTGCGTCGCGGAACATCGGGTGGGCCAGCGCCTGCCGGGTCAGGCCGAGGTTCTGTGTCAGGAGCTCCAGGCGCAGGTCTGGCGGCAGGCTGAGCACCGGGCGCAGGGCAGCGTGTGCCCCGTCGAGGTCGCCTTGCTGGAGAAAGGCGCTGGCCTGGTCAATCCGGGTGAGTGCTTCCGGGCCGTAGTGGGGCTGACCTGGCCGGCGGCCCTGGAACAACTCGATCGCCTCAGCGGACTCCGCGATGGCTTCTGCAGGCTGGTGCCGCCAGAGTTGCGTAGTCCCGGCCATGTAGTGGTACTGCGCGTCCGTGAGTCCGAATGCCCCGCCGAGATCGTCCTCGCCTGCCGCCCGTTCTCTCTCGGTGCGTGCCCTCGACAGCGCCAGGCCCGCGTCGCCCGGCCGGCCGGCGCGCGCCAGCGCCCGTGCCATCTGCGAGGCCAGCAGGGCCGGAACGGAGCCCGGGGCTGTCCATCGCAGACCCTCCTCGGCCAGCTGCGCGGACTCGGCATGCCGGGCATCCCAGTAGGCCAGCTTGCTCTGCGCGGCACGGACCCATGCACGCGCGCCGTCATGATTGGCCTGCTCGGCGCACACCCAGGCGGTCCATGCATGCGTCTGGGCGGCCCGCTGGCAATCGAGATCACCCGAGATCCATGCCAGTACCCCGCACACCCGGGCGCCGATCAGGTAAAGGTCGCGGGCCTGGACGGGTCGCTGATGACCCTGCAGCCTGGCGAACACCCGGTCACGTAGCCGCCTGGCTTCCAGCATCAGGGGATAGGGAGCCGCGTAAACATAGTCACGCGCAAGCTGCCGTACCTGGGCGGCATACTGCTCTAGCGTGGCGTCTCCGACGTTCGACGTGTCAGCCCACTCCCCGAAATCCTGCGATTCTTCCGCGATCGCCGTTACTACCGCTCTGGCGGCCGCGCGTGCTGACCATCCCAGGCGATCCGAGTCTTTAAATGGCCTTTCAGTATAACGATAGCTGCCTGAATCGCCGGTCGAGCCAGGCGAATCGAAAACAGGCTGCAAGCCGGGGGAGTCGAGGACGGCAGCGCTGGCGTCGGGGGCCGGGGGTGATGGTGCCGTGTTCCCAGCGGCGGATGGAGGCCAGGATGGCGGTGCCGGGCAGCGTGCTGTCGCCGTTGGCGCGGGCGGCGTGCTGGAGCTTGCGGGCCAGCGCGCAGCCAGATGTCCAAACCTGACCGTCCCTCGCCCTCACAGGAGACCAGGTCAGCGGCCGTGTCAGAGTTTCCGGCACCCACAGGATGCGCCAGATCCCACCCCAGGACTCACCCGGCATGCTCAAATTTCACTCAAAGCCAATCAATTACTGATGTGGCCACTTGGTTTCAGTTCTCTAGACATTCGAAGCAATGTGCGCCGATGCCTTGAAGCCAAATCCGGTCTTCGATAGCCTTCCTACTGGGTCACTTAGATAGTAACGACTGGTCTTGATCAATGGCGCAGCGAACGGAGGATCCAGCGTGACACCCGCCACGGTACGTTCACTGTCGGCAGTTGGTCAGCCTGCCAGGAACTTTCCAGCCATCGAGGGCGCCACGCGATTCTCTGCGGGCACATTGTTGTGGTCCATCCTGCCGTGGTCCGTGGTCCGGACCCCAGGATTTCCCGCAGCCATCATCAAGCAAGCTGAGGAACCTCAGCTTCTCAGGGAGGCAGACCGCCTTGCCGGGATCAGATCCCATTCTGGGAACGACCGGACCCGACTGCTTGATGCGATCGCGATTGCACGATCCCAGGCCGATTCTTCCTCCCTTAAGGAACTACGGAAGGCAGAGCGTGCCGCGCTGCGATATCGGCCTGTGCCATCACTGCCAGGGTCCGTCGCGGCCGAGTTAACCGAATTAGCTGAGCAATGGAATTCCCGATGCTCTGATTTGGAGGCCACGGCTGCGCACCTCGCCGCCTCTTACGAGCAGGCCTACGATCGCGCGATGAGGCTAGTGGCCAGGGAATCATCCAGGCCATCTTTCGGCCATGCATTGTTCATTTCCAGCCGAGGATTCTTCGACCATGCATGGAAGGACGGCACGGGGTTCATTAGCCCTGGCGACCCGATAACCCGAGCCCATCGCAAGACGCTGCGCACTGCGGCACGTTACCTCAGGCGCCTGACAGTGCGCTGCGAGCAGACCTCGTTCTTCGGCCCCGTGCATTTCGCAGACCTGGATCCGGAGGGCACGTTCGATCTCCGGCTGGGCGACCCTCTTCCCGAAGCGGTATACGCCGAGCCGAGCATGTGGCTTCTTGACCATCTCATACGGCACCTCGACCGGGATAAGCCAGAAGCCGACCGGCCAGTTCGGCAGCACCCGCTCTTCCGCGTGGACGGCGATCTGCTGACCCGGACTGCTGACGGGCGTTCCCGGCTGCTGTCCCCGGACGCCGTGCGACTGTGGGACGCACTCCCGGAGTACCCGTCGATCGGCGCCGCCGCAGGCGCGCTGGGCATGCCAGCGGATCTCGCCGCCAGGTGCCGGGCCGAACTCCGGCCCGCCCTGGCACCGTGGGCGCTGCCTTCGCATGAGACGTACCCGTTCGAGCGACTGCTCTCCCTCAGCGGCGACGCCCTGGTGCAACAGGTCGCCCAGTACCGGGACACCTTTGCCGCCAGCCCGTGGCCCGCCCGCCGTGCCCCCTTCCTCGCGCTGGAGAAGACGGTCGCTGAGCTCGGTGTCAGCGTTTCCGTCGGCGAAGGCCGGCACTATGCCGATCGGTATGTTCTGCACGAGGAGCGAGCTCACCGGCTGAGCGCACGGACCGCGTTCGGCGCGCGGATGGTCGCGAGCCTGCAGGCAGCGACCCAGGCTGTGATTCCGCTCACCTACGCCGCCGCGCTGCTCCGCCGGGCCGATGCCCGCGACGCGCTGCGGTCAGCGCTCGCCGGCCGCCGCCTGCCACTCGCGCAAGCGATTCACATGAATTTTCCCGCCCCCGAGCCCCGGTTCAGCGCATTCCTCGCAGACCTCCATGCCGCGTGCGCGGCGCGCTTGGCCGATGGTGTTATCCGGCTGGCCGCGGAGGACATCAGCCGGCTTGTCGACCAGCATTGCGCGGTGCTGGACCCTGAGGACAGCTACGGTACGGTGGCCGGGCCAGACTGGATGATAATAGGGCCGCTCGAGAATGCGACCTGGTTGCTCAGCGAGCTGCACGATGACGGCAGCTACCTGGCAGGCGCAGTCACCCGGCTGCACCCTGACGGGGCGGAGCTGCGCGAAGAGTTCAGGCGCCGGGTCATCGAGGTCATCGACCCGGCGGAAATGGCGGCCGTTGTCTCCAAACGGCGGAGCAAGTTCCTCCTCCCGGAGATGCCGGGCGCTTCGATTGAGATAGCAGGTGTCTCGGTCAAGCCGCGGGTCCACACGGTGCCGATCTCCGCTGCCGAGGTCGCCGAGGACGGAGCAGCTGTCTTCATCCAGGGCAGGCGGGCTCACCTGTACAGCGGCGATATTCCCTCAGCGGTGCACCGCGCCCTGGCGGTGCCAGCGCTCAATCCGGTGGTATTCGACAGCGGCCCGCGAACACCGCGCGTGGCTGTCGAAGGGACTGTGATACAGCGTGCCAGGTGGAAATTCGATCTGCCCGGCGGCGCCCACGGCCGCGAAGCATGGGAGCTGGCGCAAGATATCCGGCGGGAGCTCGGACTGCCGCAGCGCGTCTTTGTGCGTTACCCAGGCGAGCCGAAGCCGCTGTTCGTCGATTTCGCTGACGTCCTCGCCGTGGAAGATGTGATGCGGCTCCCCGCAGCTCCTGTCGTGATCACCGAGATGCTCCCCGACTACGGCGACCTGTGGTGGCAGCCGGACGGAGAGCTGATGTGCGCCGAGCTGCGCACAGCCTGCTTCGCCTGGCTTGACATCGGCCACGGCGCTGGTACCGCGGCTGCCTCTTCGGGGGTTCGCGGATGACGTCCGTGGGCAGCCAGGCCCGTAGCGGCCTTACCCGCTACTGGAGCTTTCTCGGCCGCGGTGACGTGCTCCGGCTGGTGATCAGCTCGATGCTGGCCCGGCTGCCTGGCGGCATGGCGCAGCTCGCGGTGATCTTGGTGATCCAGCAGCGCTGGTCGCTGGGCGCCGCCGGAGTTGCGGTCGCCTGTGGCGCTGTAGGGAGCGGGATCGGCGGCCCGCTCCGCGGCCGGTCCACCGACCGGTTCGGGGCCCGCCGGGTCCTGCTGGCGTCAGCAACCGCCCAGGTGACAGCGCTGCTAGGGCTGCTCGTCGCGGTGGTCGCGGCTGCTCCCCTTGCCCTCGATGTCATTCTCGCCGGATTAATCGGAGCATCGCAGCCTCCGGTCAACCCGGTGATGCGCACCATCTGGAGCCGCAGGTTCGAGGGCGATATGCGGCGCACCGCCTTCTCGATAGAGTCCGTGCTGCTGGACCTCAGCTTCATTATCGGCCCCGCGCTCGTCGCGGTAGTCGCTACGGCCAGCTCTCCCCGCTGGTGCCTGGTAATGGCGGCGCTGCTGAGCGCCAGCGGCTGCGTGCTGCTGGCGTCGGCGCCGGAATCCAGGGACTGGCGAGTCTCGCCGGGGGAACGGCACTGGCTGGGTGCCTGGCGCGTCGCCGAGGTGCGGCGCCTGCTTCCGATAAGTTTCGCCGTCACAGGATCGATCGTCGCGATCGAGCTCGCGCTTGTCGCGTTCGCCCGCGCGCACGGCCACCCCGCGATCTCCGGGGGCCTGATCGCCCTGCTTTCCGTCGGCAGCATAGTCGGCGGACTCTGCTATGGCGCGATGAGCCTTCAGGCCAGCGTTCTCCGGCAGCTTGCGCTGGCGTCGGCCGTTCTCGGGGCTGGTTTCGCACTCGGCTCGCTCGCGGGTTCCGGTGTTGTCCTCGCCGTGATTATCACGGCCACCGGCCTGTTCCTGGCGCCGACCATTACGCTTGAGTACGCGGCCATGGACGAGGTGGCTGATCCTGATTTTATGACGGAGTCTTTCGCCCTGCTGAACGCGGCAGGGCAGGGTGGCGCGGCGGTCGCGGCGGTGCTGGCCGGATTCGCCGGACAGCATTTCCATGAGAACGCGGTGTTCCTTGTCGCTGCCACGCTGGCCCTGATCGCCACCTTGCTGGCGCTGTATCAGGCCATGTTTGCCCGGCTCGCGATGCGGCGCGGACATTCGTCTTAGTCGTTAGATAGGCATAGGTACATGAAAGAAATCGCGCCTTACGGAACCTGGAAGTCGCCTGTTACCGCGGCAGAAGCGGCCAGCGAGCATGCCCGGCTGTCATTTCCTGCCATGGCCGGCGACGAGGTCTGGTGGCAGGAGAAGCGTCCCGCCGAGGGGGGCCGCACGACGGTGATGGCGCGTGCTGTCGCGAACGGCGTCGCCGGAAGGATCCGCGAGCTTCTGCCGACCCAGTACAACGTGCGAACGCGGGTGCACGAGTACGGCGGCCAGTCCTTCCTGCCGGTACCGAACACATCCGGGTCCCCCTTCGACCTGGTCTTCGCCAGCCTCACCGACCAGCGGCTGTACCGGGTGGCCACGGAGACTGGCGCGGCCGAGCCGATCGAGCCGACCCCACTGACCCCCGAGCCTGAGGTGCCTGCCGGACTGCGCTATGCGGACATGGTGCTGTCGCCACACGGCCGGGAGATCGTGTGCGTACGTGAAGCCCAGGACGCCGACGGCGCGATCACGCGGGCGATTGTCGCGGTCCCGCTGGACGGCTCCGCCGCCGCTGACCCCGCCGCGGTGCGCGTCCTGGTCACCGGAGCTCATTTCTTCGCCTACCCGGCCCCATCGCCAGACGGATCCAGGCTTGCCTGGATCAGCTGGGATCACCCCCGCATGCCGTGGGACGGCACCGAACTGCGCGTGGGTCCTGCCTCGGGCACGACGGTCGCGTCGTCGGAACTGGTGATGGGCGGGCCCGCGGAGTCGGTGCTGGCGCCGGCATGGGCCGGCGCGGATGCCTTGTACGCGGTCTCGGACGCTTCCGGCTGGTGGAATCTGTACCAGGTCACGGCGGCAGAGGGTGCGGTACCGCGCCCTCTGTGCCCGCGCGAGGAAGAGTTCTCGGGCACGCTCTGGCAGATCGGCAGACGGCCCTATGCGATGCTCGGCGACGGACGGCTCGCTGTCCTGCACGGCCTCGGGGCATTACGGCTAGGCTTCCTCGATGTCACCTCCGGCACGCTGACCGACGCGGAGTTACCCGGATACCAGGTGTTCCAGGGACCGATCGCGGTGCCATCCTCCGGCGAGTGGGTCGCCGTGACAGCGGGCGGGCCGGCTGCCCGGTGGGCCATGCTGCGCGTCGCCGTTCACGGCGGGACCCCGGAGGTCCTGAGCGAGGAGCCCCGGGTCGCCTTTGACCCCGCCTACCTGCCGGTGCCGCGGCAGGTGTCGCTCTCGGACGGCCCTGACTCGGCCGTGGTGCACGCGATCGTCTACCCGCCCGCGTCGCCCGTGGCTGCCGGGCCTCCGGGGGAGCTGCCACCGTACATCGTGTGGGCGCATAGCGGACCGACCTCGCTCGCGCTGCCCGTACTCGACGTGGAGAAGGCCTACTTCACCAGCCGGGGCATCGGCGTGATCGACGTCAACTACGGCGGCTCGGCCGGCTATGGCCGCGGCTACCGGCAGCGGCTAGCTGGCCACTGGGGCGTCGTGGATGTCGCCGACGCGCTGCACGCCGCGCTCGCGCTCGCCGCGGCCGGGGAAGCGGACCGGGCCCGGCTCGGGATTCGCGGTCACTCGGCAGGCGGCTGGACCGCGCTGGCCGCGGTGACAAGCGGGCTGGCGACGAACGAGCCCGTCTTCGCGGCCGCGGTCTCCTACTACGGGGTCTCCGACCTGAAGCCGTTCGCCGCGACCACCCACGACTTCGAGTCCCGCTACCTCGATGGTCTGCTCGGACCGCTGCCAGCGGCCACCGCGGTATATGACGAGAGATCCCCGGTAGGCCACGTAACCTCCGGAACCTGCCCGATCCTGATCTTGCAGGGCATGGACGACCCGATCGTGCCGCCAGCCCAGTCCGACACCATCGCCCGCGACCTGGCAGCGCACGGCACTCCGTATGCCTACCTGAAGTTCCCCGGCGAGTCGCACGGCTTCCGCATGGCGGAGTCGAACATCACCGCGCTGGAAGCGGAGCTAGCCTTTTATGGCCAGATTATGGGCTTCATCCCGCCCGGCGTGCCGCCGGTCGCGCTGGAGTGATCCAGTCCCCACTCCGCCCACCGCACCGGCTCGACCCGGATCGCCGCCTGCTCGCGGTGGTCGCGGCCCGCGCGCACTACGCCGCGCTCGACCAGCCAGGCATGGATGCGCGCCCGCTCCTGCCCGGAGGCGATCGCGGCAGGGCCGGACAGCGAGACCCCGCGCATGGCTGACTCGTCATCGATCGCGGCCGCCGCCAGCCCGGTCAGCTCGATATTCCGGACCTTGCGCGAGTCGGCCACCGCCATGAAGTAAAGCTCCCACCGCTTTGGGTCGAAGCCATATATCACCGGGACGCAATGCGGGAAGCCGTCGGCGCCGACTGTCGCCAGTCGCGCGCGCCGGCGACCGTATACCCAGGCCACGCCGTAGGGGCTACCGCCGGCTGGTATTCGCATCCGAATTCGCTCCTCTTTTCTCTTTCCGGCGGTGGCTACCTTGGCTTACTGCCGCCGGCCCGCACGCGCGGCAGCGCAGCCTGTCGGCAGCTGGTCACGGGCGCGGACTCCGGCCGGGGAGGCGCAGGAACTGCACGCGCAGCTCGCTCGTATAGTGACCGCGTTCGTCCTGCAGCCACAGCTCGTCCGGACCGGGCAGCATCTCCTCCGCGCGTGCCCGCGGATCACGACGCGCGAGGTAGCTGACCAGGTCCGCCGCGAAATGCGAGCCCGTATCTATGCAGTACGGCTTGCGTTCCGAGCCGACACGAAGGAAGCAGAACCGCGGCAGGCCCGCGTCCAGGGCGATCCGGCGCAACGCGATGAAGCTCTCCCACGGACTGGACGCCTCGGCGAGCGCGGACAGGTCCAGCTCCCATCTGCGGCGTTGCAGGACTGCCTTCCCGACCAGCACCCGCGCCGGGATGCCCTCGGCCACCTCCACTGCCGGGTGCGAGACGAGGCCAGGCGTCAGCGCCGCGATCGGCGGGTAGCCCGTCAGATCGGCCAGCATCGGGTAAAGGAAGGCGGGCCGGCCTTGCCCGTCGAGCAAGGTCAGCTCGCCGTCAGCGGTCACGACCACGCGCGCGTCCCGTGCGCTCTCGCCGCCGGGGCGGCCTTCGTGATCCACCGGCGCGACGAGCATCCGGCGGCCGGGCCAGCGGTAGAACCCCTTGTTGCGCCGGCTTGTCGCCAGCGCTAACGTCCGCTGGCCGAACCCGGTCGCCAGCCAGCCGGAGACCTGTGCCTCGATGGCTGCGGGGGCGTCGTGAAAGGTCGTCAGCCAGCCTGGCAGGAGCAGATGGTGGTGCATGCGGGCGACAACGATCTCTGGCAGGCCAGTGACGGCGGCTGGGCCGGGCGCGCGCAGGCACAGGTCGGGCAGGGCATAGGCCTCGTCCGGGTTGGCCGGCCCGAGCGCATCGGGAGCAACCGTCCCCTCTGACTGCGGCCCGGCCGCGATCCGCAGCCGAGTGGCCTCGGCAAAGCCAGAGCCCGCGGGCACCTGGATCGCGCCCTTCTCGGCATACTCGGTAAACGGAAGGCTCCCGCCGGCGTCCTCGACCAGCTTGGTCATCGCCTGCCGGTAAGCGGCCTGCTCGCGCCGTCCCGCGGCCAGGCCCAGCTCCAGCGCGGGCGAGACGATCCGCTCGATCGCCTCGGCGATGTCCCGCCCGATGGCGATGCGAAACGGCGAGGCGGCTTCCTCGAACAGCATCAGCCGGTCGGCATATACCTGCCCCGCTCGACGGCGAGCCGGCACGCCTGTGGCCTCGGTGAACCGCCTCTCCATCTCCGCCAGGAGCCGGCTGCGGCCCGCTGCGCCCGAGTCGCGGAACTGGTCGCATAGCGTCATCAGCGCATCCAGCTCGTCGCGCCATCGGTCGCGGGCCTGGCCGGGAGGCAGCCGCAGGATCGCATCTCGGAGGCCCTCTGCACCGCTGATCCGCTCGGCCGGGAACAGCAGCCCTCGCCAGCCCAGCCCGGCAGCCACGAGCGGACGCAGCCTGGCAACGACCTCGGCCGACTCCAGACCCAGCCGCGCGCCAAGCTGGGTCACTGCGCCGGGCGCCTCGCGCAGCTCGTCCAGCAATTGCACGCTGCGGTCGTCCAGGCCCCGCGGCTGCGTGGCTAGCAGGTTGGCGTGCCAGGGGATGTCGTGGCGGAGCTCGGGTTCGCGTGCCACGCAGCGGGCGATCTCCTCCAGCGTCCAGCGGCTGAGCGCTACGATGCGCGGCGTCGGGACAGCGCTAACGCGCAGGCCGCTCCCGTCGTCGCACTGCCCGTATCCCATGGGCCCGAAGGTGCTGGTCGTCTCGTTCTTCGCGCACAGGCGCTGGACGTAGGTGTAGAGCTGCCGCTCGGCACGGCGCACCGACGAGCGGTCCTCGGTCACCGGCCGGCCCAGCACCGAGGCCAGCATGCCCTCGTAGACAGTCGGATTCGACAGGAAGATCGCGGCCTGGATCTCCTCGCGCCGCAGCAGCTCATGCAGGCGGGCCCGGGCCGCAGCGCGCTGACCGTCGAAGACGGCTCGCGCGCGCGGCTCGTCCGGGCCGTCGTGGCACAGCCAGTCATCGACGTGCCGGACAGCCTCGTCATCAAGCCCCAGGCCGGCCAGCCACTCGAACGGCATGCCGGCATGGCGCAGGATGAAGATCGGCGACATGCGCCAGCTGGCGGGTCCGCCGGTCATCGGGCCGCCAGGATGCCCCTGGCACGCAGCGCGGCCACCTTGTCCGGGCTGAGCCGGCGCCGGACGTCCGCATGCTGCATCGCGCTCATGATCCCGGCAGGCAGCCGAGAGGACATGCCGAGCCGGATATTGACCACGATCATTCCGGACCCGTCCGGATCCGAGATGACGACCAGGTCCGGATCGAGCTCGGGCGTCTCGCCCGTGGCCGGGCACGACTGGGTGACCGGCTCCAGGTAGGCGGCGGCCACCCGGCCGGGGATGAGCTGCCCGCAGCGCAGGCGGCCAGCGGCGACAGCCTCGACGGCGCCGTCGAGCGCGGCGGACGCCGCGGGCGCCGGGCTCTGCACCGGGACGGCTCGGGCCAGGTCGCGGTCGCCCGCGCTGCCGACCCGCACCGGAGTGCCGCCCCAGTCAAGGGTGGTCCATTCAGGCGGCCACTCAAACATGCGGACGCCGACGACCGGGCCGATCAGGGACTCGGCGGTCTCCGCCACCAGCGCCGCCCGGCCGGGATCCGCTCCTGGAGCACCGACCCAGAGCTCGACCACGCACCGGCCTCCCCCGGCCTCAGCACGCTCGGCTGCCGCCCGTACAGCTGACGGCGGGACCGGCCGGCCCGAGCGCCCGAGCACACCACGATCATCGATGTCGCAGATGCCGATCACGGCGACCTTCGGCATCCGCCGGAGCTGGTCGCCGGCCAGGTCGTGCAGCGCGAGACGGCCGGCCCACGCCCCGGCGGGCTCCGGGTCACCGGGGAGCTCGCGCCACCACGGGCTGGCGTCAGGGCTGGTCTCGTCTGCGGCGAGCGCCGGAAGGCCCGCCACCCGCCATGCCAGCCCGCGCGGAGCCGGCCGCAGCGATACGGCGGCGAAGCCGTCGAGGCGGCGGAGGGCCGGCCACCGGGCCGTGGCGTACCGGCCGGTCACCACGACCCGCGCGCCCAGGGACCGCAGTAGTGAGATCGCGGCCAGCGTACCCGGAAGCTGCTGGTCTCGCTCGATCACGACGTGGACCCGATCGCGCAGCCCGTCGCCAGCCAGGTGATCGACCGCCGTCCGAAGCGCGTCGTCATAGGGCGCACCGCGGGCGGCGGCCGAGGTCACGTCAGCGCTGCGCTCGGCCGTCCCTCGGGCGAGCACGACCGCGTCCAGCCGCACGAGCACACTGCCGCTGCGGCGGGCCCGCAGCAGCATCGCCAGGGCGCGCATCCGGCCCTGCGCGGTGTCCATCCGCTGGAGCGCGCGAGCCGCGGCCGTGCCGAGCACAGGATCCCATTCCGGGGCATCGAACGCGCCCCCGGCCAGCGCGCGCGCGATCATGCCACCGATGAAATCGCGCCCGACGTCGACCACCGCCCCGCTGAGGTCGCCTTGCTCAGCCAGCGCCAGGCTGACGTCTCCCCCGGGGGGCACCAGGACGCTCATGGGATACTTTCCGCTCGTGCGACCCCATGGACGGCCAGCCGGAACTCCGATGTCAGGGCGGCCGCCCTATGCCGCAGCCACAACTGGTCCGGCGCCGGGAGCATCTCACCCAGCGTGACCGGACCCTTGGCGAGCAGCCGACCGAGCAGCTCAACCGCGACCGGCACGTCGAGGTCCAGGCACAGCGGCTTCACCTCTGCCGCGCTGCGTGCATAGACATGCCGCGGCACGCCGCGCTCGGCCCGCAGGCGGAACACTCCGGCGAGGGCATCCGCCAGTTCCGCGCCTTCGCCGCGGTGCCCTCCGGAGTTCAGGGAATCAGCGGATATGCGCCACTGCGCACGCTGCGCGACGACATCGCCGACAACGATCCGGGGGGCGGCATCGCCCAGCCACACGCGCGGGAACCGCACCTGGGCCGGTGCGAAGACGCGCAGGTGCGGCAGGTCGTCTTCCCCGACATACAGCGTCAGCCGTCGGCCGTCGGGCGCCGTCAGCGTCGGCTCATCGTCGGCATCAAGCGTGGCCCGCAGGTCAGCGACAGCAAGCCGGGAGCCCGTTCCCACCCGGCCCGTCACCTCGATGAAGGTGCCGGGGAATCGCTCGGAGATCAGGCCCTTGTGCCGCCTGCGGTGCATGACGATGGCGAGCTCTTTCTCCCCGCCCCAGACGCCGAGCAGCTCATCGACCTCGCGGCGCAGCGTGCCCGGGTCGGGATGGAACTCTCCCTGCAGGCCCCAGGCGAAGACGTAGGGGTGCAGTTCCCCGAGGACGATCGGGCCGCTGCCGTCGTGCCCGGTCAGCAGGATGTCGGGACTCACGAATGCCCGCCTGTCCCGTGGCACCGCGAGAGCGGCGAGCTCGCTGGCATCGAGCCGGGCGACAGCAGGCCCCGCGGGGAGGTTCCCGGCAGGCGGCTGGATCCCGGGGCCGGAAGACCCGAGGCTAGCCGCGACGAGTCCGCGCAGCTGGCTCGCGGCTTCCTGGACCGGGCTGCTGTCCAGTTCTCCGTACCGTGCCCGCAGTTCCTCGGCGAACTCCAGGTAGCCCAGCGACCCGCCGGTTTCCGCGAGTACCCGCCGGGCCAGGCCACGATGCGCGATCCGGTCCGCTTCGCCGACCGCGAGGCCGAAGTCAAGCACCGGAGCCAGAGACCGGGACACCCGCCGCTGCCAGCTGTCGGGCAGGCGAACCGGCATGAGGTCCCCGACGCAGTCCTCGTAGAGGATGGAGCGGTCGGCGTAAGTACCGCCCGCCCGGCGCCGCGGCGCAGCCCCGGTGATCCCGGTGAAGATCCGCTCGGCTCGCTCCAGCAACTCGACTCGCGCGGGCATGGGCGTCACCGCGTATTCGGCGACAACTGATCGGAGCTCGGCCGTCCGGGCGCGCAGCTCGCTCAGCTTCGCGCAGTCCGGCAGCTGCGCCAGGACATCGGCTAACGGGTCGATGCAGGAGGAGCTGGGCTCAGCGTTGCGCTGCAGTACGGCCGCCCGCTCCAGCCTGCTGACCCGCCTGCCGGTATCCGCGACCGAACGGCCAGCGATCGCGGCCAGGTCGGTCACGGATCGCATCCCGTTCACGGCCGCCAGCAGAGACAGGTCGTCCTCGTCCAGGCCGACCGGCGACCGGCCAGGCAGCACCGCCCGCGGGCCCTCGATCCGGGCAATGGGCAAGCGCCGCACCGGCAGCAGGTCGGCGACGCCGGGCTGCTGGGCCGCCGCCCTGGCGATCGCCGCGGCGGCCCAGAACGAGATATAGGCACGGCGCTCCGCGAACCCCTGGGGTAACTCCGGTCCCATCCGCACGCCGTCACCCTCGAAGCGCCCGAAGGTTACCGGCCCGAAGAAGCTGTTGGTCTCGTTCTTGCTCGCCAGCCGCTGCAGGACGGAGTACATAAGCCGGTCAAAAGCGCGACGATCGCCGTCCGGCGCTGCCCGGCCGAGGTCCTGCCACCGCACGAGCGCTGCGTAGATGCTCGGCGAGAGCACGAAGGCGGCGGCCTGGACATCGCGGCGGGCGGCGATCTCAGCCAGCCGGAGGGACGACTCCTCGCGGGCCGCCGCGACGGCTTTCGCCCATTGCCCGCGCTCCTGGTCGAGGCGCGCGCATAAGCCACTCCACCGCGCATGCTCGGCACGCAGCGTTTCGTCCTCGACGATGTCAGGCAGCGGAGCCATGGCGCGAATCCCTACCTTGCGCCGCGCCTTGGACAGCGCGCCCAGCGCCTGCGGGCACGAGGCTCGCGCGCGGCGCACGGCGGCCGGGAAGTACGCGGAGAGCAAGGCGCGCCTGCTCAGTTCAGCCGCGTCCTGCGCGGCCAGCAGTCGCTCCGCATCCTCGGGAAGCCGCTGCCCGGCCAACGGCGACAGCATGCCGAAGGGAAAGCCAGCGCGACGGAGCAGGAACGTCGGCGAGACTCGCCAGAGGTCACTCACGAGACCGCGCGAAACTCAAGGCGGACAGGCACGAACGGACGGTTCAGCTTCTGCCCCATGGCGGGCAGCACGCTCCGGCAGGCGGCAGGGTCGCCGCCCTCCAGCGCCGCGACCGTTGCCCGGGCCTGCGCGGGATGTGAGCTGGCGCCGCTGAACAGCGCACGCAGGTCGGCGGCCACGTCGTCGGGGAGGCGATCGCCGGTCAAGACGAGCAGGGCGCGCCCCAGCCTGGCCAGCCCGCGCAGGTAGTCGTCGTTGACGCGGTCGGCATGCTCCTCGGCTAGCTGGTACCAGGACAGCGCCTCCTCCTGGCGGCCGTCACCGGCCAGCAGCGCCGCGCCGCCCAAGCTGATGAAGGCACCGTAGTAGTCATCGCCCGTCTGCCCGGCCGCGTCACGGGCACGCCGCAGGGCGGTCAGGGCCTCGCCCGTCCGGTCCAGGAGCATCAGCAGGTTGGCCTCGCGGTAGCTGAAATTCTTCACGAAGGTCGGACTCCACGTCCCAGGCGCGCGGGTGAACCTTCGCCAGATGTCCAGCGCCCTGCCAGGGTCACCGGACCGCTCGGCCAGCACGCTGAGATTGGAGATCAGGTTGACCTTCAGGTGTGTGGCGTCGGTACTGGCCAGGCGTGCCACCAGGCGGATGGCGCGCCGCTCCGCCACCTCGGCGGCCGCCGCGTCACGCAGTTGCAGGTAGCCCAGCGCCTGCACGTTGTACAGCCAGGCCGCCTCCACCGCCGCCTCCGGGCCGATCCCGGCGGTCCGCTCACCCGGAGGTGCGCCATCCCGCGCGGGATCAGCCGCGCCAAGCTCCGCGAGTCCGAGGTGCACGTCCGTGAAGCCAGCCTGCACGTCGCCGATCCGCTTGATGTAGAGCAGGGCGCGCAACAGCCGGGCCCGGGCACGCAGCGGGGACGTCGGGCCCAGTTCTATGGCTGACCCGAAATGACGCAGCGCGTGCCTGTAGTGGAGGAGGAATGCCCAGAGCATCCCCAGGTACCGGTGAGTGACCCCGACGACGGCGGCGACATCGACAAACTCGACGCTGCGCAGGCCGATGGAGCCCGGGTCGTCGTCGAGGACGGCAGACGCGACGATCGCACGGATCTCGGCCATCGCGTCGGCGTCCACCACCGCGGGGGCGGCCGGGACTCCGCCGAGGGAGTCCACGACATCGAGCACCTCGTACGCGGCCGTAACGCCGCCGCGGTAGTTAGTGGAGAAGAACGCGGCGCGCATGGTCACGAGGGCGCTCGCGATCCGCTCGGCGGGCGTCGATGCTGCCTCGCAGCACGTCCACCAGTCACGTTCGAGCGACGCCGCGGGGATATCGGGCGAGTCGCCGAGGGGAACGCCGCCGCCGGGCTCGATGGGCACCTCAACCCGCCGCAGGAAGGCGAGCTGGGCCCGCTCGTGGATCCGCGCAGCGGCGGCGGGCCCATGGTCGCTCGCGCCGAGCAGGTCGGCCAGGACGATGTCTGCGCCGCAGCCTGGCTCCACGAGGCGCAGCACCGCGCGCAGTGACGGTATGTCCATGAACCGTGCGCCGCGCACCACGACCCGCGGCATGCCCTCAGGGGAACGCACAGTCTCGCTTACCAAGTCCGCGACCGCGTTCACGATCCGGAACAGCTGATGGCTTTCCGCGTGTAACCGCCGCTCTGAGCAGGTGGCGGCGAGCGCGGACATGGGCGGCGCTTCCGGAAATCGCCCTGGGAACAGGACGTTCCATTCCGAGCGGTACTTGCCCGCGGTGCATTCCGCTAGGTCCGGGCGATACTTTGCGATTACTTCAACGAGCAGCCGCATAGTGTCCAGCCCCGCGTAGTAAGTGTCAGCGAGGGTAATTCGCATTTCGTCATGCTGACCGCTTCCCGCTTCTGCGTCATGCTCGGGGAATTCTGGCGGCGAGCCCGCATATAGAGTCAGCACGGCAGTCACTCAGGCTAGCGGCGCGATTCGGTTCTCGATCTCCTCTAGCAGGAACTCTAAGTCATCAAGGTCATCTTCGGCCGGCGTCTCCGTCGCGGAAATGGCCTCGCTCTCCGTGTTCCTGGCATCCTCTGCGGCGTCGGGCACCACGGGCCGCTCCCGGTCAGCGTCAGGCACATGGCCCATGCCAGGATCCTTTCTGCTCACCTGCAAATTCTCGTATGATCCGCCATTGTCGCAGGCGCATTCACCGCCGTGCACCCGTTGTCAGCTAATGATCTCTGGGCGATTCGGCTCAATCCGTAGGTTACGGTACCGCATGGCTCGACTCATAGCAAGGAAAATCCGGTATTCATCATCTGGCCTGCAGTCCAGGCAGTTTCTTCAGCCGCAGCTTAACCATCCGCCTCACACGTCAGCGGCAGCAGACCGCTAAAATTACTGCTTCTGCTATGCTATCGTTTCCAGCTATGACCCAGGAGGCACAGTCCGCAGCAGGGACAGCTCACTGGTGGCCGGTCAGCCGCTTTCTCATACGAAGCGCGGGCTTTCCAGGAGAATTGATTCCGGAGCCGTCAGCGCAGCTAACGGATGCTATTCGAGAATGGCAGAATGCCGAGACCGAGGTAGAGCGGGTGATCGGCGATTTCGACGCTTCAGTGGCAGACGCTGTCGGTGAAGCCGAGCCGGGGCCTGCACGCAAGCAATCCGCCCGCATCCTTTACCGCTGGCGACGGGCGGTGCTGGCCCAGCGCCCGGCACGTCATATTGATGAGGCCCCCGAGAGGGCAAGAGAATGGGCAGGGCGCTGGAACAGCGCAATTGAGGAACGCGAGCAGGCGGCGGATATGGTGGCGCGCCTGGCCGCCATGGAATCCGAGCTCGCCACCGCGAGCGTGCGCGCCACGGCGCGTGACGAGAGATTCCTCGCCGCGGTGGCGACATCCAATCCCGGCCTTTACGAGCAGGTACTGACAGCCGTGCTCGCCGACCGGGGCGATATGGCGCCACGGCAGGTGCGCACCCTCTACGCCTACCTGCAGCGGCTGTGCGCGAAGAACGAGAGCACCAGCTTCTTCGGCCCGGTCGACTACGGCGCGTGGAACGCGACGACCCGGCCGGCCGGCGGCCCCGGCATCCAGTGCGCGCTAGCCCACTGGACGGTGGCAACTGTAGCCCAGCGCGCCGCTGAGGACCCGGCGCTGCGGGCGGCGCTGCGCCATGAGCTCAAGCCCAGCCTCGCCTTAGCCGACGAGGGCCGCACCCTGGTACTGGCGGGAGGCTGCCGGCGGGGCCTGCCGGCACTCGCCGCGACCCAGCTGCGCGAGGTGCTGGCCGGGGCGTCGGCCGAGCGGCTGCCTCCCCCGCTTCGCCAGGTCCTGGTGAGCGAGCTGGAGCCGCCCACCGCCGTGGACGACCCGGCGTTATGGCTGCGGGAGCGGCTCGTCGCTGTCGCCGCCCGCACCGCCGGCACCGCAGCCGCCGGTGCGGCGCAGCGATGGGCCGAAGTCCTTGATGACCTCAGACGACTGGTCCAGGTCATCGGGGAGCACGTCGATGAGCAGCGCTACAAGCGCATCATCGACCTTGAGCAAAGGTTCTCCGAGTTCACCGGCGCCTGCGCACGGCGCCGGCCCGGGGACAGCTACGCTGACCGGCTCTGCTTCAGCGAAAAGCGGCGCAGCGCTCCGGCGACATTCGGCGTGAGCGCCGCCGCATCGAGCGCGATCATCGCCGAACTGCAGGCGCTGCTTGATCTCTGCTACGCCTATAGCGCTCGCGTGCAGTCCGCTGTGATGACGCTAGCGTTGCCGGAACACGCCGCGATGTGCGCAGAGCTTGGCATGGACGGCGTCCCGCTGCCAGCCTTCGCGCTCCGCATCGACGCGGCGGTCAGCGTCGCCGACGCCACGCAGGATGCCCGGCTGAGGGCCTGGTCCGCACAGCTCGACCAGATCGTGGACCGCCGCACCACGCCGGCCGGGCTAGCCCGGTTAGATGCCCTCGACCTGCGCGGCTTGCGCGAGCCCCCGCCCGCTGGCGTCACCGTCTCACCGGATCTCATGTTCATCCCCGAGCCCGCTGCGGACGGCTTGGATGTTCCGCGCCTCGGGCAGGTGGTCATCGGCGAGGTTCACCACGGGGCCCAGGTCTGGGGAAGCCTCAGCAGCCTCGACCCCGATCTGGCGAAGGTAGGCAGGGCAGTGGCGGCGGCGATGTCCGCCACGGGACCGTCGGGACAGGCGGCTACATCACTCATCTTCGGACGTACCCAGGGCAAGTTCTTCGAGCGGGAGCTGCCAGGCGGGCAGAGCGTGGAAGTCACCGGCCGCTCGGTGAAGCAGCGGCACGATGTCCTGCGCGCCGCCGACCTGCGGGTGGTCCGCCGCGGTGACGAACTGGCCGTGGTAACACCGGACGGGCATCCGCTGACGCTGCGGCCGCGCCATCCCCGGAGCGCGGCCAACTGGCTGCTCGGCCCGCCTCCGCTCGTCCTCCCGCCGCTGTTCGCCGACCGGGCCACGGCACCCCGCGTCGTCATCGGCCGCCTGGTCGCCTGGCGCCGCCGGTGGCGCTGGACGGCCGAGGACACCGCCGCGCTCGTGACCGCCGGCGGTCCGGCGGGGCGGGTCCTCGCCGCGGCACGCCTGTCCCGCCGGTACGACCTTCCCGAGCGCGTCTTCGTCCGGGTCGGGGCCGGCGTGAAGCCGGTTTACGTCGATCTTCGCTGCCCGCTTAGCCTGGATCATCTCGCTCACCGGATCCGCGGCACGGCAGCAGCGGTCGTGGACGTAACCGAGATGCTGCCGGACCGCAGCGACTGGTGGCTGGCCCCCGGCGGCGGGCGGTATAGCTGCGAGTGGCGAGCCACCCTGCACAGCACGCCGCCCGCTCCCCTGGCGGTGCCGACGTGAGCGGCCCGAAGGCCAGGCAGGACGGACCACGGGACGTTGCGCTCCCGGCTCGCGTGGACGCCCTCATCATTGGCAGCGGCGCGGTGGGCGCCTCGGCTGCATTTCACCTCGCGCGATCCGGCACCAAGGTGCTGGTGATCGACAACGCGGACCTGCCCGGGGCCGGCTCACGGGCAGGCGCCGGGGTCTGCGTGCCGTCGGTCCGGCTGCTCGACGACCCGGAGATGCTCGCCTTCGCCCGCGCGGGGCAGCAGGCGCTACTGGACGATCTTGCCCGCATGGGCCCGGCAATCAGCGCGCAGCCGGGCCTGCTGCGCCCGGTGACCAGCCGCTCGCAGGCCGACCAGCTTGCGGCGAGCGCCGCGCCTGCGCCGGACATGCTGGGCACGTGGTGTGACCGCGACCAGGTGGCCGAGCTCGAGCCCGGCCTGGCGCTGGGCTCCATCGTCGGGGCGTTTCACGACCCGTCGGCGCGGATACTGCATGCGCCCGGCTACGTGGGGGCGCTGGCTGACCGCGGCATGACCGCCGGAGCCACGCTGGTCCGGGACACAGTCGTCGGTCTCGATGCGGGTCACGAGGTCGTCGTCTCCCTGGCGTCCGGCGGCTCGGTACGCGCGGGCCACGTGATCCTGGCCGCAGGGGCATGGACGTCGCGGCTGCCCGGCTCGCTGCGGCTGCCCGTGGCGCCGGTGCGCGGTCACGTGCTACGGCTGGGATCCGGCGATAACCCCGGCCGTCCCCGGCACATCGTCTCCGGCCCGCTGTTCGTCGGGCCGGCGGCGAACGGCCCTACCACCCTGGTCGGGGCCACCGAGGAACGGGCAGGGTTCGCTCCCGGCCCGACTCCGGACGAACTGCTCCTGCTGGCCGCGCATGTGGCGCGCAACTGGCCGGGCCTGCGCAGCAGCCCGGTCGTGGAGTCCTGGTCGGGTTACCGCGCCGGGACACCGGACGGTCGGCCGTTCATCGGGCCGGTACCGGGCTCACCCCGGATCCTGGTAGCGACGGGGCACGGCGGCCAGGGACTGCTGACCGGCTCGTTCACCGGCCTGCTCATCGCCGAGCTGCTGCTGACCGGCAGTCCTCGCCATGACCTCAGGCCCTTTTCCGTCGACCGGACCATAGCGGCCCGGCCCGCCGCGATCTCATGAGCCCGGCGAACGGCATCAAGCCCGCGGCAGGGTCCCGGGCCAGCGCCGCGGACGGGTCACCATCATGGCTGCTGCACCAGCATGCCATCCTGCGCTCGACCGGCTTCCCCTTCGCGCTGCTGGACCTGCTGGAATTCCCGCGAGCGGCCGACACCATCGAGCAGGCTGTTGCCTTCGAAGACAGGGTGACGGACGCGGTGAGCGCCGTGGTGACGGCGGCACGGGCCATCCCGCGCCAGGAGCTGCCGGCATCGGTGGCGAAGGCGCTGCGCAAGGCGCTGACGCGGCGCGGGCCCGTGCGCGCGGACATCGAGGTGCCGGGATCGCTCGCCGCACCGCTACGCGAGTACGCGAATGCGCTGGCGTACCGCGACGAGCTGCTCGCGCAGGCCCGGCGCCAGGCAGAGGAGGAAACCGCCAGCTGCCATCACGCGCTGGTCCGCCTCGCCGGCACCGACCAGCGCCTGCTGGAGGCCCTGTGGGCCTCCAGCCCGGGCATGTACGAATCTGGACTGCGCGAGCTTCGCGCCGCGGCGCCCGGCACCGGCCGCGCCCGCGCACTGCGTCGGCAGCTGGCGGGCTACCTCCAGCGGCTGTGCGCGAAGAACGAGACCACCTCGTTCTTCGGCCCGATTGAGTACGCCGACTACGGTGAGCCCGCCTGCGGGGCACTGCGGACCGGTCCGGTACGGGATCGGCGACCTCGCATCGCCTCGTGGGCCGTTGTCGCGCTGGCCGACCATGTCAGCGCCGACGACAAGGTACGGGCGCTGCTGCCGGTGCGAAGGGCTCCGTCCGTGACCCTGCAAGACGGCACAGTGCGGGTGGCTGGAAAGCCCGTCACGGCTGCGCCGCAGGACGTGAGGCTGCTCGGGCTGCTCGGCGGGACTCCCGACTGCCACCAGCTTGCGCGGCGGCTCGACGCGCCGCTAGCGGTCGTGCTCCGCATGGTGGAGGCGCTGCAGCGACGGCGGCTGATCACGCCCGCCCTCCGGCCGCCGGTTACCGAGATCGACGCGCTCGGCTGGCTCTGCTCGGCGCTAGCAGGACTGCCCGTTCCGGACGATGTCCACGCCGTCCTGGCGCGATTGCGCGATATCGAGTCCGAACTCGCCACCGCGCCGTTTGAGCGCAAGCCCGCGCTGCTGGCCGATGCTGAGCAGCGCATAACCGCCTTAACAGGCGTCCCGCCCCGGCGCGGCGGCGGCGAATGGTATGCCGACCGCCTGGTCATCCGCGAGGAATGCCTCGGTCCCATGACGCCCCTGCATCTCGGCGGACGGGTGCGGGAGCAGCTGCGCGCGGACCTCGCCCCGGCGCTCGACTTCCTCGCCGGGGAGGCCGTCGCGCGGCACCGGGCGCTGACCGCCGCCGTCCTTGAGAGGGTACCGGCGCTGCGGGCGGGGCAGCCGCTGCCATTGCTGGAGTTCCTCGTCGCCGACCTCAGCGGCCTGCTCGTCGAGCCGGAGCCCACGCCAGCACGCCAGTGGATCGAAGGGCAACTGGCGGCGCCCGCGGCAGGCCACGCGAAAGGCGGTGAGCACCGGTCACCAGGGCTGCTCGACCTGGATCCGGCCCGGCTGCCGCGCCCGGATCTGACGGGCGAGCCGCTCTTCGGCTCACCAGACGTGATGTTCTGCACGTCCGACAGCGCTGAGCTGCTCGCCGGGACTGCCACGCTCGTGCTCGCCGAGTGCCACGACTCGATGATCCTCTGGGGATGGGCCCTGCAGCTCCACCCCGATCCCAGTGCGGTGCGGGAGGCCGGCGAGGCACTGCTGGATGCCGCCGCCAGCAAGCACCGGCTGGGATCGATGATCGGAACGCGGCGCACCAAGATCGTCCCGTTCCGGTTTCCCGGCCCGGCCGTGGACGCGGGCGGCGCCGAGCCAGATGCGATTCCGATCGCCGATGTCAGCGTCAGGCTGGCAGGCGGTCGGCTGGAATGCGTCGCGGGCGACGGGGACCCGTTCCTGCTCCACAACGGCGGGCTGGACTCCCCGGCGCACAACGTCCTTTCCCCGCCGCGCCTGGTGCCGGTGGCGCTCCGCGCGCCAGGACATCCAGCGCACAGTCCGCGGATCACCCTCGGCCGCGCAGTCATCCAGCGTGAGCAGTGGACTCTGCCCCCGGCCGATCTCTTCCCGGCAAGGCGCACCGGGTACGGCGAGACCGAGATCCTGGTGCACGCGGCCCGGGCCGCCCGGCGCCTGGGCCTGCCCCGCCGGCTATTCCTGGCCGTTCCCGGCGAGCGCAAGCCCGTCATGCTCGACCTGCGCAGCCCGGCCTTGCTCGACCTGGGCCGGCACCTGAGCGAGGGACGCCCGGCCGTCACCCTGAGCGAGATGCTGCCCGGTCCTGACCGTCTGTGGCTCGACGGGCCGGATGGCCGTCACTGCAGCGAGCTGCGCATCACGATGGCGAGGCGGCAGCCGTGATCGCCGACGCCACGCTCGATGACCAGCTGGCGCCGCTGCACGCCCTCACCTGCGGGCGTGGTCCCCGCGATGATGCACTCGTCGTCCGGGAATCCGCTGACCGGATCACGCTGACGATCAGCGCGAGCGGTACCGAGCGCAGCCGGATGACCAGCGGCGGGACGGGCTTCGACCTCGTGATGCCCGGCCGTCACGAGTACCGTCATACCGACCTGCTCGACCCCCGGCGCGCGACCGCCGCGTTGTCGCACGCGCATCCCACGGTCGCCGGCGAGCCGCCCCCTACCTTGCTCAGCGCGCACGAGGCGGACCAGGTGCGCGTCGTCGCCGAGGAGGCGGCCGAGGTCATCCGGTCGCGTCCGCCGGCGACCCCGTCGGTCACCGCGATCCTCGGGCGCCGCCGGGTCACGGTGCTGCGATCCGACGGCGTGGCGCGCACGGAGGAACGCCTGCAGGCGGAACTGCGGATCGGTGCCCGGGCGGAGAGCGCCCACGGCCGGGTGGCGGCACTGCGGGTGGTCTCCATGTCCGACCTGGGCACGCTGGCAGCGGCCGGGCACCTGGCGGCGGCAGCGGCCGCCGCCGAGGCAGCGCTGCGGATGACCCGCAGCGTGAAACCTCAGGCACGGCAGCTTCCCGTCGTGCTGGGACCAGGCAGTCCGGGCGCGCTCTTCCACGAGCTGTGCGGCCACGGGCTGGAATACGACCTGGCCGCGGCCGCCGGGGCGTACTTCGGCCCGCCCGCTGGCCGGCGCGTCGCGGCGCCGCTGCTCAGTTACCGGGACGATCCCCGTCTTCCCCTGGAGGCGGGGCTTTATGAGATGGATGACGAGGGGACGCTAGCGTCCCAGGCCCAGCTCATCGAGCAGGGAGAACTAGTCGGCTGGCTCACTGATCGCGCCGAGGCCCGTTACCTGGGCCGGGCCGGCTCGGGCCATGGCCGGCGACTGGACCATACCCGCCGCGCGCTGCCCCGCATGGCGAGCAGCTACGTGGCGCCCGGCACGTCACGCCCGGAAGAGGTCATCGCGGACGTGCCGCTCGGCCTCTTCGTCACCGGGATTGCGGGGGGCGAGGCGGACATCACCGGCGATGAGTTCACGGCTCGCACCAGTGAGGCATATCTGATTGAGCACGGCCGCCTCAGCGCCCCGGTCAGTCCGGTCATTCTTTCCGGCTCCGTGGCCGAGGTGCTCTTCCGCGTCGATGCCGTCTGCGATGACCTGGCCTTCCTGGCCTACGGAGCGCAGTGCGGCAAGTTCGGCCATTTCCCGCTCACCGTCTCGGTCGGACAGCCGACCGTGCGCATCTCCCGGCTCGATATCCAGCCGCTATGACTCTTCCACGCGGAGATGGAGGTTCCACGATGACGACAACACGGGTACTGGTGCTCGCTCAGGTGCCCGCCGAGGCCGCATGCCTGCCCACCACCTTGCCGTCGCTGAGACGCCTCGGCGAGGTCCTGCTCGTCAACGCCGGCGCGGGGCCGGAGGTAAGCGCGGCCGCACGTGACCTCGCCGTCCCGGTCGAGGAGATGGAATGGCTGCCTGACCGATCGGCCATGTTTAACGCCGTGCTGTCCAGGCAGGCGGACCAGAACCGGGTCCTCGCCTATGCCGACGAGACGGTGCATGAAACGGGCCACACGAACTGGAGCGACCAGCCAGGCGTGTCACGGGTCGGCATCCGGCATATCACCGGCCCGGACCAGGCGTATGTCGAGGAGCATGAAGGGCGCTGCCTGGCTGCCGGGGACATGCCGGACTTCGTCGGCCTGCGCACTCCGGTCCCGAATCCGGAGCGTTACCCCGAGGTCAGGTCACTGCCCGATAGCGGCATTGTCTTCGTGCATTACCCGAGCCGCTGGCCTGACCTCGCCCACCAGCGCACCGAGCGGACCGAGCGGACCTTTCAGCACGCCGTCGACGGCGAGCCGGCCGACCCGGACGCATTGTTTGGCCTGCTGCGAGCCGCATGCTCCCTGAAGGACTGGGCGCGGGCGGCAAGGGCGGCGGACGGCTGGCGTCGTCATGCGCGGCGAGACGATGGTCGCCGGCCGATAGCCGACTACTACACCGCGCGCGTCCAGGTCGCCCAGGGTGACGTGGGGGCGGCCTGCGGGGCACTGCGGGACGCCGTCGCAGGAGCGCCGCGTTTCGCTGACGCGTGGTATCTCCTGGGGGAATTGCATGCGGTCCATCAGGAGGCCGCCGAGGCCGAGACCGCGTTCCGCCGGGCCGCGGCGATCGGCTTCGACGCTGAGCCGCTCGTGGTCGAAGACCACAGCCTCGCGACCTGGCGCCCGTTGCAGGCCCTGGCGACTCTGGCCCGGAAGGACGGCCGGACGGGCGAGGCGGATGCGCTGCTGAACGAGGCGCGCGCCGTGCGGGACCAGGTGCGGCAGCAGATGAACGAGGCGCTGGCCGGCTGAGACCGCGCGCGGCGTCAGGCTGGCGTGCCGCCGGACCGACAGACCGCCAGCATCCGCAGTTCGGCGGTGTGCCGGCCGTCGGGGCCCGCCAGCCAGAGTTCATCGGTGCCCGGCAGCAGTTCCGAGAGCTGCAAGGTCGCCCCGCCAGAGCCCATCCGCGCCAGGACGTCGCCCAGGGGCGGACTCGCGAAGTCGATGTACACGGGCTTGGGCTCTGCGGCTGAGCGAGCGAATACCCGTTCGCCGAGCCCGAGACGCGCTCCCCAGCGCCATGCCAGCAGCATCCGGTCGGCGCCGGCCGCCCGTTCAATCTCCGGCGGCAACGTCACCGTGACCCTGGCCCGCTGCACGCACACCGTGCCGATCTCGATTCGAGGGACGGCATCGCCCTCACCAAGCGCGACCGACTCCGCCGGCGGCAGCGAGAAGGGCAGCAACGGGTCGAAGCCGGGGGCGATGTGCAGCGCTGGCAGCAGGGTCAGGCGCCCGTGCGGGTCGTGCAGCGCGAATCCGTCATCGTCGCGGCGCACCCGCACGTCGCGTGCGGGCACGGCGCCCGCCCGCCCGCGAGCGGGGCGCAGCTCAATCGGCACGGCTGGCGGGGGGTAGCCAAATATCTTGGTGCGCCGGGCGTTCACGATGTAGGCCAGCCGCTCACCAGGCGTCGCGATGGCCTCTTGCCACCACGCGATGCGGGCGGCCACGGTCTGGGGCGCCTGTGCCCGGTGAAAGTGGTCAGTCGGAAACACGGACAACAGCTCCGGTGCGTGGCATTCGCCGAGCACGACGCGATACCGCCCCGCGTTGACAGCGTCTATGTCCGGCGCGCCAATGAGCACGTCGACGCTGCTGAACACCCGCTCCGATGGCTGGCCGACGAGCTGCCGTAACCGGTCGGCCGAGATCCGGACGACATCGGCGCCGGCCTCGCGCTGGCGCTGGACCTCCTCGGCAATGGCCCGCAGCGCGGGGCCTGGCGAATCCCGGTCAGCGCTCCCTGGGCTGCCTGATCGCGCGAGGCGCGCGGCGGCCGCCAGGTAAGTCCGCAGCGGGACGCTCTCCCGTCCGGGCCAGCAGCGCTCGAACAGGCCGGCCAGCTCGGCCCTGGCCCGGTCGCGGCGCTGCCCGGCCACGACCGCCCACAGGTCCAGTACCGGACCCAGGCCGGCGGCGAGCTCGTCGCGCAGCGTCGGGCTCAGCTCGAGCTCCAGCGAACTCGGCCGCTCCTCGAATATCAGCGTCCGGTCGGCATACATGCGGCCGGCGGCCTGCGACGACTCCAACCCGGTGGCGGTGCTCCACCGCTGCTCGACGGCCGCGAGACGGTCGGGCCATGCCATGCCAGGCCGGCGGAGCACGGTACGCAGGCCGGCGATCTCCTCCTCGCACCACACCCGGACAGCGTTCCCCTGCGGCAGCCGCATCAGGTCCTGCTCGATGTCGGACAGAGGGTCCTCTCCGGCAGGGCCGACCACCGGCCCCAGGACGGCAAGCCCGGCGGCGGCCAGCCTGTCGGCGGCCGCAAGAGCCCTGCCGTCATCGAGCCCGGTCGCGGCGGCGATCTCCGCTACGGTCCGCTGACCGTCCGCCGCCTCGAAGACGTGCCTCTCATCCGCGTCGGTCAGTTCGCTGGCGACGGCCATCGGGTGCGGGCGCACCGGCGTGTGCAGGCGCCCCACCTGGTGACGCGCCGCCACATCCCCGAGGCCTTGCGCCAGGCGAACGGTCGCGAACACGACGGGTGCGCCTGCACCGACCTCTCCGCGCAGGCGCAGCCGCTCGCCGTCGCCGCTGCCTACCCGCGCGCGCCCGACCGGCCCGAAGAAGCTGTTCGTCTCGTTCTTGGTGGCCAGGCGCTGCAGATACAGCGCCAGCCGGCGCTCGGTAGCCCGCGAGCGCCGGCCCGCGTGCTCACGCCGGTACCGGCCCAGCTGGGTCGCGAACGATCCGCTCATCCGCTGCAGCGCGTCGATGAGGCGGGGATTGTCGCACGTGGCTCGCAGCGCGTCGGATATCGCGGAGGCGTCACTCGTCCAGGCCGCGCGAACCGCGTCTTCGGCACCGGCCACCGCGGCGACGGCCGGGACCCACCGCGAGAGGCAGTCCGCCAGCTCTGCGTCGGCAAGCTGGTCGGTGTCGGCCGGCATCCGCCCGCGGCCCACGTCCCGCCGGGCGCGGCTGAGCCAGCGCCGCTGCTCCGGCGTCCGGGCTCGGCTGACCGCCTCGGGGAAAGCGCGGCCGAGCAGGTCGGCGCGATACGCGCAGGCGAACCGGTCCAGTTCGCTCAGGCGGCGCAGCCGGTCGGCCGTGGCAGTGGTCCGGAGAAGGCCGACGAGCTCGAACGGGAATCCCGTGACGCGGAAAGCGGCGTCATGGCTGAGCTCCCAGCGGCTCATGTAGACCGGACCGCCCCCTCGGCCAGGAGCAGCGACGGGGCTGCGATGCCGGACAGGATCACCGACTGCGTGAGGTCGGCCCCGCAGGCCTCCAGCCCGCGCAGCGCAGCGAAGAGCTTGCAGCAGATGACGACCGGTCCGAACGGGCGACGCCGACGGCCACCGGTGACCTCCCAGCCCACCGCCGGCACGGCGAACTCGCCGTGCCGGCCGATGACGCGAGCCGGACCGACCGCCGCGACCGCCTCAAGGCCGTCGCCGAGCCGGGCTCGCAGGTCGTCCGGTCCAGCTGACCCCGCAATGCGCAGCCCGCGAGGTCCGGGGCGGACGCGCGCGCCCAGGCGCCGCTGCACCGCCGCGCCGTTCGGCTCATGGGCGCAAGCCTTCGCGGTGGCCCGGGTATGCAGGAATCCGCGCAGCACGCCCTCTTCGATGAGGACGTTACGCCGCGTCGGCGTCCCTTCGGCGTCGGCTGCCGTTCCCCAGGGCCCGGCGTCGGGGAGACCGTCATCGATAAGCGTGACGGCCGGGGACCCGATCTTGCGGCCGATTCGGTCCCGGAGCACCGACAGGGAGCCGGTCACGGCAGCGCCATTGAGGATCCCGGCCAGGGAGGAGAGCAGCTGCACGGCCAGGGGAGACCGCAGCAGCAGGCGCGTGGCGCCGTCGTCCGGCCGCCATGCGGCGCCGCGGCACTCGATGAGCTCCTGCCGGCGAGACCATAACCGACCCGGCGCCGGGAGGCCAGCGCCATGCGCGAACTCACCCTCAAGGTGCTGCCCGCCTGGCCCAGTGGCCCATTGCGAGATGCCGCAGGTGACGCGGATGCTGACACGCTCACAGCCGCCCGCGGTGAGGCTGACGGTGGCGATGGCCTCATCGCTGAGACGAGCTCTGAGCAGGGCACGGGCCGTGGCCGGGTCGCCGCCGTCGCGCACTTCCCGCAGCAGCTCAACTGCCTCCTCGGCAGTCAGCCACGGGCGCGAGCGCGCCATGTCGCCGACCGGGAGCCCTGATACCAGCCGCGTCTCACGCCGCTGACCGCGCACCGAGGTCACGGCCGCTAGGGACTCGCTACCCTGGCGGAGGTCTAATCGTCCGTCAGCGCCCATCGACAGCTCTTGGGCCCGACGCGCCTCGATCTGAACGAGAGCATCATCAGCTCCACTGTCAAGAGCCTCACGAAGCAATCCATGCGCCGCATTGACCAGCCTTGTGTCTGCGTACGGCGTCAACGTCATCGGCCTCCCCTGGACACAAGGCTCATGCACAAATAATAGCATCGGGCATAATCGGTTACCAACCCCTAGAATGCTGAATAGTGCACCAAAAGACGCCGTGACGCCCGTTCTGATCAGGCGTTTCTAGATTCCTGCTCTTCGTGCCGCCTGCCCAGCGCGACGTACGGGATGAGGCGGCACCGAATCTTTCCGGTCAGGCTAGGGAGGACCGAGCGGGATATCCCTCGTCAAATCTCTGCGGAGAAGTTCGGGAACAGACTCTGCTTGGACGCCAACGCCGATGCTTTCCATGGCCGGAGCTAGTTCCGGTTCCGTGAGAGGTCGGCGATGGGGTGGTCGGGTCGCGGCGGGCGCAGCTGGCGGCTGCGGTGGGGGCGCCGGCCGTTGTAGTGGGCCTCGTACGCGGCCAGGATCGTCCGCAGGTGCCGTTCGCCGAAGATGAGCATCCGGTCGGTGACCTCGGTCCGGGCGCCGGGACTTTGAGTTCGCCGCGCACCGCCATAACTGGGGTGAGGACCTTGCAGTCGGGCACTGTCGGTACTCGTGTCACTGCGATTCGCCTACCTGGCGGTCCTGCGCAGGTTCGGCTGGCTTGCCTTGCTCGCCCGCTCCGACTGCGCCTAGGACGCTGAGATCCTGATCTTGCGGCATCAGATCGCCGTGCTCCAGCGCCAGGTCAAGAACCCGAGACTGTCGTGGGCCGATCGCGCGATTCTGGCCGCGCTGGCCCGGCTGCTGCCTGGCTGCCAGCTCCGCCAGTTGCGCCTGATCGTCTCCCCGCGCACCCTGCTGCGCTGGCACGCCGACCTGATCCGGCGGCACTGGACCTATCCGCGCCGCGCTCCCGGGCGGCCGCGGACCGCCTCCACCGTGCGGGGGAGTGGGTGGCCCAGCAGGCCCGTAACCTGCTGATGGACCTCGGGGACCGCGCTGACGGACCGGATGCTCATCGTCGGCGAACGGCACCTGCGGCTGGTCCTCGGCGAGTACGCCGATCACTACAATTCGGACCGGCCGCACCGGTCACTGCGGCAGGAGCCGCCCGCCGGACGCGCGCATCCGCCTGTCGAAGTGACACATATGCGCATTCTGCGCCGAGACCGGCTAGGCGGCCTGATCCACGAATATGCGCATGTCGCATAGTGCGACAGCATTTTCGGCACCCACAGGCTGCCGAGGGAGGCAAGGCCGCCGTGGCCGCACTGCTTCGCCTGGTACGTAAGCGGTTCGCGGGAAACAGGGCAGAGGGAACCGCGCTCGAAGCCGCGCAGGCTGCGCCGCAAGACCGGGCGGCGGTGGAAGAACTCGCGCGGATCCTGGAGCGCGCGGCGGCTGCGGATGCTGGCTTCGGGGCGCGACTCCGGGCGCTGTGGCCGGACGTTCAGGCGGAACTGTCCCCCGCGCGGACTGCGGCTCGGCGACATTCAGCCGCGGGATTGACCCGGTGATTATGCAGCAATAAAGTACCATGTTTGACAGGCCGCGAGCGTCGGCTGATATTGGGTACA
>Ga0066790_10000045_pt1 | contig 30709 bp, 27 predicted proteins | sample OrgsoiDNA2013050_FD_70963 | JGI IMG/M metagenome (GOLD analysis project Ga0066790, IMG submission 70963) | Permafrost soil microbial communities from the Arctic, to analyse light accelerated degradation of dissolved organic matter (DOM) -... | ecosystem: Environmental > Terrestrial > Soil >...
CGGGCGTCGCCGCCCGAGGACTGCGGCGGCATGTGGGGCTACGCCTACCTGCTGGAGGTCCTCGCCAATCCCGGCAGCGACGAGCACGCGGAGCGGCTGGAGTGGCTCGGCATCGAGTCTGCAGCTGACTTCGACGCGGCTGAGTTCGACCTCGCTCGTACCAACAAGATGCTGTCGCCGATGTCCTCGGTGCTGTTGAAGCAGCACGAGTAGGCCACCAATTCCCCGACGTGGAATGCTGGTGGCGTGCCGGACCTGAGTGAACTTCGTGACCGGATGAGACAGTTCTCCGACGACCGGGACTGGGGCCAGTTCCACGACCCGAAGTCGGTGCTCCTGGCCCTGGTCGGAGAGGTCGGCGAGCTTGCCGAACTGTTCCAGTGGCTGCCCGCCGACGACGCCCGGCGGCTCGCGGCGACTGACCCGCTCCGGACCCGGGCGGGCGAGGAAATGGCTGACGTGCTGCTCTACCTGGTCTTGCTGGCAGACGTCCTCGGCATCGACCTGGGCGACGCCGCCCGGCGGAAGATCGCCGACTCCGAGCGCCGCTTCCCGCCAGCCTCGGTCACCGGCAAGGCACCGGAGCGCAGCTCGTGAATTCCGGCGACGCGGAGTTCTTACCGCCCGAGGTGTATTTCGCCTCGCTGGCTCGCAAGTGGATGGGCGCGGGGGCCCTGTGCCGGGATGCGGCCGGACGAGTGCTGCTCGTTGATCCCGTCTACCGGGACACCTGGGGCCTGCCGGGGGGCGCGGTAGAGGCGGCGGAGTCGCCGCAGGCCGCCTGCCGCCGGGAGGTAGCCGAGGAACTCGGGCTGGATCGCCCGGTAGGCCGCGTGCTGGCGGTGGACTGGGTGCCATCGCAGCCAGGACGCCCGGAAGGGCTGATCGTGGTGTACGACGGCGGCGTGCTCGCCGCCAGCGATATCGCGGCCATCACGGTGCCAGCCAGCGAGCTCGCCGGGTTCGCGTTCTTTCGCCCGGACCAGGTTCCGGCCCGAGTGACGCCGCTGGCAGCCCGCCGGATCGCCGCCTCCCTGGACGCCTTGGCGGCCGGCACGGTGACTTCCCTGGAAGACGGCGCCCCCGGCACCTGAAGGCTCAAGACCCCCTCAGGTAACGATCCCGCGAGGTGCCGATGCGGGCATGGTGCTGGCGCGCCGACCGGGTGCCGCGTTACTGAATCCGATCGAGCCAGGTCAGGTAGTCCCCGCCGAACGGCTCCGCGCCTGCGGCGATCGTCTCCTGCAGCCAGGCGGCGGACTCCTGCGCCCGGGCGATCACGTGGGCGGGATAGCGATAACGGCGCTGATGCTCGGCGAACTCGTCCTCGTCGAGCAGCACGACCCGCTGGTCGGCACGGCGGCGGATCACGTCCAGGTCGAGGTCGATCATCGTGACCTCGCCCGGCTGCGGCCACCGCGGCGGCGTGCAGATGTCACAGTAAATCTCCGTCGGCGCGGGCGCGGCGGTGAAGACCGCCGTCCACCACGCATCCACGGGGAACAGCATCAGCTGCGGCTGCTCGATCACTATCGGCGGCTCGTCGCCCCTGCGGGCCAGGAGCCCGGCCGGGGCGCCGAGCCAGACGCCGTGCTCGTCCTGCCCGAGATGGCGCATCGTCTGATGCCAGTGCAGGCCGCCGTCGTACTTCGTGAACACCACTCGCACGTCGCGTCCGGTCACCCTTGTCACTCTGCCAGAGGCGGCGGGGCCGGGGCGAGCGGAATTCGGCGGGAACCGCGGTGGGTGCCCCAGCCAGGGCGGGCGGAACCGGCCCGCCGCAGTCAGTCACGGCCAGGAAATCTTGCGGAGATTCTGACGCAACGCCTAGTACCCTTTGTGCGTCTTAGGAGCTGAACATATCAACCCCCCAGCAATTGGTTCAGGAAGGAAGTCCGCGATGAGACGAGCACGCAGACGTCGTGCCATTCCGGTTTTGGCGGCGGGACTGGTGGCGGCGGCAGGGGTCCTCGCCGCCGGCGCGGCCGGTTCGCCGGCTCTTGGCGCCGCTGCGGCGGCTCCGCCGGCGGCGGCTCCGGCCACGGCGCTGGGCCCGACCATCAAGCTGCTGCCCGCGCAGAACAGCATCACGGTGTCGCGGTTCGGGAGCCAGGTATTCGTCGATCCCGGCATCTGGGTGGCCTCGCTCGGTTCCGCCCTCCGGCTCAACGTCCAGCGGGCGAGCTATACCCAGCCAGTCACGGCCACGCAGATCGTCAGGACGCCGGGCGGCGCAACGCGGGAACGGCGGCTGCCGAACTGGACCGTCGCCGGCTGGAACGGGCTGCGGGACTTCGCGCGGATGACCGTGCGCAACCACGCCGGCAAGGTCGTGGCCTCGACCAAGCTCACCTTCTGCCCGGATAGCTACGACCAGGAGCGGACCGCCCCCGGCAGCGCCCCCACGTCATTGTTCCCTCAGCAGTGTTACGGGGGCGATCCCTTCGCGCGCGGGGCGGTCTGGGGCATCGCGCGGGGCTGGGCCGTCGATCCCGCCGAGAACGAGTCCGTTTCCTATAACCTGCCCCTCGGCACCTACCGGGTGACCGACACCATTTTCCCGGCTTATACGCGGTTCTTTCATATCTCGGCCCGCGACGCCCGGGCGACGGTCACCATGCAGGTGGTGACCGGGCAGGGCTGCTGCGGCCTTGGACGGCGCCATGGCCCGGCCGCGAGCGAGCCACTGCCGTCGCTGCCGCACGTGGCGACGCTGAGCCGGGCACCCGCGGGGGCGCTGCCGGACCTGGTGGCGCTGCCGTCCTGGGGCATCACGACCTCGAGCACCAACAAGGGCCGTAACGACTACCTCAACTTCGCCGCGACCGTCTGGGTCGGCGGCAGCTCACCGCTGGACGTCGAAGGCTTCCGGGTGGCGGGCTCGCCCACCATGCGCGCTTACCAGTACTTCTGGAAGAACGGGCACATCATCGGCCGGGTCCGGGCCGGCACGATGGGCTTTGACTCCAAGCCCGGCCACAGCCACTGGCACTTCCAGCAGTTCGCCCGGTATCAGCTGCTCAACTCCACCAGGAAGGTGGCGGTGCGCAGCCAGAAGGTCGGTTTCTGCATCGCCCCGACCGACGCCGTCGACCTCCTGCTGCGCCACGCGACCTGGGTGCCGACCTTCGTCGGACTCGGCGGCCAGTGCGGCTCCCCGACGGCCCTGTGGGTGCAGGAGATGATGCCGATGGGCTGGGGTGACACCTACGACCAGTCGAAGGCCGGCCAGGCCTTCGACATCACCAAGCTGCCCAACGGCACGTACTACATCGAGATCATCGCCAACCCCCAGCATGTCCTGCACGAGGTGACGAGGTCGAACGACATCTCACTGCGGAAGGTGATCATCAGCGGCACGGCGGGGCACCGGCTCGTGCGGGTACCCGCCTGGCATGGCATCGACCCCGAGAATTAAGGCGGCTACGAGCCGCGGCCGACGCGGAGCGCGCTCCGCGTCGGCCGCGGCAACACTCGCTACTGCGCGCTGGAGGCCGACCAGATGTTGATGCCCGCGTCGACCGCGTCGCGGTCGATCTGGGCCAGCTCGGCATCGGCGAAGCTGCTGCGGCTCGCGGCGGCGACGTTCTCCTCCAGTTGCGCGACGCTGCTGGCGCCGATCAGCACCGAGGTCACCCGCTGATCGCGCAGCGCCCAGGAGAGCGCGAGCTGGGCCAGCGACTGCCCGCGCTGACCGGCGATCTTGCCCAGCGCCGCGACGTGGGCGAGGGTCTTGTCGCTGAGCTGGTCCTCCGACAGCGAGGAATCCCGGCTGGCCCGCGACCCAGCCGGGATTCCGTTGGCGTACTTACCGGTCAGCACGCCCTGCGCGAGCGGCGAGAAGGCGATGCACCCCACGCCCTCCTGGGCCAGCACGTCGAGCAGGCCGCCCTCAATCCAGCGGTTCAGCATCGAGTACGACGGCTGGTGAATCAGCAGGGGCGTGCCCAGCTCGCGGAGTATCTGAGCCGCCTGAACTGTCCGTTCGGGCGAATAGGAAGAGATGCCCGCGTACAGGGCGCGGCCCGACTTCACCGCCGTATCGAGCGCGCCCATGGTCTCCTCGAGCGGCGTATCCGGGTCGAACCGGTGGCTGTAGAAGATGTCCACGTAGTCCAGGCCCATCCGGCCCAGCGACTGGTCGAGGCTGGCCAGCAGGTACTTGCGGGACCCGCGGTCCCCGTAAGGGCCCGGCCACATGTCGTAGCCGGCCTTAGTGGAGATGATCAGCTCATCCCGGTAAGACCGCAGGTCCTGGCGCATGATCGTGCCGAGGTTCTGCTCGGCGCTGCCGTACGGCGGCCCGTACTTCAGCCTTCCCAAAGGGTCGTCGGACGTGCTGAGGGTGCTGCCGCCGTAGTTGTTGGCCAGGTCGAAGTGGGTGATGCCCAGGTCGAATGCGCGCAGCAGGATCGCCCGCTGGGTGTCCAGCGGCGTGTCACTGCCAAAGTTGTGCCAGAGCCCCAGGGACATCTCGGGCAGGTCGATGCCGCTGCGCCCGCAGCGGCGGTAGTTCATCAGCTCATACCGGTCAGGAGCGGCAACGTAAGTCATGGCAGGAGTCTGCCACTGCGTGTCGCTCTGGGCAGCCCTGGGCTACTAGGTCCTCCCAGTCGCACCAGTTCCGCGCCGCGTGGGCCCGGACCTCGGGATCGGGATCAGCGTTGAGCAGCTTGCCGTAGGCGGCGACCAGGTCGCCGGAGTTCCCGCCGCCATCCCGGTACCGCTGCCACTGCTCCGGGAAGAACCGCCCCGCCTCGTGGTAGAGCCAGCGCACGTCGGAGGGCCGGGTCATCGTGCACGACACCAGCACCATCTCGGTCACCCGCTCTGGGTGACGCTCGGCATAGGCAAGCCCCAGCGTCACGCCCCACGATCCGCCCCAGACCAGCCACCGGCCAACGCCCAGGCGCCCACGGAGTTTCTCGATATCACCGATCAGGTGCCTGGTGGTATTGGCGTCCAGGCTGGTGCTCAGGTCCGCAGCCGACGGCGTGCTGCGCCCGCAGCCACGCTGATCGAACTGGTAAGCATCCGGGTCGAACGACCGGCACTGCCCCGGAGTGCCGCCACTGCCGGGACCGCCATGCAGCGCGACCGCGGGCTTGCCCGCCGGGTTACCGCTGACCTCCCAGTAGACCCACTGCCCGTCACCGACATCGACCATTCCCGCGTCATAGGGCTCAATCGCCGGGCTCAATCGCCGGAAACCTCTCAGGCATGACGCCCACCGTAGAGCACACTAGCACTAGACCTCTGCCGACTGCACTGGATGCCTATTCCGCGGAGCTGCTGCGCGCTCGCGGCTACCGCGACATCGTGACCATCGGCAGCACCGCCGATGACCGCGGAGTCGACATCGCCGCGGCGACCCGCGGCGATGCGGAACGCTGGCAGGCCACCACAGCGATTCGACAACCTGGCCGAACCACTGTTCTATGCGGTGAGCGGCTATTTGGATAGAAAAGGTTGACATGTGCCGATACGACACGCTACCATCACAAACGTTATAAATGCCCGGCGAAATGGAGATTGGATGGTAATGTTATTTCATTCTAAAAGCGGAAAGATCGGCCGCTCGCCCCTTGCTGCCAGTGCCTTACTGGCGCTAGGCACCTCTGCTCTGATGTTCGGAGCTACAGCCACCCCGGCAATGGCAACTGCGATACCAGCAGCTGCTGCCAACTGTAGCAATAGCGGATCGGGGGCCGCTTCCTACATCAATGGTGCTCTGTTCTGGAAGCAGGTTTGGTCCAAGCACACTCGTAACTGCACGGACTTCTACCAGACCTCCCAGACCACGCAGGATTCGTATGCAGGCTTCTACAAGTCGCCGAGCGCCTCTGGATGGCAAGAGGCAGCTAGCGGCTATCATGCACTGAATAGGGGAAGTGATGGGAACCAGGGCGTTGACCTCGTCACTAACCTCGCAGTCAATACTCAGCTGACCACTGTCGGCTTTAATGAGACGAGTAGTTTTTCCGAGGGTGTTGGCGTGAAGTTCTGAAATGTCATCCTGGCTCTGGCTCCGGGGGAAGGCGGCAGGCCCCGGCTTGGCGCCTCTCTCCGGATCCATCGCGACCGCTAGCGCTTTTCCGCATTGCTCTCTGAGCCTGCCCGACAGGCTTATATGCTCAGTGCAAGCTCGCTGGGTAACAGCGCCTTGGATGGGAAAGTACTATTCTGCCAATAATTGTCCTTATGTAGAACGGTCCTGTGAGGGGTTGTCGTATATGCGGTCATCCGTTCGGTACATGGCGTCCAAGGTGGGCGCGGTAGTTGCCCTGGGCGCCATCGGGCTGAGCGGCTGCGCGGCGGTTCATGGCTCGTCGTCGGCGCGCGCCGAAGACGCGGGCGCGTCGTCGCCGGTGGCAGCGGAAATGATCCACAGCCTGTTCCCGGCGACCGGGGCCCAGTATGCCGCTGGCAGCCTGTTTGACGAGACGGTCAAGGAGCTGGAATCAACAGCGACGGCGCGCTGCATGTCAGGCCACGGATTCAGCCAGCAAGTTCCTCCTGTATCAGCCGCGAGTATCGCGCAGACAGCAGAGCAGCACCAGGACAACTCTCAGTTCCCAAATCTCGCGTGGATGGCTAAGAACGGGCTCTTCGTCCCAGCAACGCAATTGCGTAACGGTGGTCCTCCGCCCCCAAGCTCCCCGGCCCAGCGGGCGTTGCTAGCGGACGAGCGCAAATGCGGTTTGGCGGCCGCTCGGCCGGTAGGTCAGGTCACGGGGGCGCTGAGTGGGTTGCAGCAGCAGTGGTTGAACGTCATTAACCAAGTCGAGGCGTCGGGGCCAGTCCAGGCGGCGGCACGCGGGTTCGCGATGTGCGCGGAGCGGCATGGAGTGCCGACGGCCGATGCCGGATCGCTCAACGCGTTCCTGGCCTGGACGACGGGTGTCTTCTCGCAAACGATCAGCCGCTCTGCGATGGTGGTCACCGAGCATCATTGGGTCGGGGTCTTCGTTCCCTGCGCGCGAAAGCTAGTCGCAGTACAGGAGAGACTGCAGCTGAAGCAGCAGAGTTCCTTCCTTCAGGACCACTACCAGCAGATCCTGGCGGCGGAAGACCGGGTTCCCGCAGCCATGACCGCTCTTGAGCGGCTGGCTGCCGCACCGCCGGGCGTCGTCAGCAATTAGGCCGCCCGTATCCAGATGCGGGCACGGTTCTGATTGGGGAGCGATCTCCGCTCGCCGGTTCGTCGCGCGGGGAGCAGCGGAATGAAGAGCGGCAGGCGCGGGGTTGAGGGCGGCTGGCTGGAGGGCCGCCTCGGCCGAGGAGTAACCGGCGCGCATTTGGCCGATGACGAGTTCCTGGGGCGTCCTCCCCCGGCGCAGGGGGAGGACATGCCGCCGTTAGCGCCGCCGCCGCGTTCCGGGCGGCGTCCGAAGGCGCTGCCTGTGCTGCTGGCGGTGGCCGTGGGGCTGGGATTGACTGCCGGGGTAGTGGCGCGCGGGTTCGTGTCGCCCGCGCAGCAGGCGGCAGGGGCCGCTCCTCCGGTACCGTCGCTGATCACCGCGCGGGTTGACTACGGCGTGCTGCCGGTCCAGGTGGTGCTGCGTGCCGATGTGAGCAATGGCAACCCGGTAACCGTGAAAGTTCCGTCTGATCTGGCCGGGGGGAATCCGGTAGTGACGTCAGTAGCAGTGTCCGCTGGGGAGCAGGTCAGGGACGGGCAACTGCTGGGAACGGTGGCTGAGCTGCCGGCGTTCGTAATGTCGGGCGTGATCCCGGCGTTCCGCAACATGGTACCCGGGACCAGCGGGGTGGATGTGCTCGAGCTTCAGCAGGGCCTGGCCGCAGCTGGGTATGGCACCGAGACCGACCCGCAAGGGCTTTATGGGCCGGGGACGGCCGCGGCGGTGCTGGAGCTGTACCAGGCAGCGGGTGTGCAGCCCGATGTAAGCTCCGGCGCGCGTCAGGCGGTCGCAAGCACTTCGGCGGCCTTGCCCCGGGCTACGGCGGTTGCTGTTTCGGCGGAGGCGAAGCTCGCCGCGGATAAGAAGGACGCCGCGCCGGCCTCAGCGATCGCCGCTGACCGATCCGCTCTTGCCGCGGCCAAGGCGGCACTCGGTATGGCCCAGGCAGCGGCCGTGGCGGCGCGGAGCGCGGCGGAGCCGGCAGTACCGCTCGGTGAGGTGGCGTTCATGAAGCGACTCCCGGCGCAGGTGCTGTCGGTGGCGCGGCTGGGGGACACCGTTGGGCAGGGCGGTCTGGCGGTAATCGGATCGGGCGTGGTGAAGCTGACCGCGCCGGGCAGCCAGGCGGAGACCGGCCAACTGAGGCGCGGGATGACGGCTACGGCGACTTCGGATACTTCTGGTGCGACCCTTCACGTGCAGGTCTCGCAGGTCACCTCGGGACATGTGGTTTTCGTTCCGGCTGGCCAGGTGCCGTCCGGGATGGTCGGCCAGAACGTTCAGGTGGTGGTGGCGACCGGCCGGGTGAAGGCATTCATCGTGCCGGTCGCGGCCCTGAGCACCAGCGGTTCAGGTCAGGTGTATGTGACGGTGGCGGGTCGGTCGGGCCACCAGCGGGTGGTGTGGGTCCGGCTGGGACTTCAGTCGGGCGGCCAGCAGGCGGTGTCGCCGCTTCGCGGCGCGTTGCGCGCGGGCGATCAGGTCGTCATCGGCGAGCAGGCCAGGTGAGAGTGCCCGGTGACACACGACCCGCATTCTGACGGGCTGGGCCCGTCGGCGGAGATGGAACTGGACCAGGTCGCCATGACCTACCCAGGTATGGTGCCGGTACGGGCTCTGCTACCGGTATCGGTACGGATCCAGTCAGGCGAGATGGTAGCGGTGACTGGCCGGTCCGGGTCGGGGAAGTCGACACTGCTGAACGTGCTCGGGCTGCTGGACCGGCCGACCGGCGGCCGGTATCTGGTCCGCGGCGTGGATACCTCGGTTCTGCCCGAGTCGGGGGTAACGTCGCTCCGGGCGAGCCAGTTCGGGTTCGTGTTCCAATCGTTCCACCTGCTGGCGGACCGGACGGCTGCGGAGAACGCCGAACTGGGCCTGATGTACCGGGGGATACCGGCCCGGCACCGTCGGCAGGCGGCGGCAGGGGCGTTGCACCGGGTCGGGCTGTCGCACCGGATGACCGCCCTGCCTCGGACATTGTCGGGCGGTGAACGGCAACGGGTGGCGATCGCGCGCGCGCTGGCTCAACAGCCCCGTGTCTTGCTATGTGACGAGCCGACGGGGAACCTGGACCGCCGGAACTCCGAGCTGATCGTCAGCCTGCTGACCGGGCTAAACGCCGAAGGCCTGACCGTGCTCATTGTCACCCACGAGCAGCAGATCGCCGCCGCGTTGCCCCGGGTCCTGAGCATTGACGACGGCAAGGTTACCGACGACATCACCGCGGCGGCGATCGACCGATCATGAGTCCCGTTACCAGATTCCAAAGGCGGATCCCGCCGGGCCCGACCCGCACCAGCAGCCGCCGTGCCCGGCGGCGCGATGCCACAGCGGCACTGACCCGCCTGGGAGTGGCGCCCAGTCGGCTCCCCGTCCGCGACGCCCTCCGCGAGGCTGCCCTGAATGTAGCTAGGGCACCGCTGCGCACCGTGCTCACCTCAATGGGCACTGTCCTGGCTGTCGGCACCGCGATTGCCACGATTGGCCTGGCCGATTCGGCGAGCGGCGCGGTATCGGACGCCTTCAATCAGTTGCGTGCCACCACCGTCACCTTCACCGACAACAACCCGCAGCAGGAACCGCCTGCTCTGACCGAGGCGGGTGAGAAGTCGCTGGACCGCCTGCACGGCGTGGTCAGCTCCGGCCTGCTGTGGAACCTTGGCAACAATGGCCAGCTCTTCACAGTGAGTCGGATCAGCCAGCCTGACCCCACCGGCCAGGCGACCGCCAGCCTTCCAATGACCGCCGCCTCACCCGGCGCGCTCGCCACTGCAGGAGCCATAACGTCCACCGGTCGGCTCTATGACGAAGGCATGGACCACCGTCACGACCTAGTCGCGCTGCTCGGATCGGCGGCGGCCAGCCAACTCGGGATCAGTAGCGTCGCCTTGTCCCCGGCTATCTACGTCGGCGGCGTCCGGCTGACCGTCATCGGGATCGTTCACTCCACCACACTGGCGAGTGAGGTCCTGCTCGGAGTGATCATCCCGCCGGGCGCCGTCCAGGCCATACCCGGTCAGGGCAGCACGGAGACACGGCAGATTATCGTCCAGACGGCGCCCGGAGCCGCTCAGCTCATCGGTCGGCAAGGTCCCTACGCACTGGACCCCTACCAGCCCAGCAGGATCAGCGCCGCAGTGCCCATCGACCCCAGCCACCTGCGCAATCAGGTCAGCGGCCCAGTCACCTCGCTGCTGCTGGCCGTCGCCATCGTGGCACTCGTCGTCGGCGTGATCGCCATTACCAACACAACACTGCTGTCGGTCATCCAGCGCCGGCCGGAGATCGGCCTGCGACGCTCGGTGGGCGCAGCTCCCCGCCACATCGCGGTCCTGATCGTCAGCGAGGCCGCGCTCATCGGCGTCATCGGCGGCCTGATCGGTACCAGCACGGGCGTTCTCATCACCGCCACCGTCAGCGCCAGCAAAGGCTGGGAGCCGGTCCTCGACCCCGCCCTCATCCTCAGCGCCCCGCTCGTCAGCACCATCGCGGGCCTGATCGCCGGTCTGTATCCGGCCTGGCGTGCCAGCAGGGTCAGCCCCATCACCGCCCTCGAGCGCTAGCGACCCAGATAAGGGTCGCTAGCTTCTGAGGTCGTGCCCGCGCCAGATCACCCAACTGCCCCCGTACGTATTCGGGGGAGTACGGCTGAACTTCCTCCAGGTGCCGCCCACACAGTGTGGCGCGCGACCGGGCGCCGCTGGCCGAGTGGGCGGCGCAGGCGCTGGCCCCGCATTTCCTCCCCGCGCGGGATCTCAGCCGAAGCGTGCTGCCCCTCCGCCCGGCGAACGCACCTGCAGGGAGGGCAAAAAAAACTGATCCCACCGACGCCGACCTCTCTGCGGAACAGGCAGCGGCATCGAAGGCGACCCCCGCAGCTCGGCGGCGGGTCTGCTGTGCGGGCGGGCTCGGCTCCGAGTGGGTACAGCAGCGGGCGGCTACCGCGGGCTCGCTCGGACATGATCCGAAGGGTGACGCCACAGCTAGCTCCCGTCGTGCCGGTGCTTTGGAAAATCTCGACTAGGGCGGCCCGTAGTTGTTCGCCAGGTCGAAGTGGGTGATGCTGAGATCGAACGCCCGTCTCAGGATCGCTCGCTGGGTGTCGAGCGGCCGCTCATGGCCGAAGTTGTGCCAGAGGCCGAGGGAAACCTCGGGAAGGTCTATACCGCTGCGCCCGCAACGGCGGTATCCGGTCTGCTGATAACGATCGTCCGCGGCAACGTAAGTCATGGGAGGAGTCTGCCACTGCGCCCAGCAACGCGGACTCGCAGGCAAGGCCTGATCTCGGCCGCGAACGCCCCGCTGCCCTGGCCGGCCAGTCGGCTCCTGCGAGGCGATAGGCCCGTCCAAAAAGGGACGAAATCCCGTGGCTAGGCTAGCCCTCAGACCGAGGGGAACCCGATGAAGATAGTGTTACCTGGAGGAACCGGGCAGGTAGGCACGATCCTGAACCGCGCCCTGAGCGCCGCTGGCCACGAGGTTGTCGTCCTGACCAGGCGGCCGGTGCGGGATCGTGAAGTCCGCTGGGACGGAGAGACCGTCGGCCCTTGGGCCGCGGCGATCGACGGCAGCGATATCGTGATAAATCTGGCTGGCCGCAGCGTCAACTGCCGCTACACGACGGCCAATCTGCAGGCCATGATGGACTCCCGCGTTCGTTCCGCCGAAGTCGTGGGCGACGTGATCGCGGCCGCCGCGCAGCCTCCTCGGGTCTGGCTGCAGATGAGCACCGCCACCATCTACGCCCACCGCTTCGACGCACCTAGCGATGAGGCCACCGGCGTACTCGGCGGCAGCGAACCCGGCGTCCCGGGCTACTGGGCGTACAGCGTCGAGATCGCCAAAGCCTGGGAGCGGCGCAGGAGCGCGCCAAACCCCGGCCACTCGTAAGGTCGCCCTGCGCGCTGCCATCGTGATGAGTCCCGACCGCGGCGGCGCCTTCGACGTCCTGCTCCGACTAGCGCGGCTCGGCCTTGGCGGCCCGGTCGCGGGCGGCGCGCAGTATGTGTCCTGGATCCACGACCACGATTTTGTCCGCGCAGTCGAGTTCCTCGCCGACCGGGACGACCTCGCCGGGCCGGTGAACCTCGCCGCGCCTGTTCCCCTGCCGCACCGCATGTTCATGCGCGTGCTGCGCGCCGCCTGGGGTGTCCGGGTGGGCCTGCCCGCGACGAAGTGGATGACCGAGCTCGGCGCGTTCGCACTGCGCTCGGACACCGAGCTCCTGCTGAAAAGCCGCCGTGTCGTCCCCGGCCGCCTGCTCGAAGCGGGCTTCGCCTTCGGCCATTCCCAGTGGCCGGATGCCGCCGAAAATCTCGTGCGGCGGGTGCGCGGCCAGCGTAAGCCCTAGCAGAGGCCTGCCGCGGCCCTCCGTTTCGGCTCATATCGGCCTGCACGTGCATATGCACATGCAGGCCGCGAGCGGCCCCGGCTGGCCCGGGTCGTCGCCAGGTCCCGGCCGGGATGATGTCGGCAATTTCCCGTAGATAACCGTCGAGCTAGTCAATTTACGGATGTTGCCGCTCCGGCAATGGTGACGCCCTAGCATCGTCGCCAAGAAGAGGGAGGTAGCCTTGCCGCATGGCGATAGCACCGGACACGGAGAAGGCGAGCCGCCTCTGGTCGCGCCTGACGGTCGGCTACGACAGCCTGACGCTGGACCCCTCGCCGACGCTGCGGCAGCTGCAACGGGAGTTGTCCCGGCCCAGCGAGAAAGCTATGCAGGGCGCCTGGACAAGCGTGGGCAGCGCGTTGGCCGGAGCAATGCGGACCGCGGCTCAGGCGCTAAGAGCCGGTCAGTCGAATTAGAGGCCCTTGAGGCCCTTCAGTTCCAGATCGAGACCAAATGGGAAGGGCCGATGCCCGCCCCCGCCGTCCTGGCCCAGTACGAGCAGATTCAGCTGGGGCTAGCTGAGCGGATAATGGCTATGGCCGAGACGGCCGTTACCGGCGACATCAGGACGCGCGACAAGGTGGCGGACGCGGCGATAGCGCGGGCCAGAGCCGGGCAGATCATGGCCTTCAGCCTTACCCTGATCGCCCTCTGCGCGGCCGTTCTGTTCTTCGTTTTCAACAAGCCGGTCGCGGGCGGCGTACTAGTCTCCGTCCCGGTCATCATGCTCATCCGCTCATTTCTGAATCCGTCATGACGGTCCTGAAGGTGTCGAGGAAATTCAGCGGCACCGTGGGCCGAGGTGGGCTAGGACTATGGGATGGAGTTCTTCTGCTACCACCGCGACCGGCCCGGCTCCGCAGCACTGCGCGACGAGCTGCTGGAACAGCACTGGGCCTATATGGACCAGTACGCGAAGACGATGATCGCCCGGGGCCCGACCTTCGCCGACGACGGCGACACCCCCACCGGCAGCGTGCACATCGTCGGCCTGCCCGATCCGGTCGCCGCCCGCGCGTTCGCCTTCGACGAGCCGAACTACCAGGCCGGCGCGTACCGGGACGTGCTGCTGCGCCGGTGGCGCAACACGCTGGGGCGGACCATGTGGGACTTCCCCGGCGGCCGGACCGGCGGCAACCGGTACCTGGTGCTCGGCCTCGGCACGGGACAGGCCGCCGACCTCGCCGTGCCACCCGGCCAGGACAAGCTGATCGCCTACGGGCCGCTGCTGTCCGACGACGACACCACCTGGCTGGGAACGGCGGCGCTGATCCGGGCGCCCGACCCGGACACGGCACGCGCCATCCTGACACCCGATCGGTACGCCGACATCGAGGTGCACACCTGGCAGTTCGGCGGACGGCCGTAGTAGGCCGTCCCGGCGAGCGGTGGCGTCCTGGCGGAGGGCAGGGGAGCGCTGGCACTGGGGCACGGGTGGTCCCGTCAGCGGACGACGCGGTGGAAGTTCGAGGGCGGGCCGGTGGTCTGTCTGGTCCGGGATCTGGCGTCGATGCCGGTCCGGGGCGCTCTACCGGTGCGGCGGTGGTGCTGTCTCAGCCGTTCCGGCTGACCTTCACCACGACTTGCTGGGCTGCGCGGGCGAGGTGGGGAAGGCGGTCCGGATCAGGTCGTGGACGATCGGGTCGAGGCGGGCGGTTCCCTCGTTGCTGAGCACAGCCAGGCGCACGCCGTCGTCGGGGAACCAGGCGTTGAGGGAGCAGAAGCCGGCCTGGTCGCCGGGGTGGTAGAAGATCCGGCGGCCGCCGGAGACGGTGCCGATGAACCAGCCGTAGCCGTAGCCCTCGGTGCGGATGATGCCGTCGTCGTCCTCGACGGGCACGTGGGCGCTGAACATCGCCTGCCGGGCGACGTCGGAGAGCACCTCGCCGCTCGCCAGGGCGCGGTCCCACCGGGCGAGGTCCCCCACTGTGGACCAGATGCTCCCGGTGCCCAGGTTCACGGTATCCAGCTCGAAGGAGGGCACCGCCGCGCCGTCGTGGCGGCCAGCTGCCAGGTCCGGCTCTCCGCCGGGGTTCCCGCTGAATGTCGCGGTCAGTCCCAGCGGCTGGAAGATCTCACGGGTGAGGAACGCGCGGTAGGGCTGCCCGGCGGCCTTCTCGATTATGAGCCCGAGCAGCACGTATCCCGGGCTGCTGTAGGAGAAGCGCTCCCCCGGCGGGCTGAGCAGCGGGGCGCTGGCGAAGCTTCCCAGCAGCTCGCTGGCGGCGGCGGGCCTGGTCAGGTCCAGCCCAGGCAGTGCATGCCAGTGGACCAGCCCGCTGGAATGGCTGAGCAGGTGATGCACGGTGACCGGTTCCCAGGCCGCCGGGCAGCCATCGAGCCAGTTGCGCACTGGGTCATCCACCGACAGGACGCCTCGATCGGCGAGCAGCAGGACGGCCGCCGCGGTGAACTGCTTGCTGACCGAGGCGATCTGGAAGCGGGTCCCGAGCGTGCAATCGGTGTCCGGGTCGCTCCCGGTCGTCCCGCCGGCGACCGCGACCAAGTCCTCGGTGCCGCGCTGGAGGAGAGCCGCGCCAGGCAGGGAACCTAGGTCCGTCATGGGGTAATCGTAGTGAAACGGGCCTGGTGACTGACTAGTTGCCGGTTACGGCCCGCCATCATCGCTTGTCATTCGGGGGTGCTCGGAGCACAGGCAGCTGACGCCCTTTCCGATCCACTCCTGGCCGGCCCATTCCGGGTGCCGCGCGATCATCAGCGCCGAGATCTCCTCGGCGATCGTTTCGTGGCTCATGGCCGAATCTCGGCGGGCCCACGTCTCGTCGCGCAGCAGCCGAAGGTAATCGCAGACGTCGGCCAGCAGTTGCGGGCCGCCGACGTCACCATGGCCGGGCACGACCACCCGCGGGGTCTGGGCGGCGAGGCGCTGCATCACGGTAAGCCAGCGGGTGCCGGAAACGTCGGTGTGGTGTGGCGGGAACCACGGGAAGATAGCGAACTGCCCCGCCTCCGCGAGATCACCGGTAAACAAGACATCCGCGTCCGGCACCGTGACGACCTGATCGCCCTTGCTGTGTGCCCGGCCGGTGGCCCGCAGCTGCACCACCCGGCCACCCAGATCGAGGTCGTACGCCTGGTCGTAGACGACATCGGGCTGCGCCAGTTCGACGCCCTCAAGCTGGCGGGCGACCGGTTCGCCGAGTCCTTTGAACATGTCGATGTAGCCAGGGCCCTTCACCCGCAGGTCCTCGGCCTGGTCCCGGTTGATCAGGAACGTCGCCGCGCCGGCGAACACCTGGGCTCCGAATGCGTGCTCGGGGTGAAAATGCGTCGTAGTCAGGTACAACTTGCGCCCTTTGGCGTAGTCGGCCGCGAATTTCAGCACGGTTTCGGCGTTACGCGGCCCCATGCCGGTCTCGACGACAAGAACGGGGGTGGCGCTCACCCCGGCCGGCGCCTCGCTCTACGACGAGGCACGCACGCTGCTGGCCCAGGCTGACCAGGTACGCGCCCGGGTGGCCGCCGCGGCCGGCACGGCCACCATCACCATCGGCACCCTCGCCGACGTCCTGTGGAACGGCACTATCGGGCTGGCAACAATCGCCCACGCCCCAGCCCGCTCATCCGCTCGTTCGTACGAATCGCCGCGACCATCTACCGCCCGGCCCGAACCGCCACCTAGCAACGCAGTCACGCCAGGGTGAGCACCCCCGGGCGCGATAGTTACCTGCGAGTGTCCTGAAGCGGCAGCCAGCACCGGGCGGGAACCGCTTCTTCCCGGTACCGCCCTGGCCCGTCCGGCTCGACGAGCCATGCGTTCCGGCCGGGAAGGACACTGAGGGCCTCGTGAAGCTGGGTGCCCACATAGTGCAGGGCGACGCCGTCCTCGGTCGCGTATCCCGGCGGGAGGCTCCCCGCGGCGATGAGCTCCCGGAACCGCTGCCGGCGCGGCTGGTCGCCCAGGTCGTCGTGGACCCCGTTGCTGAACGGTAGGAAGCCCAGCCCGCCGCCGACGGCATCCAGGCCATCACCGAAGGAGTCGGTCACTCCGCCCAGATGCCAGCACAGGCTGCCCGCGCTCTGCCCGGCCAGCACCACCCCGGCCTCCCAGCACTCCCGCACGATCGCATCCAGCCGGTGCGCGCGCCACACCGCCAGCAGGTTCACCACGCTGCCGCCCGATACGAAGATCACGTCCTGGGCCAGCAGATGAGCCCGGACATCGGGAACGTTCGGCTGCACGAACAGCTCCAGATGCGACAGGACCGCATCGCCGAAGGACCCGGCCCACTCATACCAGCGATCGATGTACTCGCGCGAGTCTCCGACCGCCGTGGCGATCAGGCACACTCGCGGCCAGCGCGCACCCGACAGCTGCATCGCCTGCCACAGCTGGGCGCCTGCCCGCTCCGGAGGGAAGCCCTCGGGCGGATACAGCACCCCTGAACACGCCAGAATCTGCCGTTCCCTGTCCATGAGCAGATCCTCCGCCCGGCGAGGACCGCACGCCAAATCGGACAGCCCACGGGCGGGCAGGCGTTCCTCCTGCCCGGCCCCGATCCGGGCAGCGCACCTGACCCGGTCATGCATCGCCCCAGATGTTCCGCGCGCGGCGCTGGCTGTCACCATGATCGGCGGGCTGGGCGTGGCGGTTGCTTTCCCGGCTCCGCTCGGTTCGCGCGTCAGGCGTGGGCGGCGGAGACTAGGGCGAGGGCGACCCCGACGGCGACACGGACGGCGAAGTGGTCGGCGACGAGGACTGCGACGGCGACGAGGACGACGGCTTGGGCTTCGGCGAGGACGGCTTGGGCTTCGGCGAAGACGGCTTCGGCTTCGGCGAAGACGTCGCAGGCGCCGAGCTGACCGGATAGTAGGTCGGGACCGGCGTGGCGCTGCGGGCCGGCTGCGGCGTCGAGCTGCGCCTGGCCGAGGAGGTCGCGTGCGCCTTGGTTGCCGCGGGCGCCGGCGCGGTGCCGCTCGGCTGGGAGTCCGGCGCCTGGGTCGTGGTCACCGAGGCTGGCCTTCCGGAACCACCGGAAGGGTTGGACGCGAGCCTGCTGGCCGTCACCGCGCCGCCCACGATGATGACGACCGCCGCCGCGGAGAGCACTCCGGCGCGCGTGCGGGTGAGCCACGGCTCCAGCCTGGGCAGCGGGTCGGGAACCGCGTCCGGGCCCGGACGCCCCCTATCATCGCGCCCCCGGTCACCGGGGCCGAGGTCACCGGGGCCGGCGTCATCGCGCCGCACGGATTCGGTTCCGGCCCAGACGGCCGCGCGATCCGGGCGGCCCAGGGCGGCAGGGGGACCAGCGACGGCGGGCGGACCGGCGACGGCAGAAGCACCAGCCACCGCAGAAGCACCAGCGACCGCAGAAGCACCAGCGACGGCGGGGAAGGTGGGCGGGGCGTCGGTCGCGCGGGCGAGGCCGGGCGACTGCAGGCTCGGCAGCGGCGGGACCCGGATCACCGCCGGCGCGGTATCGGGGCTCGGCGCGCTGCCCAGCCGCTTGGCCACCGCGGGCGGCAGGTCCGGGATGGGCAGGACGCTCAGCAACTCGGGTCCGAACCCGCGGATCACCACGATCGGGCCGCAGGTCGCACACGACTTGCTGTGCCGGGTAATCCGCCGGCACAGCTGCTCGCCCGGCGATGACGGATAGGAGCCGCCGACCAGCCGATCGAGCTTCTTGCACCCGGACCAGCCCGCCGACAGCAGCACGGTCGTCGCGGCCAGCTGGACGAACTTCGCGGCGGCCTCGGACAGCTCCGCGTGCGCGCGGCGGGCCGGGACCGCAAACACGGTACTCAGGTCGCTCTCGCCCAGCCCGTGCCGGACGGCCAGGCTGAGCACCTCGACGTCGGCATCGTCAAGGCCGCCCAGCACCTGCATCACGACCAGCACGTGCCTGCGGCGGTCCTCGGCGTCGAGATCTGAGGGGGCGTACTCGGCGGTCAGCGCCTCGGCCACCGCCTCCTGCGCCCGCGCGCTGCCGGTGGCGGAGGATCCAGCGGCCTGGCCCGCCTCGGCCGACAAGCCGGGACCATCCGAACCGCCGGGGCCGACGGAGTCGCCCGCACCGATGCCCCGGGTACGGTCGGCCTGCCTGCCCACGCAGTCGCGGCGGACGGCGGCGTACAGCCACGGCCGGATTAGGTCTTCGGTCCGCGCGTTGTCGGCGCCTGCTTGATCGGCCCCGGCCTGCGTTTCCTGCACGCGATCGAGTCGCGCCCGGTCGAAGTGGGCCGCCGCGCCGGTCAGGGCGCCCTCGACGACATCCGCCGAGGCTCCCTGATCCCCCAGAAAACCCTGAGCGTAATCGAAGAGATGCGCTGCGTAGGTGCGAGAGAGCCTCCGGTAGCGCCCCCGTACGTCGCCTCCGAGCGAACGGGGTATATGCCGATCGTCGGGCGATATCGGCCCGATGTGGACGGACATGTAACCTCGTCTGCGCTAGCTGCACCACTCGCATGTCGGTGCTTCTCCCACAATCTCCCGGGCGGCTGGCTCCCAGCGCAAGGCGAGATGACAAGCATCAGGCCCCGGCCAGGCATGCAGTCATCCGGAAACGTATTCCGCTCGACCGCTTAATTGCCGTTCATCGGTCCGGATAGCCCCGATACGCCCGGTGATGTCCGCCGCCCCCTCCACAGGATCCCCACATCTAACTCACTAAACGCGCACGGCTGAGTGGTGTTCTGTAGTTGTTATACCGAGGGGGAGCCCGCCGAAGGTTTTCAGCCGCGCTCCGGTGGGCACGGTCTATAGGGTCTCGGCCTTGACCTCGCTGAGACTCCTTAGCGGGACCGTTGCTTTCGCCCCGGCTAGGCCATGACCCCGCCGGACGGGGCGAGGCGTCCCGCCCTCCATCGCCGCCTTTCCGGCCCTGAACTCGCTGGGACCGCGGTGGGGGTTCGACCGCCCACCTAAGCCCTTGTGCTCCTGGCAGCGTCGTCCAGTGCTGCGGCGAAGACCGCCGCGATCTGGCCGATCTCCGCCTCAGTGATAACGAACGGCGGGGAGATCTGCAGCGCCACGCCGCGCAGCAGCCGGGTGATGACGCCGTGCTCGCGGATGCGCGCGACCAGCCGGGCCGCCAGGCCGGGATCGGCCGCCCTGGCCTCGGGAGCGATCTCGACGGCCGTGAGCAGGCCCGTGCCGGTGCGTACCTCGCCGACCAGCTCGTGGTCGGCCAGGGGCGAGAGCTTGGCCGCCAGCACCCCCTCCAGTTCCCTGACGCGCGGCACAAGCTGCTCACGCTCGAGGATGTCGAGGTTGGCCAGGCCGACGGCGCACGCCGTGGGGTGCGCCTGGTAGGTGTAGCCGTGCCGGAAGATTTCCGCGGAGCCCGGCCGCCAGAATGGCTCGGCCACGCGCGGGCCCACGAGCACCGCGCCCAGCGGGGCATAGCCGGAGGTGAGCCCCTTGGCCACGGTCATCATGTCCGGTTCCAGCGCGAAGCGCTCGCTGGCGAACCAGCTCCCGAGCCGGCCGAATCCGGTGATCACCTCGTCGGCGACGAACAGTACATCCTGCTCGCGGCAGATCTCCTGGACCCGGGCCAGGTAGCCCTCCGGCGGGAAGTACACGCCCCCGGCCCCGACCACCGGCTCGCAGAAGAACGCGGCCACGCGGCTGGCACCCACCTGGCCGATCATCTTCTCCAGGGCCGCCGCGTCGTCCCAGGGCACGCGCTCCACCAGCGGTACTAGCGGGCTGAAGGCCTCGGTGTTGGCGGGGATACCGCTCAGCGAGGTGCCGTAGGCGTTGACGCCGTGGTAGGCATGCGAGCGGCCGATAACGACCTGCCTGGTGGGCTGGCCGACCGTCCGCCAGTAGGCACGGGCCAGCTTGGCGGCCGTGTCGATGGCGTCGGATCCCCCGCCCGGCGTGAAGAACACCTTGGCGTCCGGGATCGGCGCCAGGTCGCTGATGCGGCGAGCAAGCGCTTCGGCCGGGCGGTTGGCGAAGGTCTCGAACACCTGGTAGGCGGCGATCTGGCGCATCTGCGCGGCCGCGGCATCGGCCATTGCGGCCCGGCCATGCCCGATGTTGCAGTACCAGAGGCTGGCCAGCGCATCCAGGTAGGACCGTCCGCCGGCGTCGAACACGGTCGACCCCTCGCCGCCGGTTATGGTGACGACGCCGGCGGCGGCCAGGCTGGCCATGTTCGCGAACCCGTTCCACATGGCGGGCGAGCGTCTGGCGCCGCCGGTCTGCGGTGCGTCAAACTGCGGTGCGTCAAACTGCGGTGCGTCAAACTGCGGTGTCACAGCTTGTCCCCTCCCAGACCGTAGGTTCGTTGTGCGTCCAGGACGGCGAACGACGCGCCCGGCATGGCGACCGAGGTTTCCCCGATCGTCACGCCCGGCCGCGACGCCGCCAGGATCGCGGTGGGCGGATCGGGCAGCGGCACCGTCAGGGGCACCCCGCCCAGGCTGGCCACGATCAGCAGCCGGCCGCGCGCGATGACCAGCCACCGCGCGCCGGAGTCGAAGCTGACCTGCGTCTGCTCCAGCCGCGGATCGGTCAGCTCGGGCCTGGCCCTGCGCAGCGCGATCAGCTCCCGGTACCACGCCAGCAGCTCGGCGTGCGGCTCGCCCGCCAGCTGGGACCAGTCCAGCTTGGAGCGCAGGAACGTCTTGCGATCCTGCGGATCCGGGACGTCGGCGGCCGCCCAGCCGTGCGCGGCGAACTCGCTGCGGCGCCCCTCCGCGACGGCCTTGGCCAGCCAGGCTTCCTCGTGATCGGTGAAGTACTGCCAGGGCGTGTCGGCGCCCCACTCCTCGCCCATGAACAGCATCGGCGTGAACGGGGCGGCGAGCACCAGCCCGGCGCCCACCTTGACCAGCCCGGCCGGCACCAGGTCGGCGATCCGGTCCCCGACCGCCCGGTTACCGATCTGGTCATGGTCCTGCAGATAGCCGAGGAACCGCTGCGCCGGGATGCGCAGCCTGTCGACGGGGCGGCCATGGGAGCGGCCGCGGAAGGACGACCAGGTGCCGTCGTGGAAGAACACCCGGGTCAGGGTCTTGGCCAGGGCCGCCATCGAGCCGAAGTCGGCGTAGTAGCCCTGGCGCTCGCCGGTGAGGGCCGTGTGCAGGGCGTGATGGAAGTCGTCGCTCCACTGGCCGCCCAGCCCGTAGCCGCCGGCCTCCCGCGCGGTCACCAGCCGCGGGTCGTTGAGGTCGGATTCGCCGATCAGCACGAGCTCGCGGCCCAGTTGTGCGGCCAGCGCGTCGACCTGCCCGGACAGCTCCTCCAGCAGGTGCATCGCGCGATGGTCCGCCATGGCGTGTACCGCATCCAGGCGCAGCCCGTCGAGGTGATAGTCGCGCAGCCACATTAGCGCGTTATCGATCACGAAGGCGCGGACCTCGTCCGATCCTGGCTGGTCCAGGTTCACCGCGGGACCCCACGGCGTCGTATGCGCGTCGGTGAAGTACGGGCCGAAGTCCGCGAGCCGGTTGCCGATCCCGACGTGGTTGTAGACCACGTCGAGCAGGACGGACAGGCCGCGGGCATGGCAGGCGTCGACCAGCCGCTTGAGCCCGTCCGGCCCGCCGTAGGGCTCGTGCACCGCCCATAGCGCGATGCCGTCGTAGCCCCAGCCGTGCTGGCCGGGGAACGCGGCCACGGGCAATAGCTCCACGGCGTCCACGCCGAGGTCGGTGAGGTGGCCGAGCCGCTCGATCGCGGCGTCGAAGGTCCCCTCCGGAGTGAACGTGCCGACATGCAGCTCGTAGATCACCGACCCGGCCAACGGGATGCCGCGCCAGCCCGCGTCGGTCCAGCCGAACGCGCTGTGGTCGTACCGGCGGCTGGGGCCGCGCGCTCCGCCCGGCTGCCACAGTGAGCGCGGGTCCGGCAGCAGATCACCGCCGTTGAGCCGGAACGAATAGTCTGTCCCGGCTCCGGAGTCCGGAAGGTCGGCGACCCACCAGTCGCCGTCGTCGGGCGCCATGGGGTGCGCGCGGTCCGCCACCTGCAGCTCGACGCCGGACGCGGCCGGGGCCCACACCCGAAACTCGGTCACCCGCGTACCCCGCTCACCTAGTCCTCACCTAGTCCTCACCTCGCTGACCCTAGAAGACATGATCGGGCCGCCTGGCTACCGGGTCGGGCACCAGCAGCGCGACCGGGAGCTGCTCGGTGAGCCGGCCGAGGTGCAGCTCGGGACCGGCGTGCACGGTGTTCGTCAGCACGTCCCGCCAGGCCCGAGCCGGCCGGTCGGAGCCGCCCGGAGGCCGCGACCGCGCCGAAGGCAGGGCCAGCGGCAGGACGGTGTCGGCCCAGCCGCCGCGACGAGCCAGCCCGGCGGGCAGCCGGGTGGCGACGGTAACGGCATGCCCGCCGCGCGCGAAGGCGACGGCATGCTCGGCGGCCGGCCCGCTGGCCGCCAGCGGCTCATAGCTGCCGGAAAACCAGTCCGGGTGGCCGCGGCGCAGCCGCAACGCCCGCGAGGTGACCAGCAGCTTCTGCCGGTCCAGGCCTGCCTTGTCGAGGGCTGTACCGTCAAGGGCTGTACCGTCAAGCACGGGGCCTCCAACCACGGGGCTGTCCAGCATCGTCAGCAGCGCGCGGCGGCGCGCGAAGTCCACGGGGCGCCGGTTATCGGGGTCGACCAGCGAAAAGCCGCCCAGCTCACAACCCTGGTACACGTCGGGCACGCCGGGCATGGTGAGCTGCACCAGCTTGGCGCCGAGCGAGTTGACCCGCGCGTCCGGCTCGACCCCGGCCACGAACGCGGCGATCCGCCCGGCCAGCCCCGTGTCAGCCGCTGCGGCCTGCGCCAGGCCCAGCACCGCCGCCTCGTAGCCCTCGTCCGGCTGCGCCCAGGACGTGCGGGTCTTCGCCTCGCGCATGGCCTTGCGCAGGTACTCGGTGAGCCGGGCCGGCTCGACCGGCCAGGCGCCGGCCAGGGTCTGCCACAACAGGTACTCGGTGTCGGGCTCGGGCGCCTCGCCGCCGCCGAACCCGACGGCCAGCTCGTGCCAGGCCGTGACCTCCGCCGCCCACTCGTCCGGCCGCTCGGCGAGCACGGCCAGCCGGGCGCGCAGGTCCTCCCCGCGCTTGGTGTCGTGCGTGGAGAGCGTCGTCATGGTGGCCGGCCAGTCACGGGCCAGCCGCGCCGCGAAGGCGTGAAACTGCGCCGGGCTGATCCCCAGCCGGCCCGGCTCGCCGCCGACCTCGTTCAGCGCGGTCAGCCGCGACCACCGGTAAAACGCGGTGTCCTCGACGCCCTTAGCCATGACCGGTCCGCAGGTCTGCTGGAACCGCACGGCCAGTTCGGCGCGAACGACGCCGCCGCTGGCATCCTGGTTCAGGGCCAGGGTAGCGATAGCGTCGAGGACCGCGTGCAGGCGGCCGGGCAGGCGATCACGGGCCGCCCGCGCGGCCGCCGTCACGACGGCGACCGACTCCCGCGGCGGCGGCTCGCCGGGAACGACGTAGGCGCGGTAGACGCTGATCGCGGTGAGCAGCCCGGTCACCGCGGCGCGCAGATCCGCCGCGTCGATGCCGACCAGCGCCTGCTCGCCGGCCTCGGCCGCAAGCTCGGCGACGCGGACCAGCCGCCACACCTCGGCCGCCAGGGAGCCCTCGGCGATCTCCCGCTTGGCCGCCTGCGCGACCGGCTCGAACGAGCGTGGGCCGCCCGTGAATGTCGCGTACTCGCGCGTGAGCGCCTGCGCGCCGCAGGCGTCGATGAACAGCCCGCCGGTCATCGCCAGGCTGTCGTACCCGGTGGTGCCCGCGCAGTCCCAGTCGGCCGGGAGATGCTCGTCGCCGGTCAGGATCTTCTCGGTGACGACCCAGGAGCCGCTCGTGGCGGTGGCCAGCCGCCGCAGGTAGGCGCGCGGATCGGCCAGGCCATCGGGGTGATCGACGCGCAGGCCGTCGATGAGGCCCTCGGCGAGCAGGCCCAGTAGCAGGCCATGGGTAGCGGCGAAGACGTCGGCCTCCTGGACCTGGACGCCGATCAGGGTGGTGATGTCGAAGAACCGCCGCCAGTTCAGCTCGGTGGCGGCGGTGCGCCAGTCTGCCAGCTCATAGTGCTGGGCCTCGAGGAGCTGGTCCAGGGGCAGGTCCGCGGTGCCGGACCGCAGCGGCAGCACGTGCTCGAAGTACCGCAGGACCGGCTCGCCCGCACGGTCCACCGTGATGTCGGCGGCGCAGTCACTGACCGGCCCGGCCAGGATCGGCAGCAGCAGCCGGCCGCTGCGGGCCGCCCAGTCGATGTCGAACCAGTGCGCGCACGACGAGCCGGCGCCCCCGGCCAGTACCGACCAGAACTGGCGGTTCAGCGACTCGGGCGCGCCGATGCCCATGTGGTTGGGCACGATGTCCACCACGATGCCCAGGCCGTGGCCGCGGAAGGCTGCCACCATCGCCCGGAACCCGCCCTCGCCGCCCAGGTCCGCCGAGATGCGCGAATGATCGACCACGTCGTAGCCGTGCATCGAGCCGGGTGCGGCCTGCAGGATCGGCGACACGTACACATGGCTCACGCCGAGCGCGGCCAGATAACCCCCCAGGTCGGCCGCGTCGGCGAAGCCGAACTCTCGGTGCAGCTGCAGCCGGTAGGTCGAGACGGGACTCAGGGGCGGCGCGGCTGGTTCAGCCGCGGGCGGTTCACCCGCGGGCGGTTCACGCACGGCGCAGGACCTGCACAGAGCGGCTGCGCACCTCAATCGTGTCGCCCGGCCTGGCCGCGGTATCGGTGCCCGACTCTGCGGCCGCCGAGGTGTCGAACACTCGCGTCCACTGCTCGCCGTACCGGGCGGCCGGGATCGCGAACTTGACGTCGTTCTCACTGGCGTTGAACAGCATCAGGAACGAGTTGTCACGGACCCGGTCGCCGCGCTGGTCGGGCTCGCTGATGCCCTCACCGTTCAGGAAGACCGTCAGCGACTTGGCGAAGCCGGCCGCCCAGTCATCATCGGTCATTTCCTCGGCGCCGGGGGTGAACCAGGCGATGTCGCCCACCTGGCCCTGCGGTCCGGAGATCGGCTCGCCCTGGAAATACCGGCGGCGGCGAAACACCGGATGACTGGCGCGCAGCCGGATCAGCGCCCGCGTGAAGTCGAGCAGGCTGCGTTCCGTTTCCTCCCGATCGTGCCCGTGCTGGCCGGAACCGTGCTGGCCGGAACCCTGCTGGCCGGAGCCCTGCTGGTCAGGGCTCTGGCCCTCGAACGGCGCGGTATCGCGCGGCCGCGCGACGGCGTCCTCCGGCCACGCGACCCAGGAGATCTCGCTGTCCTGGCAGTAGCCGTTGTTGTTGCCCTGCTGGGTGCGGCCCATCTCGTCGCCGGCGACGAGCATCGGCACCCCCTGCGACAGCAGCAGCGTGACCAGGAAGTTGCGCTGCTGACGGGCCCGCAGCGCGCGGATGCGGTGGTCATCCGTGGGCCCCTCCGCCCCGCAGTTCCAGGACCGGTTGTCGTCGCTGCCGTCGCGGTTGTCCTCGCCGTTGGCCTCGTTGTGCTTGCCGTCGTAGGAGACCAGGTCGGCGAGGGTAAAGCCGTCGTGGGCGGTGACGAAGTTGACCGACGCCACCGGGCGGCGCCCGTCGCTCTGGTACAGGTCGCTGGAGCCGGTCAGCCGGGAGGCAAACTCCGGCAGCGTGGCGTGCTGGCCTCGCCAGAAGTCCCGGACGGTGTCCCGGTACTTGCCGTTCCACTCGCTCCACAGCGGCGGGAAGTTACCGACCTGATAGCCGCCGTCGCCGACGTCCCAGGGCTCGGCGATGAGCTTGACCTGGGAGACGACCGGATCCTGCTGGACCACGTCGAAGAAGGAGGACAGCCGGTCGACCTCATGGAACTGCCGGGCCAGCGCGGCGGCCAGGTCGAACCGGAAGCCGTCCACGTGCATCTCGGTCACCCAGTAGCGCAGCGAGTCCATGATCAGCTGGAGCACCTGCGGATTGCGCATGAGCAGGCTGTTGCCGGTGCCCGTGGTGTCCATGTAGTACCGCTTGTCGTCGTCCATCAGCCGGTAGTAAGCGGTGTTGTCGATGCCACGGAAGGACAGCGTGGGGCCCAGCTGGTTGCCCTCGGCGGTGTGGTTGTAGACGACGTCGAGGATGACCTCGATCCCCGCCTCGTGCAGCGCGCGGACCATGGCCTTGAACTCCTGCACCTGCTCGCCGCGCTGGCCGGACGCGGAGTAGGCGTTGTGCGGGGCGAAGAAGCCGATCGTGTTGTAGCCCCAGTAATTGGACAGGCCGCGCTCGGCCAGCACCCCGTCATTGATGAACTGGTGCACCGGCATCAGCTCGATCGCGGTGATGCCGAGGCCGTGCAGATGCTCGATGATGGCGGGGTGCGCGAGGCCGCGGTAGGTGCCGCGCTCGGCCTCCGGCACCGCCGGGTGCAGGCGGGTCAGGCCTTTGACGTGCGCTTCGTAGATGACGCTGTCGTGGTAGGGAACCCGCGGCGGCCGGTCGCTGGCCCAGTCGAAGAACGGATTCACCACCACCGAGCGTGGCACGAAGGGCGCCGAGTCGGCCTCGTTGCGCTGGCCGGGCTCCCCGAACCGGTAAGAAAACACGGCCGGGTCCCAGCTGACGCCTCCCTCGATGGCCTTGGCGTAGGGATCGAGAAGCAGCTTGGCCGGGTCACAGCGCTGCCCGGCCGCGGGGTCATAGGGTCCGTGCACGCGGTACCCGTAACGCTGGCCGGGGCCGACTCCCGGCAGGTATCCATGCCAGACGAACCCGTCGACCTCCCGCAGCGCGATCCTGGTCTCGCCGCCAGCGCCGCCGTTACTGCTGGCACTGTTGTTGCTGGCACTGTTGCTGCTGGCACTGTTGCTGGCGTCGCCGAACAGGCACAGCTCGACTCGCTCGGCGGTCTCGGAGAACAGCGCGAAGTTCGTTCCGACCCCGTCATAGGTCGCCCCGAGCGGATGGGCTACGCCCGGCCACACCGATGTCTGTTCTGGCAAGGTTTCCTATCCCGTCCTGTTATCGCGTCGCACCCGCTCAGTCCTATCCCAGCCGCCCCGGTTCGCGTATCCGGTTCCCCCGACGCATGCGGTAGCCGCAACTCAACGGTAGAGCCACGCGGCTGCCCTGCTCGCCCGATTGCCCTGGTCGCCCGATCGCCCGGGCCGCAATTGCCCCCGGCGACGAACCGCAAACTCGCCCGCGAGAACTCCGCGGCCGACCGGGGCATCCGCAGAGGTCTCCGCGGTCTCGGCCCGCAACTGGTAGCCGTGATTGGATGCGGTGATGGCCGTCCCCCACCATGATCTCGTCGTCCGCAGCGGGACGATTGTCAGCCCCGGCCACCGCGAGATCGCCGACGTCGGCGTGCGCGACGGGCGGATCGCTCAGCTAGGCGGCGCTATGACCGGCCAGGACGAGGTCGACGCGAGCGGCCTGCTGGTCATGCCCGGCGGCGTCGACGCGCACGTGCACCTGGTCTGCGCCGCGCCGACTGCGGAGCTGGCGGCGGAACCTGGCCCCGAGAAGCCGACCTGGGTCGACGACTTCTGGACCGGCTCGCTCGCCGCCATCGCCGGAGGCATCACCACCATCGGGAACATGACGTTCCCGCGGCCCGGCGAGTCCATGACCGCGGCGATCGGCCGGGAGATGGCCGGCGCCAGCGCCGCGGCGGCGGCGGACTGGTTCCTGCATCCGGTGCTCTCCGGCGAGCTCGGCGACGCCACGGCCGACGAGATCGCCGGGCTGGCCGCTGCCGGGCACACCAGCCTCAAGGTGTTCCTGCTCGATCCGCAGTACGCGGCGGGGGCGCCGGGCGTGGCCGACGCCATCGCAGCCGCCGGCCGCGCGGGGGCGATGACTCTCGTGCACTGCGAGGACGCCGAGGTCCTCGAGCGGGCGGGCCGCGAGCTGATCGCCTCCGGCCGCGGCGGCGTGCGGAACTTCCCCGACGCGCGGCCCGTCAGCGCCGAGGTCGAGGCCGTCGACCGGGCCATCGAGCTGGCCGCCGCGACGGGCGCGCCCATCTACGTCGTGCACCTGTCCTCTGCGGCCGCGCTGGACCGGTGCCGCCGGGCCCGCGCCGCGGGCCTGCCGGTCTACGTAGAGACCAGGCCCCTGTACCTGCACCTGACGAGGGAACGCTTCAGCGAGCCCGACGGCGCGAAATACGTGGGCGCCCCGCCGCTGCGGGATCAGTCCGACCGCGATGCACTGTGGCGCGGGCTGACCACGGGCGAGATCGATACCGTTTGCAGCGATCACGCTCCGTGGACACTGAGCGCCAAGCTCGACCCCGGCCTGGACGTGCTGACCGCGCGGCAGGGCGTCGCTGACCTCGAGACGCTGATGCCGATGCTGTTCTCCGAGGGCGTCGTGACCGGGCGGATCTCGCTGGACAGGTTCGTCGAGCTGACCTCCGCCAGTGCCGCCAGGCTGTTCGGCCTCTACCCGCGTAAGGGCGCGATCGCCGAGAACTCCGACGCCGACCTGGTGCTGTGGGATCCGCAGGAGCGCAGAACGATCGACGGGGCGCGCATGCACTCCCGCGCCGGGTACTCGGTGTACGACGGCTGGGACGTGCAGGGCTGGCCGCGGTTCGTCCTGCGCCGCGGCCAGGTCGTGCTGACCGACGGCAGCCCCACGGTGCAGCCCGGCCAGGGCCGCTGGGTGCGGCGGGACCCGGCCGGACGGCCGGCGCCGGTCGCCGACGACCCGTCCTAGCCGCCCGCCCGTTGCCCCGCAGCCCCCGCAGCCCCCGCAGCCCCCGCAGTGTAGGTCGGGAAAAGATCGTGAAGCATTTTGGGGGGTGGGACCCCTAAAAGGCTTCACGCTAACGGCAGGCAGGGTCCACGCCGCCCCGGGCTCAGGGCTCGCGGACTACCTCTGCTGGATCCTTGTCATCGCGCAGCCCTTTGTAGGACGGCGCGCGCAGCCGGCCGGCCTTCGTCCACTCGGTGAAGGCCACCTCCACCACTAGCCGCGGCTGCGCCCAGCGGGCGAAACGGGCGTGCTCGGCGGGAACCTCCGTCGTGAACGGCGAGGTGTCACGGCGCAGCGGTTCCAGCCGGGCCGCGAGCATGCGCAGCGTCTGCTGAGTAAAGCCGGTTCCGACGTGACCGGCGTAGGCCAGCCCGTCCGGGCCGTAGACGCCGATCAGCAGCGATCCGATCTGGCCGGCGCGGCCGCGCTCACCTGGCTTCCAGCCGCCCACCACGGCTTCCTGGCGGCGCACGTTCTTCACCTTGATCCAGCTGGCTGACCGCCGGCCGGGCTCATAGCGCGACACCAGCCGCTTGGCCAGCACGCCTTCCAGGCCCTGCTGCCGGGACACCGCCTGGACGGCGGCGCCGGACTCGTGGGTGAAGGCGGGCGGAGTCTGCCAGTTCCGGTCATGCAAGCCCACTTCGTCCAGCAGTGCCCGGCGGTCCCGGTAGGGCAGGTCGAGCAGGGGGTGCTCGTTCAGCGCCAGCAGGTCGAAGGCCAGGTAGCTGACCGGCACCTGGCCCACCAGGGTCCGCGCCTCCGCGGCGGAGCTGATGTTCATCCGCTGCTGCAGCGCCTCGAAACTCGGCCACTGCTCGCCGCCGAAGGCCACGATCTCGCCGTCGAGCACGGCGCCGGATGCTCCCGCCTCGCGCAGCGCCGCCGCCAGGCCCCGCAGTTCGGGATAGGCATGGGTGATATCTCGGCCGGTTCGCGAGACCAGCCGGACGGCACCAGCCTCGACATAGCCGAGCGCCCGCAGGCCATCCCACTTCATCTCGTAGGCCCAGCCGGCGTCGTCGGGCGGCAGTTGGCCCGCGGTCGCGAGCATGGGCCGCAGCCCGGCCGGCAGTCCCCCGTTCCCCGAGTTCCCCGCGTCTGTCACACCTGGTCACTACCCCATGGACTTGGCGCCATCCAGTGACTCGCGGATGGCGGAGCCGTCCATGATCACCTGGATCTGCCAGTCACGGTGAGACTGTCGCGTTACGAGTGATGCTGGCGGGGTTGGCGGGGTGGCGGGGTGGCGGTGCGGCCAGAGCCGCCGGTCTCTCGCCCGGCCAGGGCGCCCGTCGGGACTTGCGGTCGCTCCGGGCATGGCTTAGGGTCGCGCCGGAGCAGGATCTCCGGTGATCACCACCGTTTTTCAGCATTATGAGGCTGTCGCATAACTCGTGATCTTGTTCTGTCAAGGTGGCGGCGGTCGGCGTGTCGGCGGGACTGCGGGGCGCTGAGCTGGGAAAATGCTCATATGGGGCATAACTTCGTGGTGGGCG
>Ga0066790_10000047_pt1 | contig 30247 bp, 18 predicted proteins | sample OrgsoiDNA2013050_FD_70963 | JGI IMG/M metagenome (GOLD analysis project Ga0066790, IMG submission 70963) | Permafrost soil microbial communities from the Arctic, to analyse light accelerated degradation of dissolved organic matter (DOM) -... | ecosystem: Environmental > Terrestrial > Soil >...
CCGTTCATTCAATTGGATGAGTGGGTTGAGGACCACGCATGTGCTTTCACCTCCCACTCTCAGTCTATCTTCTTTCTTTCCTCCTATCAAAGGCGGAACGCCTTTATGATAGCCTGTACTAAGACTATATTTATTTCGCAAACACAACAATTTACTCCGGAAGCGTTAGCAGAACTGTTCACAGCGAGACAGAGAGGTATTTAGTCATGATGGAAGAACAAATAGATCTGGACCTTTCTCGAGTATCGCTTGAAAATATTATCAACTACTTGACATTAACGGGATGGCGGCAGATCAAGTATGAAGATAATCTCATTGATGTATATGCCAAACCCGATGAGCACAGTGAGCACCCTTTTGTTGTGACCTTGCCTAAAAGTCAGGATGCTCGTGATTACGCAGTAGGGATCGAAGAAGCCATTGAGCGCCTATCAGTGGTAGAAGATACCTCATTCGAAGCTATCCTGAGAAAAATCCAGGCGGTCAAATTAGATGTCATTTCTATACGATTGGTGATAGCACGAAATGAGTATCCTTCAGTTGACCGTGCGAAACATTTTATCGATGGGATGCGGGAGTTGATTTCGTGGGGAGCGTGCATGGAGGAACAAGGAGAAAAACGGTATTTTATACAACCTGTCCACCAGGGTCGTGAGCAAGCGCGGCATTTCAAGTTGGCTCATACGTATCGAGGAAGCTTTGGCTTTACCTTTGAATCCCAACTACCTATAGCCTACCCGCTTCCTATCTGGTCAGATTATAAAGCTCTTCCTCTAGCACGACGTGTACTGGAACGAATTACGCGTGGCTTTCTTTTTACTCGCCAGGCAGAACGAAGTCAGAATTCACAGGAGATTAGCGGGCATTTTTCGCAAGGATTTAATGGAAATATGTGCAACGCTGCCCTCGAGATGCTCAAAGATATCCGCAATGGAGAAATCATCTATGATGTAGGCTGGTCTTCTAGTATGAAAGCGTCAGAGGATGTAGCTCAGTTTGATCCAATCGTTCTGAAAAAGGACACTATTTATTATCTACAAGATGCCGCAAAATATCTTGAAAAGACGGGACTCGAAGATTTAAAGGGAATTCTTACTATTGAGGGGCAGGTGATTGGATTGAGCTATGATGGACAGGGCACGCGAGAAATCGTGGTGCAAGCTGATGGCATTGGGAAGGTAGAAATGGTGTTGGATGAGGAGGCGTATCAAAGTGCGGGACAGGCTCATTTGCGTGAACAGAGGATCACTGTTACTGGCCAGTTAAGCAAAAAAGGGAAGCGCGGGCCCTACATTTTGACGAGTCCCCGCGCTTTTCAACTGTTGGAGGGTTAGTTGTCAGTGTAGATTGAGCTTATCCGAGGCTTCGCTCAACAAGGTATTCACTTTGTCTCTGATTTCATTAGGGATCGGATGGTCGGCGCTCCCTTCCAGATTGATACGGACCTGATATGTTAGCTTTAAGCCGACTGTTTCTCTTTCCAGGGCTCCGAGCTGTTCAACCAGGTTCTGCAACTCATATACCTCTAAGACGGCCTCGGTGCTCAGTCCATATGCCCCAGATCTTTCCTGCACATTCGTCGGCTCGCTTCGCGGTCTGTTGTCCTCTTTGTGGCTATATCCAGGAGACTCAGGTGGCGTTTTGCTAACTGGTGGATCTTGGATGGTGCTGATGCGCACAGAGCGCGCTCCTGCATAGTCGCACGGCCAGGGACCAGAATCTAGGGTACGTTCGAGCCACCGGGAGCTAAATGCTGTCTCGATGGTGGCCTTCACTGTCACCCATGGTAACACTTGTCCAATTTTGCCTGAGAGTGCATCGGCAATGGCGTGGGCGTTGGTATATCCATTCTCCCAGGCTTCAGGGAGATTTTCCGGGAGTATCTCGCTGGCCGAGATGGGCCGGGGGGGCAATTGTAGTGTTGCCTCGTCAATGAGTAGCTCTTCTGCGACCTCCTCAGCAAGCAGGCTTGCCCTGCCTGAACGCAACCAGAGGCTGCGCCCTTTGACCGCAATCTGGACAGCGGCGTTGATAACCTCACGTGAGGCTTTGGGCAGAAAGACTGGCTCACTATATTCCTGTCCCTCATCTCCCTTTTTGTGCATCTGTACAACTTTGCCAGAGAAGTAGGCATAGAGTTCTTGCAAGCTTAACACATCACTCTGCCACAGTTCTGGCAGTGTCCCTGGCTGAAGCAAGGCGGGATCAAGTGAAGAAAGCGTGGCATATTCGCTAAGTACAACTTCTATGCTGGGATCTCTGAGGGCCGCCTCATCGGGCTGCTCGTACCAGAAGGTTCGGGTTGAGCGATCTGGACGAGTGGTGCGAAAGATAAAGATGCCCTGACGACAACCTTCTAGCAGAGTGTCGAGGATAGCACTCTGGTTGAGTAATTTGGGGAGCCGCACATCGCTGGCGAAGGCATCAATCAGATAGCTTAAGGGACGAGACTGCTCACCGGCCTTAAATAGCTCCATCTGACTCCCACTGTCGGGCAGGAGGGCGTCCGAACTAATAGCCGTGTCCTGGATACGCGCCTGTGGATGCTTACTGATGACACCAAACAAGGAAACATTATCAGGGATAACTCTGAATGCAATGTCCTGGTCGTTACGGTCGACAGTGACGGCGATGCAGTAGGCCTGACGCACCATCTCGTTTAGATGATTTTGTGCCTGTCTCTTTTCTCTCTGCAAGAGCTGCTTTCGAGTCTCATCCACCTCCTGGCCCTTTAAGCGCTCTTCGACGCTTTGCCATCCCAGAACATCCCGAATGGCGTTCTCGACCACGCGCAAGCCATCGACCGAGGGAACGGCCAGGATAAGGGCATTACGATCGGTGCGCGGATTATTTGGGCCGTTTTTTTGGTCCAGAAAGCGTCTGGCCTCTTCACTGGGATTGCCAGAAAGCGAAGCAGCTTTGGGACCAAGAATGGCGTAATGAAATTCTCCCTTACCACCTATATCGCGCGGATGATCGGGTAGGAGGTGAGGTTTATGCACGCCAGCTGGAATGCCATCTACCAGACTTTTGCAGGCGCGAATCTGGTCGTCGAGCTGAGCCTCAATTGCTTCTGGTGGAACCTTCTCACGAGCATCATCGTGCATCTGCTTGAGATTAGGTCGACCACCCAGTCGCCAGTTTTTGGGCAACTTCGGAGTGCCTTCGGGACCTGTCTCCCGATCTTGTAGAGTCTTTTCATCCAGAAACCAGGATAGTTCGGTCCAGCGCTGCAAGGCTTTGCCCATTTCGATGCGGTCGGGGCGAGTGTCGCCTACCAGTACTAGCAGATCTCGGGTACTAGCCTGCTGGGTGCTACCGATCGGTTGCGAATGTAGAAAGGTGGCAAAAACTATCTGCTCGACTTCGCGAAAGCGGTCGAGAGATGATAGCTCCTGCTGGATTTTGCGCGCTTTCTCCAATTCACTCTCCAGAATGCTCGCCCAGGCCTGCCGCTTGCCTTCATACTCCTCTGTTTCAGCGACATTCGCCAGTTCGCGACCAGCCTCAGAGAGATTGGTGAGCTGCTTTTTGTTGAGAAAAACATTCACTGAAACGAGTGGACTCTCATCCCAAGCCTCTGCCTCGCGCAGAGCCATGGCATAGGTGCGCAATACGCCCCTGGTGCGCTGAAAGTTGTCGAGCGCAGTCCATTTGGTATAGAAGATGTCAGTGAGATCAGGATGAAACGGGTAGCTCTTCAGGAAGCGCTCCTCCTCAACCTGGCGTTGTTTTCTAGTGGCATCATCGAGAGCCACAATTCCGACCAGAGCGGCCTGAACGTGTGGACGAAATGCCCGCTGATCTTTGATGGATTCTGGTGTAAAGAAGCGTCGACGCAGCACTTCAGCAGCGTCTTCTTTCCCAACAGGCTGGATCAGCTCCTCGCGCTGGCGGCTGAAAATGTTCTCCAATTCAGCCATGATCTGGCGCCCACGCTCATCGCTCCTTTTTGGATCCGTTGCCAGCAAAGAGGCTACAACGCAGCAAGAGTCCACTTTGGTAGCAGCCTGGGTCAGGCACTGGAAAAAGTAATTGAGTGTTTGCTGCCATTCTGGATCTTGTCCAACTTTCAAGCGGGCAAACATCAGCACTTCGTCGATCAGAATTAGCGTCGCCAGTCCTTCGCGTGCTGGATATCGTAACAATGTGCTTAGCACCTCTTCGGAAGGAGGACTCTTTTCGTCGCGTTCTTCATCCAGATCATCAGCGTGCAGCAATCGTAGGCCATCGCTGCCCGCGATCTGGTAGGCCAGGATGCTCCAGATCTGTTTCAATCGTCTTCGTGTCCCATCCGGACCAATTGTTTCCAGCCCTTTATCTGTGTCCAGTTTATCGAAAGGCAGGACAGCGATGCGTGCACGCGGCCAGTCCATGCCAACCGCGCCAGTGAATTCATGAGCCGCAGGTAAATCGGGCAGATTATCTGGCTGGTTGGCTAGGTGATAAAGGGTAATCAATGTATGGGTTTTGCCTCCGCCATAGGTCAGGGCAAGCTGGCGAACAGCCTTGTCGTTTTTTCCCGCCAGGCGGCGCAGGACATCGCCCACCAGATTACGCAGAGGAAGGGTGGGGTAGGTGAAGGCAAAGAACTTATCCAGCTCCTGATATATGGGCCGAGCCTTGTCTATTTTTACGTCATACAGATCAGCGGCAAACATGGCCATACTGAGTTCGCCCGACTTGAGATCGTCGCGCAATTGTACGACGTCGTGCCAGGGTTTCCAGTCTAGTCTACTCATTGGAAATTACCTGCTTTCTCTCTCGTTTCGTAACTAACGGTCTGTTCTATGGAGCCCTCTTCGCGAAGACAGGTTATAATGTTCACACAAAGGCGAATAAGTCCGCAGGAGGGCCAGATAAATTGGGCCTCTATGCTGCTAAGCGTCATCAAAAAAGCCGCTCGGAAGGAAGCGCATTACGTCCCTTGATATGATTGCTGATACTCTCCAGGCGCGAACGTTCTTCGCTATGCGCGGGAGCCAACTCGATCAGAGCTTGTAAAAGCTGGTTGAACAGAGTATTGGCTCCCAGGCCGCGTGCATCCAGATACTCGTTGACCTTGCCAACTTCCCCGCTTTCCCAAAGCTGCATCAGACGATGGACCTGATCGATCAGCGGCGGGATTGGTGTGCTGGATGTAACCAGGCCAAGGTTAGGACTCTTACGCTGATTCCACCGCTTCAGGCGCAGGCTGCTCCCACCTCCTCCCTCGCTCTCGTCCTCCTCATCGTCTTCCTCAGACGGTTCTGCTTGTCCACCAGTACGCGTGAGCAGATCGTAGCGGTTTACCAGATCCGAGTCAGAGAGGCCGCAGGAGACGGCATAAAGAATACACGGCCCGCTGGGCACGCTGACCAAGCCAAAGTTATGGCGATGTAGGAGGTAATAAGTCGTCACATCGTCCAGTCCGCTGACATCTGTGCCACCATCGAGAGAGAGTACGCGCCCGACTACATAGTCGACCACCATACGCCGCACAGCGCGCAGGAATTCTCCCACGCTCATCAGCTTGCCAGCGTCCTGCGCCTTCTTAACCACTGGGTGTCGGCTGTACGCCTCCAGCGCCGGACCTGTTGCTGCCCAGACAAAGTCAGGCCCGTGAATATCTGCGTCCCAGAAGCGATGCAGTTTTGCAACGATATTGGTGTGCATCTCCTCCAGCACGGTGTTATCCCAGCCCGGTCGCGCCGTCTCCGGGCGCTTCTTGCATACCAGCCAAACTGAAGATGAAAGAGATGCTCTGTTAAAATTTCGTACTCCTCCACTTCTCTCAGTCATAATAGGCCACGAGCCATCAACGACAAAACCAGCACGAATAATGGCCGAAACAAGCGTTTCCCAAGCATCAGGATGTTTGTGAGCAAAAACGATAACTAATCTCCCATCAGGAACCAAGGATTTGTAGCAAGATTGAAAAACGCGAAACATGCCATCTTCGTAATTTTTCTTCGACTTCTCCTTATCGCCATCAAAGCGGCTAGAATCGTCGATCAATTCGCCATCATTTTGATCATGATTCCATTTCGGGGCAAGTGGCTGGGCAAACACAATGTCGAGGTCTGGAGATAAACCATGTAGAGTACGACGAAGCCAGACATAGAAAAAATCCATCAAGTCTGAATATGGTATTGCATCGTAGTACGGTGGATCTGTCACGATAATATCGAACCCTTCCATCCCCCTCCGATTGGCGGCAGATTGCTGAAGAACATGTGGCTTCGAAGAGTATTTTGTCGCATTTGTAACATGTTCTATAGCCATTGTTACCCACCCTAGGCATGCCCAATAATTACCGGTAGAGTTTGAAAGAGGATTTAGTTCGGCATAGTCCCAATTTATTGGTAATGCAAAACGAGTAAGAACATGGTTTATAGTTTCTGCTAAGTTCCAAATACAGAGTGAAGATATGTAATCTGCTAACTTATCAATTCCTACAATTAATAATGCATTTACCGCTTCCATCCACTCATTATTTGCATATTCTCTTTCTTTCATTTTTTCTCGCGCAGATCGTGTATACTTCACAAACGTGCCTAAAGCAAACAATTGACGATGAGTAAAAAGCTTATACCACTGATCGAAGCCATAGAGAGGAACTCGAAACCCAAGAGCTTCCTTACTTGGCAATGGCTCCTCTGGAACACCAAATGGTATTTCAGCAAACACTTTTATGATTTCTTTTTCTGCCTCTACGGCCATACAAATCTCTTCGTCAGTGGGTAAGCGATATTCTTTGCCATGTTTGCCATCCACAACCACTGCTGTCATAATTTCCCCCAGACGACCAGCTACACTTTCCCTACGAATCTCTTCCATCTTCATCACTGTCCTACAGCAACAGCATTTCGCGCCCGATCCTGACATTGTACCGCTACCGTTCTGCAGCTCGGTTTCACGTTTCTGAGTGGCAGTGCCCGTAGGCATGGGCACGTCTTGCTGTATGCCGAAAACGACACTGGTACGCTCGACGTTAGGCTGCATGGTCAAGGCCACCCGCTTTTTGCCTTTTTTGCAGAGCCAGCGCGTTTTGAGTAGCGGGATTATGGCGCGGCAATTTTTACAGGCAACTGTGCGTGCCCATAGATAAGCCACGGTAGGCTTGCCATCGACTGTTGGATAAAAGCGCTCCAGATCAGCTCTTGCTTGCTGGAGCACCCACCAGCCCCAAGCGCGAACGTGCCAGGCTAGGTCAGCCTCTATGGAGATCTGTTGTTTGGGGAGAGCAGCCAGATCGAATAGAGCCACGGGTGCTGATCCCGGCTCCGCCAGGCCCAGTTCTCCTAATGCGGTACTGATCGCTGCTGGTTTCATGGCCTGCGCTTTGAAGTAGCTCTCCATAAATTCCCGTGAGCGCAGAACAAAATCGGGCAGAGGTAGCTTCTGGTTGGCCAGGCGCTGAGGATATTCCAATGTACATTTGAGAATAAACCAAGCCACTGGATTGATATCCACTGCTGTCACATCACAGCCCAGGCGCATGGCCTCCAAGGGGATAGCTCCACCGCCGGAAAAAGGATCGAGTACTCGCGGGGCACGCCCGCCGTAGGCTTCTTTGATTTTGGCTCGGAACCAGTCAAGATCAGCACTGTTCTCGCGTCCCCAATGCAGAATGCCACCTACGGTCTCTTCGCTGATCTGTTGCTCAATCGTCCCATCAGGCAGTTTCTTCTTTTTGACGATCTCTTTTATTCTACCACCAAGCTTGTCCAGGATCTCCTTGCGCTCTTTGTCATTACCCGGATCTGGCAACAGGGTGGCGATAAGAGCAGCTCGGCTGGCAGCCAGAGGACGACGCGCGGGCCAGATGTGTAGAGTAGAAATATGGCCTTGGCGTACATGCTTTTCGTGAACAGAGTCGAGCGAGGTCTCTTTTAATGGGAAGGCAACTTCAATCAGACGGCGATCTTCTGTCATAGTTGATGGTATCCTCTTTCAACATTTTTTCTTCGCTCCCTTCCCGCTATTCCTCAGCAGAGGCAAAGATCTGCCCTTCGCCGATGACAACATTATTCTGAGAGCGCACTATCAGTTTACCAAAGGGATCTTGAATCCGCCAGAGGCGCGGGGCTGCTTTTACACATTCATACACCACATACAGCCAGTAACGCTCACGCAGGTTACAAGCTCGAATATACTCGTTCTCAGTCAGTTCAACCGGTCCAATTCCGGCACGTCCTTTGACCTCGATGCCGATTTCTTCACCCGAAGGCAGGCGAGACAGCAGATCGAAACCAGGCCACGCATCCAGACCAGCTGCCTGAGAGAGTTGCGAGTTAGAGACATCGCGTACTTGTGCTCCGCGCACCTCCTCATATATGCGGGCAACTCGCACTGCGATAGCTTCGATATCCGCATCGTAGCGCTGGCGCACTTCCGGGTCACTGGTCGGCACGACTATTGCGTGTGCCAGGAACGTTACCTTGCTCGGGACTATTAGCTCTGGTTCACGACGTAACACAGCCAGAGCAGCGATCTGGCGCATCTGCAGAGAACGCTGCTGGTTTTTAATTCTGGTTAACTCACCTGGATCATGACGTCTCCCAGCCTGGACCTTCTCCATGAATTTCTGTCGCCTGTCCGCTAGCTCGGCCCTCTGATAAGAATATCCATGCTCGATAAACAGCTCGCGTTCAGACAAGCTCGCGAGCAGCCGCTCGCGATGGACTGTAACCATCCGTTCGGCGAGCTGGCCCTGAGCATGGGCTTCTGCTTCCGCTTTTCTGTAGGCAAAGCTAGCAGCAAAGGAGATGGCTGCTGCAGGCAAATGCTCGCCATTACTGAGTAGCAAAAGCTGTTCTAGCGGGCAGTCAGTGATACTCCCATCCTCGTTCTGGCGTAACCCAACTAAACGACATTCTAGCATATCCGCCTTGCGTAATGGAGGAAAAGAATGGTCTGCCTGGCGGATTACCTGCACCTGAACCAGATGATAAAAATAGGGGCGTTCGGAACTAGGATCAATGAAAATCGCTCCACGCAAAGCAGTAGCGCCAAACTGAGCAGTGATCTGGGCACGCAGGCGATCAAAGATACGTTCGCCTGGGTGTAGAAAAATGGCCTGCTCGCCATCACGAGGAACCTGGACAGTAAAACGCGAGCGCAGAGCAGGGGGATAGGTTTCCAGCAAGGGAAGTAACCAATCCATCGCTCCTGGCTTTTTGGGGTATGCAGTAAATATTCCAGCCAGATCACCCGAAAGCTTGATATCGAGCAACGGTGCAACTCTCTCCAGGAAATATCGTGTGTAGCCCGGCAACAAGCGGCGATACGTCTCTTGCTCCAGCGTCGCTTGTAAACGCGGTAGAGCACTTCGAACATCATCGCCTGCCCCATACAGTGTACGCTCTTTTGTTACCAGTGTGCTCACTTGTTCTTCAGTCAGTCGTCCCTCAATCTGGCGCAGAGCATCACTCTCATCGCCTTTCGCAATGATCTTTTCCATATAGTCACGCAGAGAGATTCCCTCAAACAACTGGCCAATTACATCGAAAACTTTGTCAGATCGAAGATCCTTGCGTATCTTCTCCAGTTTCTCCAGCAGCGTCTTCATCACTCGTCCTTCGCGTGTTTTTCCAGCAACCATATTAGTGATATAGACTTCCGCGTGCTTTTGTCCATAACGATGGATGCGTCCCATACGCTGCTCCAGACGTGCAGGATTCCAAGGCAGGTCATAGTTGACCATTAGCCAGCAGACCTGTAGATTGATACCTTCTGCGGCAGCATCGGTGGCCACGAAGTAGCGGGCACCGCCCTCATTGATCGGTCTGCGAAAAGCTACCATCTGCTCTTCACGCTCCTGATAATTCATGCCACCATGAATCTGTGCAATTTCTCCGGTAAACCCCATGCCCTGCAAGCGCTTGATCAGAAATTCCAAAGTATCCCGATGCTCGGTAAAGATCAGCATCTTCTCCTGCTGAAAACGCGGATCGAGTAATAACTCGCGCAATTTCTCAAATTTGGATTCCTCCCCTCTGGCAAAAACCCGCCGTGCCAGTTTGAGCAAGGTATCAACTTCCGCCAGTTCAGCCTCCAAGTCAGGCAGGGATCTGGCAATTACGCCTCCCAACAACTCCGTTTCGTTGACTTCATGCTCCTCCTGACCATCGACCTCGGCCTCCTCATCTGCTGTGCTCTCGTCCAGCGTATCTTTGACACGCTCCAGTCTGCGTTGTAGCTCAGCTAATCTGGTCACGCTTATCCGCCCTGCCCGCATATCCTCAATCAACTGCTCAAGTTTCTCCTTACGCCGTTCAAACGAACGTAGCAGAGCATAGGTCGAACTAGCCAGACGACGCTGAAAAACGCTCATCGCTAGCTGAGCCGCTGTGCGATTAAGCATCTGGGCGCGATTATAGGTCGTCGATATATAACGAGTAGTTGCATCATAGAGTTGCTGTTCGCTCTCGTCACCTCTCGTTAACTCATAACTCAGGGTATTAGAAATCCGTGGAGGATAAATGGGAGCGCCGGTAAACGTCACCATCTCTTCTTTAGTGCGGCGAATAAAGTGACGCCGACGAGCATCCTGTGGATAAGCATTAAAGGCATCGAGAGTTGAGAGCACTTCTGGTTCTAACAACCGCCAGAGGCAGTAGTATGGATATTCCTTCCCCATATGCGGGGTCGCCGTGAGCAATAAGAGATGCTGACAGTTCCAGGTAAGTGACCAGCGTTTCTCTTCTGTAGACACTCCCGCCAGAGCTTCTGCCACACGATAACGATCCGTACGTCGCAGGCTCAGATCGGCCTCGCGATCTGCTGAAAGCTTGTGAGCCTCATCGAAGATCACCAGATCATAAGGTATCACTTCTGCTTCTTGCAACCGGGCAAACGTCCGCTCACCTGCCAGAGTATCGACGCTAATAATCAGTAAGTCACTCTCTTCTGCATGAAACGGATTACCATTTTTCGTGTCACTTCCGGTAATAATGCGAAAGGGCAGATCGAACAATTTCTGTAACTCTTGCCGCCAGTTACCGACAAGCCCAGCAGGAGCTACGATCAGTACCCGAGAAATCAGACGCCTGCTCAACATCTCGCGGATATACAGGCCAGACATAATCGTCTTCCCGGCACCAGCATCGTCAGCTAGCAAAAAACGGAGGCGAGATTGCTGTAAGAGATGGTCATAGACAGCAATGCGCTGATGAGGCAAAGGATCGATTTTCGCGATTTCAGTAGCAAAAGCTGGGTTGTACAAATATCCATAAGGGAGCCGCTCACTTTCAACCACTGTACGGACTACCTCCGCATTGGCCTGGAAATCAGTGAGAGGAGAATCATCTCCCAAAATGCTGGTCACAATATACCTCTTCTCGAAAATGCATTACGAAAAATGTCTTGTACAATCGGCATCAGTATTATACTGGTTGGCCGAAGCAGAAGCAAGAGAAAAGGAGGAGAAACCTGAAATAGTGGTTTATAGATGAGATGCTCATCTATTGAAGAAGTTGACAGCTCTAATACAGCTTGATAAAAGAAATAGCTCGATAGCCTCAAATTAGCGTGCGGTATGTATCTGCCTAAAATATTAGTGTTGATAGGTTTCTTACTTGGCTGAGCCCTTTCTCGAAGGTTGACGGTGCTACCGAGAAGAGATCGGGAACTCCAGCTGATGTTTCCAGCGCCTGCCAGAGCCTTCCTTGCTCTGCGGTCAGAGTAGAAGCTCATGAGCGTGATACCCGGCACTGGACAAAATATTAGATGTCATCCGTTTTGATCAGCGCCATCAGCCTAGCAACGCTTGAATCGTCTGGACTAGTTCGATCTGATGTTAATCGTATATTTCTTTGAGAGCCATATTTTGAGAACTATATAATGATATTCTTACAATAACAATCAATTGCCATCTTGCGAAATAACCATTATTTGCAAGACAGCTACATTTTTAGCCCACAACTTTATTGTTTCAGTCCATGTATTTATTGTTCTATGTCACAACTTTATTAGCGCAGTGCACAACTTTACTGTTCATGAGCAGCTAGATGTTTTAAACTCGTCTACAACAATAAATACATGGCGACCATCGAAGATAATCGGTGGTCGCCAGCTAATCTGGTGTAAGACTTTGTTTTAATTGTCAGACTTTATTTTACGCCTACAACTAACCCTCATCAAATTTCCCACCCTACTCCACCGTGACCGACTTCGCCAAATTTCGAGGCTGGTCTACGTTGCAGCCGCGGGCGACGGCGACGTGGTAGGCGAAGAGCTGCAGCGGGATGATTGCCAACAGGGCGCTGAATGCTTCCAGCGTGGCGGGGACGTAGAAGATGTCGTCGGCGTGTTGGCGAATGCGCTCATCGCCCTCGGTGGCGACGACCAGGACGCGGGCATCGCGCGCGCGCACCTCCTGGATATTGCTCACGACCTTCTCGTAGACGTGCGAGGCGGTGGCGATACCGACCAGCGGAGTCTCTGGATCGAGCAGGGCGATGGAGCCGTGCTTGAGCTCGCCTGCCGGGAAGCCTTCGGCGTGAATGTACGAGATCTCCTTGAGCTTGAGCGCTCCCTCCAGGGCTGTGGGAAAGCCGACGCCGCGCCCGATGAACATGATGCTACTGACCTTCGCAAGCTCCTTCGCCAGGGGCTCAATCACATCGTCGGATTTCGATGCATTATCGAGGATGGACTGCACCTGGTCGGGTAGGAGTTCCAGTGCCGCGAGCATCTCCTGCAGGTGCTCGTCTTTGATGCGTCCGCTCAGGCGACCCAGGTACATACCCAGCATGTACAGGACCGTGACCGAGGTGACAAACGTCTTGGTCGCGACGACGCCGATCTCTGGACCGGCCTGCAGGTAGAGAACCGCGTCGGCGAGGCGCGTGATGGCGCTTGAGACGACGTTGGTGATGGCGATGACGGGCGCGCCACGCTCGCGTGCCTGCCGGATACCCACCAGCGTATCCGCCGTCTCGCCCGATTGCGTGATGGCGATACACAGCGTCTCGGTTCCCACGATGGGATCGCTGTAGCGGAACTCGGCGGCGGTGACCGTCTCGACCGGAATGCGTGCCCACTGCTCGATCACGTATTTAGCGATCAGGCCCGCGTGGTACGAGGTGCCGCAGGCGATGATGACGATGCGCTGGATCTGGTCGAGCAGGCCGCTCTGCTGCATATCGTCGAGCTCAGGCAGGTAGAAGTGTCCTTTATGCACGCGGCTCAGTAGCGAGCGGCGCATTGCCTCCGGCTGCTCAAAGATCTCCTTGAGCACAAAATGCGGGTAGCCATTTTTCTCCGCCGCCTCGGCATCCCAATCGATCGTGATTGGGTCGCGCTGGATGGGCGTCCCGTCGAGGGCGATGAGGGAGACGCCCTCGGCCTTCAGGGTCGCGATCTCGCCTTCGTCCATAATGATGATGCGACGCGTGTGCTTGAGGATGGCGGGGATATCGGACGCCAGAAACTGCTCGTGCTCGCCGAGTCCAATGATTAAGGGACCGTTGCAGCGCGCACCGACGATCTGGTCGGGATGCTCGCGACTGGCGACGGCGATGGCATAAGAACCCGTGACGCGCAGGAGCGCGAGACGAACCGCCTCAGTGAGGTTGTGTTGTGCCGCGCCGAAGTAGGACGACTCAATCAAGTGAGCAAGCACTTCGGTATCCGTCTCCGATTGGAACGCGTGGCCCTCCGCGATCAATGCCTGGCGCAGTTCGGCATAGTTCTCGATGATGCCGTTGTGTACGACGGTCAGGACGCCTGTGCAGTCGGGGTGCGGGTGCGCGTTGATGTCACTGGGGCGACCGTGCGTGGCCCAGCGCGTGTGACCGATGCCGAGCGGACCTGGATGCGGATGATCTTCATCCTCCATCGTTGCTGCCAGGTTGGCGATCTTGCCAGCGCGGCGGTGGAGTTCGAGGTGGCCGGTGGATGTGAGGACGGCGATGCCAGCGGAGTCATAGCCGCGATATTCGAGTTTACTGAGTCCTTCAAGCAAAATGGAAGTAACGTCGGTGCCCTGTGGGCCGACGTAACCAATGATACCGCACATGTGGTCGGGTACCCTTTCTCTTTTAGGGGATAGCAACAAAAGACACGTTGCTATTCCATCACCGGAAACGTTTTGTGCCGGTCGTTACCAACCGGTTTTGCTCGTTCCCTTCTCAGGATCGTGATCAACCCTGGAGGCTCCCCGCTGACAATCCGAACGGCCTCCACCTCGTCAACCGTGGCTCCTCCTCAAGCCCGGCCCATGCGCTACTAAACAGAACAACATATCTATAAAGGAGTATACCATACTTTCGGTTAAGATAACGTGTCGATCGGGTTGAGATTGCGTGAAAATAAAGCGCAATCTTGACACTCCTCCCACATTCCCTGTAATATATCGCTACGATATATTTGGTTTCGTATGTGCAGTACTGTACACCCTTGCATTCTGTGCTATACTGTATTTGTGGTACAGAGTGCAAGAGGCGCTTTGAAACATATTACGTCTAGAAGAGTAGCTTATTATGTCTGTTGATCACATTGTGCTTGGCTTGATTAGCCTCAATCCATGCTCCGGTTATGATATGAAGCTGGAATTTGAGCAGGGGGGAGCCGGGATGCTGTCGGCTCTGAGCTTTGGCAGTATCTATCCGCGCCTGAAACAGTTGGAGCAGGACGGCTTAATTGCTGCTGTGCAGGCGAGCGAGAATGGTCGCCGCAAAAAAGTGTACGAGCTGACGGCGCGTGGCTGGCGGGAGCTGACGGCCTGGCTGGAACAGTCGACGGCCTATCCCATTCCTATGCGCGACGATTTGCTGCTTAAGATGCTTTACTGGGGAGCTGCCGGGCAGGATCGCGGAACACTGATCGCGCATCTACAGGTGAGGCGCGCCGAGTCCTCCGATCTGCTGCGTTATATCGACGAGTGGAAGACGAATGGCAAGTCGTTTGTGGATGAGTATACCGGGCTGGTGCTGAATTATATTCAGGTCAAGCTGGAGGCCGAGCTGAGCTGGATCGATGCGACGATTCCGCAGCTTGCCGGGGAGCCGAGCCTGCCGCTGCAAGATCCGCGCTGGTTGTCTGTGCTGCAGAAGGCGCGGCGCAAGCGGGCGCTGGCACACGACCAACAAAGAGACGAGGGGGAAGATAGTGAGGGAGAACAGTAATTTTGCAATATGTGTATGGGTTCTGGTCTCTCTATTTCTAGTAGGGACGGGCCTCGCGCCCATCCGGCCTGGGGAGCGCGCGTATGCTCAGGAGAGAGATTCCCTGGGAGCCGGATGGACGCAAGGCCCATCCCTACTATTCCGTTTTGTTATTGAGCGATGTCAACCACGAGCATCTCCACCGGGGGACATTATAATTCGTCCCGATAGCGGTTGGTGATCGGCAGGCGGCGGTCGCGTCCGAAGGCGCGTGGCGTGATCTTAATGCCGGGAGGTGCCTGGCGGCGCTTGTATTCGCTAATGTCGACCAGGCGCATAACGCGCGCGACGATGGCGCGCTCGAAGCCCATGGCGAGCATCTCTTCGAAGCTGCGATCGTCTTCGACGTATGCCTGCAAGATGGGATCGAGCACTTCGTAGGGCGGCAGGCTGTCAACGTCCTTTTGCTCCGGGCGCAGTTCGGCGGAGGGCGGCTTGTCGATAACGCTTTGTGGAATGACGGGCCGAGCGCCGATGCTGTTGCGGTACGTGCAGAGCTCGTAGACCAGCGTCTTCAGGACATCTTTCAGAACGGCGAAGCCACCGGCCATATCGCCATAGAGCGTGCTATACCCGGTCGCCATCTCGGATTTGTTGCCGGTGGTGAGTACCAGGGGGCCAAGCTTGTTCGAAATGGTCATCAGGATATTGCCACGAATACGCGCCTGCAGGTTTTCTGCCGCCAGGCCCGGATATTCGTCGCCCAGCGCGGGCTGCATCATCTTGAGCGAGGCGCGGAAGGTATCTTCAATGGGAATGGTTAAAAACTGCATATCGAGGTTCTCGGCGAGCAACTGCGCGTCTGTCTTGCTGCCTTCGGACGAGTAGCCGGAGGGCATGGAGACGCCGAGGACGTTTTCGGCACCCAGCGCGTCGACGGCGATGACAGCTGTGAGCGTGGAGTCGATGCCGCCTGAGAGGCCGATGAGGACCTGCTTGAAGCCGGTCTTAGAAACGTAGTCTCTGACACCCAGGACCAGGGCGTCGTAGACCTCTTGCAGCCGTCCAGCTTTCGGTTCCATACGCTGCGGTTTACCCAGAGGCGTGTGCGTGTTGATGGCTGGCGCGGTCAGGGGACGTGTGTCGACGGTGATGATGGGTACTTCTTCTGCCGGTGTCTGCCAATGTTCCAGGCGCAGGCGCGGATCGTGCAGGCGCGAGCGGAAGACCGAGGCGGTGTCGAGATCGACGATGAGCATGTCCTCGGCGAACCGTTTGCCTCGCGCGATCAGGACACCTTGCTCGTTAAAGACCATACTGCCGCCGTCGAAGACCAGTTCGTCCTGTCCGCCGACTAGGTTCAGATAGGCGATGATGACGCCGTTATCGGCTGCCCGCGTGGCGATCATTTCTTCGCGCACAGCACCTTTGCCCGTGTAGAAGGGGGAGCCGTTGATGTTGAGAATCACCTCTGCTCCAGCTTTCGCCTGCTCCGGCAGGGGACCGCTGGGATACCAGATGTCCTCGCAGATGTTGATGCCGACGTGTACGTCGTGAATCAGAAAGAGCGGTGCCTGACGACCCGCCAGGAAGTAGCGGTTCTCGTCGAAGACACCGTAGTTGGGCAGGTAATGCTTATGATAGACGCCGCTCAACGTTCCTTCGTGGACGATGGCGGCGGCATTGTAGATGTCGTGGTCGCGATCGACGAAGCCGATCACCGCGGTCAGGCCGAGCAGTTCCTTGCTAGCCGCTAGAATCTCGTCGAGTTTGCGCAGATTGGCGGCTACGAAGCCCGGCTTGAGCAGCAGGTCTTCCGGTGGATACCCGGTGAGCGCCAGTTCGGGAAAGCAGACTATATGCGCACCGGCGGCATGCGCCTCGCGCATGGACGCCAGAATCTTGTTGGTGTTGCCGTCCAGGTCGCCCACGGTGACGTTGATCTGGGCCAACGCGACGCGCAACGGTACTATGTTCATCGTTACATCCTTTCTCATCTTGACGGAACTTGCAGAACGCATTACGCTACATAAGTAATAAATATCATGCTACTATCCACTGAAGGAGTATCGCTTATCATGGAAATCCAGGAGTTTGTGACTCTTGTCATACCGTTCATCATCGTTTGCTATCTGGCTGCCCTCTTACTTATACGGCCAACACGCGTCGTCCTGTTGGCATCGTTGCTCGGCGGCTTGCTTATGGCCCTGCTCAATATGCTGGGCGATATCGTCGCTTACTACGCTGGCTGGTGGTATTATACCCTCAATGGTCTGTTCTTACACGTGCCGGTGCCGTTTTATATCACTCCCTTGCTGGTCTATGGCAGCATCGTCTATATGCTGATCTGGCGTTTTCGCGCTGGTCGTGGACGCTGGTTCGCGTTGCTCCTGCTGTTCGGCGTGCCTGTCTTCGGCTTCCTGCGCGATATCCTGGGCGCGTTGAGCCAGTCGTCGTACACAACGTGGAAGAGTCCGCTGGCCGGTCCATTCACCGTCGTCATGTGGCTGATTATGTTCTATGTTGGCTACGCCGTGTTTCAGCGCCTGGCCCCGCCGCGCGAGGAGCTTGAGGCACACCCTTATAATAGTACAACGAACGCATTGGAGGACTCCGTCAAGGATACCCTTTAGCTCCGCTTCCTTGTAATTTGGAGTGGCTACGAGTATACTAATGCTGTACGAAAGGCGTAGAGACACGTTTTGTTCTATTGCATTTAAAGGATAAAGAGTATGTCAGACAAAGAAGAAGCGCAGAACGAGAGCACTTATATTTTTGACTCCGAGAGTGCTACGGAGATGGCGCGCTTGATCGAACAGGGTCGCTTCACAACGAAGGCAACAGGTGGACCACTCAGCGGCATCCCTTCTCCAGATTCGCTCCGTCAAATTCTGGATCTGGCCTGTGGCCCTGGTGGCTGGGTGCTTGATGTGGCGTTCGCCCTGCCCGATGTCGAGGTGGCTGGCGTAGATATTAGTAAGACAATGACCGATTATGCCCGCGCCCGCGCCCGCTCGCAGGGGCTGTCGAATGCATCCTTTGGCGTTATGGATATTACGAAGCCACTGGACTTTGCCGACTCCTCCTTTGATCTAGTCAATGCCCGCGCTCTTATCGCGGTCCTCCGCAAGGAGGCCTGGCTGCCGTTCATTACCGAGTGTAAACGTGTATTGCGCCCCGGAGGAACTCTGCGCCTGACTGAACTTATTGATGGCGGTAGCACAAATAGTCCTGCATTTGAACGCCTGCAAGAGTTGGGATCTCTTGTTATGAAGCGTGCAGGTTATGGCTTCTCTGTGGATGGAAGAACCTATGGACTCAGCCCGATTCTGCCGGGCCTTCTGCGCTCCTCTGGTTTTCAAAATGTGCATACCCTTGCTTATGCGGCGGAGTTTTCTGCTGACACGCCTGCGTGGGCTGATGTCTATCGCAATTATGAGGTGATCATTCAAGCTGGAACAGAAGCCTTTGTCAAAACGGGTGTGGCGACCGCCGAAGAAGTGCAACAACTCTTTCAGAGCATGATGATTGAAATGAATCAAGATGACTTTCGTGGGATGTGGCATATGATCACTATTCTCGGGACAAAGCCGCTTGATGAGTAGGTTGCCTGCCATATATTCTCTTGTGGTGTGCCAGAAATTTCTGCTAGTCTATACATATAGCAGTAGGGATGGGGATCTGAAGAGTTACAGCAGAGAGAAGGAGAGCACAGCACTTGGAGTATTCACAGGAAGAGATTATCGCGAGCATCAATAGCACGCGCGAGGGGTCGGTCTGGGATATACTTGATATAAAACTGGTGGAGGCCGCGAAAGACAGGCTGGTGGCGACGATGCCCATTGGTCCCAATCATCGTCAGCAGGTCGGCTATCTGCACGGCGGCATCTCGGTGGTGTTGGCCGAATCTCTGGCCTCGGTGGGGTCCGTGTTGAACATTGAAGCGGACAGGCAGATGGCGTTTGGACTTGAGATCAACGCCAATCACCTGCGCCCGAAGCGCGAGGGGATGGTAATCGGTGTGGCGACGCCGATTCGCCTGGGTCGCAGCACGCATGTCTGGGATGTCAAGATCACCGACGAGGACGATAAGCTGATCTGCGTCTCGCGCTGCACCATCGCCATTGTGGACCGTCCCCCTGATCAGCCGGTGGGAATATTGTTCTCCGCTCCTCAGTAGGGATGGAGCTTGCCTCCATCCGGTTTCCCACAACGTTGCTCCCGAGCTAGATCATACTCCCTGGGCTTGATCGCGCTCCCCGAGCCGTATGGGGGCAAGCCCCATCCCTACTGTATATCGGCCAGCACCGCCGCCAGATTCTCATAGGTAAATTCTGGCTTGTCCTCGGTCTTCTCCAGCGTTTTGAGCGTGTCCTTGCCGGAGAGGACGAACAGGGTGTGCGTGCCAGCGGCCTTGCCTGCCAGAATGTCGGTATCGAGGCTGTCGCCGATCATCACCGTCTCGTCCGGTGTGCTTTCCAGCAGGCGCATAGCCTCCTGCAGCAGCATTGGCTGTGGTTTGCCCACCACCTCGGGATGTATGCTGCTGGCCGCTTCGATCGCCGCCGCCATCGCGCCGCAGCCGGGGATGAGGCTGCCCGCGACCGGTAGCAGGGAGTCGCGATTGATCGTCACGAAGGTTGCTCCCGCCATTACCGCCTGCATGGCCTGTGTGAGGGTCGTGTAGTTAAAGTTGCGGTCGAGTCCCACCAGCACGGCGTCCGCCGGTCGCTTGTCCTCGTTCGCAATGCTGAGCTTATACGCGCGCACCAGATCGAACAGCGGCTGCTCTCCAACGACGTAGACATTGCCGCCGGGGAAGCGCCGGGCGATATTCTGCACAGCGGCCTGGCCCGCGCCCAGGACGTGTGAGCTGCTGGTCGTGATGCCCAGGCGATCGAGCTTCGTCAGTACCTGCGATTCGCTGGCGAACGAGTTATTGGTAAGGAAAAGGTACTTTTTCTGGTTGGCGTCAAGCCAGGCTATAAACTCGCGTGCTCCGGGGATGATCTCTTCGCCACGGTAGACGACGCCATCAAGGTCGATGAGGTAAGCTGAAAATGTTGGTAACATGGGACTCCAAATGTGCTCTACGGTTACTCACGCAATAGTTGTTCGCGAATGGTTATCACCTCGCGTCGTAATGTGGGATTGACGTTGATCTCGCGATCGATCTTCTCGCACGCGTGCAGGACTGTGCTGTGGTCGCGCCCTCCGAAAAGCTGGCCGATCTCAAGCAGCGAATCCTGCGTCTCCTGGCGAATCAGGTACATCGCGATCTGGCGCGGCATAACGATGTGCTTGTCGCGCTGCTTGCCGCACATGGCATCCATCGAGATACGATAGTGTTCTGCCACTGCCTGCGCGATCTGGCGGCTATTCAGGCGCGACTCTCGCGTATCATTGCCCAGCGAAGAGATCGCCGCGCGCGCAACCTCCATCGTAAGGTCGGTGTGGTGCAACTGCTGGTAGGCCATTAGCCGGTTCAGGCAGCCTTCCAGTTCGCGAATATTCGTCTGCACGCGACTGGCGATGTAAGCGATGATGTCGTCGGGCACGCGGTAGTGCAGGATATCGGCCTTGACGCGTAGAATGGCCATGCGCGTCTCCAGGTCCGGCGGCTGGATGTCTGCTATCAAGCCCCATTCGAAGCGCGAGCGCAGGCGCTCCTCCAGGCTCACAATGGCCTTGGGAGGACGGTCGCTGCAGATCACGATCTGCTTGCTCATCTCGTGCAGGCTGTTGAACGTATGGAAGAACTCTTCCTCGGTCGACTCTTTGCCTGCGATAAACTGGATATCGTCCACCAGCAGGATATCGACCGAGCGGTACTTGGCGCGGAACTCGTCAGTGGTGCGGTAGCGAATGGCGTTGACAATATCGTTGGTGAACTGCTCCGAGGAGACGTAGAGCACCGCTAGCCCGGTCTGCACCCCCTGGTGGCCGATGGCGTGCAGGAGGTGGGTCTTGCCCAGTCCCACGCCGCCATAGAGGAAGAGCGGATTGTACGACTCGCCCGGTGCCTCCGCGACGGCCAGGGAGGCCGCGTGCGCCAGGCGGTTGCTGCTGCCCACGATAAAGGCATCGAAGGTGTAGCGCGGATTGAGCCGGTTGTGCATCAGGATATTTGCGCGCTGCTCGTTCTCCCAATCCTCCAATGTATCGGCGCTATTTTGCTGGTCCTGCGCCGCTGACCTCGGTACGATATCGTGATAAGAATATGTCGTGCGCGGATAGCCCGGAGGCGAAAAAGATGGGCGCTCGAACGTTTCTCTCCTGCCCATGCCATCATCACTTGCCTGGTACGGTCCGTCTTCGTCGGCGTCGTGCGTAACCGAGAGCATAATGGGCTGGCCCATGAGTTCCGCCAGGATCTCTTCGAGGGAACGACGCCAGCGCGTATTGATGACCTCGCGTGCCAGGCCGTTAGAGACCGAGAGCATGAAGTAGAGTCCCGACTCCTCTTCGTCGAGAGGCGCGTCGATGTCGTCGGTATTGATATGAGGCGAGCTGGAGAGGTGCGCTTCGCGTAACCACGACTTGCTTTCACTATCGATCGCTATATGTTCCAGGCGTTCGAGCGTGGTACGCCAGATGGTGGCAGTGTTCACTGGCATTCTCCCGTGGCTATTCATCGACGAGCGCGACGCACTCGATCTCGACCAATGCCTTGCGCGGCAGCTCTAAAACCGCTATGGTTGAGCGGGCGGGCGCTATCCCTGTGAAGTAGCCCGCGTAGACGGCGTTCATGGCCTGAAAGTCGCTCATTTGTGCGAGGAAAACCGTCGTCTTGACCACGTTCGCGAGCGAGGCACCCGCGCTCTCCAATACCGCCTGCAAGTTTTTAAACACCTGGTGCGTCTGTGCCTGGACATCCTCTCCGACAAGCTCTCCGCTGGTTGGATCGAGCGCGACCTGCCCGGAAGTAAAAATAAATTGACCGTAACGAATAGCCTGGTTGTAAGGACCAATCGCGGCTGGCGCGTCTGGTGTATTAATCTTTTTCTGTTTCATATAGCTTTCCCATAATTATTTCAAGTGAGAAGCTCGCTCCCTTTTCATGTCAGAAGGGTAGGAGACGATTCCGACGAGTTCTCTAGCCATGAAGGTGCCTGCATAGGGTGTCTCAGAGCTGCTAGCTACGGTGTATATTGACCGCGCATCGGCGGGGGAAATTGTCCCTGGCCATCGCTACCCGCCGGGTAGTTGCGTGGATACGCCTGGGCGGCTGGTCCTGCCGACGCTACCTGTTTTCCTCGCATAATCTCTTTGGCGCACTGGCGCAGCGCCTGCTGCATCTCTGCGGCGGAACTGAAGCGGTCTTCTGGTTCTTTCTGTAATGTGCGCAGAACAAGCTGCTCAAGCGCCGGTGGAATCGAAGGATTGAACTGGCGCAGCGGCGGCGGATTGGTTGACGCGTGCTGCATGGCGATGGAGACGGCGGTTGGACCGACGAAGGGTGGTCGCCCTGCCAACATCTCGAACATGACCACGCCCAATGAATAGAGATCGGAAGAGGCAGTCAGGTTCTCACCCCTCGCCTGCTCCGGTGAGAGATAATCGGCGGTGCCGAGCACGATGCCGCTATTGGTGAGGCCAGCGGTCTCGGCGACGCGTACAATGCCGAAGTCGGTAAGTTTGACCCAGGCACCACCATCGTTCAGCCCACCCGCGTTGTTTCCACCGCTCCATGCTAACATAATGTTTTGTGGTTTGATATCGCGATGGATGAAGCCGCGCGCGTGTGCAACCTGAAGCACGGCACAGACCTGGGCGGCAATTTCGATCGTCTCGCGCGCCTGCAACTGGCGGCGCTGCCCGATGAGCTGCTTTAGCGTTGGGCCATGAATATATTCCATCACAAGAAAGTACTGGCCCGCCTCTTCAACGAAATCGTAGATAGTGACGGCGTTCGGGTGAGCAAGCGCGGCGGCGGCACGGGCTTCGCGACGGAAGCGCTCGACGGCTCGTGAGTCATTTTTATCCAGGGATCGCAAAACTTTGATCGCTACAATCCGCTCGACGCGGTGATCCCAGGTTTTAAAGACGCTTGCCATACCGCCTGTAGCGATATGCTCACGGATTTCGTACCGGCCAGCAATCAGAGTGCCTTCAAATTGATTCAACGTTCCACCTCAAGCGACCTGGGCAATTACACCACAAGGGATAAACAGTCTCAGAGGGTAGTATACCATTAATGGGTTATGTCGTCGAGTTCTCCATGACCCCCGTCAACCCTGAATTCACTTCTCTATGCGTGCCAGCATGGTCGCGAATCGCCATCGATGCCGCCGCTTGTCAACTGGATCGGACTGCCCTGTAAACTGTAGGTTCCCTTCTTTACGTTCCTCGCGAGCGTCGCCAGCCAGATACCAAACTGGTTGTTTGTGTAGGAGATGTACGCGATCTGCCTCCCATCGGGCGACCACGTAGGTTCGCTGATGAGCTGCTGTAGCTGGATCTGCGACGATTTATTGTAGGAACTCAGGGCATTTCTCTGCATTGTGCTACTTTCTGGCGCTGTGGTTACATTCTCACCCGGCGCTGGCATGACGTAGAGTCCCATCGAGTTGCTATTTTCGCGCCGCACATAGGCGATGGCGTCACCTGTCGGCGAGAAGGCTGGCTGGATGTTCTGCGCCTGCGCGGGCGTGATGGCTATGCCAGGATTGAACGATTCCCCCGGATCACCTGGATGGTAGTGTAGCTCGGGATGGTCGGCGATCCTGTTCGGATCTTGCAGCAGAATCTGGATTAGCTGCTGCGTCCGGCTCTGGTCATACGTGTAGCGCGTGTAGACAATCTGATCGCTGTGGCCCGGACGATACGCCGGATCGCGATCGCCGCCATCGCCGTAGTCCGCGTAGGCCACGATCTGGGCCTTGCTGATAGCCGCCTTTGCGCTCAGCGTCGGTGTGTTAATAGGCAGAGAAAAGATCTGTAGATCCAGAAATGGCGTCTGATCGAAGTCGTTTCCCAGTCCCTGGTTGGCCCAGACGTAGAGCTTCTGCAGGTTGCTCAGGAAGAGCAGGTGCGAGCTATCCGCCGACCAGGAGGGCTGGGCAAACCAGTAGTAGTCGCTCTGCAGGAAGCCCGCGCTATTATTGAAATAGTGCCCTTTGCCCGTGACGAGCGTGTGTATGGCACCGCCGCTGGTCGACATGTAGGCCAGGTCACTATAATCTTTGTAGCGAATGTCGAATGCAATCCATTTTCCATCGGGCGAGACGGCGGGATCGCGTATATCCTTGCCCTGCGTCAATTGATGAACGTTGAGCGCGCCATCGAGAACATACAGGTTACGGGCAAGCGTGAAATAGATCTTGCCGCTGAAGACCGCCTGACTGTCCTGGTTGATCTGGATCTGCTGGCCGTTGCTATTGACAGTTTTGAAGTTTCCCCCGACTCCGAGGCAGCTCTGTAGGCTAAGGACGGCCAGTGCCAGCAAGAGGCAGGGATACCAGCGCGTATATCGTTTCATGGCTTTTCTCTTGATCCTCGCTTATACCGTCAACGCGTCGGGCGATTCGAAGACGCCTGCGAACAGAAAATCTAGCAGACTGCGCATGCCGAACATGCCGTTCTGTCCGCCTTGCAGGCTGGTAGATGCCGCGTCGCTGAGCTGGTTGAAAGTAGCTGTGGGATTGCTGGCAATGGCCTGACCGCTCGTATTCTGCCCGGACTGTGGCGCTGGACTGAGCGTGGAGGCCGCGTCACCTGTAAGATCGCAGCGCGCCTGGTCTCCCAGGGCGAACGTTTTGCTGATGACCGGCAGAACCTGGTCGCAGTTCAGCAGCACGACCGACTGGTTTTGATATTGCGGCAGGGCGGCTGTCGTGCTAGAATATGGTGCCAGTGTGATGCGCTTGATCTTGTTCTGATCCAGCGTGCGGGCGAAGTTCATGAGCTGGAAGACCTGCGTCATCTCCATGTCAGTCTTGACGTGCCCGTTCAATGCTTTGGCGAGGTCTGTCATCTTGCTGATGATGGCGGGATTGTTCAGCTTGTTCTTGAGTTGCGTTAAGATCTGCTGCTGCCGCACGGAGCGTCCGAAGTCGCCGATCAGGTCGGCGTGGCGCGAGCGCACGTACTCCAGCGCCTCCAGCCCATCGAGATGCTGCGGTCCCGGCGCAATGTACAGCGGCTTGACGGCGTAGGCGTCGCGCGCGCAGTTGCAGGCGTCGTCGGGGTACAGGTCGTCAGTAATGGGATGAATGGTATCGATATCGACGCCGCCGACCGTATCGATGACCTTGACGAAGCCATCGAGTCCAACCCATGCGTAATGATCGATATAGATACCGAAATCCTGGTGAATGGTCTCCATAGTGAGCGCGACGCCGCCCGGTCCGCCTCCGCCCAGCAGATACGCCTGATCGAGCTTGTGCATACCGTATCCCGGCACGTTGAGCCACGTATCGCGTGGCAGCGAAAGCATGCTGACATCCTTTGTGCCCGGATCGATGGTGAGCACGATGAGCGTTTGCGCCAGGACGCCGCCCAGGTCATGCACGGTTTTGTAGTCGGTGTCGCTGCCGAGCAGGAGCAGATTCATACGCCCGCCGCTCAACACATCTCCGGTCGCGCTCTGGCTCTGATGCGGATCTTCGTCACCCTTTGCACGTACTACTTTCTGTCCAGTACTGCTACTCACCGTCGGTAAGATCGAGAGGTAATAATAAATACCTATACCGCCCGGTATAAGGACGAGCAACAGGAGGGCGACGATGGCGATACGCGCCCACATGGGTACGCGCCTCTTTTTGCGCCTGCCTCGCGTTGATGGGAGCTGCGGAGGCGTTCCGCTGCCATAGCCAGGCTGTCCAGGCGCACCCTGGGGCCAGGTGGCGAAGCCGGGTAACGTTTGTGGTCCTTGCGGCTCTAGCGTTGGCGGCGCAGCAACCGCGAAGGATGCGCCCGCCTGAGAGGCAGGTCCACGCTGTCCAGGCGCGTTCCCCATATGCATTGTAAACAGACCTGCCTGCGATTGATGCGGCGAGATGGGACCAACCGGATCGAGCAACTGCGAACTGTTGGAGGGTGCTTGCCTGGCAAACAGGTTGAGTCCTATAGCGGACTGATGCGGCGAGACGGGACCAGCCGGATCAAATACTCGCTCGACAGTCTGGGCATGGCCCGTAGATGCCTGGGGCCGGTGCAATAATGGGCCAGTATCGGGACTCTGCGCCGCCTTTTGTATTAACGTGTCTTGATCTATTATGCCCGCTTCAGATTGCGGAGTGCTTCTGCCCTGAAAATAGGAGCCTGGGAATTGGGTGTTGTGTCTGCCAGAAGGAGCAAATGAAGCGGGCGTGGTACGCGTTGAGCTAGCATTCCACTTCGAGAGAAGCCCTTTACCGGGCGCAGTGGGAGTTTGTGCTATCGGCTCTGATTTTATGTTATCCTGCCCCTGCTCTGGCCGCGCCTGTCTGGACGGCGCAGAGCCCTGACCAGGCTGCATCTGTATAAATTGGCGCTTCACTACATGTACCTGCTTCCTACGTTCTTCAATAAAAGAAATCTCTTCTTCTGACGAATCTCTCGGTGCCCCCTCTTCCAGCATACCCTATCCGTACTCACTACTTATTAGACATAAAAATAGACATAAAAATACAAAAAAGTGTACCTCGGTAAAGAAAACGAAGGAGCACATTGATTGTTCACTCTTACGTACTTTTGAGTAGGAAGTCTGGTACTTATTTGTGCGTAGCGCTGTTACGCCGTCCAGGCTGGACGCGAATCTCCATCGAGGTGTCCGTTGGCGCTGGTCAACTGCACGGGGTCGCCAACCATTTTGTACATCCCGGTCTTCTTGTCGACACTGACGTTCGAGAGCCAGATGTCGTACACATTATTGGTGTAGGACAGGTAGGCGACCTGCTTGCCATCGGGCGACCAGAAGGGCTGGCTGATGTAGAGTCCGCTCTGAATCAGCGACGATTTGCTGGTATATGGTTTCAGAGCTTTGCTGGCCGTGGTGGGATCGTTGGGATTCTGCGTGACATTATCCGCGACGGGCATGACGAAAAGTCCCATGTGGGTACTGTCGATGCGCTGGATATACGCAATATTGTTACCATCGGGTGAGAAGGCCGGTTGCAGGCACTCTTTATTGGTGTTCTTGGGCGTGATAGCCACCGAGGGATCGACGCCTGAGCCTTCCACGCCGGGAGTGTATCTGCCGGGATTGTTGGCGATGGCGTTCGGATCTTCCAGGTAGATCTGCACAAGCTGCTGCGTGCCGCCTGTATTGTAGGTATAGTGGGTGTAGACAATCTGATTGTCATGATGCGGTCGATACGCCGCGTCGCGGTCGCCTCCATCGCCGAAGTCCGCGTAAGCAACGGGCTGAGCGTCGTTAAGAGCCTGCGCGGCGGTGAGCGCGGGCTGACCGATGGGTAGCGAGAATACCTGTAGATCCGGGAAATAGGCGTTGTTGAAGGGGCTGCCCAGGTTCTTCCAGACGAACGCTTTCTGCAGATCGCTGAGGAAGAGCAGCTTCTTGCTATCCGGCGACCACGAGGGTTGCAAAAACCAGTAGAAGCTATTGGTGCCATCGCCGACCGTAAAGAACTGTCCATTGCCCGTCGCGACCGTATGCAAGGGACCACCATTGATCGACATATAGGCGAGATTAGAGTAGTTTTTGAAGCGCACCGAGAACGCGATCCACTTGCCATCCGGCGAGATCGCTGGATCTTGCACCGCCATGCCATGCGTCAACTGGTGCGGCACGCGCGTCCCATCCAGGACGTACAGATTATGGTCGAGCGTGAAATAGATCTTCCCTTTGAATAGAGCCTGGTTGGCCTTGTTTATGCCGATCGACGCGCCATTGGTATTCGTGTTCTGAAAGTTGGTATTCGAACTCTTGCTGCTGCCGCCCAGTCCCAGGCAGCTTTGCAGGCTGAGCGCTAGCAACAAAAGGAAGAAAGATGTCTGTAAAGCTCTATATTTTTTCATTGCTCGTTCCATCGAAAATCCTGGTATCAGTATAATAATAAACTACTTCATGCCTCATACTTTTGTCGCATCAAACGAGTCGAATACTACCAGGAACATCATGTCTAGTAAACTATGCACGCCAAACGTATCGCCAGTGTTTTGTGAGAGCGCGTTCAACTGACTGAGCGAAGCGTTCTGCGTGGGCGTATTAAGCGCGCTCATGGGAACTGGCGCGCCGATCGCGGAGTGAAAAGAAGCGAGCGAGCTGCCCGTATTGGTGCCTGCCGCTGTAATACAATTGGCGTTGTTGCCCAGCGCAAACATCTGGGCGATCTTTGGCATAATCATAGCACAGTTGGGTAAGAAATCGCCGGTCTTGTCGTTAGCCATAGCGGAATACGGCGGACTCAGAATGAGGCGATCGATTTTATTCGTATTCAGGGTGCGCGCAAAGTCCATGAAGTTGACAATATCCTGAATCGACATATCGGTTTTTACGGTGTCGCCGAGGTCGTTTGCCAGATCAGGCAGCTTGGTAACGATGGATGGCGTGTCCAGCTTGACCTTCAACTGATCTAAGATCTGCTGCTGGCGCGCGGAACGTCCGAAGTCTCCCACGAGGTCGGCGTGGCGCGTGCGCACATACTGGAGCGCCTGCATGCCGTTCATATGCTGCGGACCGGGCGGAATGTACAGGCGCTCATACCCAAAGTGATCTTTCGTATTCACATCGTCGGGGTAGGCGTTGTCCGTGATGGGATGAATCGCGTCGATATCGACGCCACCCGCCGTATCGATGACCTTAACAAAGCCGTCGAGGCCGACCCATGCGTAGTAATTAATAGGTATACCGAAGTTTTTCTCGATCGTCGCGATACTAAGTCCCACGGCGTTCGAGAAGGGCGTGGGGCCGACATGTTCGTTGCTCCAGCCGAAGGAGAAGGCGGCGTCGAGCTTGCCTGTGCCGTTATCGGGGATCACAACGCGCAGGTCACGCGGAATGGAGAGCATGCCGACGTAGTGCGTCTGCGGGTCGATTGTCACCACGATATCGGTCTGTGCCAGCGGTGCCTGATTTTTTCCGTCGTTGTCGCTGCCGAGCAGCAGGATATTGACGCGCTTCGTGCCTATGCCATTACCCGTGGTGGTGAGTTGGTTGGCGCTCTGGCCGTCCTCGCCGATGTGTGCTGCCTGCTGGTTGGTAATCTTAGTAATCGGCGTCGCGAAGTTTGACTGATAGTACCAGAGTCCACTGCCGAGCGCTACGAGCAGGACGGCCATCACGGCGACTACGATGCGTGCCCACATGGGGAAACGCCGCTTCTTGCCTCTTTTCTTGCCCGTCGCTTGTCCAGACAGAGGAGGTAGTATCGGCGTGTTCTGCGGATGAATGCCTGGCATAAACGTTGGCTGCAAGGAAGGAGTTCGCTCCGGCGAATTCTGAGCGAAGCCTGGCATGGCAACAGGCGCTCCAGACTGTGTGACGGGCGATTGTTGTACCAGCGGGGATGCGTATGACCAGATGCCGGAGCTTGCCGGACTCGTTGGCATCTGCTCCAATGCGTATCCTTGCTGCGCGCCGCGATTGAAAATAGGGCCTGTTATGGGCCGGGAGATCGCCTGCTGGATCACCGTCTCCTGATCAACTATTCTCGGATGTGCGTCTGTCTGTGGATTTCGGCTATTGCCAGACATCACGTTGGTAGGGAGCGGAGGCGCGTTATTCCAGCGCGTGTCTGGGAGTGGTCCCGCCGCGTGCTGCATCGGCACTTTATGTGTGGGAGAAGTCTCCTGCTTTTCCGCGGATGACCGCTCAGCGGGTTCCTCTTGGGAATTCTTGCCCGCTCCGGGAGGTTGTATCCGTACAAATTGACGCTTCACCGTGACGATACCTGCTTCCTTACTACATTGACGACTTCGTTGTATGCCTCCTCGCCTCGCTTCCACTGCTTTAGTATAACGAAATAGTACAGGTGATATTCACCCTTCTGCACGTCTTACCACTTTCAATAGGACATTTGGTAAAACACCTTCCGTAATTTTAACCCCCCACTAACCGTTGCTTTACAGAAAAGTAACATGCCTTAACCCTTCCCTAACTAGAACGTGCTACCCTTCTATATGGGCACATGTATATGGGTACAAATAGGAATATTTGCTATATGGCGCTCGTCTCGACGAGTTCGTGTTATGTAAGTTGTGCTGCGAGG
>Ga0066790_10000048_pt1 | contig 29857 bp, 28 predicted proteins | sample OrgsoiDNA2013050_FD_70963 | JGI IMG/M metagenome (GOLD analysis project Ga0066790, IMG submission 70963) | Permafrost soil microbial communities from the Arctic, to analyse light accelerated degradation of dissolved organic matter (DOM) -... | ecosystem: Environmental > Terrestrial > Soil >...
CCGAGCGTGGTGTTAGACAGGGCAATCCATTTGTAGCGATCGCGCCTGCCGCCCGCCGTCGAGGGCGGTGCCTGCATTTGTCCAGCCACCGGCATGGACTCTCCCCGCTGTGTTGTTCGCTGACTGTGTTGTCGCAGACCCGCTCGTTCGCGTCCAGCATATCTAACCTTGACGTCAAGGTTAGATGCACCCTCTGGCTGAGGTGGCAGCGCTGGCCACGGGTGGCCGGCGACAAGGGCGTCCGGCGACCGGCACGCGCTAAGGGACGGGCCGGGGGGGGGACTGCGTTACGGACTGCGTTACCAGGAGGAATGGGTCATGACGGAGACTGGATCATGACGGGGATTGGGGACAGGCCGAGTCGGGCAGGCAGGCGGATCGCGAGGCGCGGGAGAGCAACTCGTGGTTGCGGTCGCCACCGTAGATGCCGCTGACCAGGGGCGAGTGGGCGAGCCAGTACGCCCCGGCAAACATGACCAGGAGCGAGATCGCCTCCAGAGGCCCCCAGGGGCCGCCGGTGCGCAGGTTGTCACCGAAGATCCCGATGCCGATCAGGATGCTCGCCAGGGGATCGACCAGGACGATGGTCGACTGGGAAGCGACGATGGGTCCGGCGTGGAAGGCGTTCTGGGCCAGGAATACCGCGAGCGCCCCGAAGCAGGCGAGGGCGTAGGTCTGCCAGTGCCGGTACAGCGAGACCAGGTCCGAGGCCGCGAAGTCGGAGACCGCCTTGGTGCAGGCCGAGGTGAAGGCGAAGCTGATGGCCGCCGCCGTTCCGAACATGGCGGCCCGCCACCAGTCTGGCCCGCGCAGGGCGGCCAGGATGGCGATCCCGATGGCGGCACTGCACGCGCCGCCCGCGACCATCCATTCCCACGTCGGCGGTGACTCCATGCCGTACTCGGGGTGCGCGAAGTACAAGAAGCCGGCCAGGCCGCCGCTGACCGCTAGCGCGCCGAGCCATTCGCGGCGCCCGATCGTGAATCCGAACCAGGTGCCCAGCACCACGACGAGGAAGACCAGTTCGGTCGTCAGGATCGGCTGTACCTGGGAGAGGCGGCCGATGTGCAGGGCGACGGCCTGGAGCAGGAAGGAGACGATCATCAGGGCGAATCCGAGGAGCCAGATCCGCCGCCGCAGTGCGTAGCGAATAAGGCTGAGCCGCAGCGTGGTTCCCGCGGGCGCATTCTCGACGCCGAGGCGCTGGAACACGCTGGTCAGGGCGTTGGCCAGCGAGGCGCCCAGGGCCAGCACAACGATCATCGAACCCCGCTCATCGAACCCCGCTCATCGAACCCGTTCAGCAAAGATGCATGTATCATACAGATACTTCAGGGAATTGTACACGGAGAGTAAGGGGCTGGGGGATGAGGGGCGGCGGAGATGGACGCGGTAAACGACGAGCCACGCGGCACTGACGCGATCGGCATCATCGAGCTAGAGCTGATCAAGCTCGTCCGTCACCTGGACACCTTCGGCCGGCGCAGTTCGCTGTACGTGCGCGTCGACCGCGCCGGTTACCTGGTCATGCGGATGCTCGACGGGCTGGGTCCAGTGACCGCGAATGCCCTCGCCCGGGCCCTGCGCCTGGATGCCTCGACGGTCACCCGCCAGATCACCGTCCTCGAATGCCAGGGATTCGTCGAGCGCTGCGCCAACCCGGCCGACGGCCGGTCATCGACCATCGTCTTGACTCCGCAGGGCCGTCAGTCGATGCGCGAGGTAGAGCAGGAGCGGCGTCGCCACATCGAGGCGTTGGTCGGCGGCTGGGAGGATGCGGGGCAGGCCGATCTGGGAGTCGCCCTGACCAGGCTCAACAACGCGCTAGCGGAAAGCGTGATCCCGCGCTAACGGAGTTGGATCTCGCGGCTGGCCGCAGGACGCCTGAACGTGGGCGACACTCGGTCGTAGCGAACATCGACGACATCCGAGGTCGCCGAGTCCCGGCACAAGGCGAGGTCGACGATGACTGCCATGGATTCCACGCCGGTAACACCCCACCCGCCGGTGTCGGGTGCGCTGTACGACTCCCGGCGCGGGATCTACTACAGCAAGCCCGTCCTGCGCGGCTGGCTGCACCTGGTCTGGTTCGAGGCGTCGCTGGTCCTGGGCACGCTGCTGCTGGCCCGGGCGCACGGGGCTACTCGGATCGTGGCGATCGCCGTCTACGCGGCCAGCGTGACGTCGTTGTTCGGGGTCAGCGCGCTTTACCACCGTGGCAACTGGAGCACCGCGTGGAACCGCCGGCTGCAGCGGATGGATCACGCGATGATCTTCTTCCTCATCGCCGGCACGGCCACCCCCGCCTTCCTGCTCGCGATGCCCGGATCCCTCGGGCTGGCCTGCCTGATCGTGATGTGGGCGCTCACGATCGCCGCCGCCACGATCCACCTGACCTGGATGAGCGCGCCGGAGCGCCTGGTCGGCGCGACCTTCCTGGCCCTGGGCTGGATCGCCGGCCTGTCGCTGCCGGGAGTGTGGATCCATGCCGGCGTCGTACCCGGAGTGCTCATGCTCGTCGGCGGCCTGCTCTATATGGTTGGCGCGATTTCCTATCATCGCCGCCGCCCGGATCCGTACCCGGCCGTGTTCGGTTATCACGAGGTCTTTCACGCCTTCGTCTGCGCCGCGGCCGCCTGCCAGTACGTCGCGATAGCACTGTTCGTCGTGCGCACCGGCCGGTAACGCTGGGAGGCGGAAGTCGGCCGCCGACTGGAAAGTCGGGCAACGTCATCAACCGGCAGCTGCTGCTGCACCATGACGTCCGGCGGCGCGCCGCCGGCGCGGTGGCGCGCCGGGCGGGTGGCGCGGGCCTATTGACGGCGCGGACGTACGGGCGTAAATTCACGGCAACTTATAGGAAACTTTCCTTTTAGTTGGGGCGGGGGGACTAGGAACGCGGAGGTATGCAAATGACCGGAATCCGGTCCCCTGGCCGACGTGCGGCAGATCTGCGAGCGGCCCTGGTGGGCCGCAGCCGCCGTCAGCTGGCCGCGATCGCCGCCGTGAGCGTGGCGATCATGGCGCCCGTGGCGGCCGCCGCGCCCGCGGCGCATGCAGCTCTGGCGAAAGCCAGTGCGGCGGTGACCGCCAGCCAGGCCACCGCGGTACAGCAGACCGCGGCACCCGCCGCCGTCCCGGCGCCCCCGTCGGGCTGGTCAACGGTCTTCAGCGACGATTTCAACGGCGCCTCGGGCAGCGGGCCGTCATCCAGCTGGATGTACGACACCGGCCCGGGTTCTAACTTCGGCACCGGCGAGATCGAGACCATGACGAACTCGTCGAGCAACGTCCATCTCGACGGCAACGGCGATCTCGATATCACGGCCCTGGGATCGGGGAGCTCGTGGACGTCGGGCCGGATCCAGACCACGACCGCCAACGTCGGCGCGCCGGCCGGCGGCGAGCTTGAGGTCACCGCCTCCGTGCAGCAGCCCAACCCCGCCAGCGGGCTCGGCTACTGGCCCGCGTTCTGGATGCTCGGCCCCGGCCAGTGGCCCGAGAACGGCGAGATTGACATCCTCGAAGACGTCAATGCCCTGTCCGAGCACTCCGGGACCTTCCACTGCGGCACTGATCCCGGCGGCCCCTGCAACGAGACCAACGGCCTCGGCAGCGGCCTGCAGTCCTGCTCGGGCTGCCAGACCGGATACCACACCTACACCGTGATCGTGAACCGCACGAACACCTCAAATGAGTCGATCACCTGGTACCTCGACGGGAACCAGTTCTACACCGTCAGCGAGAGCCAGGTCGGCGCCGCCACCTGGCAGGCCGCGGTGGACCACAACTACTCCATCATCTTCGACCTGGCCATGGGCGGCGGCTACCCGAACGGCGTCTGCGGCTGCACCTCGCCCAGCGGCGCCACCACCTCCGGCGGGACCATGAGCGTGGCCTACGTCGCGGCGTATTCGACATCGTCATCGTCGTCACCGCCCCCGCCGCCGCCGCCGGGCTCCGGCCCGATCGTCGGCTACGTCGGCCTGTGCGTGGATGACCGGTCCGCCAGCACCGCGAATTTCAACCCTGTCCAGGTCTACACCTGCAACGGCACGGCAGCCCAGCAGTGGACGGTCGTGCAGGCGGGCAGCACTCTGCGCGTGCTAGGCAAGTGCATGGATATCAACGGGGGCGGCACTGCGGACGGGACGGCCGTTGACCTGTACGACTGCAACAACACGGGCGCGCAGGTGTTCATCCCGCAATCCAACGGCTCTCTCTACAATCCGCAGTCGAACAAGTGTCTCGACGACACGGGCTGGTCCACGACACCCGGCACCCAGCTGGAGATCTGGGACTGCACGGGCAACGCCAACCAGCACTGGACGCTGCCCTAGGGCGGCCTGAGTCACCCCGAGGAGCTAGCGCAGGCACCACGCCGAACGCGGCGTGGTGCCTGCCCGCCTGTACGTTCCTCCTGCTCGACGCAATCCGGTCCCATGGCGAGGCCCCACCCGGAGGCAGCTCGGCGGCATCACGGCTGCCCGGGCCTCACCGCGCTGTCCATGTCCGGGTCCGGCTGGTCGTGTCAGCTCGTCACCGGACACAGTCGGCGCAGGTCAGCTGAGCATCAGCACGACGAAGGCCGCGAGCCAGTGTTCCACCATGTAGTCGTCGCCGACGACATGCGGGAGCGCGGCCGCCGCGTGCGCGCGGGCGGCCGCCAGCGCGGACCCGATTCGCGGGTCACCGGCGGGCAGGCTTTCCGCCAGCCGGCGCCAGCACCAGGCCCGGCTGGCGTTCAGCCCGTGCAGGTGCGCGAACTGGCCGTCACTGGGATCCGAGACGGCCACCGGGGTAAACAGCGAGGCGGGCTCGCCGTGGGAGATGCCCGGCAGGAACACGCCCAGCCACTGGGCAAACTCCTCCAGCGGCAGGATCTGAGCCATCAGCTCCGCCTCGGTCAGCGCCGGCGACAGGAAGTCGTGTCCCGACGGCTCCCAGGCCCCTGGATAGAGCATGTCCGCGCCGAACCAGTCGCTGGCCTTGGCGGTGATGGCGTCCAGCAGCGCGGGGTCCCCCGACCGGGCCCGCGCGGTCGCGTGCGGCAGCGCCCTGGACAGCCCGAACGCGCTGTTGGGATGCACTCCGTGGCGGACCGGGTAGGCCGCCTGCGCCAGCCAGTCGACAAACAGGCCGCTGAGCTTGTCGGCCATCGGCGCCAGGGCGGCCGCCCACTTCCTGCCGTACTGATCGTCCCAGCTAGCGGTCTCGTGAATCAGCGCGAGCGCCCAGCCCCAGCCGTAAGGACGCTCCCGGCGACCATCCGGGCCGGTGATGAACTCCTCCTCGGCCGCCAGCGCCACGCGCTCGAAGTGAGCACCGAGCACGACCCGGATCTCGTCGGCAGGCACGTCGTCGGTCGCGACTCGCAGCAGCCGGACCAGCAGCCAGTGCATCTCGACGGACGAGTGCCAGTCGAAGCTGCCGTAGAACGCCGGGGTGAGGGCCCGCGGGCGGTAGGGGAAATCACCGGGCGCCTTCATCGTGTGGTAGACCCCGGACGGGAACTCGCGCCTGATGTTGGCCAGCGCCACTCGTGCGTACGAGCCAGCCTCCGCGCGCAGCACCTGCGTCCAGTCGTCCATGAGCCCCAAGACTCCTCCTCGTCAGCCGCCGGTCAGGTGCTCCCCAAGGCAGGCTAGCTTCCAGAGTGTCCAGGCAGGTGCCCGGGCGCGCCCGGGCCGGCGTCCGGCGAGTCCCGCGCCGCGCTAGCTCCTGGTGAAGACGGCGTGAATGGTCACCGCGTTCTTCATCGAGGCCATGCCCAGCCGGTTCCAGGTCAGCCCGAAGTCCGCCCGGTCCACCTGGATCGTGGCGTCCAGCGCCGCGGCGCCGTCGCCGCTCAGGGCGGCGGTCACCGGGAAGGAGATCGGGCGGCTGCGATCCCGGACGGTGAGGGTCCCGGAGACCGTGGCGCCCTCGCCCGCGAGGGCGGCCTTCTCCAGGCTGAACGTGATCGCCGGGTATTTCTCGCTCAGGAAGAAGTCGTCCGAGCGCAGGTGGGTGTCGCGCTTGGCGTTCTTGGTATCCAGCGTGCCCGTGGCCACCGCGATCTGGCCGGTCACCTCGCCCGTCGGCGAGACCGTCCCGGTTCCTTCGAGGTCGCGGAAGACGCCCTTGACGGAGACCAGCCCCCAGAGGCTCTTGGACCGCAAGGTGGCGGTGGACCGGGCGGGGTCGAGCGTCCAGTTGCCGGACAGCTCGCCGTCGGCCAGCTGCGCCTGCAGAGTGGCTGCGCTCTGATTCTGTGGTGTCGTCATGCCCGTACCTCCGATAAATTTGGTTGGCAGGTCAAAAATATTTTGCCCTGCCAATCATTTGCCTGACAACAACATATAGTGCGGCAGTGAGCCGGGGGGTGATGGGGTGATTGAGGAAGCGGACGGGAGCGGGCATTCCGCCTTGTGCCTGCGCCTGATGCGCGTGTTCCCGCGGGTCGTCCGAGGGATGCGGCGCTACCAGGACCAGACCACGCCGCGGACGCCCGCGCCCCTCGGACCTCGGCACGTGGCCGCGCTGGAGCAGTTGCGCGATGGCCCGCTGAGCGTCGGGGCGCTCGCCGTCGGGCTTGGCCTGACGCTGTCCACCGTGAGCGGCGTCATCGCCGCCCTGGACCAGGCCGGTTTCGTCGAGCGCTCGGCTGACCAGGCGGACCGGCGGCGCACCATCGTCGAGATCACCCCGGCCGCCCGGCCGGCCGTGCAGCGATGGCTCGATGGGGCCGCCGCGCCGCTGGCTCGGGTGCTGGACAGGCTGGCCCCTGACGAGCGTGCGGCGTTCCTCAAGGCCATGGACATGCTCGAGGCCGAATTCCGTGCCGCGGAGGAGTCGCCGCAGCCGGGCCCGGCTGCCCTGTAGCGCGCGCGGGGCGCCTGGCCGCGGGCCTGGAACGGTCGTTACTGTTGTGGCGGCGGCTCGCGGGCCGGCCGGGCTGCCCGGCCGGGATAGGCCCGAGACGACTGCGCACAGGCGTCTGGACACAGGTAACTGCGCATGGTGGCAAGGAGGCCAGATGGCTGACAGGTCGGTGGCGATCGTGGGGGGCCGGGTGGTCCCGATCGCCGGTGAGCCGGTGGACGGCGCGACGATCCTGGTGGAGGACGGCAGGATCGCCGCCGTCGGCGTCGACCTAGCCGTTCCCGCGGGCGTCCGGGTCGTCGACGCGGCCGGCTCGTGGGTGCTGCCCGGCTTCATCGAGGCGCACGGTCACGTCGGCGTCCACGAGGAGGCGGAGGGGTGGGCCGGCCAGGACACCAACGAGATGACCGAGCCGGTGACGGCGCAGGTACGCGCCCTCGACGCCATCAACCCCGCGGACCTGGGCTTCCGGGACGCGATCACGGGCGGCGTGCTGGCCGTCAACGTCAACCCGGGCTCCGGCAATCCCATCGGCGGCCAGACGGTCGCCCTCAAGTGCTGGGGGCGGACGGTCGACGAGATGGTGCTGCGCGAGCCGTCCGGCATGAAGTCAGCCCTCGGCGAGAACCCGAAGCGCGTGTACGGGGACCAGAAACGGACTCCGAGCACCCGCCTCGGCACCGCCGCGGTGATCCGTGGCGCGTTCGTCGACGCCGCCAACTACCTGCAGCGGCTGGACGCCGAGCAGCGCAAGCCCGAGGGCGAGCGCAAGCCGGTGGACCGTGACCTCAAGCTGGAGGCGCTGGGCCGGGTGCTGCGGCGCGAGATTCCCTGGCGCCAGCACTGCCATCGCGCCGACGACATCGCGACCGCGATGCGGCTCGCCGATGAGTTCGGCTACGACCTGGTGATCGACCACGGCACGGAGGCTCACCTGCTCGCGGACATCATCGCCGACCGCGGCATCCCGGTGATCATCGGGCCGCTGCTGACCAGCAGGACGAAGGTCGAGGTCCGGAACCGGTCACTGGCCAATCCCGGCCTGCTGGCGCGGGCGGGCGTCACCATCGCCATCACGACCGACCATCCGGTCGTGCCGATCAACTTCCTCGCCCACCAGGCCGCGCTGTCGGTCAAGGAGGGCCTGGACCGGGAGACCGCCCTGCGGGCACTGACCATCAATCCCGCGCGTATCGCGGGCATCGATGACCGGCTCGGCTCCATCGAGGTCGGCAAGGACGCGGACCTGGTGATCTGGTCGGGCGATCCGCTCGATGTGCTCAGCCGGGTCGAGCTCGCCCTGATGGATGGCGCGCCGATCTACGCCTACTCCGGCGGCGAGGCGACCTTCGCCGACCGGTGAGGCGATTCAGCTCACCAGGCGGATCACCATGCGGATCACCATCCGGGTCCGGCCCGGCGCGTCCCGGCCCAGCGTCGGCGGCGAGCACGACGGTGCCCTGGCCGTCCGGGTCAGCGCGCCGGCGGTGGACGGCCGGGCCACGGAGGCGGCGCTGGCGGCGGTCGCCACCGCGTTCGGGGTCCGCCGTCGCGCGGTCACGCTGGTAGCCGGGGCGACGAGCCGGACCAAGGTGATCGATGTCGCCGGCGCCGACCCCGCCCGGCTTGACCGGCTGCTGGCCGGGCCTGGCTGACCGGACTGTTTGAACCGCGGACAGCGCGGGCAGGGTCACCAACCGTGCCAGGAGATGTCCATCGGAGTGAGGTGCTGACTGTGCTGACGCTAACTGACCGGGCAGCCGAGACGATTCGGGCCCTGACCTCCCAGCCCGGCCTGCCCGCTGACGCCGGCCTGCGTATGTCGCTGGAGGACAGCGACGCGGGCATGCTTGCGCTCTCCCTGGAGAGCCCGCGGCCAGACGACGCAGTGGTCGAGGACGCGGGCGCCCGTGTCTTCGTCCAGCCCGACGCCGCCGGCATCGTCGAGGACAAGGAACTCGATGCCCGGCTCGACGACCAGGGCCGGGCATCCTTCGTGTTCGGCAGCCAGGCGGAGTAACCCGGCGGTTACTCGCCCGTGGCGCCGTCGATGCGCTTGCCGGAGGCGCGGGTGACGGGGCTGGTCCCGGCGTAGTTCTTGCGGGCCTTCGCGGAGGCGTACCGGTGCGGGTCGTCGCCGGATTCTGCGAGCAAACAGCCTCGCTTCGCTCAGGCCAGTACCGATTCGTCCAGCAAGGCGATCAGATCCTGGGCGATTCCCTCAGGACGTGCAGCACGGCGCCGCCCATGAACCCGTGCAGCAGCACGCGGTCAACCGCGTCTGCCGCGTCTGGCTGGCCGGCCCGGGTGCTCGCCAGCCAGTCCGCCACGCCCTGCGCGTGAGCCGTCGGCATGGCGTGCTGCACCGCATCGCGGAGCAGCGGGGTTGGCAGGTGCCGGTCGACGAGCTGGGTCACGATCTCGCCGAGACCGTGCACCGCCTCGCCGTGCGCCGCTACCCCCGGACCTGCACCGCGTAAGCCGGCACGTTCATACCAGTGTCGCCGGTGACGTTGATGTCGACGAAGCGGTGGAACGTCGAATCAGTGACGATCCGCCCGACACTCACAGGCCGGCCGTCGTGATCAGGCGGTCATGGATTTCAGGTCCCGGACGATGGGCTCCCAGATCTCGGCGTGATCTCGTAGGCGGGATAGAACGAGACCCGGTCGATCAGCCCGCCGGAGTTTCCCGTCGCGGCCGCGACGGCGCACATCTGCTCGACCGGCTGGGGATCTGATCCCGGTCGTCAGGAGCAGGCAGCGCCGTTGACGGTGAAGCTGGTCGGTGGCGCGTCACTGCTGGCCCAGGTGCCCTGGACGCCGAAGGACGTACTGGCCGCGGGGGCCACGGAGCCGTTGTAGGAGGCGTTGGTCGCGGTGACGCTCTGGCCGGACTGGGTGAGGCTGCCGGTGTTCCAGGAACTGGTGACCTTCTGGTCGCCAGGGTAGGTGAAGCCGAGTGTCCAGCTGGTCCAGGCGGTGCTGCCGGTGTTGGTCAGGGTGACGTTGGCGGTGAAGCCGCCGGTCCACTGGCTCTGCGTGCTGTAGACAACATGGCATGCTGCCGTGCCGCCGCCACCGCCGCCCGATCCCGGCTGGAGCGTGATCATGGCGGCCGAGTAGGGCGCGACGGTCTGGGACGCGGCGCTGCCCGCGGTCGCGGTCGTGATCGACGTGCCAGGTGGCGTGAGGGTGGAGACCGTCGGCGCGGCGGACGCCGGGGTGAACCCGGCGTAGCCGAAGCCGACGGTGTAGCTGTTGGCCGGGTCGTCGTTGACCAGCAGCACCCGCAGCGAGCCGTTCGCAGCCTTGACCGCGTAGGCGTGCACCAGCGACTGACTGGAGCTGGCCGAGACCAGCGTGTCGGCGGGGTGAATGAACTGGCTGAGCAGCTTGAGGCCGTAGTAGGCCGGGAACGGGGTGTCGGCCGCCGGCTCGCAGACCTGGGCCGATCCGATGGTGCCGCAGGTCGCGTCGGACAGGATGCCGTAGTCACCGTAGTTCGCCGTGCCGTACAGCGAGGACTCGTTGTCGCCGGTGGTGACCAGGTTGTTGTGGATCTGCCACCAGTCGATGTTGGTCACGCCGCTTTGCAGCCAGCCGAGGTAGTCCTGGGCCAGGTACAGGGCGTTGACGATGCTGACGGTCTGCTTGCCGGGGTTGGACGACACCGAGTTGGTCTCGGTGACGCTGATCGGGATGGCGGAGTCGCCGGCGTACTGGCCCAGCTGGGAGCGCAGTGTGGAGACGATCCCGGAGATCTGGGCGGTGTCGCCGAGCAGCCCGGCGTCGGCGGGCCCGGGCGGGGTGACGGTGCTGGGGTTCTGCGGGTACCAGTGCACGTCGGCGAAGTCGATCTGGCTGCCGAGCGCGGACAGCACCGTCTGGTTCCACGGCTGCGGACTGCCTGCCGAGGTCACTCCGTCCGGCCAGCTGCCGGGCGCGGTGAGCACCACGCCGATCTTGATGGTGGGGTCCACGGCCTTCATGGCCGTGATGTATGCCTTGACGTTCTGCGCGTAGATGGCGGGCCCGCAGTTGGCGGGGTTGCTGCCGCTCGCGCAGTGCCGGTCCGTTTCCCAGTTCGCGCCGTAGGTGCCGTTGCCGTAGATCTCGTTGCCGATCTCCCAATACTTGATGCCGTAGTTGTGCGTGACGTTCGCGTACCGGACCCAGTCCGCCGCCAGCTGCGCCCCCGTCTCCGCCGGGCTCTCGGTGGCGCCGACGGCATCGCCGGTACCGTAGTTGACCGTGACCATTCCCTGCGCGCCGGCCTCGCTCAGCAGCGTGGCGTACTGGTCGAAGCTGGTCGCCTCCGTCGCGCCGGAGAGCACGTCGGTGTTGGTCTTCCAGTTGTACTGGTCCGACTCGCTGCCGCCGGGGAAGCGGATCACCTTGACTCCGGCGCTGCTCAGCAGCCCCGGCACGGCCGCATCCTTCAGGTTGGGGTCATACACCGAGCCGTTGATGCCGATCGCGGTGGTCGGGACGGCCGCAATCTGCTGCGCCGTGTTGACATTCACCGTGGCCGACACGGTCGCCGCCGCCGTGGCCGCTGTGGTCGCCGCGGTCGCTGCGGAGCGGGCCGCCGGGGCTCCCCACGCGGCCGGGGCGCCCGCCAGGGCCAGGGCGGGCACCGCCAGCAGCGCGAGTAGCCAGCGACGCTGACGGCGTAGTCCGACCTGACGGTCCATCAGCGTCTCCTCTTCAAGGTGGCCGGCATGCCGGCCACCTTGACGGTAGCCCTGCCGTGCCAGCGCTCACGACACTCGATGGGTCGCAGGACGCTGTCAAGCTCCGTGGCCGCCGGGACACGCATTCCGCCAGGTCTGCGGCGGCCGGTACCCCGCATCGCGCTGAAAGCTTCACGATTGTCCGCCGGTGATCCCGTCGATCCGCCGGTGCATTCAGCGGGCCGGCCGGAAGTACGGCGCTGCGCGGCCAAGGGTGCCCATGCCATCGCGTTCTCGGAGAATCCGGCCGCGCTCGGCTTGCCTAGCGTGCACACCGCCACCTGGGACCCGCTATGGGCGGCATGTCAGGAAACCGACACCGTAGTCAACATGCACATCGGGTCGTCGTCGACGTTCAGCCGCACGAGCGAGGACGCACCGCCGCAGGTCATCATCGCCCTGACGTTCGAGGGTGCGTCGCACGCGCTGGTCGGCTGGATGCCCTTCCTGCTCGACCGGCTCGACGAAGCCTGGGACCACGATTGCGGCCAAGGCGGGCCTGTCAGAGCGGGACACCTGGCGGCTGCTGCGCGGCAACGCGATCGAGTGCTACCGGCTCGACCGGTACGGCATCACGGAGTGACCCGCCGCGCGCTTCTGGGTGTCGGCTAGCGGCTCAGCCGCCGCCCCTGCGGCGGAACGAGCGCCGGCTCTGGGCCGGGCCGTGCGCGCCCGCCACCTTCCCGCCGTCCTTGCCCCCGAGCCCGCCGCCGGTGCCCGAATCCCTGGCGCCCTTGCGGTCGAGCGCCTCGCGGAACTTACGTTTCACCTCGTCCTGCGGATCTTCGGGGTCCTGCGGGGGTTCAGTGCCCTCGAGAATTTCGGTGCCCTCGGAACGCTCAGGCTCCGGCCCGGTGCCAGCCATGCGGATCTCCTGCCGTCGGGGGGTACATCCATAGCCTCGCACAGTCAGCGCCGGGGGGACTGACCGACCCGTTCAGAACAGGTCGCCGCCGGCGGCGCCCGCCGTCGTGCCGAACTGTTCCTGGGCGGCGGCGTCCACGAGGGCGAACGACAGCTCGTCCGGGTCGAAGCGGCGCGAGGTAAGAGTCACCACTGTGCCCCCGGCGGTGCGCACGGGCAGCGACGCCATGATGAGGCCGGTGCTGTGCAGGAGCGGTGCCGCGGGCAGGGCCACCGGGCGGCGCCGCTGCTGGTGCAGGAGGAGGGTGCGGTCCAGCGGGGGACCGTCCCACGGCCTGTTTGATGCGGCGCAGCAGGTAGGTGGAGAAGTAGTCGCCGTATTTGCGCTGTAGTTCCGGGCGCCGCCAGTCCCGGCCGCCGATCTGGCTGCGGCACGACGCTGTCTCGCAGCGGCATTCCATCTCGCCGTCGTAGATGCTGCCGGAGAAGCCGACGTTCGGCTCGCATGAGTGGTTGAGGAAGAGCTGGAGACGGTCACTATCGTCCCTTCCCGGTGAGTTTGTGCCAGATCAAGCTCAGTCTCGACCAGCACGCGCTCACGTCGGCCAGCCGCCAGCTCACACGGGCAGGATTGCCAGCGACCGGCAGCGGCAATCGAGCACGGCCAGTCTCTGCGGAGCCTGGCCATTTCGGGAGGTTCAACGGCTTCGAGTGCTCCCGGGCCGGTCAATGCGCGTGATGTTGCTGCTGGCTTCCAGGGCTTCCCGGAGCCGGGCGTTGTCGCCTTCACCTCGACTGCGGCGTCCGCTTCCAGCGCCATGCGGCTGAGAAGTGGCATCACGCGATCGTGGGCCTCGCGTTCGGCCGCGCCAAAGGTGCCCGCAGTCACCACGACGTCGACCCGGTCGAGGCGCCCAGGCATGTCGTGCTATCGCGCCACGGCCCCGGCGAGTTTGACGTTCGTGCCTAGGTGAGGCGGTAAAGGCCTGCGTGTTCCGGCGTGTCGCGTGTGGCATGGTGTGGCAGGTTTGACTGGCGGGCACAGTCCGCCAGGATCGAAGGTGCCAGCCCAGGCCGATCAACGCCGATGGCGGACGTCGCGGTCGCGTCGTGGTAGCCGGGTGGGCAGGCTCGGCTGGCAGGGTACGCCGGGCTCAGCTAGCGAGAAACCTCGGCGGTGAGCCGAACCGCGTCGTCGCCTGTTGCTACTTACTCGCGCGGCGCGACCTCGGGCAAGGTCGTAGCGACCGGCCAGGTCGCGGTTAGCATCTCGGGTGAGCGGCCGGGCGCGCCCTGGGTGACAGCAGGACAGGCGGGACAGGCATGACGCAGGACTACGACGAGTTCGGCTTGTTCGAGGAGAACGCCGCGGAGGCGGGCCTGCCGTGGACCGGGCCGCCGGCAGTCCGCCGCGAGTCCGTCGAGATCGGGCCCGCCCAGCAGGTCAGCGCCCTGGTCTGGGGCGAGGGGCGGCCGGAGCTGGTCTTCCTGCATGGCGGCGCGCAGAACGCGCACACCTGGGACACCGTCGCGCTGGCACTGCGCCGCCCGCTCCTCGCCGTCGACCTGCCCGGCCACGGGCGGTCAGGCTGGCGCGCTGACCGGGACTACTGGCCCGCCCGCAACGCCGAGGCGGTCGCCGCCGTCATCGGCAGGCTCGCGCCGGACGCGCTGGCGGTTATCGGCATGTCACTCGGCGGGCTGACCGCGATCCGGCTCGCCGCGCGCTACCCCGACCTGGTGCGCAGGCTGGTCGTGGTCGACGTCACGCCCGGAGTCACGCGGGCGAAATCAGCGCCGATCACCGAATTCGTGCAGGGCCCGGAGACGTTCGGGTCCTTCGGGGAACTGCTGGAGCGCACCGTCGCGTACAACCCGTCCAGGTCGGTGACCTCGCTGCGCCGGGGGCTGCTGCACAACGCGCGCCCGCTGCCTGATGACCGCTGGACCTGGCGCTACGACCGGCTCCGGCCGCCTGGCGGGCAGCTAGATTTCACCGGCCTGTGGCCCGATCTTGCCGCGGTGCGGGCGCCGGTGATGCTGGTGCGCGGCTCGGAGTCCGGCGTCGTGACCGAAGAAGACGTCCAGGAGTTCTCCACCCGGCAGCCCGGCGGCCGGGTGGAGACGATCGCCGGCGCGGGGCACTCCGTGCAGGGCGACCGGCCGGTCCAGCTTGCTCAGCTGATTGAGGCCTTTGCGCCGCGGCCCTAGACGCTCGAAGCCCGGCGCATTCGCTGACCAGTTCGGATTACCCTGGTTATAGGCAGCCGCGATAAATCAGAACCGCCGCAGCCGATCGACCCTAGCCACAGACTGACCTCAGAGTAGACGGCCCAGCTTTGTGAGGCCCCCTACAGTCCACGCTGGCGGGATCGCGGGCGCTCCATGCGCGCTGCTCGGCCGGACGGCCCCCGGTAGGCGCCCGGCCGCCTGACGTGCCGCACGACGGGGCTGCAGGATGATCTGATAATCAGATACAATGATGACATGCGAACGATGACGGCTACCGAGGCCTCCCGGAACTTCTCCGACCTCCTCGATGCGATCGAGCGCGGTGAGACCGTGACCATTACCCGCGGGCACCATGCCGTCGCGGAGATGCGGCCAGCCCGGCGCCGTACCGGAGCCGGGCTGCGGACCGCGCTGAGAGATGTCCCGCCTCCTGATGATCGTTTTGCCGCGGACATCGCGGACGCACTGGCCCTGATCTCCAGCGAGGGGAACGACCCGTGGGCCGGCGCCTGATCCTGGATACCAACGTCCTCATCGCCTACGAGCGCGGCACGATCGACCGGGCCGCGCTGGATGCCGACGAGCTTGCCGTCGCGGCGGTGTCCATCGCCGAGTACCGCGTCGGCATCGAGCTTGCTGATACCCCCGGCCGGGCTGCCGACCGGGCCCGCGCGCTGGCCGCCATCACCTCGGCAGTCGATGTCCTCGACTACACCGAGATCACGGCGGCCTGTCACGCCAGGCTCATCGCGCACGCCCGCCGGGCTGGTGCTCCCCGCGGCGCGCATGACCTGATCATCGCCGCGCACGCCCTGCAGACCGACCGCATCGTCCTGACCTTCGACGCCAAGGCCCGCTTCGCCGATCTTCCCGGCGTCAGCGCCAGCCCCGCCGAGAGCGGCAGGCCGAGCTGATGCCGACAGTCTGGGCAACCAATCTGACCCGGGGGACCCGGACCACAGCAGCGCACCGATCGCCCAGCCGGGGACAGGTGAAGCTCGTCTTGCCAACACCTGCGCCGCTCGTCGCCCCGCTCCGGGGCGGAAGTCAAGGATTGCCGTACCACATTACTCCTACGAGTGGTATCGTAGTGTCATGAGTGGGACGTATCAGGTAGCGATGGGTGACCGAGGGCGGCTGGTCATACCGGCCGACTTGAGAGAACGTGCCGGGCTTGCGGAGGGAACGGCGCTCATCCTGCTGGAGGCACCGGGAGGGCTCGTGCTCCTGACCCGCCCGCAGCTCCAGGAGCTCGTGCGGGCAGATCTCACTGGCCTAGACCTGGTGAGTGAGCTGCTCGCAGAGCGCAGGACATCGGCCGCCACCGAAGACGCGGCGTGAACGTCTTCGACGCATCTGCGCTCCTCACTTTCCTGCAGGGAGAGAACGGCGCAGCGCCCGTCGAGGAGGCGCTCCGCGATGGTGGTGCCTGCGGCGCCGCCAACTGGTCGGAGGTCGCACAGAAGATCCGCGCGCATGGCCGGAACTGGGACCTGTCCAGATCGCTGCTGGACAGCTATGGGGTGCGGGTCGAATCGGTGACGATCACCGACGCCGAATGGGCGGCCCGCAGATGGGTCCGGGGCGAAGGGCTCTCCCTAGCTGACCGGCTGTGCCTGGCGCTCGGCAGCCGGCTGGACGCCGACATATGGACGGCCGACCAGGCCTGGGGAAGTGGTGGCGGGCGGATACGGCAGATCCGCTGACCCCATGGTCGCGAACGTCCTCTAGCGGACATGCTGGCCGGAGTCGCCAGCTGGCTTGATTACGTTAGGTAGTCATCTATTGACGCTTCGGCATCAGGTGCCTATCGTCCGAGTGGACCTAGTCGGAGGACCCGACCTGCCAGCCCAGAGTGCAGCCGTGTCCGGCTGCGCGCTTGGCCCCCCGCAAGGAGGAACTCGTTGCCATCCAGCCATGCCGGTCGTGACACGCAGCGGCGCCGAGCCCCGTCGGGCCTGGCCTGGACCTGGACCGTGCTCGTATCGTCGATCGCCTTAGCAGCGGCCGGCCTGGCCTTCGCTGCCAGCGCCAGCGCACGGCCCGTGGCCCAGTCGCGGCCCGCCGTCCGGGCCGCCACCACGCGCCCGGAGTCCGCGACACTAACCAGCGCCAGGGGTGGCTACCGGCGAGCCTGCCCGGTCGCCACCAGGCCCGGCCGGATGGCCTGCATGGTGCTCATCAACACGGGCGTCAAGCCGCAGTCCCAGCGGGCCGTCGGGCCGGCCGCCGCGCCGACCGGCGTCGGCTACGGGCCCGCCAGCCTGCAGAGCGCCTACAAGCTGCCGTCATCGACGGCGGGCAGCGGCCAGACCGTCGCGATCATCGACGCCTACGATGACCCGAACGCGGCCTCCGACCTGGCCACCTACCGGTCGGACTGGGGCCTGCCCGGCTGCGGCAGCGGCTGCTTCAAGAAGGTCAACCAGAACGGCGCCGCCAGCCCGCTGCCGGGCGCCTCGGGGGGCAGCGGATGGGCCACCGAGGAGTCGCTGGACCTCGACATGGTGTCGGCGATCTGCCCGAATTGCCACCTCATCCTGGTGGAGGCCAAAAGCCCGACCACGGCCAGCCTGGGCACCGCGGTGAACAGCGCGGTCAGCCTCGGGGCCGACTACGTCTCCAACAGCTACGGCGGATCGGAGTCCTCCTCCGACCCGACCTTCGACACCAGCTACTACAAGCACCCGGGCGTCGCCATCACCGCCTCGGCCGGCGACAACGGCTACGGCGTCGAGTATCCCGCCGCGTCCCGGTACGTCACGGCCGTCGGCGGCACCTCACTGAGCACGTCCGCCAACTCCCGCGGCTGGACCGAGACGGTCTGGGGTAGCGCCTCCGGCGTCGAGGGCACCGGGTCCGGTTGCTCGGCCGACGACGCCAAGCCCACCTGGCAGACCGACACCGGCTGTGCCAGGCGCACCAACAACGACGTGGCCGCGGTGGCCGACCCGAATACCGGCGTGGCCGTCTACGACACCTACGACCAGAGCGGCTGGCTGGAGGTCGGCGGCACCAGCGCCTCCGCCCCGATCGTCGCGTCGGTCTTCGCGCTGGCCGGAACCCCGGCGGCGGGGACCTATCCGTCGTCCTACATCTACCGGCACACCTCCAGCCTGTTCGACGTCACCTCCGGCGCCGACGGCTCCTGCTCTCCGGCCTACCTGTGCACGGGCGAGACCGGCTACGACGGGCCGACGGGCTGGGGAACGCCGAACGGGCTCACCGCGTTCACCGGCGGATCTACCACCGGCAACACCGTAACGGTCGCCAATCCGGGGAGCCGGACCGGAACCGTGGGGACGGCCGTCAGCCTGCAGATCACGGCGAGCGACTCGGCTTCCGGCCAGACCCTCACCTACAGTGCCACCGGGCTGCCGGCCGGCCTGTCGATCAGCGCCAGCACGGGGCTGATCTCGGGGACGCCCACAACGGCGGGGACGTCCAGCGTGACGGTCACCGCGAAGGACACGACCAGCGCGTCGGGATCGGCGTCGTTCAGCTGGACCATCAGCACCAGCGGTGGTGGCTGCACCGCGGCCCAGCTGCTGGCCAACCCGGGCTTCGAGACCGGCGCCAGCTCGCCGTGGACGTCCACTGCCGGAGTGCTGGCCAGCACCTCCGACGGCGTCCCCGCGCACTCCGGTTCGTGGCTGGCCTGGCTCGACGGCTATGGCGCGGCCCACATCGACACGCTCGCCCAGGCCGTCACGATCCCGTCCACCTGTAGGACCGCGAGCTTGTCGTTCTGGCTCGAGGTGGACACGAACGACGCGTCCGGTCCGGCGTCGGACACCTTCAAGGTGCAGGTCCTGAACTCCGGCGGGACCGTGCTGGCCACGCTGGCGACCTACTCCAACCAGAACGCCAGCAGCGGTTATGTCCAGCACACCTTCTCGGTGACCCCGTATATCGGCCAGCAGGTCACCATCAGGTACACGGGAACGGAAACCCTCGGCGGGGGTACCAACACCAGCTTCTTCGACGACGACAACGCGCTGAACGTCTCCTAGCTGCCGCCCGCCACGGACCGGACCTGGGTGTCCGCTCCCGCTGGGCCCCCGTACAGCCAGCACAGGGTGTGGTGACCTGGCCCCGTCTCTACCGACGGCGGGGTGTCCGCGCACGCGGGCATCGCCTGCGGACAGCGGGACCGGAAGCGGCAGCCTTGTTCCAGCATCGTCTCGCGCACCTCGGCATTGCGGGCTGCGCGCGCGGTCTGCCGTCGTCGCCGCGCGTCGGCGAGCGACTGGCGGGATGCGGCCGGATCGGGCGCGGCGCTGGCCAGGATCTGCGTATACGGGTGCGCGGGGTTCAGGATGACCTCGTCGCTGGGTCCGCGCTCGACGACCACGCCCCGGTACATCACCATGATCTCGGACGAGAAGTACCGAGCGGTCGCCAGATCGTGCGTTACGTACAGCATGGCCAGGTTCCGGTCCTGCTTCAGCCGGTCCAGCAGGTTGAGGATCTCCAGCCGGATCGACACGTCGAGCATGGATACCGGCTCGTCGGCCAGCAGGACGTCGGGATCGGTCGCCAGGGCCCGCGCGATGGCGACGCGCTGGCGCTGCCCGCCGGACAGCTCGTGCGGGTGCTTGGTGGCTATCTCCTGCGGCGGCGTCAGGTTCACCGACTGGAGAAGGTCATAGACCGCCTGGTCCAGGGCCTCGCCGCGCAGCTGCCCCGACCGCAGCGTCAACGGCCTGGCCAGGTGATGGCGCACCGTGTGCATCGGGTTGAGCGATGCGAAGGGATCCTGGAAGATCACCTGCACCTTGTGCCGGTAAGCCCGCAGCGCCCGCCCGCGACGGCCAGCGGGCTTGCCATCCAGCCGAATCTGCCCGGAACTCGGCTTCAGCAGTTGCGCGGCCGCCCGGACCACCGTCGACTTGCCGCTCCCGCTCTCCCCGACGAGGGCGAGCGTCTGGCCCGCCCGCAGGCTGAAGGACAGGTCGTCCACCGCCGTGAGCCGGCCGCCGCCGCGCTGGCCGAATGCCACGGTGAGGTTGGTCACCTCCAGAACGCTCACGCGTCGCCTCCAGCGCTGTCGGTCCCCACAGTTACCTCGTCCTCGGCCGCGCCGCAGAGCACTGCCGGGGGGCCGGCCGGGCGGAGCGCGGCGTCATGCAGGTGACAGGCCACCCGCCAGTCCCCGGCCGCCTGACCGGCGGCGCCCGCCTGACCGGCGAAGCCCGCGCGGCCGGCGGCGGGGATCAGCGCCGGCCGGGTAGTGGCACACGGCTCGAACCGGAATTCACAGCGCGGCTCGAACGGGCAGCCCTGGAAGGCGTTCCGCAGGTCGGGCGGGTTGCCCGGCACGCCGCGCAGTTCCCGCCGGGCGCCGCGCATGTCCGGGAACGAGCGGAGCAGGCCGAAGGTATACGGATGTGCCGGGGCGGATCCGACCAGCTCAGCCGGCGCGTGCTCGACGACTTCACCCGCGTACATGACCATCAGCCGGTCGCTGACCTCCAGCAGGAGCGACAGGTCGTGGGTAATGAAGATAACGCTGAACCCGAGTTCCTCGCGCAGCCGCTCGATCTCGTCGAGGATCTCGCGCTGCACGACGACGTCCAGCGCCGTGGTCGGCTCGTCCATGATGACGATCTCGGGTTCCAGCGCGAGCGCCATCGCGATCATGACGCGCTGTCGCATTCCGCCGGACAGCTCGTGCGCGAAGCCGCGGATGCGCGCCGGGTCTATCCCGACCATGTCGAGCAGTTCGCCAGCCCGCCGACGGCGGGCCGCCTTGTCCAGTTGCGGCCGATGCGCCTCGAAGATGTCGTCGAACTGCTTGTCCAGGCTGGTCACCGGATTGAGAGCGTTCATCGCGCTCTGGAAGACCATCGAGATCTTGTTCCAGCGGAACTCGCGGAGGGCGTCGCCCGCCAGGTCCAACACGTTGACCGGCGCTCTGCCCGCGGGGAAGAACGTGATCGCCCCGTCGGTCTGGCGGGCCGGCGGCTTGAGCATCCGGGTTAGCGCGTACGCCAGCGTGGACTTGCCGCAGCCGCTCTCGCCGGCGATGCCGAGCACTTCGCCGCGGCGCAGTTCCAGCGTGACGTCACGGACCGCGCGGGTCGGGCGCAGCGCGGCGTACTCGACGCAGATGTGCTCGGCCCGCAGCACCAGATCCCCTTGGTCGATCACAGCTGGCCCGCCTTCCCGCGCTTGCGGCTCGTCCCCGCCGCGCGGTACACCCGCAGTCGCGGGTTGAGCAACTCGTCCAGGCTGAAGTTGATCAGGGCCAGGCCCATCCCCAGCAGCGCAATGCACAGGCCGGGCGGGATGAACCACCACCACGCGCCGACCGATAGCGCCTCGTCGTTGTACGCGATGTTGAGCATGTTCCCCCAGGTGAGCAGCGTGGGGTCACCGAGGCCGATGAACGCGAGCGCCGCCTGGGTGAGGACGGCAAAGATCATCGCGAAGATGAAATTGGACACGATGATCGGCAGTTCGTTGGGCAGGATCTCGACGAACACGATCCGCCAGGCCCGCTCGCCGGACGCGCGGGCGGCGAGCACGTACTCGCGATTGCGCACCGACAGGGTCTGCGCCCGCAGGACCCGGGCGGCCGCGGCCCAGCTGGTCAGGGCGATGATGACGATCAGCGGCAGCAGGCCGCTGGACTTCACGTCGGCCAGGATCACGATGACCAGCGGCAGGGTGGGAATCACCAGGACGACGTTGGACAGCAGGTTCAGCACCTCGTCGATGAAGCCGCCCGCGTATCCGCCGCTGATGCCGATGATGACCGAGACGAGGGTCGCCAGGAACCCGGCGCCCACGCCGATCTCCAGCGTGGCCCGGGCGCTGACCACCATCTGCGCGAAGACGTCCTGCCCGATCTGCGTCGTGCCCAGCCAGTGGCTAAGCGAGGGCGCCGCGAGCTCGGTATGGCTCAGCTGGTTCGGGCTGCCGACGAAGAAGGGCCCGATGATCCCCAGGAGCACGAAGAACCCGACGATGGCCGTCCCGATCACCAGCCTGGGCGACCGGAAGGCATCCCGCACCCCGGACAGGCGGCTCGCTTCCTGGGTGCCACTCTCCGCCGCCACCGTGGCGACGACGTTCGTCGCGGTCACCGGGACAGCCTCGTTCGCGGGTCGATAAATCCGTGCAGCAGGTCCACGATGAGGTTGGCGCCCAGCACCGCGAACGTGATCACCAGGAAGATCCCCTGCATCAGTGGATAGTCGTTGTTGCTGACCGCCTGCACGAGCTTGTTGCCGATGCCCGGGTAGGAGAAGACGTACTCCATCGCGATGGCCCCGCTGACGACGAAGCCGATCGAGATCGCGAAGCCGGAGACGCTGGGCAGCACCGCGTTCCGGGCCGCGTAGCCGATCATGATCCGGCGCGGCCGCAGCCCCTTGGCCTCGGCCGCGACGACGTAGTCATCGGACAGGGTCGAGACCATCATGTTGCGCATGCCGAGCAGCCAGCCGCCTACCGAGCTGAGCACGATGGTCAGGGCGGGCAGGATCGCGTGCTGCACGGCCGAGGCCAGGAAGGCGGGGTTCCATCCGGGGCTGAGCTCGGAGTTGGTGTCGTAGCCCTGGCCCTGCGGAAAGATGTGCCAGACATTGCTCGAAAGGAAGTACAGCAGGATCAGCGCGAGCCAGAAGTACGGCATCGCCGTGAGCAGCGTGGTGGCCGGGATGATGGTGTCCAGCCGGGATCCGCGCTTCCATCCGGCCAGCGCGCCGAGCAGGATGCCGAGCGCGAAGCTGATCATCGTGGCCATTCCGACCAGGATCAGCGTCCAGTAGATGGACTGGCTGATCTCGGTGCTCACCGGGGTGGGGAACTGGCTGATGGACAGGCCGAGCCGCAGGTGGACCAGTCCGTCCACGTACTGCCAGTACTTCTGGAAGATGTTCCCCGTGCCAAGGCCGAGCAGGCTGGTCAGGACCTTGGCCTCGCCGGGCGGGACGCTGCCCGACTGGGACATCCTGCCGATCAGGGCCTCGACCGGGTTCCCCGGGATCAGCTGCGGCAGCAGGAAGTTGATGGTGAGCGCCACCCAGGCGGCGACCAGGTAGAACCCCAGCTTGCGGGCTAGGTAACGCACGCCCGGCTCTCCTTTCTCCGCTTGGCCGCCCGGCGGGGGGCTCCCGCGCGTCAAGTCCCCCGCCAGGTCGGCTCCGGCCGGCGGCTGCGCTACGTCAGCCGCCGGCCGGCGTGGTCACTTGTTCACTGGGATGAGGCGCGAGCCGATCCAGCCGATATCCGGCTGGATGTACACGGCCGGGGCGCCGTACGCGTTCGACACCGTGGGGACGTTGCCCACGTGATGGCCGTTGAACTCGATCTCGTTCTGGGACTCCCACAACGGGATGAGCGGCATGTCCTTGATGAAGATGTTCTGGATCTTGTAGAAGGCCGGATTCTGCACGGCGGCGCTTGTGGTCCCGCCGATCTGGCTGAGCAGCGAGTCGACCTGCGGGTTCTTGTAACGGCCGAAGTTGCCGACCGTGTCGGCCTTGCCGATAGCAGGCGCGATCGTGGAGTCCAGCAGCGAGTAGTAGTACGACCACGGATCCGGCGTGTACCCGAAGCTGTCGATGAGCAGCTGGAAGTTGCCGTTGTCCTGGTCTGAGATGAACGAGGTGTAGGCCTCCTGGTCGATGGTCAGGTTGATCCCGGCCGGCTTGAGCTCCTGCTGGATGATCTGCAGGTCGCTGAGGTAGTCGGTATAGCCCGCGACCATCTTGACGGTGAGGTTCAGCGGCGTCGTGACGCCGGCCTGGGTCAGGATGCTCTTGGCCTTGGCCGCGCTGGGGCTCGCGAATGCCGTGCCGGACAGCGACGGATCAAGCACCGAGTCGAAGTTCGGCCGGATCAGCGCCTCGGGGTTAGTGGCCGGCGCGTACCCGTTGTAGACCGTGTCGCTGATGTAGCTGCGGTTGAGCGCGGCGCTGATCGCCTGGCGGACGGCCAGCTTGGTGGTGGGGCCGCCGGCCATGTTCGGCACCAGGAACGTGGTGGCCAGGGGGATGTCGCTGACCACGAAGTTCGGGTCCTTGGCCAGGTAGGTCTTCTTGATGTTCGGGATGAACGCGCCGGTCCAGTCGAGCTGGCCGGCCTCGACCGCCGCGTCCAGCGTCGTGTTGCCGCTGAAGGCGAGGAACCGGACCATCTTGAAGTGCGGCAGGCCTGGCATGTAGTAATGCGGGTTCGCGGTCAGCTCGAACACCTGCGGGGAGTACTTCGTCACGGTGTAGGCGCCGGTCCCGACCGGATGCTGGTTCAGCCAGGTCGCGGGATTGGTGACCGACTTCCAGATGTGCTCCGGCAGGATCTCCACCCGGCCCAGCGCGTAGTAGGCGTCCGTGAAGGCCGGCTTGGTGAACGTGATCGTCACGCCGTAGGTCCCGTTGGCCGCGACGCTGGCCAGCGGCAGGCCGAACTTGTTGAGCGCGGTGCTGTGCAGCGCCTGGTCAAAGGTGAACACGACGTCCGCGCTGGTGAACGGCTTGCCGTCGGTCCACTTCACGTTGTGGCGCAACTGCACCGTGAGGGTCTTGCCGTCGGCCGACCAGCTGTAGGTCGTGCCCAGCCAGGACTTGATATCGCCGGCCTTGGCGGTGTTATAGAAGAACAACGGCTCGTAGATCATGCCGTTGGTCGGGTCCTCCGAGTTCGGGGAGTAGAGGTTGAAGTCGTCAGGGTAGGAGGTTGCCCCGGTAGCCACCGTGAGCACGCCCGCCGGTCCTGATGATGACGAGGAGGATGGAGCGGAGCTGCTGCTACCGCCGCAGGCAGCCAGCGCCCCGACAGCCATAATGGCGGCGCCGGCGGCCATCGCCCGCACGCGCCAGGGTCTCGAGGACATGGGTTATTCCCTCTTTTCTCGTGGCCTTGGTTCCCAGGCATCGTGAACTGCCCGCGCGGGCATCTGTCCGCAGAGCGCGCGAGCTGCGGGGGCAATGGCCGCTGGTGAACCGGCATTGATGTGCAGTTATAAGGGCGGCCCCGGCCCTTGGGCGCCATGGAATCGGGGTCTCCGACGTGCGACTGAGCGAAGCACTATACCGGTTAAGTGTCAACCCAAAGGTGGCCCTGGTGAAGGCGCGACCAGGTATCGTTAAGGTTTCGATATCAGGTCGGAACGGTTACGCGGCGGGTCTGGCGAGGTCAGTCGCGGCCGCCCGCGGGCGGCCGCCGGGTCGGCTCGCGGCCGGGCGCACGGCTCGGCTCGCGGCCGGGCACGCCGGGAGCCGGCCCGGTACTGCCCCGGATCGTGAGCACCGGCGGCGACTCCTCGAAGTTGCGCACCGCCACGCCGTCGGCGACCTGGCCCAGCGCCCGCGCGGCATGCGCGCCGTAGGCGGCGATGTCCCTGGTCAGCGCGGTGAGCGGCGGATGGATGAACTCGCACAGCGGCGAGTCATCCCACGCCACGATCGACAGGTCGCCGGGCACGCTGACCCCGATCTGCTGGGCCGCGCCCAGTCCGGCGACCGCCATCAGGTCGTTGTCGTACAAGATCGCGGTCGGCGGCGCGCTGCTTTGCAGCAGCCGCCGGGTGGCGGCCGCCCCGTTCTCGCCGGTGTAGTCGGCCTCCATGAGCAGCGGCTCCACCCCGGCCGCGCGTGCGGCGGCGGTGAAGGCGTCGGTCCTGATCTTGGTGTGCCAGAACCTGGTGATGCCCGCGACCCGGGCGACCCGCCGGTGGCCGACCGCGGCGAGGTATTCGACCACGGCCTGGGTGGCCGCCGCGTCGTCCTGCCAGACCGCCGGGAGCGAGCCGGCCCCGGCCGGCGTTCCGATGACCACCGCCGGCATGCGCAGGTCCTCGAGAACCGGCACCCGCAGGTCGCCGATCTGGAGGTCGACGAGGAATATCCCGTCCACCCGGCGCTGGGCCCACCACGAGCGGTACATGGCGATCTCGGCGTCCTGGTCCTCGGCCATGGTGAACAGCAGGGCCGTGTGGTCGGTCGAGAGCTCACCCTGAATCCCCGAGATGAGCTGCATGAACCAGGGCTCCACGCCGAGCGTCCGGGCGGGCCGGTCAATGACCAGCCCGAAGGCGCCTGCCCGGCCGTCCGACAGCGCGCGGGCCGCGCTATTGGGCTGGAAGCCGATCTCCTGCGCGATCGCGAGAATGCGCTGCCGGGTCGCGGCGGATACGCCGGGCTGCCCGTTCAGCGCGAATGACACCGCCGCCTTGGTTACCCCAGCGCGGCTCGCGATGTCCGCGATGGTCGGACGCTTCACCCGATGCCTCCCGGCGGCCGCCGCCCCGCCCGGCGCGCACGCTCAGCGCCCGCCGCCCGGGCGGCGGGCGTCCCTCGTCAGCGCGTTGCTGGCCGCGCTGCTGGCGTAACCGAACTGCCTGGTTCCTGCGCTGGCCAGTGTAACGACCGGCTTGCTGGACGTCATCGCGCCAGTGGCCGGGCGCGGCGAAGAGACATTGACACTTAACCGGTATAGTGCTTCGATCACACTGATTCCGGACGCGAGTACGGAGCCAGGTCCTGCCAATCCCGCCGCTGAGGGGAGATCTCCGCATGCAGAGAAATGGCGCCAGGCTCGCGGCCGGCGGCCGCCCAGTTAGCTGGCTCGGAGCCAACTTCTGGTCACGGACCGGTGGCCCGCTCATGTGGCGGAACTACGACCCCGAGGTCATTCGCGGCGAACTGCAGGTGCTGGCCGATCATGGGCTGACCATGACCCGCTCGTTTTTTTACTGGCCCGATTTCATGCCGGAGCCCGATCGCATCGATGAGGAGATGGCGGCCAGGTTCGCCGACTTCCTGGACCGGCACGCGGAGGCCGGGATGGCGACCGTGCCCACCTTCATTGTCGGCCACATGTCGGGAGAGAACTGGGATCCGCCCTGGCGGGCGGGCCGCGACCTGTACTCCGATGTCTGGATGGTCGCGCGCCAGGCCTGGTTTGCCGGCGAGATGGTGCGGCGGTTCGGCGGTCACGAGGCCGTCTGCGGCTGGCTGGTCTCCAACGAGATGCCGATCTACGGCGGCGAGGCCCCGCGCGAGACGATCGCGGCCTGGTCGCAGCTCATCATCGACGCGGTGCGCGCCGCCGGCGGCGACCAGCCCGTCTCGCTGGGGGATGGCGCGTGGGGCCTGGAGGTCAGCGGGCACGACAGCGGCTTCTCGGTGGCCGACAGCGCCCGCCTGTGCGACTTTCTCGGCCCGCATATCTATCCGGTCGGTACCGACATCGTCCGCCAGCACTATGCGGCGGCCTGGGCGTGTGAGCTGGCCGGGACCTTCGGCGCGCCGGTTATCCTCGAGGAATTCGGGGTGAGCTCCGACTTCGTCTGCGACGCCAGCGCCGCCGACTATTACCGGCAGGTCCTGCACAACACCCTGCTGGCCGGCGCGACCGGGTGGGTGGCCTGGAACAACACCGACTACGACGACCTGGCCGACCAGGATCCGTACCGCCACCACGCCTTCGAGATGCACTTCGGGCTGACGGACGTCAGCGGAAAGCCCAAGCCCCAGCTCGCGGAGATGGCGGCGTTCGCCGAGATTCTCCGCCAGGTCGACTTCACCCGCTGCGCGCGGCCGGCCAGTGATGCGGCCCTGGTCGTCCCTTCCTACCTGGATACCCGCTACCCCTTTACGCAGGACCTGGACCGCAGCTACCTCGCGGAGATGCTGCGGCAGAGCTACGTCTCAGCCCGGCTCGCCGACCTGCCGCTCGCTCTGACCAGGGAGAGCGACGGGATCGGCCACGATGCCCGGCTGTACCTCGTGCCGTCGGCCAAGCAGCTGCTCAGCCCGACCTGGCATGAGCTGGAGGAGCTGGCCAACGGCGGGGCGGTCGTCTACGTCTCGTACTCGCCGGGCGCCCACAGCGTGCACAGCGGTCCCTGGTACGCGCGGCTGAACGGGATGTTCGGGGTCGAGCACCAGCTCGGCTACGGCGCACCCGCCAGGGCGGAGGACGAGGAGGTCACGTTCACGCTGACCCGCGACTTCGGGACGCTCTCGCGAGGCGCGCAGCTGGCCTTCCGCGCGACCGGACCCGAGCAGAGCCGCGGCTACCTGCCGGTGCGGCCGGATGGCGCCGAGGTCATCGCCGTCGACGGCCACGACCGGCCGGCGCTTCTGCTGCGGCGCACCGGAGCGGGCTCGGTGATCTTGTGCACGTACCCGGTCGAGTACCTGGCGGCCGTCAGCCCGCGGGTCAACCCGGAGGCGACGAGCACGCTCTACGACGCCCTCGCGATCTACGCCGGCGTGCGCAGGCAGGTGACGGTGGACGATCCGCGCGTGGCGGCGGATGTCGTGGTGCGCTCGGACAGCGCCCAGTTCGCCTGGCTGGTGAGCCACGCCGCCGAGCCGGTCACCGTGAAGCCGCAGCTCGCCGCCGGGGCCCGGCTGTGCGACCTGGACGGCACGCCGTCGGGCGAGAGCGTCACCCTGGACCCGTTCGGCGTCGGGGTCTTCCGCCTGGAGAACGCGGACACGTAGCCGCGTCCGTGAGCAGCGCCGCACGGGAAACAGCACTGCACGGGAAACAGCACCGCCCGACGCCGGGGGGGTGGGCGCCGGGCGGTGCAGCTCAGCTGGCGGCCGTCATCGCCTTCGCGTGGGCGCTGAGCAGCTGGGCCGCCGCGTTTGTGGAGTTACTCGGGTCGTTATCCCAGATGATGCGGTAGCCGTCATAGTCGGGATAGAACGAGCCGTCGTCTATGCGCGACGTCAGGAGCCAGAACTGGTCGCCCGCGCCGCCGTTGCTCAGCACGGCATCCGTCCAGGCCTTGTATCCGGCGTCCCGCGCCGCCTCGTCGGCCACCCCCTGCGCGGCATTGAGCGCCAGCCCGTACTCCTCGATGACCACCGGCTTGCCTAGCGCCGCCCCGTCCGACAGGTGTCCGGTGATCCAGGTGGTGCCCCAGCTGACCGGGTCGGTGCCGGGCTTCGAGGACGGATTCTCGCCCCAGCCCTGCGGGTACAGGTGCACGGTGCCGTAGTCGATTGTCGGCAAGGCCAGAAAGTCCTTCCAGCGGTCGCCCTCGTAGTCGGAGTACGGGTAGTCGGAGTTGCTGGCGTCGCCGTAGAAGCCCTCGTCGCCGGTGGTCACGAGCTGGCGCGGAGCCAGCTGCTTCACGAAGGCGCTCGTCTGGGTGACCCAGGTCAGCAGCCGCTGCCCGGTCTTGTCGCTCCGGCTGCGCGGCTCGTTCGCGAGCTCCCACGTCATGATCGTCGGGTCCTCGTTGTAGCGCAGTCCCGTATAGCGGTTGAACCTGGTCAGTACGTGCTTGACGTAAGCGCGGTAGCAGCGCTGAATCGACGCGGTGCTGTAGAACAGGTCGTGGTTCACCGCGGCACCGTAGGAATCGTCGGTCAGGCCGAGGAACCAGGTCACGTACTGGGCCATGCCGCCGTAGTTCGGCCAGTTGTCCACCAGCGCGAGGACCAGCCGGATGCCGAGCTGCCCGGCCCGGTAGATGGCGTAGTCCAGCGAGTCGAAGGCCGCGTCGTTGTAGACGTAGGGCGTCGGCTGCAGTGCCGTGGACCCGTTGGCCGGGCCATCGGCGAACGCCCAGGCCCGGACGACCGCCAGCGACATCACCGCGGCGTCGTTGAGCGCGCTGTCGATCATGTAATGCGACTGCTGGTGCAGGTAATAGGTGTTGGTGCCGCCGAACCGGACGGGCGTACCACCGATGTGGAACTTCCCGCCGCGAACGGTGACGAACTCGCCGGGCCGGGATGCGAACCCGCGCCCCGCGGCCGGGTCGGCCTGCGCACGTCCTGTGCTCGCGGCCGTCGCCGCGGCGGCGGGTAACGCCCTCGTGCCGACGGCCAGGCCGGCCGCTCCGACGGCGGCGCCGGTCAGCAGGGTGCGGCGCGTGGTCCCGCGCCGTGGGTCACCGGAACTTTGGCTTTGCCGCTCAGTCATGCCTGACCTCCTGAATGCGCCATTGCGAGCACATAGGAAATGACATCACTATACCGGTTTAGCGTCAATGGCCAGCGGGCGAAGAGTTGTTCACGATCGCGCCGAAGTCCCGGCGAGCGCCGGGCTGGCGGCGCCCGCCGTGACATCAATCGCGGTCGGCAGTCGCGGTCAGTGGCCAGGTCGTCGGTGATCGCGACGAGCTTGTTGGGGTCGGCGCCCTCATCGCCGTTCCCGCTGACCGTCGAGGTGAGCGCCCAGATCGTC
>Ga0066790_10000051_pt1 | contig 29687 bp, 26 predicted proteins | sample OrgsoiDNA2013050_FD_70963 | JGI IMG/M metagenome (GOLD analysis project Ga0066790, IMG submission 70963) | Permafrost soil microbial communities from the Arctic, to analyse light accelerated degradation of dissolved organic matter (DOM) -... | ecosystem: Environmental > Terrestrial > Soil >...
CGCGCAGGCATCGGCGTCGATCGCATCGATCTGGCTGCCGCGACTCAACGCGGCATCCTCGTCGTCAACACTCCCGACGGACCGACCGAGTCCACAGCTGAGCACGCCATCGCCCTGCTGCTCAATCTCTGCAAACAGATCATGATCGGCGATCGTATGCTGCGGCTGCAGCGCTCATTCCCGCTCTACAGCGAACTGCCGCTAGGACTGGAGACCGTCGGCACGGTACTGGGACTCGTCGGCCTGGGACGCATCGGGAGTCGCGTGGCTACCATCGCAAAGGTGCTCGGTATGCGGGTATTGGCATACGATCCCTTCATCGCAGCTGAACGGGCAAGCGCGCTCGGCGTGGAGGTGACGCACTCGCTAGAGGAGCTGCTGACGCGGTCTCAGGTCGTCTCATTGCACTGTCCCGCCCTGCCGGAGACGTACCATATTATCAACGCGCAGACGCTCGGACTGATGCTGCGTGGGAGCTACCTGATCAATGTTGCACGCGGCACGCTTGTCGACACGGACGCGCTGCTGGCGGCGTTGCGCTCGGGACAGCTGGCGGGCGCGGGCCTGGATGTCTTCGAGCCAGAGCCGCCGCCGCCCGATCATCCTCTCTTCAGACTACCAAACACGATCTGCACACCGCATATCGGATCATATACGGGCGCGAGCGTGGAACGCATGCAGGTGATGGTGTGCGAAGAGATCGCCCAGGCGCTACTGGGCGAACGCCCGAAAGATCTGGTGAATAGCGAGGTGTGGGGACGGCAGCGTAGGTGACAAAGCATACCTCCTCAGTAGGGATGGAGACGTGAAGCGCTTTCAAAAAGGGCGAACGTAATCTGAGATGAAGCGAGGAGGCTCTGGTTCGATGAAGCAGAACAAATATGATGATCCCGGATTCTTCGCCAATTATAGTCAGATGGCTCGTTCAATCGGCGGACTGGATGCTGCTGGAGAATGGCCCGCCTTCCGCGCATTGCTTCCCAGTCTACGCGAAAAAAAGGTGCTTGATCTTGGCTGCGGCTTTGGTTGGCACTGCCGCTATGCGCGCGAACAGCAGGCACGCTCAGTGGTGGGAGTAGACCTCTCAGAGAAGATGATTGCGCGTGCCAGAGAGAGCACCAACGATTCCGCAATCGAGTATCGTCAACTTGCGATTGAAGACATCGACTTTCCTGCTGAGGAATTCGACGTGGTACTCAGTTCACTTGCCCTTCATTATGTCGAGCGCTTCGACATCGTGTGCCGGAAAGTGCAGCACTGCCTTGTACCAGATGGCCCCTTCGTCCTCTCGGTCGAACATCCCATCTTCACTGCGCTCGCCGCGCAAGACTGGTATTACGGCCAGCATGGTGAGCGATTACACTGGCCTGTCGACCATTACCAGGCTGAAGGTCCGCGCCTGGCAAGATTTTTGGACCATGATGTGGTCAAATATCATCGTACCGTCGCCACCCATCTGAATACGCTCATTGACGCTGGTTTCACCATTACGCAGCTCTCCGAACCTCAACCGACACAAGAAACGCTAGACAAGCATCCCGAGATGTGGGACGAAACGCGCCGCCCGATGTTTCTCTTGATCGCTGCGGTTAAGCAGGGGAGATAGCTCTGGCAAACGGGATGGAAAAATGTGGTTGATAGTGATCTGCAGAGCCGTCAATACTCCTTCAAATATTGTGATTACTCCTGATTACCAGTATCTATTGCACACTGCTCTAAGCAGAAAGCATGAATATAGCCTATTCTACATAATACTTAAAGGATATCTTAAATAGTTATTTACTTCATAGTATCGTGTATACTGTTTATAGGTAGCCTTTCGCGTGCTAGCTTATAGGCTATAAAGAAATTTAACATCAGCTAATTTATGACCTGTTAGATAGGTGGTAAGGACAGGGGGTAAAGTGTATGGTGGTTTCTCGACCGATTCCAAAGGAAAAGGGTATAAAGGGAGCACTTGGGGCAGAAAGTGAGGCGGTGATTGCTGCCGGACTCATTCAGGCGGGGTATACAGTGCTGACTCCAAATGGGTACATGCATCGCTACGATTTAGTTATTGAGGATGCTAAGGGCGATTTCTGGCGTATTCAGTGCAAAACCGCATGGTTTTCAAAGGACAAAACAACGTTGCGATTTAATGGATATAGTATGATGTATAAGGGGCAAAGAGGGAGAAAGGAGACAAAAAGGACAGGCTATGCGGGAGATGTACACTACTTCGCAGTATATAGCCCTGACCTGCATAAAATATACCTCATTCCTATTGAACATGTAGGAAATACAGAAAACTGTCTTAGACTTGTAGCAACAAAGAATAATCAAGAGAAGCATGTGAAGTGGGCAGCAGACTATGAGCTTTAATGCTGAGGACAGGACTCGACCTCGCAACTACTCAACCTAAAGTCGGGTGCTTTATCCATTGAGCTACCCTCTATCTCTAAAGAAAACATAGAACGCACCAGGCAGGAGTTGAACCCGCAACCTACCGATCCGAAGTCGGTTGCTCTATCCATTGAGCTACTGGTGCAACACAAGTATACTAGCAGAAACCTTTTTCGCTGTCAACTCTGAAATTGGTCGATGAGCTCGCCGCGCAGGACGGTGACGGCCTGGCCAGCGATGCGGACACGATTCCCGTCAACGCGCACGCGCAAGATGCCACCACGGGCAGATGCCTGATGGGCGTGCAGCGCGTTTTTGCCGAGCTTGCGGCTCCAATAGGGGGCGAGGCTGCAATGGGCCGAGCCGGTCACGGGATCTTCGTTGACGCCAACGCGAGGACAGAAGAAGCGCGAGACGAAATCATAGCTGCTCGCGCGACTGGTGACGATGAAGCCACGGGCCGGAACTGTGAGCAGCAGGGAATAGTCGGGCTGCATAGCGCGCAGGGTCGCCTCTGAATCGACTTCGATGAGGTAGTCGAAGCGATTTTTGCCAATGTAGGTCGCGCTCACACCGAGGGCTTGCAGAAGATCGGCGGGCGCATCGACAGGTTCGACGGGAGTGGCGGGAAAGTTGAGCTCGATCCAATCGCCCTGCCGCGTGGCGGTGAGCAGGCCGCTGCGGGTATGGAAGCGTGCCTCTTCATCGGGCCTGAGATGACCAGCTTCCCAGAGAACGTGTGAGCTGGCGAGGGTGGCGTGTCCGCAGAGATCGACCTCGACGGCGGGCGTGAACCAGCGCAGAGCGTAGCCGTCGGACTGGCGCACAAGGAAGGCGGTCTCGGAGAGGTTCATCTCACTGGCGACGTTCTGCATCCATAGCTCGTCACGCGCCTGCGGCAGAATGCAAACGGCGGCGGGGTTGCCTGTAAACGGTGTAGCGGTGAAGGCGTCGACTTGCGTGATTGTCAGTCCCATTGAAGGCCTCTCTTTCTGCGTTGCGCGCTCATAGCATATGTGTTTTCTCGTCCCCTGCAAAAGGGAATCCTGCTGCTCTGTCAAATGCCATTTCCCGCCCAGTGGGTAGGGACCGCATTTACGGCGTCCGGCGATTCATCGCCGTGTACGATCTCACCGCGCTTGCTGCCTGGGTTCACCCCCAGCCAGGGCGATGAATCGCCGGACGCCGTAAACGGCCTGCAGGGCGACCGCCAGGGTCGCCCGTACCAGAACACGGTCCCGTTCCATCCCTTCGCGTCTCCTGGTACGGGCGACCCTGGCGGTCGCCCTGGAGCCAGCTCGCGCGACCTCTTCTCTCAACTCAACCCTTCTTCTCTTGACGCTTATGGGACCATGTTATGCTGTTAAAGAAGCATTACGGGGTCCCTACCCCAATGGTGGGATTCATTGCTAGTTGACAGTGTACTATTGTGTATATAACGTATTGTAGATTAGAACAGCGTGCCCTGTTGTGGACCAATGTGCTCTTTTTGCGAAGTGGGATGTGGGCCATTATGCTGTCGCGAGCGGCGCACGGTTGCTGGAGCGATAATCTGGGAGGCATCTTGCGCCTGCTCGGTTGGCAGATCAATGGGTGGGAAGAGAAATTCGCCGTGGGGATCGTGCGCCTTGTAGCGCTGCAAGGCGAGGTCGCGGTGCTGCACGGCGTAGCAGTAGACGCAGCCGTGTGGGCAGGTATCGTACTCGCCGATATCGCGGGAGGCGGAGCAGGCGCACTCTTTCCGATTGCCCTTTTGCCTGGTTTTGTTAAGGATGGGACGCCCGGCGACGCGTTCGAGGCGCTCGGCATCGACGCAGCGCGCCTCCTCGATGAGTCCCGGCTGCAAGAAAGCTTTCTGCGAACAGACGCGCAATTGCATGCTACACGAGGCCGCGATGTGGGCCAGTTCGGTGGCAAGGTCGCGAGCGACAGCCAGGAAAGTTGGATCGTCGAGATTGTGTTCGCGCCAGCTAAAGTCGAACTCGTTGGCGGTGAGTGCCATGTTGCGCGCAGTCTTGCGATAGATCTGGGCAAACGAGATTACGACCTCGCCGGTTGTGCCTTGCAGCGCCTCGGCCAGCGTCGAGAAGTTGCGGCGATGCCAGTCCAGCGGTGTTAGCGAGGTGATGAGGATGGGGTCGTAGCGCCAGATGAGCCGCTCGGAGCCATAGTCGTGTGCTAAGCGGCGCATATGCTCAATGGTGCGTGTGTAGTCGATGACGCGGGACTCAAGGGCGGGCGGGTAACCGTTGATGGTGTGCTGAATAAGAAAAGGATAGCCACGCTGTTGTATCTCGGGCAGATATGGAAGGAAAGGGCCGATGTTTTTGGTCCAGAAGACAAAGCCATCGACCTGCGCGGGCGACAGATCAATGGTGTAGATCTGTCGCCCGTAGGGGTTGACCATTTTGCACGAGCCGACGCGCAGACGGTTCATAAACCATTCGCCGTAGAATGTCGGTATGTCTGTTTTGTAGCTCGCTGAGATAATCATTGCTTATGTGTACCTCTTCGGATCGCCTTCAGTAGGGATGGGTCTTGCGTCCATCCGGTTCGCCATCCGGAAAGTGGGCACCCGGATGGATGCAAGACCCATCCCTACTGAAGGATTACGCTTATGTCAATACCTCTATGAGGCACCCTTCGTTCTCTCGCAAGTGAAGCGAAGAGAGATCAACTGTTCCCTCGCGGTCCATATGCGTCGAGAGGGCAATGCGACCATGAGCCAGTTCCGGCAAGCTTACGAGCTGCTCCTGGGCGGAGGAGTTGAGGACGACGAGGTAGCGCTGTTCTTCGTGCTCGCGCAGGTAGGCGAAGCAGGCGGCGTTGCCCTGATCGAGAGAGCGGTATGAGCCCAGGGTGAGTGCGGGCAATGAGCGGCGCAGGGCGAGCAACGCGCGCGTCAGGGACAGCAACGAGCGCGGATCGTTCTGTTCGGAGGCGACGTTATAGATCTGGTAGTCGCTGGCAAGCGGCAGCCAGGGTGCGACATTGGCAGGAGCGAAGCCGGCGTTGGGGCCGCTATTCCACTGCATAGGCGTGCGGATAGGATCGCGGCTGTGCTCAGGATTCGCTTTGCCCTGCGGATCGTGCATCTGCGCGGGCGGCACCGGGACGTTCTGCATGCCCAGTTCGTCGCCGTAGTAGCAGGTGGGGGTGCCGCGCAGGGTAAGCAACAGCAGCTGAGCAGCGCGAGCACGCTCACGGCCCAGCCGCGACGCGATGCGGTTGCGATCATGATTGCCCAGAACCCAGTTCGGCCACGCGCCCTCGGGCAGCGCCTTCTCGTACTCGTCAACGGCCTCGCGCACCGTGCTAGCACTCCAGTCCGCCATGGTCACGAACTGGAAGTTGAAAGGCAAATGCGCCTCATCGAGCGTTTCGCCATAATAGTGGACCAGCTTATGCACATCCAGGTAGATCTCGCCAATGAAGACGCGATCGCCGTAGCTGTCCAGCACCGAACGCATCTTGCGCACAATATCGTGGATGCCGGGCTGGTCTTCGGTGTATGTATTAAACTGATAGGTATAGGGTGGGTCGCCGGGTCGCCAGTCTGGATTCAACTCATTATCGCGCTGCTGCTCGTCCTTGAGCAGGAGCCAGAGCACATCGACGCGGAAGCCATCGACGCCGCGATCGAGCCAGAAGCGCAACACATCGTACATCGCCTCTCGCACAGCGGGATTGCGCCAGTTCAGGTCGGGCTGTTTGACATCGAAGAGGTGCAGATAGTACTGGCCGGTCTGCGCGTCGTATTGCCAGGCGGGACCGCCGAAGTAGCTGGCCCAATTGTTGGGCGGACCCCCATTGGGGGCGGGGTCGTGCCAGATATACCAGTCGCGCTTCGCGTTTTCACGACTGGCGCGTGACTCGCGAAACCAGGGGTGCTCGTCGGAGGTATGGTTCGGCACATAGTCCAGAATCAGCTTGAGATCGCGACTATGGGCCTGCTGAATCAGCGCATCTATATCTTGCAGGGTTCCGAAGAGCGGATCGACCTCCGTGTAGTTGGAGATATCATAGCCGAAATCCGCCATCGGAGAGGGGTAGATAGGGGAGAGCCAGAGCGCGTCGATACCGAGCCAGCGCAGGTAATCCAGCTTTTCTGTAATACCGGGGAGGTCGCCCACGCCATCGCCGTTGCCATCCATAAAGCTGCGCGGGTAGACCTGGTAGAGAACGCCTGTTTGCCACCAGGAATGCGTCTGAGTCATGCAATATTTCTCCGTCTATCAATTTCTACACTAACAATTTTTCAGTCCGCGTGAGATTAGACAACACGCGGGTCGCCTGGTGCAGCGTGACCATCGCGCCGCTTCTCGACCTCAGCAATCAGATCCACGAGGGGCAGAAGCGCCAGAGATTTCAGGCGCAGATCGGCATGGTCCAGCGCGAGCTGACTGGTCACGGGATTAGGGATTGCTACGCAGAAGATGCCTGCGCGCTGCGCGGCCAGGACACCATTGGGAGAATCCTCCAGCGCAATCGCGTGTTCAGCGCGCGCGCCGAGACCAGCGAGCACGCTCAGATAGAGCTCGGGATCGGGCTTTTTCTGCGCCACCTCATCGCCACATTTAATGTAATCGAACTGTTCAAGGATGCCGAGGCGCGAGAGATGACCAGCAACCCAGGCGCGCGACGAGCTTGAGGCCAGGCCGACCTTTATGCTCATGCGCTTCGCATCGTGAAGATAGGACTCGATACCAGGAAGCAGCACCTCAGCGGCGAGCAGTTCCAGGCGGCGCTTGCGGCGGCGCGTCGCTATCTCCTCGCGCGGGACGGGATGGCCGACCTGGGCTTCTAAATGGGCAAAGACATCGAAAGCATCGACGCCACCGCCAATACCAGTGGCCCATTGTTCGAGGGGAAGTTCAGTATTATATTCAGCGTAGATCTCGCGCCACGCCTGTAGTTCGGATACTTCAGTGTCGAGGATAAGGCCATCAAAGTCGAAGATAAGTGCTTCCATTACGCTCCTACTAATCAATATAAAGGGTGCCTATTCTTTATTGTACAACAAGGAGAGAGCGCGTGCCTGGATGGACATATCAATGGATAGATACATGCATACCAGGGCATTATATTGTGTAAGTGGCAAAGAGTCACGGCAGGGGATATACTATAGGAGGACCAACGTAGAAGTAGAAAGAGGAAATGTATGCGGCGTATCTGTATTTTCGCCGGATCGAATCCGGGTGTGCGAGCGGAGTATCAGCAGGCCGTGCGCCTGTTGGGACAGGAACTGGTCGAGCGTGGACTGGGCATCGTCTATGGGGGGGCGAGCATCGGGTTGATGGGCATAATAGCCGACGAAGTGCTGGCAAGAGGCGGAGAGGTCATCGGCGTCCTCCCGAAAGGTTTATTTGTGCGCGAGGTCGCGCACGCCAACCTGAGCGAGCTGCACGAAGTTGGGAGTATGCACGAGCGAAAAGCGCTCATGGCGGACCTCGCCGATGGCTTTATCGCGCTCCCTGGTGGCTATGGCACCTTCGATGAACTCTTCGAGATCACCACGTGGGCGCAGATTGGTATTCACCAACGACCCATAGGACTCCTCAATATCGCGGGCTACTTCACGCCGCTGCTGGCGCTTGTCACCCATGCGATGACCGAGGGCTTTATCAGCCCGACGCACAGCCAGCTCCTGCTCCACAAAGACACACCGGGCGAGCTGCTGGACGCCTTCGCCGCGTTCCAGCCGCCCGAGAGTCAGGGGAAATGGACGGAGCTGCCGCCCGAGAGATAGAGCGCTAAATTGTGCCATACGCACGTCACCAATGCAGTCTGCAATCCGTTAGTACACCATGTAGTGTACTTACTGGCGTTTTCACCCACTCTGAAGGAGAGTTTCATGCCACAGGCATTTATTCCACCGGCGGCGCAGAGCCCACGGACCACAACGATCTTAATTGTCGAAGATGATAGGGACATCGCCCAGTTTTTGCAACAATTGATAGAGGAGGAAACTCCCTATCAGACAACGGTGATCGACAACGGGCGCGTCGCACTGGAAAAGGCCCCAGGCATCCATCCCTGTCTTCTTTTGCTTGATTTCCGGCTGCCGGGTCTCAATGGACTGGAGTTCTACGATCGACTACAGGAGCAGGAGGAGACGCGCGCTCTGCCCACAATCATGATGAGCGCTACACTACCGACTACCGAACTGGAGCGACGTGGCATTCACCAGTTGCGCAAGCCAATGGATATAGGAGGCGTGCTCCGCATGATCACTCATGCGATGGCAAGCTACGAAGAGAAGATCTTACAGGGGCAATATCAGCGGTCGTGAGAGATCTACACGCAGACCGACACATGTGAAAAGGCGACGTTTTCCAGAGAATCTGGTACAATAGCAGTATCCATGTGAGAAGGTCACTACGGCCTATCTCTACAACGCGATGAGGAGGTTCTTATGGCAAACAAGGAACAGAAAAAGGTGCAAAAAGCACCACCGAAGTCGAACAAACAGAAGAAAGAAGCGCAAAAAGAGAAGAAGGCGTCGAAAGACAGCAAGTCTCCTCTCTCTTAGTGGGCCTTTCCCGTTATACTTCTAGTGGAAGCGCTCAGCAAATGGTGCGAGGTGCTTCCACTGAAGCGGCGCATCTCTCATTACCTTTTGTTCCACTCCACTCTTCTGTTTGACGCGTTCTGCCCCGCTTCTACGTTACATAAGTAAGAGTCATTATTTTTTCACTATCCTCTGAATCCTCAGCGCCTCCGGCGTTCTACATCAGGAAGGGATGGGGAGGGAATCAGGAAAGAATCGAACAACAAGTAGATACTTGACACTCTTGTTACAATGCGGATGGAAAAGCTTTTATAGAATGGGGGTGCGCATGCAACAGCCAGGTTCACGTGATGCATATAAACAACACACCACCCCACAACAATGGGTTGAGAAGATACAGGCCAGGCCAGACGTGCACGAAGAGCAGGCCGATCAGTGGGCGCTTCTGCGGCACGAGATAGAGGGAGAGAAGATCCAGCGGCAGGAGGAGCGGGCACATGGGGCCTGGGACCAGCGCGACACGGAGGATGACACAGAGAAACATGCCGTGTTGCAGTCGGTTCTTGCTGAGTCCAATGAAACGCAGCATCATGTTGATATCGTTGTTGCAGGTGTAGGCGGCGGCGGCATGAATGCAATAGACCGCATGATCGCTACGAAGGTACGTGGGGTACGCTTTGTGGCCATGAATACCGACGCGCAGGTGCTCACGCTCTCGCAGGCACCCCAGCGCATCTGTCTGGGAGAACATCACACGCGGGGCCTGGGGGCTGGCGGCAATTCAGCCGTCGGCATTCGTGCCGCGACCGAGAGTACAGCTGAGATTCGCGCCGCCCTGGGCGACGCGGACCTGGTCTTCATCGCCGCTGGCATGGGCGGAGGAACAGGGACGGGCGCGGCCCCCATCGTCGCCTCGATCGCCAAGAAGCTGGGGGCGCTCACCGTCGGCATCGTCACGCTGCCATTCGGCTTCGAGGGTTCGCGGCGTCGGCGCGTGGCCGAGCAAGGACTCAGCGAGCTGGCCGCCGAAATCGATGCCCTCATCACCATTCCTAACGATCGCCTCCTCTCGACCGTCGCGCGCGACCGCAACCTGTCCGACGCCTTCAAGATCGCCGACGACGTGCTGCGCCAGGGCGTACAGGGCATCGCCGAGGTCATCAACGTACCTGGCATGATCAACGTTGACTTCGCCGATGTGCGTAGCGTCCTGCGCGAAGCGGGGGCGGCCTTGATGAGCATCGGGCAGGGGACGGGGCGCAACCGCGCGCAGCAGGCGGCGGAAGAGGCCATCGCGGGTGGCTTCCTCAACGTCACCATCCGTGGAGCCAGGCGCGTCCTCTTCAACATCAGCGGAGGCGAGGACATGACGCTCTTCGAAGTCAATGAGATTGCTGAGCGCATCGGCGAGGCGATCGACAACGCGGCGGACATCACCTTCGGCGCAGTCGTCGATCCCGCGCTCAAAGACACGCTGCGCGTCACGCTGATTGCCGCGGGCATGGAAGAAGTGCACACCATACGCATGCCAGCGGTCCGTATGGAGCAAGAAGGGCACGTACGCCTGACAGGCACTGGCGGAAGGAACACGCAGATGCCGCCATCACCGCCCGTCGTGCCTGCGCGACCGCAGAGGCAGGAAAGAAGCGGGGGGACAATGCCAGCGACGCCACCGCCTACACAGCTCCCACCGCCGCTGCGCCCTGTTCAGCCACCGGGAAGGCAGCAGCGTAGCCTGGACGATCTGCGCGGCATCCGCAACATGGGACGGCGACAGGACGAGGCCCGCAGGCAGCAAGGCACGGAGCAGAACGGCGATGAGATCGACATCCCACCGTTCTTAAAGCGCCAGGACCGCCCGTAGGCGCGGGCAGGCACAAAGAAAAGAGGGCAGTGGTCATGCAACCACTGCCCTCCCTTCTTTCAACTACTCTTTGCCTTCAGCAACGGCGCGCCCACGCTCGCCGCCCTTCTTCCCGATCTTTGAATAGAACTCCGAGCCCTGCTGGCGTTTCGTTGACTCGCCACCCTTTTTTCCGATCTCGGCATAGAACTGTGGGCCGCGCTTCTCCTTCACGGTCTCGCCGCCCTTCTTGCCGATCTTCGAATAGAACTCGGGGCCGTACTTCTCGCGTACAGCCTGGCCACCATGTTTTGCCTTTTGCGACCCAGGTTCGGGTCCTCGTTTGTTGTTTGCCATCGAAAGTCCCGCCTCTCTTAAAACTCGTACACCCACGTTTACCCAACATACATAGCGGAGAGACATTCCCAATCAGAACATCCCGCTGCTTCCTTACTGCGATTGATGTTCACGCGCCCGCGCCACACGATTAGCAATCAGCGCGGCGGTAATTCCGGCACCGACGCCATTATCGATATTCACAACCGAAAGACCTGGCGCGCAGGTTTGCAACATCGAGAGCAACGCGGCAATCCCTTTGCCGCCCAGTCCGTAACCAATTGATGTCGGCAACCCAATAACAGGCACTGGAACCAATCCAGCAACGACCGAAGGTAAGGCACCATCCATGCCGGCGGCTACAATGATTGCATCGACCTCGTTAGAGAGCAGTTCGCGTAACGGAGTCAGAAGGCGGTGCAAACCTGCAACACCCACATCATAGATGCAGGTCACGCGGCAACCCATCTCTTCCACGATGAGAGCCGCTTCCTCAGCGACAGGGATATCGGAAGTGCCCGCGCTGATTACCCCGACATGGCCACCCGTGCTTTTGCGCACATACCCAGGGTCGTAAATGACCATAGCGTGAGCCGCTTCACGTATGCGAACAGTGTATGCATGAAACGCCTCCTGTACCGGCGCGACAGACGCGGGCGGCATGCGACTGATGATCGCACGCCCAGAACCGGCGAGCAGACCCTGCGCCATTGCAATGATCTGCGCGGTCCCTTTTGTTTCGCCAAAGATAACTTCCGGGGCATCCTTACGCTGCTCACGCCTGCTATCAGGCCGTACCTCCACGACAGATGACAACGTTCCCTGTGTTCCTTGCGAGAAGCTGCCAGGCGCTTCTCCATCCTGTTGCCCGATGTTGTGCCTCCACTGACCAGTCTGTTTATCCATAACCCCAGATTGGTCAGTACCAAGCAACTGGTGTAAAAGCTCTAAGTGCTTGTCATCTTCAGAATTCACAAAAACACATCCCTTGATGAATTACTTGAATATTGGCCTCTTCTCTACTGCTGTAACCATTCCCTAGTCTAGCACAGAGTAGACCAATCAGCAAGCCAACAGCAGGATCGCAGCTTCACGCTTTGCCGTCTTACACTTCCTATGAGTATAAGTGTGGGTGTTCCGGCTAACGCAAGGGCACGCCCCTGCTACTGTTCGTGAGTTGCCATTGTATAGCGAGTAGCACACGAACACTACGCGCTATGCCATCTATCGTGGCATTGAGAAAAGTATTTTTACTACTCTGATGCTCATTATACATGATTATGTGACCACAAACAAGATACCAGAGAACTATAGCCACAAATTGGCTATTCTTTCTACCTATCCCATGAAATAGGTGCAGTAGGACATTCTTACTTTTGAGGATGCCGGGTGGCTAGACAAAGCGGCACATCGGCACTATACTGTAGCTGTCTCTCGTCCGTGGAGACAGATGATCTTCGAACAGGCGGCAATAGCGGGCCGCTGTTTCTTAGCAGGGAGCTGTACATCACGGTTACAAATTGTATAACCAGGAAAAACATTCATCGTTTTATATATAGCATGGCGTTGTTGAGCGTCTTTCTGCTGGCGGCCTGTGGGCCGACGGTCAGTCAGGTCAAGCCGCAGCAGACGGTGACTATCAGCCACTCGTTTCAAGGGCAGCAGACGCCAGCGCCGACGGTACCAGCCTACCGCTGCGGAGCGTGGTCGTCCAATAATGCGCCGGGCGCGTTTAGCACGATTCGGGTGTACGCGAAACTGACGAAGAATATCGGAGGCGTGGCGGGCGCAACGGCTGCCGCGACCGTCCACTTCCAGGATGGCGATGCCACCATCGACCAGCAGCCAAGAAGCGATAATGGTGGCATGGTCGCCTTCACGTTGCCGTTGCAGGGCCGCCAGCCAAAGGGCGTTCCGGCGACGATCGATGTGAGCTTCAATGTGGCGGGAACGACGGTCCAGTGCGCGCAGGCATTTTTTACTCCGCAGTGAGCCGCTGACAGGTGGGACAGAAATGGGCGCTGCGCTGGGCGATGACGAGGCGCTCGATGAGCGAACCACAGCGCTGGCACGGCCTCCCCTCCTGCTTGTATACGTGAACATGATTATAGTTGTCGCCAGCTTCGCCCCAGAGATCGCGGTAGTCGTTGAAGGATGTGCCCCCGTGCTCGATGCCAAGCGTCAGAACGGCGACAATCCCTTCGTACAGCAGGCGCACCTCGTCCAGCGTGAGGGATGCGCTGCTACGCTGGGGATGGATGTGCGCGTGGAAGAGAGCCTCGTCCGCGTAGATGTTTCCGACGCCCGCGACGACCGTCTGATCCAGCAGCGTTTGCTTGATGCCGGTTCTACGCTTCGCCAGCGCTTCAGAGAGGTACGCGGCAGAGAATTCGGAGCTCAGCGGTTCCGGTCCCAGAGCTTTTAACGCCTGCATCTCCATGTCACGCGACCAGAGTTCGATGCGACCGAACTTGCGCGGATCGGTGAAGAGGAGGCGGCGTCCATCGATAAAATCGAAGCAGACGCGGCAATACTGTAGCTCTCGACTATATATCTGCTCGCCGGGAGTCTCCGGCAGGAAGGTCGGTCCACGCGTGCTCCACGCAGATGGATCGCCCGTTTGCAGGCTGGTATCGATGCGCCAGCCGGGAGGCAGCAGCAGAAAATTGCCGGTCATGCGGCGATGGACGGCGAGAAAGAGATCCCCACTCAGATCGAGCAGCAGAAATTTGCCGCGCCGTCGCACGCCCTCGATGCGCCTCTCGCTGATCTCCAACAGAAAATCGTGTAGGCCGGGATGGCCGATCGTGCGCTCCCAGAAGACATGGGCCTTGCTGATCGTGGCACCCACGATCACCGCGCGCAACTGGCGCGCCGTGTATTCAACTTCAGGTAGTTCAGGCATAGAATATTTTAACTCGTAGGAGCCTGGACGAGCCAGGCTCCTCTATCTAGCTAGCGTTTGATCTTCAGCGTATCGACGAAATTCGTAGCCAGCTCCTCGTATGCTGCGGCGTAGTACTCTTCGACGCGTCCGGCATCGCAGAGCGCTGCCAGCGACGCATCGATGGGCAGATTGCCGAGCAGAGGCGCGCCCGTCATCGTCACCAGTTCCGTACCGTTGCTGGGACCGAAGATCTCGTAGCGCTGCCCATCGGGCGTCTGGAAGTACGCCATATTCTCGACCACGCCGACGATGACGCCTTTTAGCTGACGAACCATATTGATGCACTTCATCACGATCATCGTCGCGAGCATCTGCGGCGATGAGACAATCACGATGCCATCAACTGGTAGCGATTGTAGCACGGTCATCGGCGCGTCGGACGTACCGGGAGGCAGGTCCACGAGCAGGTAATCGAGCTGTCCCCAATCGACATCGCTATAGAACTGCTTGATCGCGCTGGAGATCATCGGGCCGCGCCAGACGACGGGGTCGCTCTCGTTCTCCAGAAACATATTCATCGACATCACTTTGATGCCGCCCCTGCTCGTCAGCGGATCAATGCCGCCGCTGGCAGATTTCGTGGGCTGCCCCTTTGTGCCAAACATACGAGCGATGCTGGGACCGGTGATATCGCCGTCCAGGATACCGACGCGCAATCCCTGGCGACGCAGCGAAACGGCCAGCAGGCCAGCCACCAGAGATTTACCGACGCCACCCTTGCCACTCATAATGGCGATCACCTGCTTGATCTTACGCTCTTCGGCGGCGGGGGCCATCATCAGGGGAACGCCGCGTCCCACCGGTGCCTTCTTAGGAGCCACCGAGACCGGCTGCCCGTTGATTGAAGCATTGAGATCCTTCAGCAGCAGATCGAGCTTCTCGGGAGTAAAACGATGGGTGCGCGCGCCGCCCGCGACGCTTTCGCGCGCGCCCACCGCGCAGGCCGTACACGGCAGGCCGTGCCCATGAAAGACCTTCACGGTCGCTGGAAATTTCGACACGACATCATGTATAACCATGTCGGCAGTAATTGTTTCCGCCATGTTGCTTATCCTCACGCGCGGCACAGCCATGAAAATAGGACTCCGCGTGCCGCTCTTCCTTGTATTGGGTGAACTATAGAGTGAAAAGACCTAATTCCGACCTCTTTACTAAGGTATTATAGCATATAGATGTATTGTAAGCCAACAAGTCCAGAGAATCTAGATATCTTAAACGAAAAGGCTTGAGAAGCGGGACAGATGAGAGCATTTTCGCTTCGGGTTCAACTTATTAACTTATTGCTTTTTACTATCCTGCTCTGATATACTGACGCAAACTGAAGAGTCCTTCCAACTGCTCTAAGTTAGTTTATTATTTGGAATACTAGTAGGAGTTCATTATGGCCAAACATGTTTGCCCAGTTTGTGAAACCGTCTATGCAGAACGAGGTGTTCTTAAACTAGAGACCATAAATCAATCAATTCAATATGAGAACTGGTCATGCCCCTCATGTAATTATAGATTTATGGCGGTGTCTGATGTACAGAACATCCTAGAAACTATAGCAGGAAAAGATGCCTCTAAAGTCATGGTACATTTGCAGGTTCAAAATACTTAGTTAAGGCAGGGAAAGTATTGCTGCATAATTAAGTTTTAAGTACTTCTCTCGCATTGTCTATAGTAAATATTTACTCCTCAATAAAGCAAAAACTTTGCATAATAGAGAGCTAAAAAAGGAATGCGGGAGAAGTCGTTTTATTCTTTTCCCCTACAGCTTCTTCAGTAAAAGGTACCCAAAAAGCAACAACCCTTCTCTCCTAATTTGGTGATGATAAATTATCAACATCCTTAGTAAATTGTAGCACAAAAACATGTTGAGGTTGTGAGACCTCCCACTCAAGAACAAAATGCTTGCTTCCTCTGCTTAGTATTCTGGGCTGCGTACGCTCTTTTACCAATCGGCCAGCGTCTAATCTGCTAAGTACAAAATCATTAAGAGGCACATCACACACCAGGCGTACCAGTAATTTGTCAATGCCTTTAGCCGCATAATAACCGAGCGGGAAAAAGACATAATCGTATCTTCTAGAGCGAGGGAAAGTATTATCCCATCTACAGCTTAATCTCAACTTGAATTGTTCTTCTTTTCTAATAGGCTTCGGAAAAATGACTTCAAATGTCTTCAAGTAGGGAAGATCCTTAGCAATTTTAATCTGCTTATCATGATAGCGCTGACCTGTTAGATCATCCACAACAGATAAGGCTAATGCGGAGGTATCAGTAGGAGAATCTCCCGAAAACTTGAGCGTAAGAGACTGAGAGTACTCATCAAGAGTATTTTGTCCTTCCAAAATCCAATTGTAAGTGCCATTATCACCATGGATGATATATTCTTCCTCAAGAAAGGTAAAGTGATGTTTGATATCAGCAGTTGGAAGCTCAGTAGTATAAAACCAGAGACCAAGCATTCCTTCAAACAAACCCTGGACTTGTTGCAGCTTTTCCATATTATGTCTATCATTATTAAGCTGCTCTTGTAGCTGATCTAATGTTTGATGGAGTATACGGTAACGAAGTAAGAGCAAAAGACAAAGAATTAGTAGCGTGTAGGCCACCATATATGGAATACTTGTAGTTATTTGCCAAAGGGTGATCCCAAGCCCTAAGTAAGCCGTTAAACCTGCTATATCAAGCAAAATTTGCTTGATTTCAGTATCTAGTCTGAACACTTTTCCCTCGCTTACGAACGTAGAATAATGAAAGGTATCGTTATGAAATCTTGGTAGAAAAGACCTTACGCATCGTTTTTATCTACATTCATCCATTTAAGTGTTCAGTACTAATCTGTTATTATATTGCAACGACTTTGTTGATAAGAGATGACTTCTAATCCCTCTACTAACAATTTTAAACAAAATCAGTGAAAATAGTGTGAAAACATACCTCTTTCTGTGAACATAATGTGAAAAAGCACCTTTAAATTTAAAATATGTTCTGGCTATACCTTTTTGATAAAAGAGTATTAAATTGCACGTAAACAGCAATAATTAAAAATTTTCTTGTAGAATACAGAAGTTAATCTTAGCGGCAGGACGATAGGACAAGAAGATCGGCAAACGAGGTAATCCACTTTGCAACCGGGAGCGTAGTCTCTAAAGAACCCGATTGGGTAGTCCTTTGCAAGGGATGGCTCAAAGAACTACCCGATTGGTAATGTTACACGAGCTACGCGGTCTCAATCGACGCCGCGCCGTGCAGGCCCAGCTCTTCGATGGTCTGCTGGCGCATGAGGTACTTCTGAATCTTGCCCGTCACGGTCATGGGGAAGTTCTCGACAAAAATGATATGGCGCGGTACCTTGTAATGGGCGATCTGGCCTTTACAGAACTCCTGTATCTCCTCGGGGGTGGCCTGAGCGCCGTCATTGAGCTTGACCCAGGCGACGATCTCCTCGCCGTACTTTGGATCGGGCACGCCGATGACCTGCACATCGCTGATCTTGGGATGGGTATAGAGGAACTCCTCGACCTCGCGCGGGTAGACGTTTTCGCCGCCGCGTATGATCAGATCCTTGATGCGGCCCACGATATTGACATACCCCTCGGCATCCATCGTCGCCAGGTCGCCGGTATGCATCCAGTGGGCGCTATCAATCGCGGCCATCGTCGCCTCGGGATTGTTCCAGTAGCCGATCATGACGCTGTAGCCACGCGTGCAGAGTTCGCCGGGCTTGTCGGTAGGAACAATCTGGCCGGTCGCGGGATCGACGATCTTGACCTCCAGGTGCGGCGAGACCTGACCGACCGTGCCGACGCGTTTGTCCAGGGGCGCGTCGAGGCGCGTCTGCGTTGATACGGGGCTGGTCTCGGTCATGCCATAGCAGATCTCAACATCGCGCATATGCATCAGGCTGATCACCTTTTTCATCACCTCGGTTGGACAGGGCGAGCCGGCCATGACGCCGGTACGCAAACTGGTCAGATCGAATTTCGCGAAATCAGCATGGGCCAGTTCGGCGATAAACATGGTGGGAACGCCGTAGAGAACGGTGCATTTCTCCGCCTGCACGGTCTCCAGCACCGCCAGTGGTTCGAAGCCCTCGCTGGGATAGACCATCGTGGCCCCGTGCGTAATACAGCCGAGGTTCGCCATAACCATGCCGAAGCAGTGGTAAAGGGGAACGGGTATGCAGACCTTATCAGCGGGAGTGAAGCCCTGCAGGTGGGCCACGAAATAGCCATTATTGAGGATGTTGTGATGGCTGAGTGTCGCCCCTTTAGGGAAGCCCGTCGTGCCACTGGTATACTGAATGTTAATAGGATCGTCGAACTCTTGCTGGCGCTGGCGCTGGCGCAACTGCTCATCGCTAACCGGCGTCCCCAGCGTCATCAACTCATCCCAGCTCAACATGCCCGGCACCTTGTCGGGTCCGATGCGAATAACGGTGGTAAGCGGGGGGAGTTTTTCCGCCTTCAGCTGGCCTGGCGCGCACTGTTGGAGTTCCGGTGCCAGGGTCTGAAGCATCCCGGTATAGTCCGAGGTCTTGAAGGCAGCGGCGATGATGATGGCGCTGCATCCCGATTGATTGAGAACGTACTCCAGCTCGTTCAGGCGGTACGAGGGGTTGATATTGACCAGGATCACGCCGATCTTGCTGGTCGCAAACTGCGTGATGCACCACTCGGCGCGATTGGGTGCCCAGATGCCGATACGGTCGCCCTTCTTGAAGCCGAGCTGCAGCAGTCCCTTCGCGCACTGGTTGACCGCGGATTGCAGCTCGCGGTACGTCAGGCGCACGTTTTGCTGGCGAGCGATCAGGGCGGGATTGTCGGGATACTTCTCGGCGGTCTGATCGAACATGTCACCGATGGTCAGGCCGAGCAGAGGAGTATCGCTGATCCCGCTGGCATAACTCCATTGTCGCGCATTCTGATCGTTAGAGGGTGAAGTTGAGCTTGTCTGTGTCACTGCCATAGTGTACTCCCTATTCATTTTCGCTTGACCTCTTCAGGTTTCGTCTGTATACTCCCCTTCGGGGAAGCGCGGAAACCTGAGTTCTTGTATGATCCGCTTGAGGATACTGAAAGTTTGCATTAAGAGTAACCAATATAAGACAATAAATCAAGCTCTCCGGTTCAGCGCCAGGGCCATTGGATTTACGAACCCGTTGACCGTTCGCATATCATGAGGCATTTTATAATACCATGTTGCATTTCATGATGTAGGGGCGCGGTTAGTTGGGAAAATCCTTTTGCAAAAGATGGCGCTCACCCTGCTGCGACAGTAATAATTGCGGGTAGAGAGCGGTTATGCTATTATAGCAGCACAAAGCAAAAGCATAGCAGTGAGCGAAAAAGGATTTGTGACGATGGAGACTGATAACGAAGCCAATTATCTTAAACAGGTGACGATCTTCTCCAGCCTGAGCGAGAGTGAGATGCGCGACCTGATGAGCGTTGCCAGGAGACGCCGCTTCCGCGCAGGTGAGGTTATTTTTCACCGCGACGATCCCGGACAGGTTCTCTACATCATTAAAGAGGGGAAAGTCAAAATCTGCCTGATCAGTCCGGACGGTCAGGAGATCTCGCTCGTCGTCTTTGGCAAAGGCGAGTATTTCGGCGAGTTCTCTCTGCTCGATGGCTTGCCACGCTCCACCGACGCCATCGCCCTGGAACAGGTTGAGTGTTACTCCTTGCAGCGCAGCGACTTTCACAATGTGATTATGAAGAATCCGAAAATCGCGCTGCAGGTACTTGAAGTGCTGGTGAAGCGACTGCGCAGCACCGATCAGCAGGTCGAGGATCTGATCTTCCTGGACGTGTATGGCCGCGTGGCGAAGAAGCTACTGGACCTGGCCGAGATGCACGGCATAAAAGCCGACGACGGCACGCGTATCGATGTTCGCCTGACGCAACAGGAACTCGCGTCGATGGTTGGAGCCTCGCGCGAGAGCGTCAACAAGGTCATGGGCTATTTTATGGACAAGGGCTACATCAGCACCGACCGCCACCGCATCACCGTACACAACCTGAACGATCTCAAGCGCCGCATCTATTAAGAGTGAGCAAGCATGTGACCCCTTTTTGTCGTAGATCGTTTCCAAAGGCAGGTATTTTTACACATCGAAGGGACAAACATTCTTGGAGAAAGCGCTACGAGAGCAGGAAAAGCAGCCAGTACAGACGGAGCAAGAGCGAACTGACAATGCAATGGTCCGCACAAGAGGATGGAAGAGGATACGGGCGCTACTCACGGAGCTGCGCCCGCGCCAGTGGACGAAAAACTTTGCCGTCTTCATCGGCCTTGTCTTCTCGGAACATCTCCTGAACACCACATCACTTCTGCGGACGGTGCTGGCCTTTGTCACGTTCTGCCTGATATCCAGCAGTATCTATCTACTGAACGATCTGCTTGACCTGGAGAAGGACAGGCAGCATCCGGTCAAGCGGCTGCGACCGCTGGCGTCGGGCAGGCTGCCGATCTCCTGGGGCGTAGGCGCGCTGGGCGTGCTGCTGCTATGTAGCGCCCTGGTCATCTTCCTGATCTTCCGCGTGCCAATACCAGCGGGCCAGGACATCTTCGCCAGTATAGGAGGGGCCAACCTGCTCTTTACGCTCAGCATCGTCGCCTACCTGGTACTTATGGCGCTCTACAGTCTGCGGCTCAAGCACGTCGTACTCATCGATGTCTTTATCATCGCGAGCGGATTTGTGTTGCGCATCATCGCGGGCACGGTTGTCGTACCCGTCTCGATCTCGCTGTGGCTCTACGTCGTCACCTGCTTCCTTTCGCTCTTCCTGGCATTGAGCAAGCGGCGGCACGAGATCATGCTCTTGCAGGGGCAGGCGAGTCAGCACCGGCAAATTCTCAAAGAGTACAGCGTTCCGATGCTCGACCAGATGATCACCATCGCGGTCACAGGCACCATTATGTCCTACAGCCTCTACACTATAGAGGGAACGATCGGCAACCACAAATTGCTGGCCATCACTATACCGCTCGTCATTTACGGAATGTTTCGCTATCTCTACCTCGTGTATATGCGCATGGAGGGCGGAAGTCCGGAAGAAGTACTATTACGTGACCGACACATGCTTGGAACCGTTATTTTGTGTGTCGTACTTATTATGACCGTGCTTTACGCACTACCCAGGTAATCGGCAAATATTGGAGAAAGAATTGTATGAAGACGTTAATAATTATCCCAACGTATAATGAACTAGAGAATCTGCGACCCCTGTTGGAAGGTGTCTTCGCGAACGCCCCTCAGACCAATGTTCTTATTGTGGATGACAATTCCCCGGATGGGACCGGCAAGCTGGCCGATGAGATCAGCGCGGAGAATGCTCGCGTGCACGTGATGCACCGCACCGGCAAGCTCGGCCTGGGAACGGCATACATCGCAGGATTTAAGTACGCGATTGCTCAAGGGTACGACGCGGCCTTCGAGATGGACGCGGACTTCTCGCACGATCCAAAGTATCTTCCCGACTTCCTGAAGGCCATCGAGAACGCGGACCTGGTGATTGGTTCCCGTTACGTCAAGGGTGGCAGTACGCCGAACTGGACCCTGTTGCGCCGCATCATCAGCGGCGGCGGCAATATTTATACACGCCTCGTCCTGGGTGTGCCCATCCACGACTGCACGGCGGGCTTCCGCTGCTACCGGCGCGAAGTGCTAGAAAATATTGGCCTGGACAACGTACAGGCACAGGGCTATGCCTTCCAGGTCGAGATGGCGTATCGCGTCTATAAGAAGGGGTATCGCATCGTAGAGACGCCGATCGTCTTCATGGACCGGCGCGTTGGCACCTCCAAGATGTCGGGCAATATCTTTGTTGAGGGTTTTGTCAGCGTCCTGCACCTGCGCTTCAGCAAGCCTGCTGTTAGCGCACCCGCTCAGCAGGCAGAAAATGAGCCTGTGGTGGTTGAGCAGCTTCAGGGAGAACCCTCGGGCGCGCAGAAGTAAGCACCTCAGTGTTGTAGTGAGAGTTTTTTGCGGTATTGCAGCCCGCAAAAAACTCCCACTACAACCAGGGAAGAACAAATGGCTATACGCTACTCTCGATGGTTCGTTTTCAGTAGCTTGCTCGCATTGCTCACGTTAGTCGGCTGCTCTACTGGAAACATGGGAACAGTACCACCAACACGAGCCGTTACACGCATAGCAACTCCCACGGCTACTCCATCTCCCACAAACAACGAAAGCACTGTCACCTTCACACTTGCGGGCGGCGCGAACGGCAGCTACACGGTTCACGCGTCATTACCAACCTCCAAACTACGCCACGGTCATCGCGAGTTCACTATCGATGTCGAGCACGCGGGTGCGTCTGTCTTCCTCGTTTTTTATGGCTACAACGGTCCAGGAACCTATACGTTAGCGCTGGTTATAAACGGAGGAGATATGCATATCGCTCTGGGAAAAAATACGGGGTCATGGGATCTCTCATTGCAGCCACAGGCGCGCTGTACCTTGACGATACAGAGCGATATTCCGACGCAAAGCGCGGGACTTGACAGGATGAAAGGGTCCTTCTCCTGCCCGCGCTTATTCTCTAGTACTCCTGCACATCCCCAAAAGCCTGTTAACGTCTCTGACGGTGCCTTTGATGTCGCTATTCTTGTCGAGAGTTAAAGACTTGCCTCTTCAATGGCAAGTGTTTTTTTCACATGCAGCTGCGCACCACACGACTCGCGAATAATCAGGTTCGCAGGGAGTTCAATGCGTCTCGGGGGACCAGTATTGCCTTCGATACGGCTCAGCAGCAAGGTTCCTGCCCGCTGTCCTATATCGACAAATGATTGCGCGATCGTAGTAAGCGGCGGCTGAACATAGGCGGCGAAACGCTCGTCATCAAAGCCAACAATCGCCAGATCCTGTGGAACACGCAAATTCAGGGCAGTCGCAGCCTGTAGCACATATAAAGCAACGTAGTCGTTGACGGCAAAAATAGCACCTGGTCGATCGAGGCTTTGCAAAAATTCGCTGATGCTTTGTTGCGCGCTGCTATGTCCAGGCCTCAGATCGGCAGTCACCAGAGATTCGTCATACGGAATACCATATTTTTGCAATGCCGCGCAATAGCCCTGCCAACGCTCGCGAACAGAGGAAGTATTCAGCGTCTCCTCGTGCATATAGATGAAGCCAATACGCCTGTGACCCAGGATGAGGAGATGCTCAGTGACGCGATAGCCACCGCCTCTATTATCCATACCAACAAAGTCCGCTTGCAGGTCTGGTAAATAGCGATCAATAAAAACAAGAGGCACATGGGCCGCCTGCAATTGCTGAAAAGGGGCCGAGGAGGTGGCATCGCCGACAGGATACACAATCATGCCAGCCACATGGCTCGCTTGCATACGCGCAATATCCCGCTCCTGTTGCTCCTGATTGCCTTCAGTATAGCTAAAACTCACACTGTAACCATACATTTTCGCGGCCTGCTCGACGCCAATTAGATAATCCATTTTTACGTGCGTTGCATCTGGATAGGTATGTGGAGCTTCCAGACAATTGAGCAGCAGGCCGAGCTGCTTCTGTTCCTGATTGGCGGGGCCAGCATTTATTGGTGGCTGACAAACGAATGTACCGCGCCCCTGTATCCGTTCGATCAGGCCTTCGCCCGCGAGGAGCGCGAGTGCTTGACGGACAGTATCGCGGCTAAGCTGGTATTCGGCGGCAAGCTCACTATCGGTTGGGAGGCGCGTCCCTGCCGATAGACGCCCATCGAGAATACGCTCGCGAAAATAGGTAGTGAGCTGATCGTGCAGAACTTTTGTGCGCTCTTTCTTGCTCGACTTCTGTATCAACTTGGTTCCCTCCCAGGAACAGAATATTTTGCATATCCTGCTAAAACTTTAGCATATTTTCGTTTATCGCGCAAGCAAGCCTCACAGATTTTTGGATTATCTAGCACATCTTTGGATTTTCACGTCACTTGAGTAGGGATGGGGCTGGCCCCCATCCGGCCCAGCGCGTGCAATCAGGCTCGGGAGACGTGTGGTGTAGAACCGGATGGGGGCCAGCCCCATCCCTACTCAAGTGACATAAACCCATCCATATAACTCTGCGGATTTTCAATGGCCCTGTATTCTAGCATACAGCCATTGACAAAAGCGATTTTCTACCGCATACTCTTTGTATTGGACACCGGATGATCAGAAATAATCTTCTGAAAGGAGGTGTAAGAGGCTTCTCCGTTCGACTCTTTCTCGTACTTCAGCCTTGTTGTTAGAGCAATCTGACAGCGTATGACGATGCCACCGCAAACAACGATGTTAACTGGTGATGCCACATAGACAGGCTAATGTCTATCGAAGGAGAGACAGAATGCGCACCCAGTCTCGACGTGTTTATCTTTTTCCTCTCGTCTCTGTTCTATTTCTGCTAGGACTTGTGCTTCAGGCATGTGGTGGCAGTGGTGGAACAACCTCGAATGGCTCAGGGCCAATCACGATTACCGTAGCCTATCAACAATTCGGACCCCCTCCTTACTTTGAACAACAGTGGTGGACAAAAGTACAACAACAGGTACAGAGCACCAACCCGAACATCAAATTGAAGCTAGAGCCAATTATCGCCGACGAAGGCGATTACTACACCAAGCTCGATCTGATGCTCCGTTCACCCAGTACCGCTCCCGACCTCATACGCGAGGACAGCTTCCTGATCGGCTCAGATGCGACGGCGGGCTATCTCACGCCACTGGATAGCTACCTGAACTCCTGGTCCGATTACCAGCAGCAGTGGTACCCCAGTATGCAGAAGATTACGACATTCAACGGACATAACTATGGGGTGATGGACGGCACCGACACGCGCCTGATCTGGTACAACAAGAACATCTTCCAGAAGGCTGGCCTGCCAACCGACTGGCAGCCGAAGACCTGGGCAGACATTCTGACGGCTGCAAATGCCATCAAAGCCAAAGTTCCCGGCGTCATTCCAATGAACCTGTACTCGGGTATTCCTATGGATGAAGCCTCTTCCATGCAGGGTTTCGAGATGCTGCTCTATGGGACCAAAGACTCGCTTTACAACTACAACACAAAGAAGTGGGTTATTTCCAGCAAAGGTTTCCAGGATGCACTCAATTTCGTCAAGACGGTGTACAATCCTTCTGACCTGCTCGGACCCACCAACGATATTGCGTTGAGCACGCAGGCGGCGAATACCATTACGCAACAATTGATTCCACAGGGTAAGCTCGGTATAGACATTGACGGCTCGTGGGTGCCTAATACCTGGGCATCAGGCGGACAGGCTCCGTGGCCGCAATGGCAGCAAACAATGGGCATGGCCAAGATGCCAACGCAGTTCGGTGATGCACCAAACTACGTCAGCCTCTCTGGCGGCTGGGCCTATTCGATCAGCCAGCAATCCCAACACAAGGATCAGGCATTCCAGGTCATGAAGGTGGCGAACAGCGTGGATAATCTGGCAAGTTATGATGTGGCGGCAGCCCAGATTGCTCCCCGTAAAGACATCGCGAACGTAGCTGCGTACAAGAACCTTCCTGGTAACGAATTCTTCACCAGCCTTGTCTCTTTCTCGCAGTTCCGTCCGGCGTTCCCTGCCTATCCGAAGATCTCGGTCCAGATCGACTCGGCGATGCAGCATGTGATGCAAGGCCAATCGCCTGGAGATGCGATGTCATCCTACCAGCAATCGGTGATAGGTATTGCTGGCCAGAACAATATCGAAACACACACGTAGCCCGGCTGTGACTCTGATAGCCATAAGTAGGGGCCCGCGCAAGGCCCCTACTTATCACCTCATCGACGAAGAAAGAGGCAAGCATGCAGAAGGAAATCCAGCTAGAAACTCCACTAGAAACCAGGAGACCGCTCACTCCGGTACCCCAGAACAATCAGAGGCGCAACAAACATATGCGCACGGGCATCCTATTTATGGCCCCGGCCTTGCTGATTACGCTGGTGTTTATGATTGGTCCAGCGCTCTGGTCCGTGTATATTTCTCTCACAAATATGTCGCTCACAGGCGCGGGCGCGGCTTCCCCTCAGTGGGTGGGACTGCAAAACTTTGCGCAGATTCTGCACGATGGCGAGTTTTTTAACGCTTTCCGGGTCTCACTCACCTACCTGGTCTTCTCTGCCTTGATCGGTCAGGCAGTCCTTGGACTGCTTCTGGCGTTGCTTATGCGCAAACGCAACCGCGTTTTCAAAGCGATCCTTGGCTCTATTATTGTGGTGGCATGGGTTATCCCCGACGTGGTGGCGGGCTTCCTCTGGAGCGCGTTCCTGGCGGGTGGACCGCAGAGCGTTCTCGCACCGGGTCTGCTCAATACTATCATGAGCGCTATTGCCCTTCCCCAGCACGCCTGGTTACAACAATATCCTATGACCATGATTATTATGGCTAATATCTGGCGTGGTACGGCGTTCTCTATGTTGCTCTATGCCTCGGGTCTGGAAGGCATCCCGGACGAACTCTTTGAGGCTGCAGCTATAGATGGTGCCGGGGTTTGGGCACGTTTGCGCAATATCACCCTCCCGCTGCTTAGAGGCACGATTGCCACCGACCTGCTGCTGATTACCCTGTCAACGCTCTCCGATTTCACGCTGGTCTTCGTCCTGACAGGTGGTAGCAACCTCAACACTGAACTTATGACAATCTACCAGTACCGCCAGGCATTCCAGTTCTACCAGATCGGCTATGGCAGCGCTATCGCCTTACTGATTATTGTGGTGGGAGCTATCCTCTCTCTACTGTACATACGCATTCTGCGCGTCGAATTATAGTTACTCCAGAGGAGGTGATTTATGGCTATCCGCCGCGTACTCAGCACGACACCGGTCTACATCATTTTAATTGTTATCGGCCTGTTCTTCCTTATACCGCTGCTCTGGCCTATTCTAGCCAGCATTAATCCGCAGGCGACCCTGGCGGTTGCTCTTCCTAAAAGTCCAAGCCTGGTGAACTTCGCTACCATTATAAGTAATGGGACGGTGGCACAGCCCTTTATCAATAGCCTGATTCTGGGTATCTCGACTATGGTCCTGGCGGTTATCTTATCGGGCCTGGCCGCCTACCCACTCTCGCGCTACCAATTCGGCTTAAAAAGGCTGCTTATGTACTTTATCCTTTTCACCAGCGCGCTACCAGTTCTCGCCCTGGTCACGCCGCTTTACGCGATGTATGTGACGCTCAATCTGCAGGATACGCTGCTCGGTTGCGTCCTCTTCTTCGTTGCCAGCGCGTTACCATTCTGTATATGGCTGATGAAGAACTTCCTGGATACGGTGCCATTCGAGCTTGAGGAAGCGGCCTGGATCGATGGCGCATCGACATTGGATACGCTGCGGCATATTGTTCTGCCACTGGCCGCCCCAGGGATCGCGGTTGTGGGCGTATGGAGTTTTCTGGGAGCCTGGACCAACTTTTTTGTGCCGCTCATCATTCTACAGAGCCAGAATCTGCTGCCCGCTTCGGTGAATATCTACACGTTCTTCGGCTCCTACGGTCAGGTAAACTACGGCCAGCTCGCCGCCTACGCGCTCCTCTACGCGTTACCGGCGGTTGCTCTGTACACGCTTGTCTCGCGCTTCTTTGTGAAGGGCATCACCGGCGGCCTGAAGGGTTAATACTTGCTCAGTAGGGATGGGCCTTGCGTCCATCCGGCCCACGAACCACGCGATGGGCAAGCGGATGGACGCAAGGCCCATCCCTACTGAAGCATAAGAGTTGAGGAGTTTCGCATGGTTTTTCTGGTTCAAAAGCTGCAGCGCAGTCTTGAAGCATTGGAGAAGGCGATACAAGGTCCGTCCTATGCCCTCGCGCCCATCTACTGTAGTGTCGCGTCCGGCCCAATGACGATGCCCGAGGAGAAGGCAAGCTGGGAGCTGATAGAGACAGGACAGGTCTGGGGCGAACGCTATGGTACGAGTTGGCTCAGAACGACGGTGCGTGTCCTCGCCGCGCAACAGGGCGAGCCTCTGGTGTTGCAATTGCACTGGGATAGGCGCAATCAAGATGAACTGCTGCGCTATTTAGAAGCGACGGTCTTTCTCGACGGTCGCGCCTGCGGAGCTTTTGACTGGCGACATCCCGTTCTCTTGTTGCCCGCCGCTGCCAGCGATGGAGCCGAGCATGAACTCCTGCTACAGGTCTTCACGGAGTTCACTCATCCCTTTGGAGGTCTGACGATACACGCGCGTAGCGAGGTTCACTGGCAGCTCTATCACTTGATGGAGACGGTACTGCACGCCAGCCTCTCACTACACGAAGGCGACCCCGTCCGTCACGCGCTGCTAGAACGTCTCAACAACGCCTACAACATGCTTGATCTGCGCGAGGGATGGCACAGCGAGCGCTTTATCCCCTCGGCACAAGCGGCATACGACTATCTGCAAACGCATTTGACGGAGGGTCTGACGAGCGGCAACCGTCCCCAGATCACCGTGAGCGGGCACGCGCATCTTGATGTGGCGTGGCAATGGCCATACTGGCGCACGCGGCAGAAGATTGCCCATACCGTTGCCAATGTGCTGGCATTGATGGAGCGCTATCCTGACTATCACTACAGTCAGAGCCAGCCGCAAGTACTGCAATGGCTGAAAGAGGACGTACCCGAATTATACGCACGCGTCAAAGAACGTGTCGCCGAGGGCCGTTTTGAGCCGGTCGGGGCCATGTGGCTTGAGGCCGACTGCAATCTGCCTTCCGGCGAATCGCTTGTGCGCCAGATTCTGCACGGCACGCGCTTCCTGCAAGAAGAGTTTGGTATGACGGTGCAACATATCTGGTTGCCCGATGTCTTTGGCTATAGCGCGGCACTGCCCCAGATTATGCGCGACTGCAACATACCCGTCTTTATGACAACCAAGATTAGCTGGAACCAGTTTAACCGCATGCCCTGTGATACCTTCCGCTGGCGCGGCATCGACGGTACCGAGGTGCTCACCCATTTCATCACCGCTCCCGACCAGCATATGGCGACAACCTACTACACCTATAATGGTCCTATGCACCCGGAGGATATGACCGGAACATGGGACAACTATCGCCAGCAGGATATCAACACAGACCTGCTCTATCTCGCTGGCTGGGGTGATGGCGGCGGTGGGCCAACGGAGGAACAACTGGAACGCGTACAGCTATTGGCAGACCTGCCGGGTTTTCCCCAGGTGCGCTCTGGCCGGGCGGATAGCTTCTTCAAAGAGCTCTACGCGCGCGTCTGGGAGAATCCGCGCCTCCCCACCTGGGTTGGTGAACTCTACCTGGAATATCACCGGGGAACGTACACCTCGCAAGCACGGAACAAACAGGCCAATCGACGCGCCGAACTTGCCTACCGCGAGACCGAACTCCTCAATTCCTGGGCCAGCCTCTACGGCATGCCATCGCGCCAGGAGCAGTTGAATGCAGGCTGGCGGCTCATTCTGCTCAACCAGTTTCACGATGTGCTGCCCGGCTCATCCATTCACGAGGTCTACGAAGATACCGAGCGTCTCTATGCCCACGCATTCAGCATAGCTCAGACGATACGCGACGAGGCACTGGCGACACTCCAGCAGCATATTGCGGTTAAAAAGCAGGATGTGCTTGTCCTCAACACACTGGTATGGGAGCGTTCCGATCCCCTTCAGATACCCGCAACAGCTCTACGCGATCTACCCTACGCACAGCGCAGCACCGATTGGGATGGCAACGCGTTGCTACT
>Ga0066790_10000052_pt1 | contig 28868 bp, 26 predicted proteins | sample OrgsoiDNA2013050_FD_70963 | JGI IMG/M metagenome (GOLD analysis project Ga0066790, IMG submission 70963) | Permafrost soil microbial communities from the Arctic, to analyse light accelerated degradation of dissolved organic matter (DOM) -... | ecosystem: Environmental > Terrestrial > Soil >...
TAGCCTACCCCTCGTACGGTCTGAATCAGCTTTGGATTGGCTGGATCTTCTTCGAGTTTTTCACGCAGCCAGCGGACATGCACGTCGACAGTTCGGGTATCTCCTGCATAGTCGTAGCCCCACACGTTATGCAGCAACTGATCTCGCGTAAGCACCGTCCCACGGTTGCGCGTGAGATAGACAAGCAAGTCAAACTGCTTGGGCTGCATCTCTATCTCCCGATCTCTACAGATAACGCGGCGTCCCGCAAGGTCAATGCGCAGAGAACCCGCTAGTAGTTCTTGCCTGGGTGTCGTGATCTGCTGTGGTCCTTTGTCCTGCACAGCACGCTTTTCCCTCGGAGCCGGGTACTCCGAACGACGCAGTAACGCTCGCACGCGTGCCAATAACTCACGGCGTCCAAAGGGTTTGGTCATATAATCATCGGCCCCGACCTCAAGGCCGACCACTTTATCAATCTCTTCACTTTTCGCGGTGAGCATGAGGATAGGAATCACCGCTGTATTCTTCCCACGGCGCACCTGGCGACATACCTCTAAACCATCCATCTCTGGAAGCATGAGGTCGAGAAGAATCAAATCAAACGCTTCTCGCTGCACTGCTTCTAAGGCACTTGCTCCATCAGCGGCGGTGATCACCTCGTATCCCGCTTGTTCTAGATTATAGGCAAGGGTTTCTGCCAGGATAGCCTCATCATCGACAATCAGAATCTTCCGTCCCACAACTGCTCCTCCACTGTGATGATCAGCCAAAGCGCCCACTGATGTAGTGCTCAGTCTCTTGCTGCTTCGGATGCGTAAAAATCTCGGCGGTCGGTGCGGACTCAATGAGTCGTCCTGAGAGGAAAAAGCTGGTGAACTGCGAAACGCGTGCCGCTTGCTGCATATTATGCGTGACCAGAACAATGGTATACTTCTTCCGCAGCTCCGTGATGAGCTCCTCCACCTTCAGCGTGGCGATGGGGTCAAGGGCCGAGGCAGGCTCATCCATCAACAACACCTCGGGTTTGACGGCGATGGCTCGTGCGATACAGAGGCGCTGTTGTTGCCCACCTGAGAGTCCTGTCGCAGGGGACTTCAAACGATCTTTCACCTCATCCCAAAGAGCGGCACCCCGCAGACTCTGTTCCACGATCTCGGCAATCTCATGCCGGGACTTCCCTTGAATTCTCAGACCATAGGCAATGTTCTCGAAGATGGATTGCGGAAAGGGATTTGGGCGCTGGAAGATCATGCCAATGCGCTGCCGTAGGAACACCACATCGATCTTCTGGTCATAGATATTCTGCCCATTGATCATCGCTTCCCCTTCTGTACGCGTGTTGCCAATCAGGTCGTTCATACGGTTGAGCGTGCGCAAAAAGGTCGATTTGCCGCACCCTGATGGCCCAATGAGTGCCGTCACCTGGCGTTCTCGTATGGGAAGAGTGACGTCGTAGAGCGCCTGTTTTGCTCCATAATAGAAATTGAGGTGACGAACATCAATCTTAGTCGCGGCTTGCGTATCGACCTGTGTTGCCGCTTCACCTATCTCGACAACACGAACGGTCACCCCTGCAATCTCTGGCACCTCAGCCTGATCAGCCGGTTGGATCGGCACGTCCCCGATCTCTGTCTTCTGGAAAATCCTGTTCTCCATCCGTTCTTCTCCTCTTTCCTACATCAACGAGTATTCTTTATGCAGTGGAATTGCGGCATCAACGATCATGCGATCATCAATCACCACCAACCGAATATACTGGCCCGCAAGGGCTTTGCTAATAAAGTATGGACGACCCTCGTAGGAGATATGGCCACTGCGCGCGACTTTCCGTGAAAAGATGCTTGCCCCTTCGGGAAGGCGAGCCTTTCCTTGCTCATGCGATTCGACAAAAACATTCATAGGAATTCTTTTCTCCTCTCCTCGTGAATGTATGCTTCCTTCTCGGTGACGAATCTTAACTAAAGCGACCAGCCACGTAATCTTGCGTTTCCTGTTTTTGTGGATGAGAGAACAATTCGCTGGTGACTCCGATCTCAATGATGTGTCCATTGAGAAAGAAGATGGTTTTCTCGGCAACGCGTCCTGCCTGCTGCATATTATGCGTGACGATGATCACCATATAGTTGCTTTTCAGTTGCCTGATCAACTCCTCTACTTGAAAGGTGGATGCGGGATCAAGGGCCGAGGCAGGCTCGTCCATCAACAGGATCGTTGGTTCGAGCGCGACGGCACGAGCAATACAGAGCCGCTGCTGTTGCCCACCTGATAATTCCAGCGGAGACGCGTTCAGTCGATCCTTGACCTCATCCCAGAGCGCAGCCTGCCTCAGGCTACGCTCGACCAGATCCTGGAGCGCTTTTCCAGACGCCGTTCCATTGAGGCGCGGCCCCAGGGCAACGTTCTCCCAGATGCTTTGACCTGGTAAGGGATTGGGTTGCTGAAAGACCATACCGATATGTCGCCGCACAAACATTGGTCGAATGGAACGCGCATAGATATTGACTCCATCGACCAGCACGCTCCCTTTGACTGAGGCGTCTGGAATCTCCTCATGCATGCGGTTGAGGCAACGCACAAAGGTTGATTTGCCACACCCTGATGGCCCTATTAAGGCTGTTGCACCAATTTCTTCAAATGAAAGCGTAATATCATACAATGCTTGTTTCTTGCCATACCAGGCATCAAGATGCTGAATTTGTAGAGACACAACATTCTCCTTCCGTTCTTGTCGTCGTCGATGGCGCTTTCCTTTGCTGCTGCGCCAGGCAAAAGAGAGAACCATGATCACCCACGACGTCTAAACCCTCCCGTCGCCCAGCGTACTGCGAACGAGGTAAGAAGAATGAGCAGGATCAGGACGAGGGAACCAGAATATGCCTGATTGATCTGGAGTTGATACGGACTCTCCGCGAAGTTGAAAATGCGCAAAGGCAGAGCATCCATCGGCTGTGTGATATCGGCATTAAAAAATGGTGTCCCAAATGCGGTCATCAGCAGTGGCGCAGTTTCACCAGCCACTCGTGCCATCGAGAGGACGATTCCCGTTATGATGCCATTGAGGGCAGCCGGAAGCACGACACGCAGAATGGTGCGAGCTTCGGTTGCCCCAAGGGCGAGCGACGCCTCGCGAAGTTCTCTGGGAACCAGACGAAGCACCTCTTCAGAGGTACTGGCAACAATGGGAATCATGATAATCCCGAGGGCCACCCCGCCAGCCAGACCCGAAAACGTTTGAGCAGGAACAACGATGAGAATCCAGGCAAACAACCCAAAAATGATGGTCGGAATGCCTGTCAGGACTCCGACGAGAAAGCGGACGCCAGTTGCAAACGGTCCCCGCCCAAATTCGGAGAGGTAAATGCCCGTGAAGACGCCCAGAGGAACACCGATGAGTGCGGCAAGTCCGACCAGGATCAGTGTTCCCTGAATAGCTTGCGCCATACCACCACCTGGTGCTCCGTTGGCGGTGGGCAGCTTGGTGAAAAAGTCCAGATTGAGAGAGGGCAGTCCTTGCCGTACGACATACAGTAACAGATAGAGAAGCACAACGACGGCGAACGCGGCTGAGAGCGTCGTCAAGATGATACTCAGGAGATTACTCACATGCCGACGTGTCGTGTGCGTGGAGCGAGATGGTTGGAATGGATTCGAAACGGTACTCATGCCGCAAACCCTCCTACTCGTTTGCCACCACCCATCCGCGCGATAAGCACGCGGGCCAGGATATTGGTCACAAGAGTGATGACAAGGAGAATAAAGCCAGCTTCTAACAATGCTGAGATAAAGAGTCCTGGTGTGGCTTCACCAAACTGATTGGCAATGACGCTTGATAATGTATAGCCGGTATCGAAGAGGTGCAAGCTCGGTGCTGATGCCTGATTTCCAATCACCATCGTCACCGCCATCGTTTCCCCCAGAGCGCGACCCAGGGCCAGGATCACTCCGCCCATGATGCCTACACGTGCAAACGGCAGAACTGCGTACCGAATCACTTCCCAACGCGTGGCCCCGAGAGCCAGCAATGCCTCGCGCTGTACTCGCGGGACCGTGAGCATCACCTCGCGCGAGACGCTAATAATGAGCGGCAAGATCATAATGACCAGGATGATTCCTGCTGCCAGGAGACCCAATCCATGAGGTGTTCCTTGAAAGAAGGGTAAAAATCCCAGATGGCGTCCAAGCCACGGCTCTCCCTGTGTGTTGAGCCAGGGAGCCAGCGTCAGAAAGCCCCACAGACCGAAAATGATACTTGGGACCGCCGCCAGAAGTTCTGCAATGAAGGCCAGTGGGACGCGCAGAGCACGGGGGCAAAAATCCGTCAAGAAAATGGCGGCTCCAATGCCAATAGGCACCGCAAAAATCAGCGCGAAGACGGAGGTCACGATCGTCCCGAAAATAGCAGGAGCAACGCCATAGCTGTTATGAACCGGGTCAAACGCTTGATTGGTCAGAAAACTCCACCCGAATTGCTGAAACGTCGGAATGGAACCATTGATCAAAACCACCACGACCCCGGCGATGATGCCAATCACGATGAGCACAAGCAGCAGGGTCAGACCACGGAAGATCACATCACTCAAACGGCGTTGCGTGCCTCCTGGGAGCTTCACCACGCGGGACGATCCCCTCAATCCTTGTTGCATATGATACCACCTTCATTTCTCCATGAAATACGAGACAATTTTCTGTCCTTTCTTGCCAACCCATTTCCTCTCATCCGCACCAAGTGATTGATACAGAGAAGGTGATTGCACACATCATTTCCTACAGGCAGAAGAACAGGTCTATGGAGGGAAAGGAGTGTCCTCCTCCCCCTCAGAGGCAGGGGTGACATTACCCGCTATAGCAGGCGCTACTTCCACACTGCATCGCTTTAATCTGCGCTTCGCTTTTCGTCACGATGGTCGCTGGAAGAGGGACATAGGTAAGCGCCGTTGCATATTGCTGGCCATCGTGAATCATCCACCACAGCATGTTCGCCAGGGCTTTGCCTCGATCAGTATTGCTCTGATTCTGATAGGCGACGATCCAGGAGAAGCCAGAGATGGGATAGGAGTCGGCTCCAGGAGCGTTGACGATAAAGAAGCGGAGGTCAGCCGGAATATCCGGCACATTGATGGCGCTGGCTTTGGCACCATCAAGAGAGGGCTTCACATAGCTGCCGTCCTTGTTTTGTACCAGAGCATAGGAGATATTGTTCGCGACCACATAGGCCAATTCAAGATAGCCGATGGCTCCCACTGTGCTCTTGACAGCTGCTGCAACCCCTGCATTTCCCTTGCCTCCAACTCCTGTTGGCCAGTTCACGGTTGTTGCAGCACCCACCTGTGATTGCCATTGACTACTCACATCCGAGAGGTAGTGCGTAAAGATGCCAGTGGTCCCACTGCCATCAGAACGATGAACTACGGTGATATTTTGACTGGGAAGATTGATCCCGGTGTTTATCTTCGCAATAGCAGGATCGTTCCAGGTTTTGATCTTCCCGAGATAAATGTCGGCGATGATCGGTCCTGTGAGCTTGAGCGTTCCACTGGGAACGCCACTGAGATTGTAGGAGATAGCGGTCGCACCAAGGGTGACTGGAATATGCAGAATAGGCCCATGCGTACTCTTGGCAAGCTGAGCGTCCGTCAAAGGCGTATCAGTCGCTCCAAAGGCGACGATGTCATTGAGTAAGTCGTTAATGCCTGCACCACTGCCCACCGACTGGTAGTCGACATTGACCCCGCATTTCACTGTAGGGTACACCGTAAACATCTTCGAGAAAAGCGGATAGTCAAAGGTTGATCCTGCACCAGTCAAACTCTTGGTCGAAGGACAGGTTGTCCCCCCCGTTCCACCTGTCGTCGAGGTGGATGAACTGCCTCCACAGGCAGCCAGGAACAGCGTCAGGCCAAGGAGTGTAAACGCTCCCAAGCGTGTTAAGAGATGGTGATACCAGATGGGGTGCAATCTCTGTTGAAAGAGCATAATACCTTGTCTCCTCCTCGCGTTTCCGCAAGTCATTATGTACATTCAAAATAGAGTCAGACAAGAACAACGCAAGGCATGCTTGTTTCTTGTCACTCTCATACCCTAGCACCTCTACATTAACTATGCTTTATGGATATGTTAAGGTGCTGTTAAGTCCCTGGGGATATGTGCATCAAAAACATTTGATGGAGTTTACACGCTGATGGAGTGGTGATAGCCGGAAGGGAGCATTTCTCAGGAGGTGTTCCCTCTGAGAACGTCCGCCAATTCGTCAATTGCACGAACTTTGACAAACGTTCTGTCCTGTGGTATGCTTTTATCGTAATAGGACGATGAGTAGAGAAGGAGCGTGTCGATGGATTCCTGTCAAATAGCAGTGCTACAGGACGAGAGCAGCGCCTCTCCAGTCACGCAAGAACAACTAGAGCAGCTTGCTCTTTTCTGCAAAGCGCTTGCCCACCCGGCACGTCTTCAGATCTTGCGATTTCTAGCACGGGTGGATACCTGCTTCTGCGGTGATATCGTGAAACAACTGCCACTGGCTCAATCAACCGTGAGTCAGCATCTGAAGATCTTGAAAGAGGCAGGGCTTGTGCAAGGGGAAATTGATGGTCCCCACACCTGCTACTATCTGGTACCCGAACGCCTGGCCCAGTTCAAATCGCTGAGTGCTAAGCTGTTGTAAATTTTTGTAGCACAAATCGTTCATCGGCGATAAACGATGAAAAGGAGTTTCCATGTTTCGTTCGTTTGAGGGAAAATCGCTTCCTATGAGTGCCACTTCCACACCTACGCGCACCATCAGTGTGTATGATCCAGCCATGTGCTGTTCGACCGGCGTCTGTGGTCCTGGTGTCGATCAGCAACTCTTGCAGGTTGCCCGCTATCTGCGTCGTTTTGAGGCAGAAGGGATCAAGGTAGAGCGCTTCAATCTGGCACAGCAGCCGCATGCCTTTGTCGAGAATCCGCGTGTTGCAGGGCTCCTCCAGGCATTTGGCGAGCAGGCATTGCCAGTAACGCTCGTCAACGGGACTATTCTCACTTATGGTGCCTATCCCTCTTCTGAGGAGATCAGCGCGGCGTTCGCAAAAGAAACGGCCTCTGCCCCATCGTCGGCACAAGAGGGCTGTGGCTGTGAACCTGGCAGTAAGTGTTGTTGAATATGACAACCAACACGCAAGAAAGAAGCTCTATAATGAGTAGAGACACATTGCCCCTTCCTTTTCAGCCACTCAACTGGCACGCATGGCAGACCCGTTTTCTCTTTTTTACGGGAAAGGGAGGCGTAGGAAAAACAACGATTGCCAGTACCGTCGCGGTTGAATTAGCAGCCGCCGGAAAGCGCGTTCTCATAGTCAGCACAGATCCAGCGTCGAATCTTGATGATATGTTTGCGGTCAGCGTTGGTTCCACGGCCATCCCTGTTCCAGGCGTTTCCGGCCTCTTCGTGATGAACCTGGACCCGGAAGCATCTGCGGCCTCGTATCGCGAGCGCGTCATTGCTCCTTACCGGGGCATTCTGCCTGACACCGTTGTCCGCAGCATGGAAGAGCAACTGTCCGGAGCGTGTACTGTCGAAATCGCAGCCTTCAATGAATTTACAGGAATTCTCGCGACACCAGCAGTGACCGAACAGTACGACCAGATTCTCTTTGATACAGCCCCAACAGGGCATACCTTACGACTCCTCACGTTACCAGGTGCCTGGAGCGGATTTATAGCAACCAACCCAGGTGGTGCAAGCTGCCTTGGTCCTCTTGCTGGACTCGAAGAGCAGCGAGCGCAATATGAACACGCAGTACGTCTGCTCGCTGATCCCACACAAACTACCATTGTGCTGGTGAGTCGCCCTGAGATCAGCGCGTTACGGGAAGCTGCACGGGCGGGTGGCGAACTCAAGGCCGCCGGTCTTGCCAACCAGCAACTGGTGCTCAATGGCTTCTTTCCGATGCAACCAGAACAAGATGCGATTGCAGAGGCCCTGGTAGCACGTCAGCACGAGGCTATTGAGACGATGCCTGCGGTGTTTCGCCAGATGCCGATATGGGCGGTTCCGTTGGTTGTGAGTGGTCTCACGGGTATCGATGCGCTCCATGCATTGGCTGCTATGACACAAAACGATGATAACCCTCGCCCTGGAATGGATGCATCTCGTGATGAAACACAGACAGGGGACACGTTCGCTGGGCTGGACGATCTGGTGCATCAGTTGGCTACTCAGGGACATGGCGTCGTCATGATGATGGGAAAAGGGGGCGTGGGGAAGACGACACTGGCGGCGGCGGTTGCGGTCGCGCTGGCACGTCAAGGATACCCGGTTCACCTCTCGACGACGGACCCGGCAGCACACGTCTCGTCCACCATTGGGCAGCACCTTCCCACCGGTTTGACGCTGAGTCGGATTGACCCGGCAATGGAAATAGCGCGGTATCAACAGGAGGTTCTCACGGCTGCTGGCGATCTGGATGAACAGGGGCGTGCATTTCTGGAAGAGGACCTACGCTCTCCCTGTACAGAAGAGATTGCCGTGTTTCGTGCGTTTGCCCGCACCGTTGAACAGGCAGAAGGCAGCTTTGTCATTCTGGATACGGCCCCAACGGGTCACACCTTGTTGCTGCTCGATGCCGCCCAGAGCTACCATCGAGAGGTTGCCCGCTCGGTTGGCGACGTTCCAGCGTCGGTTCGTGTCCTGCTGCCACGTCTGCGTGATCCTCACTTCACAAAAATCCTGATTGTGACTCTGGCAGAAGCGACTCCAATCCATGAAGCGGAGCGACTCCAGGCAGATCTTCGCCGTGCAGGGATTGAGCCGTTCGGATGGGTCGTGAATGCCAGCCTGGCGAAAAGCGGTACCCGGCATCCCTTCCTGGTCGCGCGAACACGTCTGGAACTGCCGTACATCCAGCGTGTCCGTCAACACCTGGCCTCGCAGGTCTGGTTCGTGCCGTGGTACCGTGAGGCTCCTACCGGCGAAGTGGCCTTATTTGCCATGACGGCCCGATAAGGGGAGAAAATGTGCGAGACGTGGATGGATCACAGGAAGAGGATGTTTCTGTTGCAAGCACGAGGAGGGAGAGGCGACAGGCAACGGGGAGGGTGCGTCCTCTGGGCACATCTTCCGTCTCTCTAGACAAAGCGTAGTGCTTTTGAAAGAGAGGAGCTTGTTCAATGATTCATCCAGACCTTCTGCAGTCAGTGGTGCAACAACGTATGCAGGAACGCTTGCAAGAGGCTGCCCATGCTCGCCTCATTCATGCGAGCAGAGACACCCGTGCTCCACAGAAAAGCTTTGAGGAACGTCTGTTTCTCTGGGGAATGCATCTGCGATTTCCCTGGCAGAGAGACAGACATCCATCTGAACAGAAACAACGATTGGGAACCGAACCATGTTGCCTCAACCTCTGACGACCGAACAGGTGTGGAATGCCTTTCATGCCCGACTTTTGCACTTTATTCAAAAGCGAGTCGCGGATGCGGGCACGGCTGAAGATATCCTACAGGATGTCTTCCTCAAGATTCATCAACAAATCGAAAGTCTCAAGGAGGTGAAGAAGCTGGAAAGTTGGCTCTATCAGATCACACGCCATGCCATTATTGATTCCTATCGAAGCAAGAAGCTGACGATAACACTTGAGGAACCTGAAGTCCTTCAGCTCCCGGAAGAGCTTCCAGACGATGATATTGTGAGTGAACTCTTTCCTTCGATCCGAGCGATGGTGAACAGCTTATCGCCACAAGATCGCCAGGCGTTGATCCTGACGGAGTACCAGGGATTAACCCAGAAAGAATTGAGTGAGTGCCTGAACATTTCCTTCTCTGGGGCAAAGTCACGGGTACAACGAGCCAGACAACGGCTCAAGCAACTGCTGTTGGCCTGCTGTCATTTTGAACTGGACACCCGAGGCCACATTCTCAATTATGAACCCCATTGTCAGTGCTGCATAGATGAAGAGACGTGTTGTACAGAGGAACAGCATGGAGCGTTGATTCAGGTGCGTCCTTTTGAAACAAGTTTCGTCTCTTCAGACAGAGAACAGTGAAAGAGCAATGTGCTCGCTTCACCAGAAAAGAAAGAGAGGAATATATCATGAGTTCAGTTCCCCAAAATGATGAGCAGTTACGGGAAGCGGTCCGTACGCGCTATGCTGGAACCGCTTTACAAGTACTTGGAGCAGGTTCGACAAGTGAGGCACCCTGTTGTGGACCAAGTTGTTGTGTTCCAAGCGAGACAGCAGAAACGCAACTGACGACCACCTCTTCCTGTTGCGAATCGAGCTGTTGCCAACCCGGCACAAACACAGAAAATCCCATCACATCTGACCTCTATACCCAGATGGAATTGGGCGAGATTCCAGTAGCAGCGGCTCTGGCATCGCTGGGGTGTGGTAATCCCACAGCCCTGGCTGAACTACGACCTGGCGAGAATGTGCTTGATCTGGGCAGTGGTGGTGGGATTGATGTCTTACTCTCTGCGAAACGTGTCGGACCGACAGGCTTTGCTTACGGACTGGATATGACGGACCCGATGCTAGAGCTTGCAGAGAGAAATCGAAAAGAGGCAGGGATCGAAAATGTCCAGTTTTTGAAAGGCATCATTGAGGCTATTCCTTTGCCTGACAACAGTGTCAATGTGATCATTTCTAACTGTGTGATCAATCTCTCCGCAGACAAGGGTCAGGTGCTCCGCGAAGCCTATCGCGTGCTGACTTCCGGAGGGCGTTTCGCGGTCTCAGATATCGTGGTGCAAGGCGATCTGCCGTCTACGCTTCGCCAGGATATGGAGTCCTGGGCTGGCTGTATTGCTGGAGCATTAGAAGAGAAAACGTATCGTTCACTGCTGGATGCCGCCGGTTTTGTAGATATCGACATTGAGGTGACCCGGCGTTATTCGCTCGCTGAAATTGCTTCAAGCGGAGCCAGCGCATCTGTTTCCATGCTTTCACCAGAAGAACGGCGAAAGGGAGATGGACAGTTTGTCAGTGCTTTTGTCCGTGCTCGTAAACCCTGAAAACGACGAGCTATGCTCTGCACTCAGGTGAGGAGATGCAAAAGATGATCCTCATTTGAGTGCAGAATCGTCTCTCGCAAATGTGTTGTTTCTCAAGAGAAGCTTCATCAGCTCCCAAAAATTGGAGGCGCTCCCCTTCTTTTTTTTCCTCGCACATGCTATACTAAGAACGAACTAAATCTAATTTTTTTGATATAATAAAATTTGGAGTACTGGATGGAGATCACTCCTACGTCGACGCAGTTACCCGACTTTCTCAAAGCGCTGGCTCACGAATTGCGTTGGAAGATTCTCGTGTTTCTGGCCCATTCTGATCACAGTGTCGCCGAAATTGTGCATTTTCTCAGCCAGCCGCAAAATGTGGTCTCCTATCACCTGCGCAAACTACGGGAACACCGCGTGGTCACGGAAAGACGCAGCTCTGCTGATAGCCGTGATGTCTACTACAGTCTTGACCTGGACAGTTTTCGCCTCTTGTACCAGGCAACTGGAGAGATGGTGCACCCGGCCATGCATTCTGAAGACCTGATCCAGGAGAAGACGGAATGGCATCTTCCCGCATCTCCCCTGCATGTTCTGTTCCTCTGCACGAAGAATAGTGCCCGTTCACAGATGGCGGAAGGGATTCTCCGTCACCTGAGTCGGCAAGCGATTGAGGTGTATAGTGCAGGAAGTCAACCCTCATCGCTTCATCCCTTCGCTCTTCGTGCTATGGCAACAATGGGCATTGACATCAGCCAGCAACACTCCAAGCATGTCGACGAATTTCAAGATCAATCCTTTGATTATATCGTGACCGTCTGTGACCGTATGCGCGAAGTGTGTCCCTCGTTTCCTGGGGATCCGACGATGATTCATTGGAGCATCCCTGATCCGATCGAGGTAGAAGGAACCTACGAGGAGCAGTATCGGGCCTTTGAGCAAACAGCCCGGTATCTGTTGGTCAAGATGCGTTATCTCTTAACAAGTATTGAGCATGAGAGGAAGACGCCGGTATGAATGAGTATGCGAACGAGGGATGGCTGCCTCCTCTCTCTGAGCAAAACTGCTTTTGTGGGAGCAAGGTATACTGCCAGTAGATATGTCTTGTTGACGAGTCATCAGTATGAAGGAAGCAAGAAAATTGGGGAGAAGGAGATCCGATGCATAAACAGGTGATGGAGCAAGCAGCTCCGCAGATACCAGAACAGAGTGCTCCAAGCGAGAAATGGGCTCCTTACATAGCAGAAGGGATTGGCATCTTTGGACTCGTCTTTGCCGGATGTGGTGCAATTATGATCGATACCCTTTCAGGTGGCCAGGTGACTCATGTTGGAGTGGGATTGGTTTTCGGTCTGATTATCACCGTCATGATCTATGCGTTTGGCCATATCAGCGGGGCGCATCTGAATCCTGCGGTGACGCTCGCCTTTGTCCTGGTGCGCCACTTTCCACTCAAGCGGCTTATAGGATACTGGATGGCCCAACTGGCAGGTGCCATCCTTGCTGCGGCCTGCTTACGCTTTCTGCTTGGCAATGTCGCTCATCTAGGAGCGACCATCCCTGCTGGGGACGGAGGTGCCTGGCAATCTTTTGGACTTGAAGTCCTGCTCACCTTTTTTCTCATGCTGGTGATTATGGCGATGGCAACCGATACACGAGCCGTTGGGCAATCTGCGGCACTTGCCATTGGTGCGACGGTTGGTCTGGAAGCCCTTTTTGCAGGTCCTATCAGTGGAGCCTCCATGAATCCAGCCAGATCGCTTGCCCCTGCCCTTCTTTCAGGAACCTGGATAGGTCAATGGGTCTATCTGCTAGCTCCATTGCTTGGTGCCGTCCTGGGAGCATACGTCTACCGCTGGCTACGTGATACACGCAACCACCTCTCGTGAGAAACAAGAACACTATCTCTTGAGAAGAGGAGGACAATGATGATCGAGAACCCTGTTCCTGAGGTGTTTGTCGTCCCCTTTCGCGTTCTCTTTCTTTGTACACACAATTCCTCGCGCTCACAGATGGCCGAGGGACTGCTGCGTGCCCGTGGGGGAAACGATTTTCAGGTCTTTAGCGCTGGAACGCATCCTGGTCATGTCCATCCGCTTGCGATCAAAGTCATGGCAGAACTGGGCATTGATATCAGCGAGCGTGCTGGTCATTACGCAAAAGAACTTGGAGCGTTCAATGACGAGCCTCCAATGGATCTTGTGGTCACCGTGTGTGATAAGGCCGCAGAGATGTGTCCATCCTTTCCAAAGGCACATCGTCAGGTTCACTGGGGTTTTCCTGATCCTACCGATGTTGCTGGCACCCAGCAGGTGCGTCTGGCAACGTTCCGGCACATTCGCGATCTGATCGCGACTCGCATTAATCTTTTCCTTGCAACAAGAAAGTAACACACCAACACGCTGAAAAAAATAGGCAAGCGATCTCTTCGTGAAGAACAGAGGCAAGAAAAGGGAGGTATTTCCATGACCAGATTGTTGATTCTGGGAGGCAGTGATGCAGGTGTGAGCGCAGCCCTGCGCGCACGCGAGGTTGATCCCTCAACACAGGTGGCCGTTGTGGTAGCAGACAGCTTTCCCAATTATAGTATCTGTGGTCTTCCTTTCTATTTGAGTGGGGAAGTTCCCGATTACCATGCTCTTGCTCATCGAACCGCAGACGACATCACGAGCCAGGGAATTGGACTGCTCCTCAATCAGACGGCACGCAGCATTGATTCTGTGAACCATACGGTGATGATTACCGATAAAGCAGGCGTCGCCCATCATATCGAGTACGATCAGTTAGTGATCGCCACCGGTGCGGTCCCTTTCCGCCCTTCGATGATGGCAGTAGATCTCCCCGGTGTCTTTCTCCTTCGATCAATGGACGAGAGTTTTGCCGTGCACGATTTCTTGAGCACGCACGCACCTCAATCCGCCATCATTATCGGTGGCGGGTATATCGGGTTGGAGATGGCAGATGCGCTGACCCTCCGTGGGATGAAGGTGACGGTGGTTGAACATGCAAAATCGATCCTTAAAACCGTGGATGCGAGCCTTGGAAAACTGGTCAGCGATGAATTAGAGCGGCATGGCATCGATGTGGTCAAGAGCGTCGCGGTTGAGCGCATTGCCCAGGAAGGAACACGATTAGAGGTGATGGGGTCTGGAGGATTTCATGCATCCTGTGATCTGGTCCTGGTCGCAGTTGGTGTCAGGCCGCTCACAGACGTTGCCAAAAGTGCTGGGGTTGAAGTGGGTGATGCCGGTGCCATTTGTGTGACTCGTCGGATGGAGACGAACGTAGCTGACATCTACGCGGCAGGAGACTGCGTCGAAACCTGGCATCGTCTCCTGGAGCGCCCGACCTATCTCCCTCTCGGCACCACTGCACATAAGCAAGGTCGTGTGGCTGGCGAGAATGCCGTTGGAGGGACGCGGGAGTTCGCCGGAACCCTGGGAACACAAGTCGTCAAAGTCTTCGATCTCGCGATTGCGCGGACAGGATTGCGTGATGATGAGGCGGTGCTGGCAGGATACAAACCGCACACGCTTGAATCGACCTTTTGGGATCACAAGGTCTATTATCCTGGCGCACATCCCTTCCATATTCGTCTCACGGGCGATCAGGTCACAGGTCAATTGCTTGGAGCTCAGATGGTTGGTCATGTCTCTGGAGAAGTTGCCAAGCGCATCGATAGTGTCGCAACGGCCCTGTTTCATCAAATGAGCATCGACGGTCTCAACGACCTTGATTTGAGCTACACGCCCCCACTCAGTAGCCCATGGGATCCCGTTCAAATGAGTGCTCAGGCATGGCAGGCCAGCCTCTAGAGAGCGTGTACCGCTTCTCATGCTGTCGCAAACAATCAAACACCTTGTTTTCTTGTTCGAGATATGCTACAATTCCATCAAGAAATTTTGATGGAATTGTAGCAACGAAAAAGGAATACGTCGAATCAAGAGAGAGTGTTCTCTTCTTGCTCCGCATAGGTGCCTTGACAAGGTGAAAGGGAACATCCGATGAAACAGCGTGTGCTCTTTATTTGCACTCACAACTCTGCACGTTCACAAATGGCAGAAGGACTGCTCAGGGTTCTGGGGGGTGAACAATTCGAGGCGTACAGCGCTGGCACGGAGGCAACGCATGTACGTCCACTCGCCATCCGTGCCATGGCAGAACTGGGCATCGACATTTCGGGACAAGAGTCGAAAACGTTGGACCGGTACCTGCATGAGCCATTCTCTAAAGTCATTACCGTTTGTGATAGTGCTGCGGAAGCCTGCCCCATCTTTCCAGGGACAAAAGCGCAAATCCACTGGTCCTTTCCCGATCCTTCAAAGGCCACAGGCAGCGAAGAGGAACAAGTAGCGGTCTATCGTTCTGTTCGCGATGCTATTCGGATGCGGATTGAGAATGAGTTGCTCAAGCCAGTCTCCTCGTAACCAGGTGAGAATATTAACGCCGACGTAATTCTGCGTCGATATAGGCTTGGAGGAAGGAGAGCATGAGAAAAGCGCGATCACAACCATCCTTTTTGTTCAGCCAGATGCGCCGCCTCCATCCAATTGCGTGCCCCCAATTTCTGCATCGCGGCGGAAAGATGGTTGCGTACCGTCCCTTCGGACAGAGAAAGGCGTGCGGCGATCTCGGCATGGCCGAGGCCAGGGAGCGCTGCGGTGAGCACCTCCCGCTCTCGATGGGTCAGGGGATTGTTCCCCTCGGAGAGTGCCAGCAAGGCGAGTTCAGGATCAACGACTCGTTCCCCTTGCATCACACGCCGTAGCGCGCAAGCGAGCTCCGAGGCTGGGGCATCTTTGAGCAGAAAACCGACGGCTCCACTCTCCATCGCCCGCCGCAAATAGCCACTGCGTCCAAACGTCGTTAGCATCACGACACGACACGATGGCAACGCTGCGCGCAACGCGTGGGAGGCCTCGAGTCCGCCTCCGCCGGGCATTTCAATATCCAGCAGCGCTACTTCCGGTTGAGAGGCAAGAGCTGCTTCGACGACGGTATCGCCTCGCGCCACTTCCGCGACGACCTCGATATCGGCTTCTCGACCGAGTAACGCCGCAAGCGCACCACGCACCATCGCCTGGTCTTCTGCCAGGAGCACGCGGATCATCGTCACTCCTCCAGCATCGATGCCGCTTCCACCTGGCGCTGCAGCGGCAGTTCCACGCGCAAGCGAAAAGACGGTTTCCCTGACATGGTGAGCGAAGCGGCCTCTAAGGTTCCTCCTAGCGCATTCACCCGTTCCCGCAGACCAGGCAGTCCATTGCCCTGGCTTGCGCGTTTTGCTGATGCGTCTACGGCTCGCACCCCATCATTGAGCACCTCTATCTCCATCATTCCCTGCTTCTCTTCGAGCCGCAGGAGACAGTGCCGCGCTCGGCTGTGACGGATCACGTTGGTGACTCCTTCTCGCAGGGTCCATCCCAGGACCGCATCAAGCGCTGGAGGAAGCTCTCCTGTGTGTTGTTCGATGGAATACGCGATCCCCGCTGCTTCCAGGAGTTGGCGTGCCCCATCCAATTCATTGGTCAGGGTCGGTTGTCGGTAGCCCGCGACGGTCTTGCGGACTTCACGCAGCGTCTTTCGCGAGAGTTGTTCGATCTCGGCGAGTTCCTGGGCGCACCGTGTGGGATCACAGGCGACCAGGCTTCGGGCTAACTCGCTCTTGAGCGTCATCACCGAAAGGGTTTGTCCCAGCAGATCATGCAAATCCCGCGCCAGACGAAGACGCTCTTCTTCCACTTTCATCCAGGCGAGTGTCTGACGTGCGGCATGCAGTTCTCGGATGGCGCTCCCCATGCGGGCCACGCCGATCATATCCAGACCCAGCCCTCGCACCAGCAGCATCAGCGCAATGAGCCACCACCAATCGACTCCCGTGATCCCTCCATGCATGCCGACAGTGATGAAGAGAGGGAGAAGCGTCAAGAGGACAATCGCGGCAAACGCGCTACGCATGGGAAGCAGCACCCCGGCAAGAGCACTCACTCCGATGAAGAGCCAGAGAAAGGACAGATCATACATCAGGCTCAACACGAACACCAGTGTGGAAAGTGCGACAAAGAGGAGGACCGAGAGCCGGGAACGCGCGCCTGCTCGTGCTCCCTGGCTCACGGGATGTGGCCACATCAGCCAGGTGTAGCTGCCCGCAAAAAAGAGCAGCGCGAGGAATCCCAGAACAAGACGCCACGCGGCAAGAGGCTCGCGCACCAAAGCAACCAGGGGAAAGAAGAGACACACAAGCCAGGCGTGCTGGTAGAGCCGCCAAAGTTGGAAGGTGACTCCACTAGAGGCAATCACATCATCTGAAAGAGCGCTGCCACTTGCATTCGTGGCTTGTCCTTTTGCTTGCTGGCGTTGGCTGATCTGCATGTGTCCCTCCTGTTTGCCTCCTCTCGCCCGAACCTTTTTCGTGACCTCATTGTACCATCACTTCGTGAAAGCTGATCTTGCTCACTCCCTGGATTCGATCACAACCGTCCCAGCGGTACCATCAAGCGTCACGCGGTTGCCTGTCGTAATCCGCTCGGTTGCACCAGCTACCCCGACGACGGCAGGAATACCATACTCGCGAGCCACAATCGCTCCATGTGCCATTACTCCCCCCACTTCCATCACCAGTCCTGCTGCTTTGAGAAACAGGGGGGTCCAGCCGGGGTCCGTCGAGGGTGCCACCAGAATTTCGCCTGGGGAGAGATGGGCGTCATGGGGATCGAGGATCACCCGCGCCGACGCTCTCACGCGACCAGCAGAGGCAGGTGTCCCCTGCAACGTTCCTTCGGTTTGAGCAAGGTCCTGGGTTCTCTGTGACTGCGTGGTGGCTTCGGTGCCATCAGAGAGCAGGACCAGTGGCACATGACGACGTCCAAGCTCCCGGTCAAAGGTCGCTCGTCGCTCGCTCACGCGCGCATGTTGGTCCGCTCCGGCCAACGCTGCGTGGGCTTCAGGAAAGGAGAGGAAGAAGATATCTTCAGACTCTTTGAGCATGCTCGCCCGAACCAATGCCTCTCCGACCGGCCAGAGGAGTGTGCGTACCTGGGCAAGGCGCAACCCCACGACAAAACGTGTCATCTCGCGGAAGCCTGCGAGAACATGGGCGCGTTGCAGACACAAGCGCACGAGCCATCCACGGAGCCAGTGCTGGTGTCTGGCTCTCTGCACAAGCCGCGTGATCATCATCCGTGCGGCATCTCCAGCACGTTGGAGTTGGCGATCTGGTGTGAGAACCTGGTCCTCCACCTCCAGGTAGCCGGTGAGCACATCAAATACATAGGTTGGATCCTCCGACCAGCGCGGCGTCCCCAGGTCGAGCTCACCCACTCCCTGATGGCCGTACTCCTGGAGGAAGTGGGCGACATCCTGCTGGAGGGGAGCGGAGAGCTGCCCTTGTTGATAGGCTTGTGCAAGCTGCCTGGCGGGTGTATTCGTAAGCGGGTGCAGGTTTGTCGCATCTGCCCGGATCTTCTGGGAAAGCCTCCAGAGTGCCAGGTTCATCTGGGTGGTGGGATTCGTTGGTGAGCCACCTAGAACGGTCTGGCACTCGTCCTCCGAGGCCAGTTCACCAAGCAGTCGCCGGGCCAGCGCAAAGCTCTGCATGCCTGCAAGCATGACAGGTGAGACACGAAAGGCCAGGGGCAGGCAGGACAGCAAGAGGCGCTCCGCCTGGGCAAGATGGGTAACGGTGGAGGCATCCTCCTCAATCTGTAAGCCGTTGCGCAGCTGTTCCACGAAACGCTGCACACGCCTCGTGGCGGCATTGGGCGCGACGAGTGCCTGGAGCAGATACCAGGGCAAGCGGGTGTGCACAAGCAGCAGCACAAGCGCACGCCCAAACGAGTACCTCGGTGTTGGGCGCAGCAAGAGCCGTGGATCGGTCACCAGATGCTCGAAACTGGTGGCTGCGTGGACCTCCGCCTCGCGCATGGCGGAGAGGAGGAAACGACGCCCAAACGTGCTACGGAGTGCCTCGGTGACTTCGAAGAACGGACGACTGGCGGCTTCCTGGATGAAGCTGGGACCAGTCAGCGGATCGGGAGGCGCATGACCGATAAGCAGAAGAAACCCGGATGCGAGAAGCCTCAAAGCAGAAAGGCCCAGAGGGGTGAAAGGGCGGTAGGTGCCTTGTTGGACACCAAAGGCCAGATAGACGCTGAGGGTCTCATCACTGGACGGAGCGCCAGCTGGGAGGGGAAACAGGGTCGTAATGGGTCGTGCCTGGAGCAGGAAGATCTGGCCGGACGGGTCACAGGTCCACTCGATATCCTGTGGGGTCTCATACAGCGCCTCAACACGCGCCCCAAGCGCTGCCAACGCGTGGATTTGCTCATCAGAGAGACAGGCATGAGCGGGAGAGGTGCCTGCTTCAATCTTCTGGGTCCCCCCTTCGGCAACAGCCTGGATCTGCACCTGCTTGTCGCCCAGGCGGCGCTCGATAATCTCACCCGTCATGGTCTGTACCACAAAATGATCTGGGTTGGTCGCGCCGGAGACAACGGCCTCTCCCAGGCCAGGATTGGCATCGATCACGACTTCTCGCCGTCTCCCGGTGAGGGGATTGGCGGTGAAGAGGACACCAGCCACCTCTGCCTCAACCATTCGTTGCACCACGACGGCTAGACGCACACTTCGCGGATCAATGCCCAGGTTGCTGCGGTACTGGATGGAGCGATCCGTCCACAGTGAAGCAAAACACTGCTGGACAGCAACGAGCACCGCCTCAATGCCGATCACATTGAGAAAGCTCTCTTGCTGCCCAGCAAAGGAAGCCTCTGGCAGATCTTCCATGGTCGCGGAGGAACGAACCGAGACCGCAATGGGTTCTCCGGCAGAGAGGGTCTGGTACGCTCTGGTGACAGCCTCGATCACCTCGCCCGGCAGAGGGGTCTGGCATAAGGCGGTGCGGATGGCGGTTGCCAGTTCGATCTGGCGGGCGCTGTCCTCATGGGACATGGCCGCAAGGGCCGAAAGAGCGGTGTCAAGGTGAGCTTGAGCCGCCACGCGTTCATAGGCAGCGGTGGTGATGCAGAAGCCTGCTGGCACGATGAAGCCAGCATGGATCAATTCGCCCAGGTTCGCGGCTTTTCCTCCGGCGAGCGGAAGTGCTGTTCGATCAAGCGTCTCCAGAGGGACAACGAGAGCGCCGTCATCAGACTGGCTCTCATCGTTCGACGGGAATGCCTGGCTCTGCCTACTCATATCATTTCCTTCTTTCTTTCCATGGTTGACCTCTTGGATGGTGCAACCAGTTTTGGGCCAGAGCGGGAGATGGACAGCACCATGAATGGGAGACCGATCAGGCTGGAAAGCACGGAGACACATGAGTGATGAAAGCTGCTTCAAGCCTGGGATCAGGTGGGCGTTATCCATGCAAAAGACTGTCCATAGCACGACATAGGAGCCAATTATTTCCGCAATGTGAGCCACGACCCACCGCATCCCCAAAAAGCGTATCAGCAAGGATGCTCAGTGCCATTGTCGTGCTGCATAGCCACCGAGCGTTGGTCCATAGCCGATGACTTCCAGAAAAAAGAGGTAGACGTCGGCTTCCCATTGCTGGACAGACAAGATGGCCGCTGTGAGAAACACAACCGTATAGATCCAGAGATAGCGTGTTCCCCACCGATCATGACACCCTTGGTAAATAGCTCTCACGGAACGCCACGATGCCAGTGACCCTCGTCAAGAGGCCTGCCAGAGCTGTATCACAAGCGGGAGGAGGAAGGCCATGAATCATGTTTTGCGCCTCCTTTGGAACGCTCCGTTTCGATGCGGGTATCTGCTCCTGCACAAGAGTGTACCCGCATATGGACAGGATGAGAAGTGAAATTCCTCCAGATTTGACCATGACAAACATCATGGGTAGAGAGAACTTATCGCACGATGAGCACACTTCCGCTGAGGGATTACGCGCAGGCTACTGCTCGACCTGCAACAACGCTCGTGCGGCGGAGAACAGTTGTGTAGGGAGCTTCCATTCTTGTCCTTAGTAAGGAAAGGACACAAAGAATTACTAAACATTTTTATAGGCGAAGAAAAAGATCTAGCTGTATGAACTACATTCTAAGCATACATCTAGACCTTCATGAGTTCTAGCGAATACCTTGCTCACCACTTTTTGGGTGGTGGAACAGGATCATCGTCAGGTATACCATCTGTGTTGTAAAACCTATGCACTCTAGATCCTCCTTTTCAGGCCCTGAATTATTGGTTGATATCATCTAGCGAAAGTATACCATGCTTATTGGCTTTATGAGCTGCATATTTATGCGAATTGACCGGGTTATTTTTATCAGCTCTCGAAAGAGCATATGTACGAGTCTAGATTGGGATCGAGTACAAGCTTCTGCAGCGTCTGAGAGGGTGGCATGACTCCTAATTCCTGCAGATCGGAAAGGTATTCTAAGGCAACTCTACCAACCGAAAGGCGATCGAGAATCGTCGCATCTTGAGCTACTGCCTGCTCTACGAGCCATAAACCCCGCAGGTACACAGCATCTTTGTTCAGGCATATTCCTGCTTGCTGAAGATTAGGCACACCTCGATATACTCTCAGACAAGTAGAGAGCGCCGCACGTCTTGCTTTTTCCTGAGCACTCTGTCTATCTTCGTCTAGATGTCCTAAAAGACGCAAAAGTAGGAAAAACCATTCCACAAAGGTAAAGAGTGAGAGAAATGTCTGAGGCGGTGTAATGACGCCACTTGCTAACCCTGTAACGAGAGTTCCAAACCATGCCCCCCAATCGTCGAATACCCTGCCTTGGCGTTCCTCTATTTGACGCTCATTATAGAGGGCGATTCCTTCTTCCGTTGGTGAATAACTTTTGGTTCCAATGGCAAGAAGACCCAATGAAGAACGTTCTCCAGCAACAGAACGCGCAACATGTCCTGCTAGCTCATGCACAAAGTAATGTTTCACCAACTCAAGTGACATCTCGGCATCTTGAAGAAACACCCGTCGCAATCCAGACTCGACGCGTGGACCACTGGCTTTGGGATCAATCACCACTTGCCAGCCTTCATAGCCATTCTGAGCGAATACCGCTTCAAAGAAGCGTTTGGCTGCCTGAGCCGTGATCGTTTGCGGTGATTCTGTGGAGGATGCTGTCCTTGCCTGCGGCATTTTATAAGCCTCTTCATCAACCGCAAGTATATCGAACGAGAGATGAAGGTGTTCACGGAGAAGCTGGAGAAAATCCTGGCTCATCTGTGCAGTTTCTGGATCGTGCAGTCCTCGTATGAGCGCTTGCCTGACATGAGAGATGGCGTACTCCATCGCTTTGGCAGTGGGTGGAGGATACATACGGCGACTAAACTCCCAGAACCGTTCATTATTCCCCTCATAGGTAGCTTCTATCATACGGAGAAACCATATCTCTTCCTCTATTTTGTCATGGTAGAGGCGACGAACGAGAACATTGGGTTCTTCCTGGCTCATCTGGTTATCCAATTGAATGAGTGTTGCAATCCGATGTCGCACCTCCTCGATATCTAAAGTGGGATAGCAGAAGCAAGGTTCTCGTTTTTCGGCGAGAGCCGTCGTGAGCTCACGCTCACGAGAGTGAGCAATAAGCTTGCCTAATTGAGATTTTGTCGCTTCGTCTATATTGGGCGTAAACAACTGATCCCACTGCTGCTGTTCCTCTTTATTAAACGGGCCAGCCTGTGCCCACCACCAGTAGGCATCAAATGCATCAAGCTCGCGAAACTTCTCTACCCAGCGCCAGTCCATCTGATACTGTGCCGAAGTTGCTTTCTGACGCCATTGTTCAATCTCTTCAAGTGCATCTTTTGCGAACATCTGATATACTCTCCTTCTCGGATGAACATGAGGAAGTGCCTCCCTGAGTAATTGTTCAGCTTCATCTATTTTCCCAATGCGAAGGTAGAGCCGCCCACGATTGATATGATAGATCCACATCTCTTCCTGCGATAGCGTATCCCCCGCATTCGCACATCGTCTTACCTCAATAAGTGCCTTCTCATCGAAAACAAAGGCTTCTTGAAAACGGCCAAGGGCCGCAAGTATCTGCGACTTTTCTCCATAGGAAGCTGCAAGTGCTCCTACATATGCATAGCCTCTTTCTTTTAAGACTATACTACTTTCTACCATCTCTAATGCTTCTTCATATTGATGAATACTATTAAGATGATAGGACAGATTGTTCAAACAACGCGCAAGAGATCTTTTGAGAACACTCCTGTTGAATAGCGACTGCTCATCATTAATTGAGAGGATTTGAATACATTGTCTATAAAGCTCAATGGCCTTCTCTCGAAGGAACAATGCCTCTCGTATTTTGCCTTGTTTCGGCCCATATTCGCTCCATTGTGCAAACAGCAAAGCGCGCTCTTCCAACAAGGCGGCTTGTACATCCTTATGAGAAACCTGCAACGGCTCTAACCGTGCACAGCATGCATCAAGGATCGCAAGTGCTTCTTCAAAGTGCGTCTCATTCAGAGCATACAAGAGTAATTGGTGGGTAACATTCACGTCCATCAATGGATGTAAGCTTAATCCTTTGGTGACAATAGCATCTTGTATGCGGCAATAATCCTTCATCTGCTGCTTATAATCGATAGTCTTTCCAAGAAATGGAGAGAGCAGATAATGTAAAAGGAAGCCTCCGCATTCATTTTCGTTAACGGCGAGCCAGTCAGATTTCGTCATCACCTCATCGGCTAGCTTAGCGAGTCGAGGTCCATATCCTATGCTAAAACTGAGCCAGCCATAACGTGTGAGCAATTGGGCAACGTCTAACAACTTGTGATGTCTCAAGTATACTGTTGCTAGTTCTGCAATGATCGCGCCAGCTTCGCTATTCCCTATCTTCCCCTCATCAAGCCATCGGGTGAGCGCAGGGATGAGAGCTTCTTCCAGATCATGCTGTTGCTGTGGTGAGAGGCGAGCGCGCAGCTGCGCAGCGACCATCGGCACCATCTGCACCCGCTGAGCCGTGGCGACGAGCAACGAGGTGGAACGCAATTCTTTGAGCAGGCTGGGACGAGGACAGAGCACTTGCAGGGCGGATTTTCCCAGCGGAATGTTGGCGATGGCGAGACGATTCAAGACCTGGCTCGCTTCTGGAGAAAGTCGGTGGTCGAGAATGCGTTGCAGTAAAGGGGTGAGTTTGCTGGCAATTGGCCCCCCGAACAGGAAGGGATCGTCCAGCAGCGCGAGGAGGCGTTGGGTGAGAATGTCCCCACGACGCGATGCTGTCAGTCCCAAGTGTTCGTCCTCATTCAGCATATCAACGTCGTCCCAGGTATCGAAGAGTAACGGTTCCTGGACTAATGAGGCGACCCATTCCAGGCACAGCGGAATACCTCCCACGGCGGCACTCGCCTTCCGCAGGTACTCTGCCGGAACAGCTGTTAATCCCAGGTGCTGCAACAGTACCGCTCCCATCTCCTGGGAGAGCGGCGGCAGGAGCATTTCCGCGACAAAGAGGCGCTCTCCCTCAAACCAGCCGGGCCACTCTCTAGTCGCTAGAACCAGGGAGGTACAATGCTGGCGACGCAGGAATTGGCTCAGGAACTGTTGCCAGCAGTCTGCCAGGGTGCCGTGCTCATCCAGGAGATGTTCGGCATTATCCAGCAAGAGCACCGTGGGCCGGACGGTCGTGGCGAGCGTTTCCAGCATAAAGGCCACCCGCGTGTCCAGCGAGGCCAGGGGCATGGCCGACCCGGGCGTTCCCACCTCCGCCAGCACGGTGGCCAGGAACATATCCAGCGCACTCTCCGCTCCCAGATCCCGTTCCACGGCGGGCAGCTCGCACAGGACCAGGTGGGGACGAACAGGGTCCGTCGAGAGGAACGAGCGGGCCAGACGGTGCAATTCCGACGATTTGCCACTGCCAATCGGTCCTTGCAGGATCAGCAGTTTTTTGGGAACTTCCCCTTGCAACAGTCCGAGCACCTCTTGAAGCCACTCTCCCCGTCCAACCAGGTGACGGGTCTCGAGCAGATGTCCCTGAGCGGGAAGGTGGTCGGAGTGCTCCTGGTGGTCGCCTCGTGCTAGCTGGAGACGCAACTCGTCCCATGCCTGCTCGCTTTTGTGCTCCTGATGACTTCTCTTAGCCTCGATGCGCTGGCGTGCCAGGGTGACAAACTGATGGCGATCAAAAGGCGTGAACTGCACTCCAGCCAGACGCAGGGCTGCGTAGAGAGCTGCGAGCTGATCGAAGGCGGGAGCCAGCTCGTCAGACTCCAAACGAGAATAGCTGGTCTGAGTCCAGCCCGGAAGAACTGCCAGAACCTGCACTTGTTTGATGTCATAGCTATGACGTAAGACCTTGAGGAACGCGCCGAAGTGAACGGCCTGTGTGCTCCTCAGGGGTGGATGGTGGTGCTCTGATGGGACCATCGTATCAGCCTTTTCCTCCTGTGAGAAAGAACCTCTGCCCTGTCCTGCAAGAGAGCAGGTGCTGTTATTGCCCGAGCAGATTCTTCTGAGTCGCATCCAGTATAGCACCACACGCAAGTTTATGCAGGTGTTCATCCTGCTTTCCTGCTACACTGTGAGCCGTGGGACTGGAGTGGCGGAAGAGAATCTATTATGAGCCGTTTCCATCCAGAAGAGACCACAGCGGAGAATCATTCGACGCCCAGTGGGGCACTGCTTCCCACTGGGTCTTGGTTGCCGGGATCACCAAGACCGTGTCGTTCGAGCAGATACCTTGCTTTCCAAGGAGGCTTTCTTATGGGACACAGCGAAATAACACAGATGAGACAACACATCGCCGCCGAATATCTTTCGGCCCAATTAGGACTCTTTGGATTGGCCGAGGGCACTTCGCGCCATAGCTTCATCACAAACAAAATGGAGCGCATGGGAGCATCCTTCGAAACCTTAGCGGAGATGATGGGCAAAGAGCAGGCCATCCAGGTCGTGGCGGACACGCTCCAGGAGGTGCCAGAGCAGGCCACACGACAGGATATCCTACAGGTCCTGCTCCATGAACTGGGGGGCAGCGAGGCGACTCAACAGATTCTGGATTCTATCCAGGATCTGTGGGAGACGCGTGATCTCTTGACGAAACGCTTCGGGCCAGAGGCGGCGCGCAAGATCATCGACGCTCCGATCAGCCTGCCCACAAAGGAGGTAATCTGCTCATGAGCACATCGAAGAACTCTTATGTCATCGATAGTGAACAACCTGCCGAAACGGCGCGGATCATTGAACAGAGCAAGCTTTTTACCCAGGCAATGGGTGGCTTTATTCCTGACGAACTCGATGTATCCGGTGTCCGACGCGTGCTGGATCTGGGATGTGGTCCTGGTCAATGGACAGGTGACGTAGCCTTCGAATATCCAGAGTGGGAGGTAGTTGGGGTGGACATCAACGCGACCATGATTGCGTATGCTCATGCCGTCGCTCGCTCACAAGGGCGTCCCAACATCAGTTTTGAGGTGATGGACATCACATGTCCACTCGCCTTTGCTGACGAATCGTTCGATCTCATCAACGCACGCTTCATTGTCGGCTTTCAAGACAAAGTGTCCTGGCCTGCGCTGCTCTCGGAATGTCGGCGTGTGCTGGCTCCTGGCGGTATCCTGCTGCTCTCGGAAGGGGAGCGAGGCATCTCGGATAGTCTCGCCTTGCAACGCTTAGAAGGCTGGCTCACCCGCGCGCTCTATGAGCAGGGACGCACCTTTTCGGTGGATGGACAGACCATTGGCATCGTCCACATGCTGAGCAAGCTGCTGCAACAGGCGGGCTTTGTAGGGATTGAGCAGCGCCCGTTTCTGCTGGACGCTTCAGCAGGCTCGCTGTTGTATGCCAGTAGTTTGCGCGAGTTCGAAGTGACCTACGCGCTCTTGCAGCCCTATCTCATCGGCTTAGGAGTCGTTGACGCCACGACGTATGACCGCTGCTATCACCAGATGCTGGCAGAAACGCACCAGCAGGACTTTCGCTGCCTGGCCTTTGGGGTCAGTGCCTGGGGCAGCAAACCGCCAGAGAAGCCAGCCGATGAAGGAGCGAAACAGATCCTATGACGAAGCCAACGTTTCAACAGGTGCGCAAACAACACGAGATCACGCTCAACATGCTCATTGAGGACACCCAGGTTGATCCATCGGCGGTCCTGCTGCTTGATACGTGGGGGATCGGCGAAGCGGGCATCATTGATACACTGCTGGAATCACTCTCGCGGCTCTCGGGCACCAGGTATCGTCGGGATTTGCTCAACGTCGGCGGATTCACCGCAAAGGTGAATCCGCCCTATGAGCGTGTGGCACCAGAAGTGGTAGAGGAGAGCGAAAGGATGTTCTGCCCATCACCTGCTGCCGAAAGCCGACGATTCGGTGTCTCGTGACGCCCCGGCAGGGGAGAAACGGAAGCATTGAGTGGCTCGGACGGATGCGTGATGCCGGTGACCCATGCTTTCGCTTTTCCCTGTCACGGTGCTCATTGCGGAATGGAACCCCCTTGCGTCATGGCAAGCTGGGAAGTGTCAGGAAGAAGGACAGCCTATGAGCACGCTCGTGATGGTGATCGACGACTCGCCCGTGGTGCGCAAGATCATCGAAGTCACCCTCCGACGCGAGGGGATGGAGGTCATCAGTTATCCCGATGGAGTTGAGGCACTCCGGGCGGTCACAACCAGACACCTGAATCGCCTTCCGGATCTGCTGTTTCTCGATCTGGAATTGCCCAAGATGAACGGCTTTGAAATCGCGCGCCACCTGCGTTCAAAGCCGCAATGGAACCGGACCGTTATTGTGATCCTCAGTCGGCATGATGGCATTGTCGACCGAATCAAAGCTCGACTCGCAGGCACACAAGCGTACCTGACCAAACCATGTACGAGGCAAATGCTCGTCGAGGTCGTGATGACTAACCTGAGACGGCAAGCGGCTTTGCCTTGAGGCTAAAGTCTCGTACCAACAGGAAAGAACACACTGTCTCCCAGGAGGGGAGCACTATGACAGAAGCCAAAGAGAAATCTCTGTCGTGACGTTTTTGTCGCGAACGTTTTTTGTAGAGAAAGAAGTGGAGATCGTGATCACGACACCATATCAGACCAGGCAAGGCGAGGACCAGAGACGATGGAAACGCGTCCCTCTCCGTTCAGAAATCGCCATTCCGCAGGTCATGCCACCGGTTCTCAGGACGGGTGACCTGATTGCTCTGTTTCTTTTGAATGTGTTCTGGGTGACGAATATCACCCCCATCGCCGCTGGTGGTCCCGCAGGGTTTCTCTATTGGATTGTCTGTGGGGGAGCCTTTTTCATTCCGTGCTCCCTCGTCATGGCGCAGCTGGCAAAGATGTTTCCCCACGAAGGCTCCATCCTCACCTGGACGGCTCACGCGCTGGGGGCGCGCTGGAGCTTCTTTGTGGGCATCTGCGCCTGGCTGCCGGGCATCCTCTCCATTGTCAATGCTGCCGCCGCCTGCATTTCCTGGGTTCAGGCGCTCAATAGTCAGTGGCTCATCCAGCCCTGGCAGCAAGGGCTTGCCATTCTAGGGGTGCTCTCCTTCACCGGAGTGCTGACCTGTCAACGTACCCGCATGGTGCAATACATCCTTACCATAGCAGCGGGTGTGATGGGTCTCTCAACGGTACTCATCGTACTGGCAGCCGTCGTCTGGCTGGCGAGTGGTCATCATGCCGCGACGACCTTTACCACTTCCCCGGCCTGGGCGATCACTCCATCCAATTTTGCCTTGCTGGGGAGTGCGACGCTAGCTTTGCTTGGATCGGACATGCCGCTGGCGATGGCAGGAGAGGTCGCGCCACAGCATCAACGGCGTGCGTTTGCTCGTCATTTGACATGGGGCACCATCTGTACACTTGGTGGCTACCTGCTCTTCACGTTCGCAGTCCTCGTCGTGCAAGGGGCAGGAGTGGCAGCCAATACCGTGAATCCCATGGTGCTACTCATCGGTACGGTGGACCAGGTGTTTGGGAAAACCGTT